>Ga0315545_1000881_pt1 | contig 30960 bp, 38 predicted proteins | sample SalMarSW160210MG_FD_203096 | JGI IMG/M metagenome (GOLD analysis project Ga0315545, IMG submission 203096) | Salt marsh sediment microbial communities from the Plum Island Ecosystem LTER, Massachusetts, United States - Salt Marsh Sediment SW1602-10 ...
GTTGCCTCTAATATTGTTGAATAGCCCCCCTCCTTTAACGCCATAATTCCCTGAAATGCGATTTCCATAAATTTGGTTGCCATTAGAAGAACCGAGAGATATAGCAGAAAAAGCGGTTATCTTATTTCCAGTGACAACGTTGTTTACTGAATTGCCCAGATCAATACCGCAACCGAAATTATGGATGATGACATTTTTGATTGTCACATTACTTATAGTGGCTAGATTAATTCCAACATACCCGCCAACTCCTATAAGATGGAAGCCTCCCCCATCAATCACAATGTTATCTAAGTTAACTAAAATAGTGAAATTAGTAATGTTGCTCATGAAAGTGTAGACATTCCCCTCGTGTTGAATAGGAACCGTTGAAGGCTCAACTGTTCCATCGCTTTTAATCAGCATACTTCTTGTAGGAGGAGGTGGAATGGCGTTTGCTTCTGCTAATTTTACGAACTGCACTCCAATCAGCGCTGAGAATAAAAATGCTGTAAGGAGGGCTGTTACCGACACGTGTTTTTTGTTCACTTGTCTTCACCAAGCTTTTTGCGTTTCACGAACAGGTAGCCAGCCATCGCAACTATGATCACCACTATTACGGCTGCAAGGGCATAACCATATTTCATTGGGAAGCTTGAACCCAAGGTAATTATCTCTGTTTTTTTATCTATACTAAAGTAAACTGTTTCAGAATAGCCAATGTGCCCAGCGGGGTCAGTTGCATAAATTGTTAGATTGTGGGCTCCATTAGATAACCCAATTAAGGTTGTATTTCCAGCAATTGTCGCATTTCCCTGCTCATCCAAGTTATAAGTGAGTTGTGAAACTGGCTCGTTCACTGTAAAACTTAATGGCACATCGGATGTGTCGTATGTCCTGTTCTCCACCGTCAGAACTGAAATGTTTGGGGGAGTGGTGTCGATGATGAAGTTGACTGACGAGGAACCCGTTATGGTGAAACCATTTGTACTAAGTGTATGTTGGGCATTACCTGGAATGTACCGACCATGATAAATTGCAATGACTATTACGCTGTGATTTCCCTCAGGTATTCCTGTTAAATTCAAGTTACTGGAGAAGATGTTATATCTTCCTTTGGTAGGACGCCCCGGATATGAGTCTGAAGTGTATTTATTATAAACAAAGACTTCGTTTTGCTGCCAATCGGTCTTATAATAAATAAACCTTATACTCGGAGAATATACAGTGGGTCCTGTTGGTGCACTCACATCAAAAGTAAGAGCAACATGGTTTACATTATAAGCTGTATTATTCTTTGGATAAAATATTGAGATTATTGGCGGAATTGTATCTGGCTTTGGAGGCACTTCCCCCCCATAAACATACGGATTCGCCTTTGTCAAATTAACTAATTGTACTCCAATTAGTGCTGAAAGCAGAATTAATGCAATGAAGGCTTTTGCCAATACAGTTTTTGTGTTCATTGTTTTTCCTCACTTATTTACGGTGGCATTTTGTTTTGGTCTTTGTCGGAGAATTTTCAAGAACAGGCATCCAGCTATTGCAGCTACAATCACGGTTGCTGCTACAATGGCGTATCCATATTCCATTGGGAAAATTGAACCCAAGATCAGCGGTTCTGGAGTGGTGTCAATAGTAAAATTAACTGTCGTAGAATCGTTAATGAAAAAACTCCAATAATCGATAAAGTTAGAATGGTAATAACCTGTTTCGTTTGCGTAGACTGTTATGCTGTGGTTTCCTTCAGGTATATCTGTCAGATTAAAAGAGAACTCGGAAGGAAGCAAAGAAGAACGCTCATAAGTATAACTTTCTCCGTAAAACTCTTCAAGATCAATGTAAGTTTTGTTTTCCTGCCAATCTCCCTTATAGTAAAGCTCACATATCCACTTGGAAGAAGCAGTGGCTGACTCTCCGACACTTACATTAAAGATAAGCTGAACATTATCTGTGTCATATACCGTGTAATTCTCTGGAGAAGCTATTGAGATTATGGGCGGTTTCGTGTCGTCATCTGGAGCCTTCACTCCTCTATACATCGGCACAAAATTCGCCCCTACCAAATTAACTAAGTGAACTGCAGTTATTATTGAAAACAAAAGCGCCGAAATGAATACTGTTGCTACCTGTATTTTCTTGTTCGTTTTCTGTCACCTCCCTTTTGGTGTTTATTTGACAAGAAGTATCCAGCTGTTGTAACGCCGACTGCGGTGAACGCAAGAAACGCATAAACGTGTTCCATTTTTAGACTTGACCCAAAGTAACCCAACAAAACTGACAACATCACTAACGGCAGCGTTAATGCATATTTGTTCATGTTGGATTCTCCAACAATACATTTGTTGTGAAAATTAACATAAAAGAGTTTTTGTCAAGGTTTCTTGACCTATCAAATGATACAGAAAAAATTTTAGTCAAGAATTCTTGACTAGCTAAATGATACATTTTGTCAAGATTTCTTGACTAACAAATTTCCGGTCAAGTCTTCGTATTCCCTCTGCTTTCCATTTAGAAAAACGGAAGGTTATGGAAGCAAAGTTTCTGAAAAAAGCTGTTTTTCAACAATACACTGTTATTAGGCTCCTAATATGAATGTTGAGTTTTGTGGTTCCCCATTCTAAAATGCGGTGGAAAGGGTGCCGGACCGGAGTGGAGCCGGTGACCTTTCATCTGTGTGTTATGTGCATTGTCTTCGTTCAGGCGTGTTCACGGCTGTCTTATTCTTCTCTCCAGTTTGTTATGATGGAGCCTATGATTATGAAGACTATGCCGACCACCAGCACTATCACTGTGTTGTATAGCGCGCTTGAGGCGTTGCCGTAGACCATCGAGTCCCTTAATCCATTGTTAAGATAGGTGAGGGGCAATACCTTCGCGATCTCTCGCAGGAACTCGGGCATCATCTCTAAGGGGAAGAAGCTGCCTGACAGGAACATCATCGGAAATGTTACTGCGTTTGCGGCGGCGTCAGCGGAATCGGTTTCTTTGACGAATCTTGCGATTACCATGCCTATTCCCGGGAAGGTTATTGCGCCTGCGATAATCAGTATTATCGAGTAAATGCTGGGTAGAACCCTCAAATCGAAAACCAGCACTCCAACGGTTAGAATAACTGCTGTTGAGACTGCGCACATGACCAGTTCAAAGAGGACCACTCCTATAATCCACTCTAACTTTGAGAGGGGAGTTGTTGCCAGTTTCTTCAGTATTCCCAGCTCCCTGTTTCGGGTGTTCCATCCAATAGCCCCAAATATGCCCGTGGTCATCAGTGTCATGCCGATTAAACCTGGAACAAAATAGTCGATGAACCTGTAATTTTCGGATACCAAACTTTCTTGTTGAAGTGTAACTACTTGTGGCGGGTTCTGTCCAGTTGCAATTGTATTGAATACTTCTACTATCTGTTCAACCACTCCTCTTACTGTCGCCGCTGAAGTGTCAACCTCCGGCGGAACCGTCTTCAGAACAATGCTTGCGTTCTGGGTAAAGCAAGACTGGTGGAAACCCTCGGGAATCAGAAGCATCATTTCAACGCCCTCCTTATCAATGTATTCTGCCGTGTTAGCGGCGGGGTCAACCATCTTGAGCTTCAGAACACCCGTTTCGTTCAGCATAGCAACAAACGCTGCAGACGCGGGAGACGGCTCCCCATTGATGAGGTCTTGGTTCTGTACGTAAAAATCAAATCTGGGGTCTTCGCTTACGCTGAAGATTGCTCCGAAGAGCAGCATAAGAAGAATTGGGAAGGCGAAAGTCCAAAACAGGGTGTGTTTGCTTCTGAACCAGATTCTAAGCGCACCACCCATAATCGCTAAGATTCGCTTCAACCCAATTCACCATCCACAATCTTTTTGCCTGTGAGGTTAAGGAAAACGTCCTCCAAACTGGGTCTGCGCACCACCAATTCTGCAAACTTGGTTTTGTTGCTATTCAGGGTCATCACGGCATCGGGTAGGTCAGATTTATCGTTGATTGGCACCAAAACGTCACCGTTATCTACTCTTGCTTTCGGAAACCTTTCTCTGAGAACTTCGTATGCTTCTGTTCCGCCCTCTTCGACGATCAAAGTGGTCTTTCCGCCATGCTTCAGTATAAGCTCGCTTGGGGTTCCTTCAGCGATTATTTTGCCGTAACTGATTATAACCACCCTGTCGGACAGCACCTCAGCTTCATCCATGTAATGGGTCGTCAAGAAGATGGTTTTCTGCTGATCCCGCAGCCCCTCGATAAGGTCCCAAACGTCTCTTCTTGCTTTTGGGTCTAACCCTGTGGTTGGCTCGTCAAGGAAAACAACTTCTGGGTCGTTAACTAGAGCTATTGCAATAGCCAACCGTTTCTTTAAGCCGCCGGACAGGTTCTTGTACAGAGTTTTGGCTTTATCCTCCAAATCAACAAGCCTGATCAGCTCGTTAACGTCCATTCCGCCATCATACATTTTCTTGTAGTAGCTGAGATTCTCTTTCACAGTCAGAAGATCAAAGGTGTTAAAATCTTGAGGCAGAACGCCGACTCTCTTTCTGATTTGCTGTTGCCCCTTTCTGTCAGAAACATTGAAACCTAAAACTGTTGCATTACCCGCTGTCAAACCCCGCAAACAGACAAGTATCTCAACCATTGTGGTTTTTCCTGCGCCGTTTGGACCTACAAAAGAAAAAACTTCTCCCCTGTTAACAGTGAAGGAGACTCCGTTAACGGCTGCCAAGTCCCCGTACTTTTTCACTAGGGAATCAACCTTTATTACAGCTTCTTTGCCCATTTTAGGTCACACCTTTTATCGAAAGTCAAGAGATAAAGTTTGTTAATCGAGATTAAGCATTATTTTTTATGAGAGAAAAAATTTCAGTTACTGGATTGGGATATTCTTCAGCAATCTTTTTTGCGATTTCGGGAGGAATCCCTTGGGTAATCAAGGTTTTTTTGAAGGTTGATTTTGCTCTTCGCCTCTTCACTACGGTCTGCGTAATCAAACCTAACGATTGGACTGCCAGTCTGGAGCAGTATAGAACATCAACGAAGAGGGCTTTTACACCCATGGCTCAGCCCTCGTGATGTCCAAACTTCATTCCTTTCAGGCTTTCGCTCCATCTTGTCAGGGTTCCAAGATACTCTCTAGTCATGGATAGGGCTTGTTCGTCTGGAATACCGCCTTCTTTTAGGGTTTTATAGAAGGTTGCAACGGATTTGCCCAGGTCGGCTGCGGCTTCGGGACTGAAGAAAGCATCTAAGATTCCTTTCACGAGTCCGGGGAGTTCCTTGGATACGGCTGCTAGGATACCTGAGATTTCTTCTGGTTTCGGCATGTCATGCTTATTGTCACTCATTACTCTTCACCTCAAACATAGTATACACTGGACAGCATGTTTAGACTTGTTGGATAATTCTGTCCAGTTAGGTGGTTAAGGCAAGCGGTAGCGGGGGCCCTCTTTCACCAGTGCTTTCGAGTCTAAAAGCTGTTTAATTCTTTTTCTGATTGTTGTGCGCGACGCTTTTCCTCGTTGGCGTCCAATTTCTCTGGTGAGTTCGCTGATGTTTTTGGGTCCCTTCAAGGCGATGTAGTTGAGTATGATTTTGTTTATTTCGTCTTTTTGGGATGTGGATTCTATGAGGTGGCGCGCGGATACGATGCGGTTGAGGGTTTTCAGCGGTTCGCCGTAGAGGGCTGTTCCCAGCTTTAGCTTTTGAAGAAAATCTACAACCTCAGGATACTGCTGGCTCTCCGTGAGAACGGCTTCCAGATAGTTGAGCCGGTTGATTATCCAGTCCAGTTTCTCGTTGAGAGACTTGAGCGAGCCTTCAATATCCGACAAAGCTAATCGAACCTAATATCTAATAGAAAAGAAAATATGGTTTTCGCCCATAAACAATCAACCTTTAATTCCGTTTCAACATAGACTCATGCTGGGTGGTGAAAGAAGTCTATGCCCAGACTCGTGAAGGGCGGCAAATACGTTTATGGCTGGTCAGAAGTAGACAGCAACGGGCGAATTGTGGTTCCCAGCGAAGCACTAGAAGAATACGGCTTCAAGGATGCCGACAAAGTTATCGTGATGCCAGCTAGCAAACGTTCTGGAGGTTTTGCTTTAACCACTCCGTTCCTGCTGAAGAATTCGCGGTTGTCGGTTATATTAGATAGGGAGTCTCGGCTGGCGGGGTTTCAGTTACGTGAAGGAGAAACCGTGACGGTTGGCACAAGGACATACTGCTGGGTCAAGCTGAACGGCAAAGGCGAGTTTGTTGTTCCTGTGGAAACTTTGAAGGCGTATGGAGTTAATCTGGGAGACAGGTTGCTTGTGGGGCGTGGAAGCGGTTTAGCGTTGGCTTTTATTGCGAAAGGTCCGATAGTTGCTGAGGCGAAAAAGCATTCTGGTTTAGCAGTGTTCAGGTAATAATCCGCACATGGTTTTTGCGTAAAATCTATCAGCGCTAAGCGTGTATGTACAGGGGTGGGGGATTGGTGTTGAAGCTGTATTGTTGTCCAGAATGTAGTGGAACTGATGTTACTTGGGACAGAAGAGTGGGGAAGGCGGTGTGTCCGAATGATGGAACTCCAGTCAGCGAATTCCGGTTAGTTGCTAAGGGCTAATGCTCTGGCTGTAACTAGAAGATTGAGTGTTTGTTCCTCAACAGTGTGTTCTGGGCGGTTAGGCTGCAAACAGTCTAGGATAAGCTAGGTCATCATACACTTTTCTGACGGTTTGCTCAGTTGCTCCCACGTTTCTGAGGAGCCTCAGCAGATCGTCGAGGTTAATGATTCTTTTGCAGTCCTGACAAACCCTCAATTCAGCGTAGTATCTGGAGATTTTTCCGTTACAATCAGGGCATTCAAACAGCAATTCAACTCCCCCAAATAATATACTGTGAAGCAGCTAAATATGAGTTTCTGAGCTTTTCTTCAGCTCAGCAACCTTCTCTTCCAACGCCCTAATTTTTTCGCTCATAGCCCGTTTATTTTTTTCGTATTCTTCGTTAAGCTTCTCCAGTTCCCTCTGAATGCTTGCCTTCTCACGTTTCAGCTGCGCAATCTGCTCCTGAAAATGGTTAAACGTTTGCACAACCGTGCTCATGCATGACGCGCACACATGCACCTGAGGCTCTTTCGGCTCTTTCGAAGCTTCGACGCCAGACATCGCCAGACCACAACCATACATTTCGCGGTTATAGAGTAAAATGGTTTTCCATCAAGATTGCAATACTGAAAAGACACAAAGAACCTACGAAGAGGCTAATCCCAAAAAAGTTAACATTCTTTTGCTGTTTTCTGATGGAAAAAGGTTTGACCAGAAGTTTACAAAGAGTGTCTATATGACAGTTATCTTTCCGTATTTCCCAGTGGAAAGCTGCAACACATTTCTGAAAGATTTGGCGTAACCATTCTCGATTTTCACTTTATCGCCAACCATAACCTGGCTAATCTGTTCATTCCAGAGCGTTAAGGTTATTTTTCCTGTTTCATCTTTAAGCGTAGCATCAGCAACCATTAAGGGTCGGTAACCATATTTATTGCGTACCTCGCGGGCGTAGGATTTTTCTGTAACCTCGGCTTCAATGTTGATTTCGTTATCTCCCTCTTTAATATCACATATTTTCACTCAATTCACATCCCTTTAACCAAGCTCTTACAGCTTACGATAAAGCTGTTCCCCTTCCCAAACAGGATCAACCAACTCAGTTTTTTAATGAACCTTTCCAAAAAAGTTTCGGTGGTGGGCCGGACCGGATTCGAACCGGCGACCTTCTGCACGTCAAGCAGATGTCCTAACCAGACTAGACGACCGGCCCTACAGCCATTCTAGGATGTTTTTCTCTTATTTAAGTTTCAGTTTGTCACCTAACCTGAAATATTAGGATATCTGTAGAGTTACCGTAATTACTCAGAAAGAGTGAACATATATTGAGCAAGTTCTTTTACTTACATTTATAATATGTACTCATGGAGAGATGTTGTTGCGCAGAAAGCTGATTCTCTTAAGCACAGTTCTTTTTGTTTTGCTAATTTTTAGTTTAGTTGTTTTGGCTGAAGCTGATTCGGTGATGTGGTATGAAACATATGGAGGAACAAGAAATGATGTGGCTTCTTCGTTGGTTGAGACTTCTGATGGAGGATACGCTATAATTGGCTATACAGAGTCCTTTGGTGCCATTGAATACGATTTCTTATTGGTAAAAACTGACGCAGACGGATACATAGAATGGAATCAGACATACGGAGGAGCAGAACTTGATTTTGGGTTCTCAGTGGTTGAGGCATCTGATGGAGGATACGTCATAGCGGGCTCCACAGGCTCCTTTGGTGCTGGCAACCAAGATTTTTGGTTAATTAAAACTGATGGTACTGGAAACGTGGAGTGGAATCGTACTTATGGAGGATTTGAGTATGAATTTGCTTACTCTTTGGTTGAGACGTCTGATGGAGGATACGCAATCGCCGGAAGCTCACTTCTAGTTAAAACTGATGCATCTGGGAACATGGAGTGGAACCAAACATATGCAGGATCAACTAATTCGTTAATTGTGACGTCTGATGGAGGATACGCTTTAGTTGGAGACATCATAATAATTCCTGAAGGTTGTGTTGACCCTCGGCATATACCGTACGACTGTTGGCTGGTTAAAACCGACGCATCCGGAAACGTGGAGTGGAACCAGACTTACGCAGAAATAGACCACGACAGGGCTTGGTCCTTGGTTGAGACAGCAGATGGAGGATATGCAATAGGAGGTTCTACAAGCTCTTTTGGTGCTGGGGGCTATGATTTTTGGTTGATCAAAACCGACAATTACGGAAACGTGGAGTGGAACCAAACATACGGAGGAGCAGAAGATGACTTTGCTCACTCTTTGGTTAAGACACCTGATGGAGGATACGCTTTAACGGGGTACACAAAATCCTTTGGTGCTGGAGACAGAGATTTTTGGTTGATCAAAACTGATGAAGTTGGAAATATGGAATGGAACCAAACATACGGAGGAACAGAAGAGGAAATCGCTAACTCATTGATTGCAACTTCTGATGGAGGGTACGCAATAGCTGGAGGCACATATTCTTTTGGAATTGAGGGCGGCAATTTCTGGTTGCTGAAAAGTGACGAATACGGCGTTATTCCAGAGTGTTCTTCATGGATTGCTCCGTCATTATTGTTTATTGTAATCATGTTTGCTTTAATCAACAAAAAGAGGCTACTCCATCCACGTTCATAAGAGGGCTAACGTTTAGTTACGATTCTGAATGCACCTCATGGGCAGAGTTCGACTACAGAAATCGGCTAGTCTTCCCACCGGTAAATTTTCTTCTTGTTCTTCAGTTTTTCCAAACCACAGCTAAAGCATATTCCATTATGGCAACAGATTACATCGCCACAATCAGGACATTGCCACTTCTTCTTTTGGCGCTCCAAAAACTCGGCTAAACCATACTCCTTAATGAACTTGAGATTATCAATCAAACTCATGCGAAAAAGCGTTCGGTAGCGTTTGTCGATGTGTTTCAAGTTTTCACAGGGAAACTCTTCGCATTCATAACAGAACTCCACCTTCTTGTTCAGAAGCAAATCGCATCTTTTCTTGAGAAAAGCACACCTTTTGTCTCTAGGTCGGCAACCCTTACAATATGGGATTCTCACTCCTTTCTCTCTAACATCATGTCTCAAAGCAAGGTAACCGCTGCAAACATTGCAATCCATTCCACACGGAGCTATCAGTTCCTCCCTCATCTCACTAAACCCTCAACCATGACATAAAAAAGTCCACAGAACAGCTTAGAACGGCTTTTCTCTCCACAGCCTCACCGTTTCAAGCCACAAAACAGCGTTGGCGACGACCCCGAAAAGGATGGCTGCAATGTTATGAACTGAACCTGTAGGCTGATACAGGATAACGTTGTATACGATTAGGTATATGGCGAACATTGTGGAGAGCCAAATAGCATAGAATAAGTGGCGGGGAACAAGAAACCGCCCCAGCCTGCTGAAGAACTTCAGGAGACCAACCTTAACTTCCTGATTCACAGAATATTCTCCCCTCACACTCTTCTCCACCAAACCAAGAGACAGCAGCTTATCTAGGTGATGCGCGGCTACGCTGGGACTGGAAAGCCCCAGGGACCGCTGAACCTCACGGACCCCCACGCTGGAACTGGGGTCCCTCAGCAGATACCAGTAGATCTGAAGAGTTTTGCCCTTCAGCTGGGACTCGATTTCAGCCAACTCAGAGGGGGAAAAGTCGGACATTAACCTCGCCGAAACAAAATATAAACATTCACATATAATATGATTCTCCCAAAAAACTCTCTAAAATATTACTCACCGTAAAACTTGCTTGTTCCTAAGGCTTATTAGCCTGTTAACATCCTTTTCATCAGAAGAGACCTGAAATCAGGTTTTTGGGTCCGTGGTCTAGTCTGGATTAGGACACTGGCCTGCGAAGCCGGAGTTCCGGGGTTCGAATCCCCGCGGACCCGCTAATTAACCTTTGTATGGACGCCTAAAACGTAACAATCAAAATGGTTAGCGTAAGCGGTAGTTGAAAACATTCGCAAAAAGATAGTTCAAGCAAAGATATTTACTGCTTCATTGAACATTACTAGTGTTTGAGGCGTGACTATAGTTGATGAAATGGGAATACAAAGTGCTTCCGCTAAAGACAAAGGTTCGTGTAGACCGTTTCAGAACAGAAAAAAACCCACGATAGCAAGCATCCAAGACGAATTAAACGCTTTAGGGAAAGACGGATGGGAATTGGTAGGCGTTCAAAATATTCGCCTAGAAGATGGCAGACTATTTACAGTTGCCTATCTTAAACGGCAAAAACCATAACTCAAAGTATTTCGCAATGCGTGTGCACTTCTAGATGTAATATCGGTGGTCTTCAGTTTTCTTTATTCTGCCAAGAAAAATTCCAGCAAAATAGCTTAACCAATACTGCTCCGGCAAATCAAGGTCAGCCTCTTCAAATGTCACAGCGTTCTCCCATGAAGTGGCTCCCGCTTTCTCAAATTTATGAATAATTTTTTGATGCATTTTGTATTGAATCCCAGACATAGCCAAATCATAATCCCAGCTTTAAAATGTTCTTTGGAGACTTTGGACCTCCAGATTATGATCTCCTGTAATAGATCAGTGGATCGCCTGAAGATAACGAAAGTCTACGATATGTGTTCATTGCTTCTTCTCGCTTTTTACCTTTCAGGTAAAGTATTTCTGTTTCAAAGTTTCTTACTTCTTCTGGCACTAACTTGTTAAACTGTTTATTTGCTAATTTCATATTTTTCACTCTATATTTTTAGTAGAATGATCAAAATAAACGGCAAAAATGTGTTAGAAGCCTTTTGCCTATATTCACTAAGAGAATCCTACGTATTAATGTAATACACTTGCTCGCATATTAAGGTATGTGCTTAATTAATCGTCCAGACCCTAAAAGTCAAAGTCCTCTTTCCTAAATATGAACCATCACAAGATTATCCAGCAATTTCCCAAAAGCGGAAACCGCATGTTCCTTTATGCGTCTCAGTTTTACCAAAACCTTAGAACTTTCAGCTTGGCGCGGATCCGCTACACCGTGAAACAAAGCTCGCTGTTAAGTTCCAGAATGCGCGACCAGATTGGTCATTTGAATTTTTGATTTCTTTACGCTTTAGCAATTTTTAAGAAAATCAGAAAAAAGGGTTTTTTGCGGCTTATTTTGAACAACACTTGACGCAAATTGCTGTCTGCGTCAGGGAAACTCCGTCCACACTATCTATGCCTCTCGCAACCATCTCGCCAACATCATTAACGTCTTTCACTTCAAAGGTTGCCACTATATCAAAAGTGCCCGTAATAACACAAGCCATTTTGACACCCTTAATATTCGCCACTTTCGTAACAACATCCAAAGTTCTACCCTTCTCAACGTTTATGAACACATATCCAGTAATCAATTCATACTCCCCACACTTCATTTTATCAACTAGTAAATATACCCTCTGCTTTCTTTGACTTTACGCGCACGTTTGTTTGAGGGAACTTCTAACGCCCGCGCGACTAGTATGTGCAAAAGGTTTTTACTCTGGCGAGCCCAAAAAAGTATTCCATGAGGGCTATAGACGCAAAGATTCTCGATGAGCTAGAGATGGTTTATGGGGATAAAGACTGTTTTGCTTCACTTCGCGATTGGTTTGGAACCACAGAAGTATATTGGACTAATCTGGAACGTCTCTTCATGGTTGCAGATTATGCAAAAAAACATAACCCCTCCGTAGCTGAGAAGATAGCTGCGTATAGTAGACGAATTGTTGAATTATTTCACCAAACTAAGAGTTATGCTAGTGGATGGGATTCCAAACACAAAGAAAAACGCAGACTTTCCACAGAGGATCATACCGAGGTTACAGACGAAAGTTGGGATGCACTAGATAAGTGGACAGTTTCTCAAGAAAAACTACGACAGGCAATCTTGGAACTCATGGAACTTTTGTACTCTGTTGTCTCCAAACCGTAATTTGCACTTCGGTATCTACAAAGACAGTAGTTTTGGCGACACATATTATTAAGTTCAATCTTTGAGGCTATTCTTCCCTTCTAATTGCGGCTGTCTTCCTGCTCAATAGAATGTATGTGTCTGTTGCACATGATACTTTGTATCCTTGATTTGATAAATCGTTTAATCTTTCATTGAACTTTGCCCATGTTTTTGCATCACTAGTTTCTGGTACTTTCTCTATTTGGATATTCTTAGGTTTCAAAGGCAACTTTTCACCTCCTAATCTTCAGTGCATTTACGTTATAGGTCTACCGAGAGAGCATTTAAGCACTGCGAAATAATTTGCGATCCCGCTTGTTAATAGATATTTGTTTTCCAGCGATTAAGTGAACATTGCCGCCAACAGTAACTGGTAGATTTGTAAATACAGCATCCGCATTCAACTCCGCTAAATCGGTTTGATCTACTCATTCTATACTTGTTTCTAACATACATGGAATAAAACCCCCGAATAAATTATCTAAATTTAAGTTGGAGTGTGGTTCGCGCGCATCTCGGAGAAAAGTTGGATGTTATTTTTGCTTTTTTGAGTACGCACCTATTTTTCTTTGCCAATCCATGTTTCTATGGCTTCTTCGACAGCTTTTGATAGGTCCCCTTTTTTTCCGCCAAATCTTTCTATTGTTTTGAACCTGAGCGACTTTTCCAGTTCATCAGAGATCGCTACGCTGATTCTCCCCATTTCACTTACCAACCACACCAATTTTTATTTTTTTGTTTTTTGCAAGCCCCAAAGGCTAGATGTTTTTCCAATAAGCAAATTGTCCTATGCTGACCACTTGTTTTGTTTTTATCATCAATTTTTATTCATCCTAATCTGCTTATTCCTATAAGTTACTATGTGCCTACTCGCTTATAAGTGTATTGGCTTAAGCGTTTAAGCGCTAAAGATATAATCTGGAAACGTAAGCGACTGAAAAAATATGCACAAGTAAGAACGCGTCTTTTTTAATTTGTTGCGATCCAAACGGAAATTTTGAAATTTTTTAAAATATTTGTGCGCATAGCTGTATTATCCTACATGTGACTTTATAAGCAGCGATTGTGTAGTATAACACCCGAGTTGGGGAGCACGCTCTGGTTTTGCATTGGAACATTGAGTGCATCGGTCGAAACAGCTGAAGACTGATATGCGACAAAGACTCTGTTTCAGTGGGTTGGTCAAAACTAAAAGCGCAATGCGTTAAGGCATTGAGTGCGCCATCAAAAAGGCTAAAGAAAAGCGCGCGACAAAAACAATGCCTCATCGGGCTTAACATGCGCTGAGGGCTTAGACCCAACTCGGGGATTTTCATCTTCCGCAACGGTCAATGACAATTCCCCCATTCGTTTAGCGCGAGGGAAAAATTTTGCTTTCCCTAAGTGTTCTTTTAGTTTTTTGCTCTCCAACCTCTCTACTCCAACTGCTTTACAGCAAATTTGTGCCCGTTTGTTTCTCAAATCTTTAGTACAACTTGAAATAATCTATTGTTTGATATCGAGATACAAATCACTTAGACTCTAGTTAAAGAGATGGAAATAAATGGGCAGAAAAGAACGATGTCCCCGATGTGGAAGTAAGAAGATCAAGATAACTGCAAATCAAAAAGAATGTAAAGTTTACAAATTTACTTGGACAGGAAAATCTGGAGGGAAAACATCCAAGAAAGAGAAAGTTCGATTCTAGAAGAGAGCTGAAACCACATTCATTACTGCATATTTATTGTGTGCACATACAAACACATAAAGTATTAATGGTCGAAATTATCTAAAAAAAGGGCATGCACGGGTAATAAAGCATGTAGTAGGGTATCTGACCCTAATTAGGTGTAGAGACCCGCGGACCCGCCACAAAAGGAAGAAAACATGATGGTTTCCGTTACCCCCTTCAAGGAATTTCATGCCGCATGCGAGAGCGTCTTAGAGGATGCCATCAAACGGTTATATCCAACTTTTTCTTTACCGTCTATCCTGCTTGAGATTCCGCCTAACCTCGAGTTCGGCGAGCTGGCAACTTCTGTATGCTTTGAGCTTGCCAAACACGCAAAAAATAAGCCCCGAAAAATTGCGGAAGAACTTGTGCAAGCCATAGATGTTAACGGTTTTCCGCTGGTTGAATCTGTTGAGGCTGCTGGGGCTGGATACATCAATTTTCGCGTGAACTCCGAAATGTTCTCCCGTTTAACTCTTGAATCCGCCAGAGCTTCGGATAGGGAGTATGGGTACGTTAAAGCTTCTGAGCCGCAAAAGATTCTGCTTGAACACACCAGCGTCAACCCCATTCACCCCATTCACATTGGGCAGGCAAGGAATCCGATGCTGGGCGACGGCATAGCCCGCATCCTAACGGCGCATGGACACAAAGTTACACGGCATTATTACGTGGATGATGTTGGTCGCCAGAGCGCAGTCATAGCCTACGGATACAGTAAGCTGGGGAAGCCGAAGCCCGAAGGGAAGCCTGACCGTTTCATAGGCGCGATCTACGCGGCGACAAGCTGCATAATGGAGGTTCAGCGGCTCAAGAAAGCGGTTGAAAACGCAAAAAAGCTTGAACCAACAGAGGTTTCGGAGCTACAGCGGAAACTGGATGAATGGACCTCAGTTGCAGCGGACATAGAAAAGAGATTCCCAGAAATCTTCACTCGCCTCCTTGACAAGATCAGCGGGGACAGCGACCCTGAAGAAAAGGTGAGCAAACTAATACGCGGATACGAGGCTGGTGAAGAAGAAGCAAAGCAGCTGCTGAGAGAGGTCTGTCAACTGTGCCTTGAAGGTTTCAGGGAAACTCTCCGCAGCGTCGAAATCTCTATCGATTCTTGGGACTGGGAGAGCGATCTGATCTGGAACGGCGACGTCAACAGGGTTCTCGAAAAACTGAAGAAAACTCCCTACGTTTTCGAGGAAAATGGGGTTCTGGAATTTGACGCCGAAAAAGTTGCTCACGACCTTGACCTCAAAAAGACGTTGGGTCTGAGCGATGACCATGAGCTTTCTTCTCTGACTCTGGTGAGGGCTGACGGCACCACCCTTTACACCACACGGGACATTGCGTATCATCTGTGGAAGTTTCAGAGAGCCGAGCGCGTCGTCAACGTGATCGGCATGGAACAGACCCTTCCCCAGCTGCAGTTGAAACTTGCTTTGAGTGCTCTTGGTCACGTGGATTACATAACAAAACTGACCCACTTTGCCTACAGTCTGGTTCGGCTTCCAGGTTACCGGATGTCAAGCCGCAGAGGTCGATACATCACCCTCGATGAGGTTATGGAGGGAGCAGCCGAGAGAGCTTACGCAGAAGTTTCGAAGCGTTCTCCCAACCTGTCTGACAAAGAGAAAAGGCAGATTTCAGAGTTTGTGGGAAAAGGAGCCGTCAAATACGCGCTAATAGCGGTGGACCCAACCAAGCCTGTGGTCTTCACTTGGGACAGAGTGCTGGACTTTGAGAAAAACAGTGCTCCCTACATTCAGTACTCCCACGCCCGAGCCTGCAGTATCCTGCGGAAGGCATCTAGAGAGCCAGAAAACGCTGATTACTCGCTTCTGAACGATTCCATGGAGCGGGACATAGTGTTGACTTTAGCCCGTTTTCCCGATGTATTCGTGGACGCTGCAGAGAATCTGAGACCAAACGCCATAGCAGATTATGTTAACGCGTTAGCTGACAGGTTCAACAGGTTCTACACGAAACTGCCAGTCATAAAAGCTAGGTCGACTGGGCTCAGCGATGCGCGTCTCGCTCTTGTGGATGCTACCCGAATAGTTTTCCGAAACGCCCTGAAGCTTCTTGGGATAGAGGCGCCGGAGAGAATGTAGGCTCTGAGTGTTGCTGTGAGGGGGAGAGCTTGTTTCTGCAAAGTTTTGATTCCGGGAGAGAGTTGCTGAAGTGGATAGCAATTATAACCATGACTGTAGACCATTTGGGGGTAATTCTGTATCCTGAGTTTACGGTTCTGCGTTTTATTGGCAGGCTCTCTTTTCCGCTGTTTGCTTATCTGCTGATGCTGGGGATGGAAACCACAAGAAACATCCGCAACTATTTCATTCGCCTTTTCATCTTCGCCTTGATCTCTCAGGTGCCCTTTTTCTTAGCCATTGGTTATGGACCCTTCGATTCGCTCAACATTTTCTTCACTCTCTCTGCCGGTCTTCTGTTCATCCATTTTTTCAAAAAGACTTCAGTGTTTGCGATTGTTCCTCTGCTTGTCGCCTTAGTTCTACCCTTTGATTACGGCATCTACGGCATAGCAGTTATAGGCTGCATGTACATCCTGAAGGAGAACACAAAGTTCGGTGTCTTTTCGTTGGTCCTGCTTAACGCATTGTTTTTGGTGCCGTGGAATAGCCAGTTTCTCTCTATCGCTGCAATACCCTTAATTCTTCTTCACAAAAACGGTTCATTGACCACAACAAAAGAAACTGCTGAACAGTATACGATTCCTGTGTGGAGAAAATACTTCTTCTACATCTACTACCCTCTCCACCTGACCATCCTTTACGTAATAAAACTGTGTTTAGAAAATGGAGTTTAAGTTCTAATTAGCCGTTCATAATACTTTATTACATGCTCTCAGATACAATTTGTCTTGATGCCAAAATGGTCAGGTTTAAGAGAGGAAAAGCTGCGGTAGTTCTTGAGGAAGAAGCCGTTTCAAAACAGGATAACTTTGAGGAAGAACCGTTTGCAGTTCTGCAGAAATTAGCGAGCGAAGAAGCTAACTTGATGGAAGAGAAGAAAAACTTGGACTCTCTGAGGGAAAAATTGCAGTCAAAAATCCAAGACGAGATCAACAACAAAAGGAAAAACATACAAAAACTGAAATCTGAAATCAAAGACCTCAAGTTTTCCTGTGAAGAGCTTACGAAAACATTCAAGGCTGGCGCAAAATAGTTCAAATGAGGCGGACATAATTTGATTTTCACAAAAGCTCTGCCAATAAGACTGAGAGCTTTGTGGTTTGCGGCTTCTATTGTTTCTTCTGTGTGGTTTTTGTATTGGATATGCTACGACGTTCTAGTTTGGAACAAGGCATTAACTCAAGTAGGACCAGCAAATTATGTTGGATTTACAGCATCCATTCTGTTGGTGATTCTTAGCACACGACTTGGGAAACGCGATGTTTTTGAGAACCTAATGCTTCCCCCAGAACAAACTGTATACAAAGCGACTGAAAGTCAACAATTACTAGAAGGGGAGCGGATACAGCTCATTGAGCAATTACAGCAGATTCAACCTGCTGAAGAGGAGACAACGCAGACACCTCCGGGCTCTTCGGTTCCACGTGGATGCAAATTTTACCTAGGATACTTGCATACGCGTCCAGAATCGACGGATATACCTGAAGAGTGTCTAGGATGCGAGCATGTAGTTGAATGCCTCTCTCCAACAGCCAGCACTACAAATGCGCGTGTATGAGAGAATTAGGTAAAATAGAGTTTAATTCTAAAATTTTCTGCGTGCTTACATAAGATGGTTTTAAAGCATCAGTATTTCGTTTTTTGATATATTCTATCTATTAGAACTCCACTTTTATTAATGACTTTTGTCTTATATCTTAAGGGATGACACTAGATGGAGTTAAAATTACCCTTAAGCAAAAAACAGAAAATGCGGAATGTGCAGGCATGCGCTCTTGTTGAGGAGGAAGCCGTCTCAATACAGGATAACGTTCAGGAAGAACCGTTTGCAGTTCTGCAGAAATTAATGAGCGAAGAAGCTAACTTGATGGAAGAAAAGGAAAAGTTGCACGCGCACTTGGCATCTTTGAGGGAAAAACGGCGATTAATTGTTGAAAGAAAGATTCGAAGAAAAAATAACAGCATACAAAAACTTAATGCTGAAATCAAAGACCTCAAGTTTTCCTGTGCAGAGCTGTCGAAATCACTCAGGAACGCACGCACAGCTGGCGTAGAATAGTTCAAACGAGGGGCATGGTTTGATTTTCGCAAAAGCTCTGCCAGTAAGACTTAGAGCTTTGTGGTTTGCGGCTTCCATCATTTCTTCTGCATGGTTTTTGTATTGGATATGCTACGACATTCTGGTTTGGAATAAGGCATTAACCCAAGCAGGACCAGCAAATTATGTTGGATTTACAGCATCCATTGCGTTGGTGATTCTCGGCACACAACTTGGGAAACTCGGTATTTTTGAGAAACTAATGGTTTTCTTAGAACAAACTGTACACAAAGAAGCGACTGAAAATCAACAAGCAACAGAACGGAAGCAAATAAAGCCCATCAAGCAAGTACGGCAGATTCAGCCTGCTAGAGAGAAGACAACGCAGACACCTCCGGGTTCTTCGGTTCCACGTGGATGCAAATTTTACTTAGGATATCTGCACAAGTGCCAAAAATCGGGAGGTATACCTGAAGAGTGCCTAGAATGCGAGCATGTAGTTGAATGCCTCTCTCCAACAGCCAACACTATAGAATGTGCCTCCAGTTAATTTTTAATCAACCCACCGTCCTTCTTTGGCGTGTGCTTCTTTTAGGTGATAATGTGTTGGAAAATTGGAGTTTAGAAAATTCTAATCTAATAGTTGTTCCATAGAGAAGATGCTGTGATTGTATGACTGACTTGGATTGTCAACAGATTATTGAGTATTTTCGTCGATGCTACCATGCTGTAGATGGATTATGGTTCATGAAGGCTGAGGAGAAAATCGGGTTTGACTCTGCTTTAGACGTAGACCATGAAGTGTGGAAGGTAGTGCCAAAGATTCAGGCTAGAATGATCAAGTCAATGCTGAAGCTGAACAATGGAGCGGACGCTCTATTCAAGGGTCTCATAACAAAACTTGAATTAGAAGGCTTCAAGTTCAGGGCTGAAAAGAACAGGAACGGATTCAGGATAACAATAACGGATTGTCCCTGGCACAACTTGATGATCAAAAGTGGGAGAGAAAAACTCTCTGGAATTGTCGGCACCACTATTTGCAGCACTGAATATTCGGTCTGGATCTCCGAGTTTGGTCAAGCCGTGCATTTCAAACTTGAATCCCAAAAATGCAAAAACTCGGAATATTGCATACTAGATTTCGAGAGAAAACCAATTTAGTGTTATTGAGGAACAACTCCCGAAATGTGCATATGTACTAGAAACAACGTAAAAGAAAAACTAAGTCAGTATGCAGAAATTCGTTTTTAACCTCCGAAAACATTTTACAAGCGATTATACGTTAGTATGGGCGGTGTTTAACGTGACATCCCTTAGGGCTTTAGCGCCCGCTTTAACCAGAATCACCATCGCCGGAGCTGTCGGCGCGGCATTACACATAGGTCAAGGAGACAAGAATCTAGTAGACGCAAAGGCGGTGGAGTTTTCCAGAGCAGTATTGAATCAAACCGAAATTGACGGCGAAGTCATCTCCTGCGAAGGACCCAAAGACAACGCGCCAGCCTTTCTGAACCGAGAAAAGGTTGGAACCGGTAAAGGACCGAAAGTTGAGTTCGTTTTTGACCCTGTTGACGGCACAACTGCAACCTCTAAAGGACGGAAAGACGCGATTTCTGCTCTTGCCTGCGCACCTGCCGGCTGTTTTCAGGTGCTACCCGACGACGGGTACTACTTCAAGGTGGCTACTGACTGTCAGTCTAGCGGCAAGATTTCTTTGGACATGTCCGTCGAAGAGATTGTTACCACAGTTGCCGAAGAGAAGGGTCTGCCCCTCGAGAACTTCACGGTTATTATGCTGGAGCGGGATAGACATCTGAACATTCTGAGGAGCCTACGGAAACTTGGAGTGCGAATAATCTTGCTTCCTGACGGCGACATCGCGGCAGCCGTTGTTGCCTGCATCCCTGACAGTGGGGTTGACCTTCTTTTGGGCGCTGGTGCAGGACCTGAGGCAACAATCGCAGCAACTGCAGTGAAGTGTCTGGGGGGCACTATGCTCGTGAATGTTTGGAGAGACAAAAAGGATGATGCTGGCAGGCTGGATCGGCTGATGGATGTGGGTGTCGATGTGGACAAAACTTACAACCAAAACGAGCTGGCGAAGGGCAACGAACTGGTCTTCGCAGCCTCCGGAGTCACAAAGGGCGAACTCTTGGATGGGGTACGTTTCACTTCCACAGGAGCTAACGTCAGTTCCCTGTGTGTAAGGTTGCCTAGCGGAACCATAGAAAAATTGGAGACAACCCTTCGATTCAAGGAGCATCCAGTGTACAAGACCGTTGATCTGAAAGGGCGTCCCCTCCACAGCCAGAATCGTTTTTGAGAGAGCACGTCCCATAATAACCTAGCTAACACAAGGTGACTGCGGTATGAATTATATTGGCATTCACAAAAAAGGGGAACTCAGCCTCTCTAAGCTACTGAAATCCATCAAAGAACGGGCAGAGTTTCGCAGGGCAGGAGCAATTGCCACGTTTGTGGGGGTGGTTCGAGGCGAAACATTGGATGGCGAAAAAGTGGAAGGACTGGAGCTGCAAGCCTATGAGGAGGAGGCTAACAAGGTTCTTGGCAGCATATGTGAAGAGCTGAAGAAACGGGAGGGCGTTGTTGACGTTCAGATTCACCATTTTGTCGGAGAGTTCGGTGTCGGCGAAGACCTTGTGTATGTGGTGGTGGCTGGTGCGCACAGAGAAAACGTTTTCGGGGTTCTAAGAGAGGCTGTGGAACGCTACAAAAGCGAGGCTCCGGTCTTCAAGAAGGAGCACGTAGTAGACGAAACGGGTGCTAGGGAAGCGTACTGGGTCAGCGAACGAGAAGCACAGGAAAAACGCAGAAAAAAATGATTTGCATTTGATTTTAACGTAAACCAATGGCCTGTTTCTGAATACGTCAAAAGACGCAAGGCATAACAGGTAAGAGAATAAATGCTCTAAAATTGAAATGCACAGAATCATAGGCTGTTTTGACGTAGATTTATGATTATCCTTATGAACAAGTAACTGTTTGTGAGAGAGTGATAAAGTCACGTATGGAATGGAAAGTAGGTAGCGAGTCATTTTGCTGGACATAGTTAGGTCGCGTAACTAGTAAAAGGTAAGGAATTGTAGTGACGAATCCGCTTTTGTTTGCTTTTGGGGTTGGAATGTTTGCCATTTTGGCGGCATCATACATCACTCGTTGGATTCTTAAACGTGATTCCGGTACCCCACGTATGCAAGAGGTAAACAGTTACATCATATTAGGAACAAACGCTTACCTCAAAAGGCAATTCAGAACCATAATCCTTGTTATTCCATGGTTAGCCCTAATCATTCTCTTACTTTTCAACTGGCCCACATCGCTGGCATTCATTTGCGGTGTTCTTCTCTCCCTGTTTGCCGGATACATAGGCATGAACGTAGCAGTCAGAGCCAACGTGAGAACCGCAAGCGCCGCTAGGCATTCACCCGGAGCAACTCTTAGAACAGGCTTTCTGGGCGGCGCGGTTATGGGGCTTGCAGTTCCGGGGATAAGTTTGGTTGCGTTGTTCTTGATTTACGTGACTTTGAATGATATTCCGGCGCTTGTTGGGTTTGGGTTTGGAGCAAGCTTAGCGGCGTTGTTTGCGCAGATTGGAGGTGGAATATTTACAAAGTCGGCTGATATTGGGGCTGATTTGGTTGGAAAGATTGAAATGGAAATCCCTGAGGATGACCCCCGAAATCCGGCTGTGGTCGCTGATTTGGTTGGCGACAATGTGGGTGATTGTGCTGGACGAGGCTCAGATTTGTTCCAGACCTTCAGCGGTGACATAACAACTGGCATGCTGATGGGCGTCCTCTTTCTTGCCCAGTATGGTCCCAATGGGATTGTTTTTCCGTTTATACTTGAGGCTGTGGGTGTTCTTGCTTCTATTTTTGGAATAGGTTTGGTTAGGCAGTGGAAACGGATAAGCGCCACAGGATCGTTGATGGTTGGGCTTATAGCAACTACAGTTCTGAGTTTAGTTGGTTTATTCTTTTTATCCACGCTGTTTCTGGATGATGTTTCCCTGTTCTTTGCGGGATTACTTGGTGTTGCAGCAATGCTCGTCTGCATCATAATTACACTTTACTACACAGGTCTTGGGCGCGGACCTGTACATCATGTTGCTGAAGCTTCGCAGGCAGGTCCAGCGTTGAATTTGATAACTGGATTATCGACTGGATTGGGGACTCCGCTGTTGCCGATGATTGCGGTTTTAGCTGCTGTAGTGTGTTCGTTTGTGATTACTGGACACTCTCTTTATGGGCTTGTGATAACCAATATTGGCACGGATTTTGCTCTTGCGTTCATTATGGCTTCTGATGCGTTTGGTCCGATAACCGATAACGCTGCGGGTATTGCTGAAATGTCTGGAATCTCTGGGCAAGCGTCCGAAACTTTGCATACTTTGGATGCTGTCGGAAACACTATGAAGGCTGCAACTAAAGGCTATGCCATGGCTTCAGGCACAGTTACTTCATTCTTGATTTTTGCAACCTACTTCGCAACAGCAAACATCTCTGTGGTCTCTATTGGATCTCCCTATGCCATTGCTGCATTGTTTCTGGGAGTGGTTTTGCCTTTGCCTTTGGTGTCCTTGACAATAAGGGCAACCGCTAATGGTGCTTTCAAGATGGTTGATGAGGTAAGGCGGCAGTTCAAGGAGAATGTGGGACTTGACGATGGAACGGTTATTCCTGATTATGCACGATGTATTGATATTGCCACCAAGAATGCTCTGAGTACAATGGTTTTGCCAGGGATTATTTCTATTGTGACTCCCATAGTGGTGGGTCTGCTGTTTGGACCAACAGCGTTGGGAATGCTGCTTATAGGTGCCACTGCCTCCGCAGCCATGCTGGGTTTCTTCTTCAACAATACTGGTGCCCTGCTGGATAATGCTAAGAAGCTGGTTGAAAGTGGATTGTATGGTGGGAAGAAATCGGATACTCATAAAGCAACAGTGGTCGGCGATACTGTAGGCGACCCGTTGAAGGATGTTGCGGGGCCTGCTGTTCTTATTTTCATGAAGCTTCTTGGTATGACTGCTTTGCTTGTGCTTCCTTTGTTGTTGTAGCGCGACACGTTTTGGCGATTTCGAAGACAGTAATTTTGTAAATGATGTCTGCTATTTTTCGAAAACTTCTGGAACCGGATAGTTGTTGCGTCCTATTGCTTCAAGTATGTCGTCGGTGAAGGTTTTTTTGCTCAGGTGTCTTGCGAAATCAGTGGCAGTTATGATTCCAACCAGTTTATTGTCCTTTATTACTGGAAGTCTGCGGATTCTTTTTCGGACCATTCTTCTGGCGGCTTCTTTGAGCGGAGCGTCAGGGTCGATTACTCTGAGGGGCGTTGACATTACCTCTGAGATTTTGGTTTTCGGGTTTTTTTCCTTCGCCAAGACTCTTCTCACGAAGTCGCGTTCAGTAACGATTCCTATTGGCGTGTTGTTGTCCATAACAATCAAGTTGCCCACATCATTTTCTGCCATTAGGGCTGCGGCTTCAGTAACAGTCTTGTTAGCTTCAACTGTTATGACTGTTTTAGTCATAACATCCTTGACTTTGGGCATCAATTATCACACGAGTATTTGAGTGCATAAAAGTTTTGTGCAGCTACAATCCACAGAAACAGACTAGCAAAGAAAATGGTGCGCCGACTCAGCCTCAAAATTGCAGTCCTCGCTTTTTCAGCGTTTATTGTGGAGCAAAACCTCTTTTTTAATCAAAGTAGCTATTCTTAACCAAGAGGCATGGTTTAGCTGGTTTCCGACGTTTTTGAACGATATGTTTAAGTTTTTGTGTTGAAGTGTTAATGTGGAGTGAAAGGGTATGCCAGTCTATGGTTATATTTTAGTCACATTGAAGTCAGGCGCTGAAAGAGACGTGTGCGAGAAGGTCGCCAACTTTGAGGAGGTCATCCAAGTTGACGAGCTTTACGGCGAATACGACGCCATCGCAAAGGTGCAAGCTAAAGACCTAGCTGAGCTGGATAAATTCCTGACAGACAAACTCAGGTCGCTATCGGACATCTTCCTAACAACAACAATGATTGTAGCAAAAGAATACAAAAACGAGTAAACACACCGGAGACAAGACAGCGAAACCCACCATTTTTTGATTCCCATTGCCTCCACGTTCATATTAGGAGACTATACCTAAGTATTTACTTACTTTTTTACTATTACAGAGGTTTACCTCAGCAAAACAACGAGTAGGGGTTTATATTTATTCATCTTACACCTAGACAATACTACTTTAACAAGTATGAAAGGTTTTTTGTCAAGAAACCTTGAGCAAGTATATGTTCAACCCATTTGGTTAGTTAAAAAATCATACGACTAATTTTCAGAAGTTTTTTTAGTTATGTATCTCCAAATGGAGAGAAGTTCGTTCTTACTCGCCTCTAAGTTTTGTTGTTGTTTCTCTTGTTCAACGATTAAAATGTCCAGAACTCTCTCGAGTAAAACAGCCGAAAAATGAGCTGGATACTCAAAAGAAGCGCATACAACACCTTTACTTTTTAATCCTTTAAGAATGTAATAGAGCTGTCTCCTGTGAATGTTTAGGGCCCCCGCTATCTCTCTTGCTTTCCGGGGACCTTCGGTGGCGAGAAAGACATACACTTTTGCTTCTATCTCAGTGAAACCAAGGCTTACAAGATTTTTATACATCCATTCTTTGCTCAAATTACCCGCCTACTTGTCTGCGATATGCTTATCATAAAAAAAGGAAGAAAAGAGTTGAAAAAGAGGAAAGTGGAAATATTATTTATCTACTTGCCTACTTTAACCCATTTGTAGTATATTCCTTGAGGGTACTGTGCCACAATATCTGGTATTAGTTCCGATGGAAAACCCCAAACGTGCATCATTTGTTCAAAAACAGCTTGGTTTAAGTTGAGCCATTTGTTTTCCATCGCTGGATTGTACACCATCCCAGCCTGTTCCGGGATAGAATCAAAATAGGGTACATCAATAGCATTTCCTCTATAGAATTCTGAAGCATCCATCCACATATCATGTTGTGGAATTGGAGTAACAATTACCCATTCATTATTCATTCCACTTGGAGACTTAAGTGCAATTCCATAAGGTAACATCCTGAGATTTGGATTTTTTCCAACCGCATTTACTGGTCCAATTGCTAACACTGGAGTTGCCAACATAATCAAAGCAAACAAAGTTATTGTCAACCCTAGAATTTTCTTGTTCATTTTTTCACCTCCTTTCTCGTCAAATTGACTCGACCTGTTCAAATCATCAAAAACCAATTAAGCCATATTTTCTACTTTAATATGGGTGAGTGACCAACTCTATCACCACGGTCATAGGACGCAACTAAGTTGAGCGAAGAAACAATAAAAAATGTCCTAAAAAATTCTGGCTTGACAGAGAAAGAGGCAGAGGTCTACATTTTCATTGCCAAACATGACGTTCGTAAAGGCTCAGAAATCGCTCAGCTTCTCAGGAAAGACAAGGCACAGGTTTTTCGAATCCTAAGGAGGCTACAAGCTAAGGGATTTGTAGAGGGAACGCTTGATGTTCCATCCCGTTTCACGGTCGTCCCCTTTGAAAATATTTTAGATTCGCTTGTCACGGAGAAGCAAGATGAAGTAAACACCATTAAGAGAGCCAAGAAAGACCTACTTTGTTATCTAAGTAAAAAAAGCCAAACAGAAACTTTAGAAAAATTTGTAATAATCAAAGGAAACAAAAGAATCTACTCAAAAATATCCAAAATGATCCAAGACACCAAGCATCAATTATCAATAGCCACAACCATTCCTGGTTTGAAGCGTGCTGATCATTTTGGTGTTTTCGATGTAGCCTTTAATCATCCCATGAGATCTCAGATTCAATATCGGGTTCTTACCGAATTGTCAAAACAGAATCTAAACACTTTTAGAGCTCTAGTCAAGAAAATGTCGAAAACAGGCTCCAATTTTAAGGCAAGGAATCCAGATTTAGCATTAGGCTTGTTTCCCAGAATGGTCATTCGTGACAACGAAGAAACCCTATTCTTCACAACAAGAACTGATAAAACAGAAAGATATGCTGTATGTCTTTGGACAAATTGCAGGTCTTTGGTGCACGCTTTTGATGTCATTTTTGAGGAGTTGTGGCGCAATTCAACGGATTTAGAGAAGAAGATATCTGAGCTCGAGACTGGAAAACCGACACCTAAAACATGTATACTAAATGAAGAGGAAACGGCTCAGAATTATTTCGAGATGCTGCAGTCGGCTGAGAAGGAAATTATGTTAATGACTTCCTCGAGAAGTTTAATCGAATACTGGAAACAAAGATCACTAATTGAGAAATGGAAAAAGAGCGGTGTCCGGGTCAAAATAATGGCTCCCATTGTTCGCGAGAACTTTGAAGCAGCGCGACAGCTACAAAAATCCATTGAGATAAGACATATTCCCGAAAACTATATGGTAACTACTATTATTGATGGGAAACATCTTTTCCAATTTAAGAAACCACCAACTGGTCCTGAAACTATTAATTCAAGTTCTAATTTCGAAAACACCTTGTACACCAATGAACGTGAATACATAGAAAAAATGAAAAACACTATGAAGGACATTTGGCAAACTGCTTGCACCCCCTCAGTTGTCACTCTGGAAGCAATAATAGGTTCCCATGGACCCGTATTAGGTCCTATTCTTGAGACTCCCATACTCAGGAAAAGGAGAGGCAGCATTATCACGGATATAAAACCCTTGGGATCAATAACAGAAAAAGAGGTCTTAGATAAAATTATTCACGCAGATAAGATTAGGACAAAAGACCTAGTTAATGATGTATCAAGGATGTATGCTAGTGTTGCACAGCTTGTCATTCATCCACCAGATTATTTCAATTTGCCCAAAATGTTAATTGTTATTCATAAAGTTGAGAAACCATCGACGTTTGGAGTAGAAGACGGCTTAACGATATTTCTGTGGTTGCGTGTTCCCAACTCAACTGAGTTCACTTACGTGCCTGTAGCTATCATAGGAGACAATCCCAAAGCTTTGCAGAGGAAAAAAGCAATGCTTGCTGGCACCCCTGCTGAACAAAATGTTCAATTAGTCAGAAAAGATGAACTCCAAGTACGAGTACATGGGAACACTATGTTTGCTGGATGGACTGTACCTATACCGCTCTATCCTGAACCTTATGTTCTTCCTCCTGCATGCCTTCTGATTGAAGGATACGGTAATGTCAAGACAACCGGATTCACATTACGTCATCCCTCAGGTTTCAAGTCGAACATTGAAGAGAATTACTTTGATGCCTTCGTAACTTTCATGCATCCTTCATCAAAGTACTCCGGACCAGGAACTGACGGAGCATTTGCAAGAGACTATATAATGACAAATATCCCTCCAAAATTGAGTAGTGGACGACAAGAATAATTCGAAGAAAAAAACCACAATTAGAATTTTTTTTATTTATCCTAGTAACAATTCTCCCTTTTTCTAACAGAAAACAGATTGATATCATAATAATGGTTGATATTTCGAAGGACAAAACCCTCGTTCCAGTTACAATATCCAAGATTGATTTAGAACTTTGAATAAAAGAAAAGTGCTCGCTTTTGCTAATCCTGTTTCCGCAAACATTCAAGTGTATAAAAAAGAGGAGTTTCAGGTACAAGCACACGAGAATATTCTCTTTGCAGGGTGGAATAAGCCGACAGACGGGAATCAGCTAGAGAACTTCTTATTACATGATATCCGCCGGACACGAACTTCATGAATAGGAGGCTTTATTGATTAACCAATCTATTTTAATAATGATTGATGACATTGATTTCCTACTCATCGGGGGAATGTGAATGTGGAACAGTAGAGATATTGCATTAATCATAATGTTTGCTGTTCTGAGTTTTGTTTTTCAGGTGCTAATAGGTCAGATTCCTAATTTGATTACGGGGATTGCTGGAATCGGATATGTCTTTACTATAGTATATTCGATTACTCAGACTGTTTTATGGCTTATGTTTGAAGGAAGGAGATGGAGAATTTTTACATATGGTTTATTATTTACTTTACTTTGCATGTCAGTAATCCAATCTTGGACACCACCCGTGGTGATGGCTACAATATTGAATATCTTTATTGTTGATTTAGTCTTTAACAGCCTTCATGGATCTTTTGAAAGAAAAAATAAGCTGGTTTGGTGGGCAATTCTTACTCAAGGATACTATTGGACAACTCATCCATTATTGGTTCTATCTTTTTCTAGAATATTTTTTCCAATCGAGGTTGTTGCTCCGATAATGTTCTTGATATTGCCACTGATGATAATTGAAGCTATAGCAGGCGGCTACATTGGATATAGAATCTACCGAAGAGTAGAAAAACTTGCATAATCTCGAACTTTAGCCGCCGTAAAAAATCATCTTTGGCATTAAATTGTGTTGTTATCAGGTGTTCTATTTTTCTTTGCAATTATTCGTAGAAAATACTGTTTTGGAAGATTAACTACCGTAAAAAATTATCTCTAGCGTTAAATTGTATTTTAGCCGGAACTCTATTGTTCTACGAAGTTAATCGGAGAAAAAAATTTTAACCGCTTAACTATAGGAAAAAATTACTTTAATGTATTAACCTTTGATAAAGTTCTCTGGAAAATAATTCTAGAAGCATTAAATATTTGCTTTTAATCTGATGTTCATTGTTACCTAAGTCTTAGAATTTAACCCCAAACCCAAACATATTCACGTCTACGTGTTCTCTCTCTTGTTCTTACGCTTATTCGCTTTCTCTCTTACCTACCTACCCTCACACAGAAAACACTTAACTCTGTCAATGACCATTTTTAGGGTAGCTCAAATCATGAACATAGAACGGAGGGATAGATAAGTATGAAAAGTAAAGAGTTTATGGATAAAGATGTTTTTGCGTTAGACGAGAAAATCGCCGAAGTCAAGGAAATAGAAATAGATCCGGAAGCGTGGAAAATAACTCATCTTGAGATTCAGTTGACAAAAGAAGCAGCCAATGAACTACTTGGAGCAAAAATATCAATCCGCAATATGTTGGCCATTTCAGCCCTAGAGAAAGGAGTTGCCCGCTGGACAGACAAGGGACTACACCTAAAAGTTTCAAAAGATCAGCTTCACATGTACCTAAGACCAATAGTTTGAACTTAGTTGGGGATTATTAACAAGGTGAATTTTTTGCCCAGAAAGTTCTACGAACGTGGAGGAGATTGGATGGTCACCTGTTCTGTATGCCATGGTACAGGCGCTACAGGTGAAGGGGATTCGAGAAAACGATGCCCAAAATGTGATGGAGCAGGAAAACTAAGCTCTACCCCGCAAACGCGAAAATCATTAAGGAACTCTACTTGATGCGGCATCATAATCGAATGATATAGGCCAAAATCGTTAATAGTAAGCATTAACGCGCGCGAGGTGATGATGTGAGTGAAGTAAAATCGAATGTAAGCTATGACTACAAAAAATGCGGTGCAAAAGGAACTTTAGTTGAAAACGTGGCGTCTATCAATTTTAACGAAGTCAAGAAGTTACCCTGTGGTTGTCCAGCGGATAACGGCAAATTTCAATTTCTACATCCACCGTCATAAGATGTAAGAAGAGACATTGACAGCGGACGCTGATTTAGTCTTCAGTGTATTCCTCTGCAGCGAGATCAACTGAAACCGTGTCTTTATGTGTGGGGTGTTTTCTCTTTTTTGGAGTCATTTTTCTTCCTTGCATGAAAGAATTTTCGGCAGCAGTAATTCCATCTGCTTTCAACATTTCTCCTCTCTGTTTGTCATCATAAATGTCCCCCGTTTCTCGCTCAATCTGTTGTTCAGCTTCGTCAGTGTCGATATGCTTAGTCTTCTTTCTTTTTGCCTTGCTCATGCAGCCACTCTGGGTAGTCAAAGAGCCATTATGCGATATAAAGCTGTTGTACGTGCGCTTTATGTTGGGTTCGAGTTTTATGTGCCCGCCAAGACATAAATTCGTGAATATTTACATAGATTTTTTTGTCAGTGAACAGATTTCGGCGGCTGTTTCTGTTGTATAGCAGTCACATAATGTTTATAGGATTCCGAGACCATTTATAATGTGCACCATTTAGCAGGTTTCTCGTGTCAAATCCCTCTTTTTCCATGAAATCACTGCAATATGGGCACGGCTGAGATCTGCTAGATTCTGCTTGTAGACGAAGGATGAAAAATAAGAAGAAAATGGAGGTGAAAAATGTTGAGATTGAAGTATCCTATCGAGTATGAATTGAACCCTACGGAGATGGATAAAGGAAAGCAATGGCTAACATTAACACTGAAAAACACAGGAAATAAAACTCTTAAAAGACTTGGCGTGGATTTGCACTCTCTAGACACCTTTTATCTTTTCCCTTTAATCTTTCCTTATGCATTTGGACACTACATCGGAGAGCTTAAACCAAATGAAGAGAGAGAAGTGGCTTTCCAAGTTAACGCAAACGGATCAGCTGATGTATACGCCACTATCAGTGCACGTACGAATGGAGACTACTTCTGGTGGGAATCCGGTTGGACGCATATCTCTGTAACCGAGGAAAAAGCAGAAATCGGACGCCTACTAGTGCTT
>Ga0315545_1000886_pt1 | contig 30874 bp, 29 predicted proteins | sample SalMarSW160210MG_FD_203096 | JGI IMG/M metagenome (GOLD analysis project Ga0315545, IMG submission 203096) | Salt marsh sediment microbial communities from the Plum Island Ecosystem LTER, Massachusetts, United States - Salt Marsh Sediment SW1602-10 ...
CGAAGTGTTATCGAGTTTTTGCGTGATGCCTGTCGCTGTCATTTGGATGGCACTGCTGCTCCATCTTTAATATTGTAGACCATTTAGCCGAATCTGCCTGAACGCTTACAAATGATTTATATTGACCGTATTTACAAATTGCTTAGTCATATAGGGTGGTTTTCAGCACTTAGCAAAGCTGAAGGGAAAGATGAAGACGAAGCCGAGCGCGATAATCTCAAAAATAATCAATCGTCAATTATCAATAATCATTTGAAAGTGGGCCAGGCGGACAACATTAACTCACCCCTAAATGGTCAAAGAACTACGGCTAACATTATCTTCTTTGACATCATCTTCCCAATGTATTTCGGCAACTTGGGGAAATGGATTTGAAGTCGATAGGGCAAGGATATAATCACCAAATCCCTGCCCACACAATGTAGAAATCTTATTGGGCTGATTTTGAATCCAACAGGGATGTTGCTCTAATGGGTGTCCGTCAAGAAACACCCTAATGTTTCTTGCTTCCCCGTTGCCTTTATTTTCAATGCGAAGGGTTCTTCGTTTTCCATCAAAGTGAAAATATGATATTAGTGAGGCTGCCCGTTCTTCTGATCTTCGTGCTTTTTCAATTTTATACACACTCCAACTTACCAATAGGGATAAGCCTGCTATCAAAGCCGACACGACTGAAATCCAAAGTACCACATTTGAGGATACTGCAATAATCATCAGTCGAGTATCTCCTTGAGTAATCCTTCCCTTTCGCTTTCGAAACGGCGAAATAAGAACGTTTAAGTATTGATATTACCTTATTCAGTTCTTCAACTTTTATTTATTTGCAGCTTCGGCCTGCCCGCCGTCGCTTTCGCTAAGGCGGGCCTGCTTTTTCTTCTTCGCACCTTGGGCCTATTTTTACTTTTTAGGTCGGCTTGCTGGTTATGAATTTAGCGTAAAGGAGTTTAATGCTCGTAATTACTCTTTTTGTCGCGGAGCCACCTTTTCACTTTCGTCCACAGTTTAGGGAGCCCCAGAAATATGCTTCTTTTATCCATTATTACAGGCCTGCAGATTGCCTCGATTTCCGTGATAACTTTGTCTAAACGCGGATTTATGGGATCACCTACCCCATCATAAGTATCCCAGAATATGGACTCGTACTTTTGGATCTTTCCGTTATGAGTTTCTAGTGTCTTTTCATCAAAATGGCTAACGTCTTTGGCCCATAACCTAGCTAAACGTCTAGCCGCAGAGAAGATTTCGTTTCTGATTTGTTTCAAATCGTCGAAGGGTTTAGCAGAATCAAGACCAAATTGTGCCATGAACCTGTATCTCATTGCATACAGCTTACTGAACAATTCTTCGTGTGGCTGAAAACGTTCAAAGATAACATGCGCTGCATCTCGTGCCTTCTTTTGTGCCGGTGTTTCCTCTGCCTCTGATTGCCTCGTCGCGCCTTCGTATCCAAAACCCAGAGGACTCCTAGCGCTTGTGATAACCTCCCGAACTTCATAGAAGAGAGCCAGAGCTTCCTCTGCAAGTTCGATCTGGCGCTTGCCTCTGAATTCGCGCTTCCAAGCGCTAATACCATATATCGCGGTACATGATGCGATAATTACAGATATACTACTCAATACTTCACCAAAGGCCATATTGGCTAAATTCCTGTCTATCCGTACTTCCGATTTTATCCCTAGCCGATGATAAATCTACAATATCGAGGGGGGATCTGCAAAGATAAAAGAGAATAAGTGCATAAGGCAGAAGTGCACAAGGACAGAGGAGAAAGCAGATTAGCGAATTAGTTTTGTAGGATGGGCTTTAGCCCATGCTGTACCTGGGAAACATATACCTCATTCTCCTGTCAATAACTCCTCGCACCCATCCTGAATATCATGCAATGAACGAGATGGATAAATGCCCTCTCTAACATATCTATGATACGTTGACCAAGGCCAATCTTCAACTTGCTCAACAAGCCCATGTTTCACAGGATTATAATGAACGTAATCAACATGCCGCTGTAGATCTTCAACATCTCGAATCTGATGCTCCCAGAACCTGCGCTGCCAAACGCCTCGTTCTCGTTTGATGTTGCGAGAAAAAGTTTGTATACATTCCTCACCACCGAAATTTAAGTATCTTCTGGTAAAGCCGCTCTTGATTCTCGACCATCGCAATGAGAAATCGCGATCGTCTTCAGGCAGTTTCCATATGCAGTGTATATGATCAGGCAGTAGGCACAGAGCAACAACTTCGAAATAGCTGCGTCGTCTGGTTTCTTCCCATGCGGCTCTAAAACAAGCTCTGGCAAGTTCGTCTGTAAGAAATGTTCGACGCTTGAGCGTCACGACCGTGAAGAAGTAATAGCCTCCCTCGAATCGCGCCCGCCTATAGCTTGTCATGGCATTCCATCAACAACTCTCTTACCGCACGTCCACTAATATGAAACTATCTCTATCTCAGCATGGGCTAAAGCCCATCCTACCTTAACTACCTTACTATCTCACGGGGTAAACATAACATAAAAGAAGCGAGATTTGCAAGGGAAAAGACAAAAGTGAACAAGGGCAGAAGGGCATAAGTCAAAAGAGCATAAGGCAGAAGTGTCTAAGGATAGAGGATAAAGCAGATTAGCGAATTAGTTGCAAAGGCACAAAGGTACAGAGACGGAAGGTCATAAGTCAAAAGAGCACAAGGGTCCGTCTAAAGCCGGATAAACTCCAGAGCAATTTCGTTGCTCGTCCCTTAGGGATGAATCGCTCGATTCACGAATCATGAGCCATGGGTCACAAATCCACTTCGCTTCGCTGTGGCTGCTTCGGATTGGCTGCGAGGTAGTCATTTATGTACTTACGAACGTGAGTTCTCACTATCCTTCTTATAGCAGAGGTTTTTCCCCCTGCCTATATAAAGGCCACTGTCCCAGCATACACCTTCGGCATAACTATAATTTCTCGCCAGAGACGTATCTTCGAAATGAACGATCCGAAAAGAGTAAAGATATACATCTTTTAATCCAGGCTCCTTATACGTTACCAGATATACTCCCAGACGCGGACGGCCGGGTGCATATTCCAACTCCTCTTCGGTTAAAATCTTTATATCGGAATCTCGCAGCTCAAGCTCTACATCCTTCTGCAGTTGTTCTGTCATAGATTGCTTCTGCGACTGGTCCTTTGTAATAACATCCACATATAAAGAGACTCCATTGGAATTGCTCAGGCGTCTGCGAAACTCCTGTTGGATTTGCAGCTTGTCTGCTTCCTGTGCGAAGGTTATTACTCCGGCAAAGACACACAAAAAAACCAACATTGCTGCTGCAAAATAAATCCAGTACCTTTTAACTTTCATAAAATCGCCTTTCTATAAAGAGCACGTCTGTGATACCGCCTGACCATTTTAAAGGTTGCCTGCCTTAATTCAATGAGAAGATTCGGCAGGTCGATCAAATCCGCAGTCCCGCGATGTCGGCGAGAAGCGAGAATAGCAGATAGCGTAGAGCGAATAGAGAGATTGACGCTTTGTCCCGACTTATCGAGACTCCTCGGAATGGCGAGAAATCGGCATCCAGCCCCTATCAACCAACATGATCAACCACTATATCTTTGGGTGCATCAGCAAATGTGTCACTTTCCATCAGCAGAAAGTGACAGGGTCGTTATAGAGTTTGCTGGCAGTTTCAGCTGAGCTTGACCATTAAAGCTACCGACACGGACACAATTTTCCGTTTGGCTGGATCGATAAATTTCACCTTTGGAAATAGAGAAATCCTTAATTGAAATACCGAGGACAATATCGATATCCGCGGTGATATTGATTATGACTGCGGTCAGTTTTTTATTATCCGTGCTGATATATGCTGAGACCCTCAGGCCAGTATTGTCGGTCGAGGCCTCCACGCGCTGCCAGTTGGCATTGATGAAAGCTGAATATTGCTTGAAAGCGTAGTAGGTGGTCTTGATAGTGTAGGTGAATTGATCGTCCATGCTGACCAGAGCGGTTCCGGGGGCCCAGAATAAATCCCAGTACAAATATGCAGATACTTTTTCCACAGTCAGAGAATTATGTATCGTAAGCGCGGTACTGATTGCATCATCCCACTTGCCGGGCTCGTTCTCGAACTCTGTCTGAAACAGAGGCTTATTGCCATGCTGCGAAACAAAGTCACTAAGGCTGGCCATTCTGGGGATAAACCGATCAGGTGCTGAGCCACAGCCGCTGCAATCGTAGAGATGATGCGAATAACCATAGACATGGGACAAGTCGTCTAAGTTTTCTATATACTCCTTGGAATTGCCTAAACCAGACGATTCGGGAGCAAGCATCTTCGGCGTATCTTGACCCATTTCAGCATGCAGCTTCTGCCAAACTGTCTCGAAGGCGGTGTCATAAGCGGCCAGGTTTGGATCTAAGGTCTCTGTAGGGGTGAATTTGCACGAAGCCCATGGGGCTTCGTAGTCAAGCTCATTCTGTATATTTATATAGTCCACTTTTACGCCTGCTTTGGCGTATGCAGTTAGAGAATCATACCACCATTGTGCAAACTCATCGTACATATATTTCCCATCGCTTTTCTTGAGAGTTCCGCCAACTAAACTATTATTGCTTTTTAAATCAGCAGGTGGTGACCACGAGGATATCATAATCTTCAGGTCTCGCCCGAGAGCAGCTTCGCCACACTTGGCGATCTCCACCGTTTCGCGAAAAGAATTCGGGTCTATATTGTAATTGTTCTTTATGCGGAATATGTCAAGGCCAAGCTCCTTGAAGACTATATTACATAGTTCAGTTTTTTCTTTATGGTTCACAAAATTCATGGTGTAATAGGCACCGGAGGCACCGAAACCTTCTATTTTTTGATGGCGTGTACTTACATCAATCTGGCATGTACCAGTGGGCTCGGCGGGAATGGGCCTGGGTGCAATGACCTCAGGACCATATACATTAGCGTCATCAACGTAAAAATTAACGCCCGGCGCAGGCCCTTCAAAGTACACATCCAGCACCGATAGCGAGCCTCTCACTTCCAGTTCGAATTCGCCTGAAAGCTCAGTCCAGTCGCTGTCCGTGGCAGTCACACTAGCTACGTTATGATAATTGGTGCCGCTGTCATCCTGCTGCTCGACGGATAAAGTAACAGTATCGCTCGGAGCGTTTTCAAGTCTTACCCAACCTGATAACTTGTAGGTCTTTTCATCCACCATTTTGCCAAATAGAGACTGTTTTATTCCCTGCCAATTCGCGCCTCTGTTGTATGCTTTGGCACAGCCCGAACCGCTGTGAACCGGTGACTTAACGGCCTCAATTGAGCAGGTTCGGTCGAACCAGCCGTCCGTTCCGCTTTCAAAGCCGGGATTGACTAAGACGTTGGTGTCGCCATAAGCGCTCACTATTGATAAAAACACCAACATAAAAAGAGATTCACATAGGGCCTTCAATGACATGTTTCTACCCCTTAATCAAAAGTTAATCTTAAACTTTATCAACCATGCTTTTTTTACCGGCTTGGCATAATAACACATTAACTGCTGCTCTGCAATATAGCATTTTGTGCTATCTTATCTCGCTCCAGAAATGCGCGGCGATAATTAATACCAAAGGTAACTCAATGGTTTTTTTAAGGAAAAGATGCACTTATGAAACCTCAATTCAAGAAAAAATCAAAAAATATGATTTTATGCATGATTTTCTAAGCCATCTTCTTGTTGACTTTGATTCGAATACACTTTATACTTTTGCCAAATATTTAATACGTATACGTATTGATCTTTCAAAGGATACAATGGCGACAGGACATGAGATTGCGATGGGGCTTCGAGCGGCCTACCGGGTTATGCACCGCCAGACCGATGCCTGCCTCGCAAAGCGTGGGGTGACAGCCAATCAATTCGTACTGCTGGCCCTGCTGGCCGAGGAAGATGGAGTCACTCAGCGGGAGCTTGTCAGGCGGTCTTGCTCCGATCCCAACACAGTTAGTGCTATGCTCGTGCTTTTAGAGAGTCGTGGTCTTCTGTCACGTAGGCGGCATCCAAATGACGGCAGAGCACGCAATGTTACTCTTACGCACAAGGGGCGGCGAATGTACAAGAGGCTGTGGAGGGAAAGCGAACGACTGAGGCAGCAACTACTGGAGCTTTTTCAGCCAAAACAAGCAGATGCACTGGTTGGACTCCTTAAGCGAATTTCTAAAGCAATGATATAAGTAGAGCAGCATCCCGGCCGGCATTGATATACGGTGTCAATCGTCACCGATAACAATTAGCACAGAACTATTTATTTATGGGAGAAAGAAAATGATGAGCACTCGAAAAATAAACACACTAATATCGGCTGCGGTGATGTTGATGGCGTTGGCGATAACTTGTACAGCGACAGAACAACCAGCGGATGAGCGCCCAAGGTTTGGCGGCGCTCGTGGTCCCCGTGTGGTCTCACCTGAAATCTCTACGGATAGGCGCGTAACATTTCGCGTGCTGGCACCAAAAGCGGAAACTGTGCAGCTTGGCGGCACCGATATCATGGGCTTTGGCTTTGGCCAGGGTGCAGCTATGACCAAGGACCCTAATGGGGTCTGGGAAGTGACGCTGGGCCCGCTTGATGCGGGGGCGTATCGCTACAACTTTAATGTGGATGGCGTGTCGGTAATCGATCCACGTAATCCCTCCACGAGCGAATCCAACAGCAACACATGGAGTCTGGTTTATGTCCCGGGTTCTGACTTTATGGATACGAAGGATGTACCCCATGGTGCTGTTGCTGAGGTGACTTATTACTCCAAGTCGCTAAAACGTTTTCGCCGCATGCATATTTATACACCGCCTAGTTATGAGTCAGGCCAGGGTAAATATCCCGTTTTTTACCTCTTACACGGGGCATTCGATTGCGATGATTCATGGACATCGGTCGGTCGCGCCGGATTCATCTTAGACAATCTGATCGCCGCCAAGAAGGCTAAACCGATGGTGGTTGTAATGCCTGCCGGTCATACTGGGCCGTTTACATTTAGCGATGGACTCGACTCAGCCATCGATGAGTTCATACAAGATTTCCGCAACGACATCCAGCCTTATGTGGAAAAGAATTACCGGGTTTATACGGACAGGCAGCATCGTGCCATTGCCGGTCTTTCTATGGGTGGTGCCCAAACGCTCAACATCGCCATTCCTAACCTGGATGATTTCGCATACATTGGCGTATTTAGTTCGGGCATTTTCGGAATCACGGGCAGCGGTCCGTGGGCGGACTCAGGTCCGAAGTGGGAGGAGCAGAACAAGGACGTTTTGGACAAAGCCGAATTGAAAAAAGGGCTCAAGCTCGTTTGGTTCGCCACCGGCAAGGATGACTTTCTCGTTGGGACTTCACGGGCGACGGTCGACATGCTCAAGAAACACGGATTCGATGTAGTCTATAACGAAACATCCGGGGCGCATACATGGATCAACTGGCGCAAATACCTTAACGAGTTCGCGCCGCAATTGTTTCAGTAAACAGACATCGTCCACTTGTCAGCCAACGACATAGCTGAGAGACAAACAATTAAGCACTGATGGAGGCACTATATCAGCAGTTGGCAAGGGTGAAAAACTAATGGGCGATGCAGGATTCGAACCTGCGACCGGCTGATTAAGAGTCAGCGGAGAACCTTACTTAAACCCTTGTCAATAAAGGACTGGCAATTCTGGCTTACCGCGCCACTTACCGCGCCACTTACCGCGCCACTTACCGCGCTTTTAATTCAAACTGTACTGAATGGAGTATGCTTATAAGGAAAAATATTGTAAAGAAAATGTAAATATTTTGTACAAAAGCTATTGACTTGCCCTAAAACTGCCTTATATAATATGTACAATACATCGGCTAATGCGTACAAAATTAAATATCTGTACATAATGTGTACAAAACTAAAAGGTTAAGTCAAATGGCTATCGACAGGGCAAAATATATGGACATGAAAGAGGTAAAGCAATTAAGGACAGTAACAGAAGCAGGGGCAATTACAGACCTAAAAGCTGGACGTGTTACTGGTCCTCTGGCCTGGATTTTAGTTGACCTGGCTCTATCGACAGGCTTGCGGGTATCGGAGATGGCAGCGCTAACCATTAAGGACATAGACTTGAAGCGTGGGGCTATATCGGTTGTCCGGTTAAAGCGCAAGAAGAAAACGAAAGAAACTATTGCCCTGAGCAAGGAACTCACCGAGCACCTAAAAAGTTATATCGACGACCGCAAGAGTGGCAAACTCTTTAAGGGTAAACGCGGCAATCTTACAGCCCAGGGATTACAGAGAATCTGGAAGGCAGCTATTAAGCGGGCAGGATTGCCGAAAGAAATCTCGATCCACTGCGCCCGACATACGATAGCGGTACACCTTTTGAAAAAGACTGGCAATCTAAGACTCGTGCAAAAGCAGCTTGGTCATTCATCGCCGGCAACAACAGCTAATATGTATGCCGATATTAGCTTCGAGGATATGCAGAACGGATTGAACGGACTCTATGAAACTTAAAAGATACCAGGGCGCCGACAAACAGAATATCCGGTGGTCTGTACCGCAAACAGTTAGCAATTGGGCGAGAGTCTTTGGTGTTCACCGCAATACAATGTCAAGGTGGTTAAAGAATGCAAATCTTTGTTGTGACCAGTTATCTCGTACCCATTGGCGAATAGCCACATTTGAGTTGCCAGATGGCCTTGATTGATAGGTTATAAAGCACAGAACTGACAAAAATTGCTAAATATTGCACACACCTTCACTCCTCTGCACTCCCCCATTTTCAGATCGGTTATAATTCCGGAAAAAGTACGAATCTTGACTGTCGTCAGACAAGTTTCAAAAGGGATTTATGTTTATGGGTAACTTCGAGCAGAACAATAACAGCGTAGAGGCCCTGTTAAAAGATGCTGCGAAATTGCAACCTGATAACTTGGCCTACATTGTTGAGTTCTTCGAGGCCACCGAACCCGGTCAGACAGTCGTGCAGAAAAACCCTAATCGGAAGCTCTACGCCGTTTTAAAGCCTACACCGGATGAGTATTTGCAGCGGCTCGAAGCACTGTTGCTATTGACGGATCAGGAAACGAGTATGATGTTCCGGGAGTATCTTCGGGTATCGTTACCGTTTATTAAACTGGCTGAACGTATAGACCAGTATTGGCGAATTGGGCAGATTAGCAGCCTTGCCGCAGATGATTTGATTCATCGAATTTATGCAATTGCCCCCCTTGTTGCTGTGTGTTCTATAGACTAATTTTTTTCGATAGGAGTCTAAAATGCCAGGCTTTTTCTATAAACAATCACCTTATAATCCGGCCTCTGATTGGCGAACTTACTTTGCCCAGGGGATTGCCAATATAATAGGAGAACTTCAGCAACAATCGGAGAGAAAACTTCAAGGCCAAGACATACAAAACATTTCAGATTATATAAGAAAAATGCAGACTTCACCCGGCGCCATGCCTACACCGAGCGGAACGACAACAATGGCCGACCTTCAGAATTTAGGACAATTTGTAACTGGCGCTAAAGCTCCAGAATTGCCAATAGCGAGAACGAATATAGGTCAGCAATTGATTACGTCTCTATTGATGGGACAAATGCAGACACCTTTACAAAAGGCGCAAACTGAACATTACCAAATCAGAACAGAGGACCTAAAGCAACAACCGAAAAGTAAGATACAGGAGTTAATCAAAGAAGGTTATACTCCACAAGAAGCCAAACACATTCGAGACATTTTTCACGGTCTCAAACCAAGAGCAAGCGCAACCAAAAGTTTGGCGCAAAAATCACTACCGGAACAACTATCTTTCTGGCAGACAGTTTACAATAAGAGTCTCGATCCGGAGTGGGGCGGCATGAAGCCAACTGCTGATATGGATGATGTCAGATATATAGCCAGACAAAACATTGATCGCATCACTGGCGCAATGAGAGCGGAAACTGAAGTGTTTACACAACCACAACAAGATAATGTCACGGGCTCCGCACCGCCTATTACAGATGAACAGCTTTTGAGTAATATAGCAAAGATGAAGGTCGGTGATAAATTCATAAGCCCGCAACAAAACAGGGACATAATCAGAAAATACCCAACTCTGGCTAAATACTTGCCACAACTGAGTCTCGAAGAACAACAGGAAGTGCTTGGTGCTATCAACGATGGTATGACCGAGGAAGAAATCCTCAAATTCTTCAAGTAGTAACGATGGCTGATAGATTGGATTTACAGGCCCTGCGAGATGCCAGGCAAGAAAGAAAAACTGCTGAACCTAATTTGCCATCATTTGACCTGCAAGGTCTACGAAAGGCAAGGCAGAAAGGTTTAGCTCTATCCGTACCCGAAATTATTGAGCCTACCGAAGTTCAACCATTTGATATTGATTTCTTAGATGTCCCTGACCCTACTGACCTGATTAAAAGGGCTACACCCGCATTAGAAGCTCCATCTGCTATTGAAACAAGAGCAGAGAAATTACCTGCGCCTACTTTTCCATCAGATACACCGAGGGATATAAGACCTTATCCGGAGTATAGCTTATGGCGAGAGCTTAAAACAATCGGTGAAGCCATAAACATTGCGACGGACCCCAGAACACCTGAAGGACAAAAATTTCTCAAAGAAGGCGTACTGGGCCGACTTGAAAATATAGGAGTGCGCGTATTTTCTCCAGTAGTAGGTAGGATATGGGATTTGATGGGTGATGTAGATTATAAATATGTCAAACAAGTTCTTGCCGAACAAGAAAAAGAGATGGGTGGTTTTGGCAAAGCTGTTGTTCCCGCAACTGCCGATACTCTCAAGATGGCTGTTGAATGGGGAGTTATGTATCCAGCTTTGTTTAGATCTGCTGGTATTTCTTCTAAAGCTGTAAGCAAGATACCAAAAGTAGCAAAAGCAAACCAAATTCTACACTCATCAAAGTTGGCAACAAAATATCCAAGATTATTTGACATCATTTCAAAAACAACAGGCTCTTTTTTCAAAGGAGCTGCTGTTGGGGGGGCAATGGGCGGCTTAGAGACAATCGGAGAAGAACTATCTGCCGGCGAAGTATTAAAACATACCAGTAAAAGTGCGGCAATCTTAGGTGGAACTGCTGCTGCTTTTCAATTGGCAAGTCAAGTTGATACGGCTCGATACATTAAGCAATTGCGCAACACTCTCATTAAGGCGAGCAATCAGCGTTTTGCCGCAGAGATAGCAAGGATTGAAGCAACTTGGTCACCAGGGCCAGCAAGAACTGCTGCAATGAAAGGACTTACGAGTTTCAAAACAAATGAATTGCAGGACATAGATAGCATAGTTTCAAGCGCGGAAGCACAATTGAGGGGCCTCAAAAAAGGCAAACTTTATCAGCAGGGCCAAGAGATGGTTGAATCGCCAGAGCAAGCAGCAAGGCGATTTATCACTCAAGGCTTCAAAACAAAAAGACCATATACCAAAGGCGAACCGTTACTCAAAAAAGGACTCGGTGAAGTCAAACCTTTTATTAAAATGCCTACGACCAGAACTGGTGAAATTAGAGAAGAATTAGGAGAAGCTGCCAAAGCGATTAGGCATCCTGTAAGAGTCGTTTCTAAGGTAGGTAGGGCAAAGCCTATCGCTGCTCCGCGTATGCCGCTTAAACCTCCAACTGCACCGCCTATTGGTGAGGTGATAACAAAGCCTGCTGCTGAACGAAAGCTGACCGAACCGACCGTTACTACAACCCTGCCAGAGAAAATCGCTCCTGCCAAGCCCGCTGAGGAAATTGAGCCTCCCACCAAGCCTGCCGAGGCAAAAGAAGCAAAAGTTGATTTATCTATATATGAATCATTGAAAAAAGAATTTAGAAAAGAACCTTGGCAAGTAACATTAAACCAACTTTTAAGAAGTGAAGCAGCAGGTCATCACGAAACACCGATTATTATGGAATTTCATCGCCGATTGCTTCAAGATGCTATAAAGGCAGGTAAGGAAATCCCCGCAAATGTAATAAAGCCATACATATCAGAACCCTGGGCACAAGAAGCGCTGGCAAAGGAAAAGCCCACAATGCCCGAATCCGTTGCGCATCAAGCTGCTGCTGGGCGAAAGCCGACCGAACTGGCCGCAAAGCGGCGGCCCGTTGAAATCTTGCCAAAAAAGAAAGAGTTGTTAGCGGAGATTGACACGGCCATAGCCAAGGCCCCCAGCGAGACAGAGGTGCGCTCACGATTGCAGAAGGAAATCCCTGAGCCAGCTTCAACCTTGCCCCAAGACGAATACATTAAGGCAATGCAGGAAAAGCAGTCACGAATCAATGAAGCGATAAATAAGGTAACCTCGGAAAAGCTCACGTTCGACATAGATGGCGGAGCGGAGATCACCAACACCAAAGAAACTCTGATGACATTCAGAAAATCCGTAGCTGGTCTGCCGGAAAAGGAATACTGGCCGGCCAAACCCACTAAGCCTACAGTGAAAAAACCGATAGCGGCCATCAGAGAAAAGATAGAACCACTACTCGCAGCACCGGAAGGTTACTTTACCGATGGCAAAGTTCTGGTCAAAGGGACACTACCAACAAAAGCCAAACCCAAAGTCAAAGACAGATGGGGCCAAGAGCCTCGGCCAATATCAGAAAAGTCGATAGACGAGATTATTTCTGCCGATACCGAGCCGGCAGAACTGCAACATTACGCTGTAATATCACCTGTAGCTGGAAAAGGGATATCCAGAAAACCTATTGCCGAGATATCCGAGGAAGGCGAGCTGCCGGCGTTGGCAGTCTTCAAATCAGCCGGAAAATACTACGGCTATGAACAGTCGAGATTCAACGTCTTGCGCAAAAGATTTCCTGATGCCCGATTTGGTATCAATCAACAGACTGGAAATCTTATCGCTTATGACCCGAAAACCTCTCAACCTGTGGCAGCCTTGACACCGATTCAATTAGGTGAGGAAGGACCAGCACTGGACAAGCCGCCAGTGGAGATATCGCTTCCTGCCGAGCAGATGATAGAGGCTTCCTTCTTCGAGCCGACTCTGGCTTTAAAGTCTTTGCAAACAAAACGTGAGCAGATAAAGGCAATGACACAGCCAGAGCCGGTACATCTAAGCAAAGTGGTGATCGATACCTTCCGGCAGTGGCCCAAGGAAATAAAGAAGGTGGGCAAGGACTACTGGGTAGAGGTGATGGCTACGGTTAAAAAGCTCGGCCCACCTATGCGATACAAGGCCTTGCGAAAGACTATGCTCGGAGCGTTTCGCCTTAGAAAAGGCCCTGTTGTTCCTACCGAGGTTATAGGTATCGAGCTTCAGGATGTAAGGGATGCACTTACCGCCACTCACGAGTTAGGACACGAGATTGACTGGCTGCTCAACGATAAGAAATATCCATCCTCTATAAAAGGTCGGTTTCCAGAGACGCAAGTTGGCGAGATGGCGCTGCGAGGCCAGTTAAAGAAGGTCTCACAAGTTCTGCGTCCGGACTTGTGGGAAGAAGGTGCAAAATTAGTTGGCCGGAAAAGCTATACCACTCGTCATACTGAGTTGATGGCTGATTTCGTCAGCCTCTATACACTCGATCCAGAAAAGGCCAGGGAGCTTGCGCCTGATGTCAAGGAAGCCTTTGAAAGCAAGCTGGCAACAAAGCCTGAACTGTTCGATGCCATTAGTAGATTACAAGATGTAAGATTCTCTGGACCCGTTGAACCGGCTATAGCAGAGCACATCCGCGAGACGTTTCCACTGCCGAAAGAGTTTAGTCCTTTGCAACTGGTCGTGGACATGACGGATAAAAGCTATGTAAAGGCTGCTGAGGAGCTGGGCATAACCGCCGCACGTCACTATAAGCTCTTGATGGAAAAGGCCAGAAGGGACGCCGACAGACTCGATACTCTCGTACCGGACAAAGCCAGACAGACCGATCTGGTTGTTATCGCTGAGAATGGCAAGGCCAACCCTTGGACCGAAAAGACCAAGCAGGAAATACTTAAAGAGGGACTGACAAAAAATGAGAGGAAAGCAATAAAGTTGTATCGGGCATATCAGGAACACGCGCGACAGACGGTCAACAAATATCTACGGGGCGCTGACATTGCCGAGTACATTAAATTCATTGACGATTACTTCGTCCATGCCTACGAGACGCCCTTAACTGAGAAATACAAAACAGCGATTGCACGCTGGGCCAAGCGGTCACCACAGGCCAAAAAGAGAGTTCTGCCCGATCTGGCTACGGCGGTGGAGATAGGGCTAAAGCCCAGGGCCAAGACCCTCGGTGACGGCCTTCGGCTATGGGCCGGTATCAACTATCGTGTGGCAACAAACAAGGCGTTCTTGCGGATACTACCGCAAATAACAAATGACAATGGAGTGAGCATCCTGCAAAAACCCCAGGATTATCCGCATTGGCCTACAGTTGACTATTGGCCGATTCGTCAAAATTATGCCGTCCCATTACCAAATCGAGGCGTGCTTTTGTTTCAGGGACGAGTGGCGGTCGATCCGAGAGTAAAGACTTTTATAGACGCGATGTTCGGACGAAAGGTTTTTAATACGCCGGTACGGATTATTGAAGGCTTCAACGCGCTGGCTAAGGCGTTTGAGTTGACTTTATTCAGCTTCTTCCACCATCAAGCAGAGTTTTTCTCTGCCATGGGCGCGTTAGGACCCCGGGCACTACCTTTTGTCGGCGGATACTACGGTAAGCGGGCACGAGCCTTTGGCAAAAAGCCAAAACTGTGGGGATTTCTGCCGGCACACATCACCACACTACAGGCTGGAAGGCAGCTCGAAACATGTCCAGAATTTTTAGAGGACTATATAGCTGCCGGTGGTCAGCTTGGTTATATCTCCACTGAAGGAATCAACCTAATGGAGCGGATGTTAAAAAGCGCTGCTAACTATCTTGAGGACTTGGTGCAGAGAGAGCCGACTGGACCATTAAAGGGTGTGTTTGGTGCTGCCTATGTCCCTGTCAAGACTGCCCAGGCCGCCTATTCTTTTCATCAAAGATTGCTGTGGGATAACGTACAGAGGGCAAAACTCGTGGCCTACTACAACATCGTTGCCGATGGAGCAAAAAATAGCGATTTGCCAATAAAGCAAGTTAAAGAGACAGCAGCAAAGTATATTGCCGATAATTTCGGTGGGCAGGAATGGCTTAATACTATGTTTCGCAGGCCGAAGGTAAGGCAGTTCTGGACGCAGCTTATGATGTCACTGGATTGGACATGGTCTCAGATAAAAACCGCTCGCTGGCCCTTTGCCTATGGCGGCAAAACCAAAACAGAGAAATTACGCCAGCAGTTGATGCGGAAGATAGGCAGACATCACTGGTTCTGGTACTTGGCAGCCATAGCTGGATTTACCGTTGGTGGAAACTACGCCTTGAACGGCAAAGGCCCCTGGGAAAATGAGTATGGTCATAAGCTCGATATAGACTGGACTAATCTTTGGCGGAAACTCCCCTGGAATCGTGATTGGAAAGAGCGGGGAGATTACAGCAGACGATACATAGGAGTCGGCAAAGCCGGACGTGAGCTTGTCCGCTGGGTTACTTCTCCGTTGAGAGCTTTCGGCTATAAATTATCGCCCGGCGCCAGAACACTTTTTGAGCAAACCACTGGCTACAATATCGGCAGCGATTTTCCTGAGCCTTGGGCCAGAGAGGATCTACAACTTTATCAGGAAGTATATGCTCGATTCAAGAACGTGATGGAGAAGTTCAAGCCGTTTTCATTCTCTGGCAACAACGCGTTCCTGGCTTTCCCCAGCCGCAAGGGCATGACGCAGTGGAAGGCCATCCGATCATACGAGGAAATCTACCAGTCCAGAGCCAAGCTGGCAATGGGCGGGATAGGAGCTGCTCTTACCAAAGCCAGCCAAATACTATCTAAAAACGAGCAGAAATTACGCAGCGAGATAGCCGAGGCTTGTAAGCTCAACGAAGTGGATGCGCAAAAGGCAGATAGAGCTGCGCTAGCAGGTGTCAGGAGCAAACACTACCGTCTATTCTGGAAAGCTACGAAGAAATCCCCTAAGACCGCAGCGAAACTCTGCAATGCCTATGCAAACGCCTTAATAGAGCTGGGCGTCACGCCCAGAGGCTTTAAGCAATCACTACGATATCGGCAAGAGCAAATCCCAAAGCAAGCCAGACGAATTGGCGTAGAGGCTTTCGAGAAAGCAGCAGAGAAGGCACGCTAACTGTTGGTCATTCCTGTTCTCTATATTTGAGTTTGTTGATTAAATCTACAGGCAATCTGATAAGTTCAGCAGCAATTTTTAGCCTATCTTCATTACCATTGATATTACCTGCTAAAGCGTCTGGCACAACCTTTATAGCCTCATCCCGCCCAGTTCGGGGCCTGGTATCTATCGCCTCCTTTTAGCGACAGATTGCAACCTTCAGGCCCCTTTTTTATTGACTTAGATGCCACTTCGCGTGCCTTTTCAAAATAGGACTCCCTTACACCAAGGTAATGTGTCATCGTTTTTGAGCTATTATGGCCGGTAAGTCTCATCACAAAATGCTGCGGTAATTGCTCGGCCATGAGTGTCGTATACGTTTTACGGAATCCGTGAAACGTATTGATCTGCCGGCCAAAAGCTTTCTTTTGAATCCTAACAAACGACCTGCGGAAATTCGACTCCGGACACTTCCGTTGCCGTTCATTTAACAAACCCGCTTGATTAAGCCGTAACATCCGTTGATAAATCGCCTCTGTCAGAAACGGATACAAAAGACCCTGTTGCGACTGCAGGGCTTCATTCAAATCATCCACAAGTGGAATCTGTCGTAATTCTTTATCCTTGGCTTCCCATTCCCAGGTTCGCTGGCTATTGCGCTTGGGCTCGACGTGAATAAAACCATCACGAATGTTATCCCAGGTGACATTCAGGATCTCGCCTCGCCGCATCCCAGTCGTATAGGCACATAACAGAATCAGCCGCCAACGCTGCGAAGGACAACATTCCAACATCCTTAACAGCTCCCATCTTTCGTAAATTTGGATAGGCCGACGTGTGACGCGAAACTGCTTAAGACCAACAAGCGGATTCTCGGATAGAATCTTCTTGCTTTGAACCGCCCAGGAAAACACACCCTTGACTGCTCTCATGTACATATTGGCTGTGTTCTTGCTCCTGCCGGTCCTGAGCAACCAGCCCTTGTAACTTTGTCCATCGTCAAGGCTGATTCTATCAACCTGGCGATTGCCGATCGCCTGAGCAAAATAACTACATGCCCGTTGGGCCGTCTCGCGTGTGGATTGCGCAAGCCAAAAGTTTTCACATAGATACTGCTGACTTAAAGTATTGAGTGTTAGCATAGTTCGCCTCCTTTCGGTTTTAATGGCTATGGCCGGTAAATAGAACCAACCCCGCACACCAATGGATTCAGCCCTGTCAACGCAACAGAGCCTACATGAGTCCTATGGGGCCAGCCGTACCCCAACAAGCTGGCCCTGCAACTATGGCTTGAGTCCAACAAGGACTCACGCCCCGCTTAGTTCATTCTGCGTCTCGCTCTAAATCATTCAAAAGTTTTTTTCGCTTCTCGGTTGAAAGCCTACAAGCTGCGTTTGATAATCTGTTTCTAAAATCTTTTTCCTTGATGTCTGTTTCTACCTGGTCAATAAGGCTTACGAATCTATATAAGTTTTCCTCAAATTCGTCTTCGTCACCTTGTAGAAGGTCCATACAAAAGAGCAGTTTCTGTCTTGCGAAATAATCCAGCTTTCTAAGTCCAAGCAAAAGTTCTTCGTTTATACAGTTTTTCACCTTCGGTGTTATTTCTGTTATTTTTGGGTGAGAAAGAACCTCTATGCCAGGTAGTAAATCTTTGAGTTTCGGATTATACATAAATGAAAAGGTCCATTCTGATTTTTTCAAGCTCATCGTTCAGTCATCCTCAAACACTTAGCGTTATCAGCGCCGCTGTATAATTGATTATCGCTATTTCGTCTGGGTTAAGTTGCCGGAGAAAGTTTGGGTCCTGACTTGTAATGGTAATGTCATGCTGCCAGTCCTTCATAAGGTCGTTCCCAACGCCAGTCCTGTCCTTGTACAATCCTTCATTTGCGAGTTTAAATTCTTTGCTGATAAGCTCCCATAGCAGAACAGCAGCCACTTTTTCGGTGTGCGACCGTTTGAGCATCCAGCTAACAACATTCTTTAGCCCTGGCCCTGCCTTGTCCTCTGTGCAATGTCTTTCATAAGTGTTAGGTTGGTCTGCTGGGTTTACCTTATCCATCCTATCGCCAGCCACCTGAAAACCCTCTGCGAAGTTGATCCACTTTAGCGCCGGCAGGATATCACATTCGACATCATATTCTTTCAGCAATTCGCCTCTACGGCATAGATTAACCCAGTATTGAAGTGCTGCTTTAATTCGCTGACCAATTTTCGGCTCGATGCGCTGAATTTCGAGACAGGTGTAAGCCATAGCCTGGCTTTGCAAAATAGATTCTTCAATAAGTCTGTCCAGTTGAGGTATGCCTGTAGAGGGTTGTTCTGACTCCTGTGTGGGCTCTTTTTGGCCTTTCGATAGCTTTTCCGACCTTTGATGCCCTACAATCTCGTTAAGAAGCCGTACTAATTTCGGTTCGACCTTGTACTTTGCAGCAAGCTGTTTCTCCTGCTCCGTGAATGGTGTTTGATTGTTCTTCGGCTGTGCGCCCGGGGCGGACACGAACCCATTACTTTGGTTTGTGGTTTCTACCTGTTTCATAATAAGTCTCCTTGTTAAAAAATGGGCGGGACTTAATGACGCCAGGTAGCGGCGTTGTGGTCGTTACCGACGCACATATCCCGCCCGTTAATTTGGATTTGGTAAACAGATTTGACGCTACCTGTTTCATACTCTCAATTATCGTCAAAACTCTTTTTTATACAACATTTTTTGTACATTTTTCAAAAACTTTTTTATACTGCCATTATGCCGATCGGGAGGAACTAAACTATGCTTGTTTTGGTCATTTTAATTCTGCTGTTCATAGTGTGGGCCGCGTACAGCATCGCCAGAGAGAACCGAGAGAGGTTAAGATTTGAACTAAGAGCCAAAGAGCTTATGCCGGAGGAAGATTCGTCCGAGCTGGACAACTACCTCAAAAAAACCTCGGCTTTTGGTTCGTTCTGCTTTTGGACTGCTATGGCTTTACTAATTGTGGGCATTATTGCAATTCTAAGCACAATTGGCCGTGAACCGCATGGTCTATTGGATGCTTGTGTTGTTGGTGGTATCTTCATCGTGCCAGCGTTGGTTCTTTGGTATATTGGATTACGGCACGACCACACTAAAATTAGAGAATTTTACGAAAAACAAAAACAGAGGACAATTGACACGTAAGGACATCCAATTCATAGCGATTTGTGTTGGCGCAGCAGCTTTAGTGGTGATAGCTGCTCAGTTTGTCTGGCCGCCTAAAGCCGTGATGGAAGGCGTCCCCATAACTCAAACGCAGGTAGTAGAATATGCTTACGTTGCCTCAGTTAATAGCAAGGTATTCCATAAACCGAATTGCAAATGGGCCAAGAAAATCAAAGAGAAAAACCTGGTTGGCTTCAAATCAAGAGAAGATGCTGTAAACTCAGGCAAAAGGCCATGCAAGGTATGTAAGCCATAGTGCAAGAAAGTGGCTACGGAAAACCGCGGCCGCTCTGTGGGCGGATTTTTGATTTCTGTGACCTTGGATACGGACGAGGCCGACTTTTTCGATTTGGCAGCAATTCTGCCCTTTGCACAACGGTGGATTTTTGAAATAAAAGTCGGTCTGTGAGACTTCCAGATTTTTTCTGAACGTAGACATTTGTAGACAGTAAAGGCAGAGCAATATACTCCCCGAACCCGTGGCGATTAACTTGGGCCGGCGTACCCGACGGGCCGGTCGTAGGCTGCATATTCAAAGCGCAGAATGTATCCCACAACTCCGATACAACCCTGAAAAAACCCTAGGTAAAACCGAAAAGCAGAAGGCAAGGATTGAAGCAGAAACGGTACTACGAAAAGACTACACTGAGGCCTCCGCCAAAGCCCGGGGAAAAACAGCAGAACAGGAAGCAAATCGTACCCTCAAAAAACCCTACGAAAACCCCACGTTAAAGCAAATCTCACGCGCGCGCGAAAGTACCCGGCAAAAACCTCAAAAACCGTCAAAAACACTACATTAAGGGTTATTTCACTCGCTCCGGAAGGGATCAGTAAAACCCTCAAAAAACCACAAGTACAAGCAAAGATGCGTATCTGGCCTTCTGGGGCATTTTTGATTAGGGCGTCCTTTGATACGGACGAAGGGAAGTTCTTCGACTTTTTGACTATTTGACCCTTATGGATAAGGTTCAAAATTTGTTCAGTGTTGCGTCTCACAAACTTACACGGATTTTCCTGAAGTGAGATAATTTCAGGGATGTTCTCTCGTGGTAAACAGGTACGCTCGTGCGCAGCATGGCCTGCGCCATTTATATCCTGATTGTTGTATTACTTCCTAAACATAAAGTGCAGTGCTTCAATTCTCCATTGTGCACCTGAAATAAGATCGCCAGCTGGGAATTTGGATACATCTTTGCATAACGGCGAAGGTTGGTAATGATTCGTTTCTCATCTGCGGTCAGTATATCCACTTCGTTTTTAGTGGTTCGACCTTGCTCGCCACCCTGAGCTTGTCGAAGGGCATTCAGGTTATTTTTTTCCTTACTCATTTTCATCCTTCGTAGTGCCTACTCCGCCGTAGCGGCTGCGAAGGCCGGATACTACGGAGAACGGACTAAATCATTTATCGGCTAAAGCATCTGTGCCTTCTTAACTCGTCATGGCGAAAGCCATTGCCGTAGCCAGATTAGTATACCACGATTTACAGCCTTTCGTCTGATCGTATGCCGAAGCCGCAGCCGGATTGCAGTGGCCCATTCTTTTCCTTCTTGACAAAATAATACTCGGTGATAAATTATGCAGTTAAATGAGAATGAAAGGAGTGATTATGTATACCAAAGCAGATTTCATAAGTTTGCGAGAAGCCGCGCGAATGGTTTGTGTTCCTTATCCGACCGTTGCTCGGTGGATTCAGCAAGGTTTGATTCGGCCGCGAGGATATTCCCATAGGCAAGCTATAAAGGTGCGTTTAGGTAGCAAGGAGATGCAAGAGCTTTGGACGCTGGCGCGTCTAAGAGGCTTGTTGTCCTTGCAACAGTTGAGAAAGGCGATGAAGTATCTGCGCGAGGAACTAAAACACAACCCCTTGAGTACGGGCCGGTTCTTTGTTGTTGGTGGTCCGCCATTACGCCGGCGGCTGATTAAGATATGCGATACCGGAGAGGCTATTGAGCTTATCGGCAAAAATAAGGGACAGTTGATGATCCCTTTGTTCTTTAAGGAGAGCTAAAAAAATGGCCCCAAGGATGAGGCCAAAATGAATTGAACGTACCTCTATTATCCACACCTCGTCTACTTGGGGCAAGGGAAAATTGCATGTTGGTCAATAATTACAACGGTTAGTGGAACTGCGCTCTCTACGTGCGTTCATAACCTTGGTATTTTTTGTTTGGACACAGCCCGATAGAAAGGGCAAGTGAACAATGGAAACAGCAAACACATCGAACCAAATACAAACATTCAGGGGTTTAAGTTGGGATGAGCCTCTTACGCAAGGGCTAATAGAGGAAATTGAGAAAAGGTTTGGGCCGTTGGCCAATACGTTAATTGAACTTGCTGGGCTTGTTGGCGAAATTATGCAATGGCGTGTCGAACCTTATCCGGACAGAGACCTGCCCTATAAGATGGTAAAAATGGCTGCAATTGAGATTAGAAAAGATGAGTTCTTGAGTGTCCCGTGTGACGTATATAACCTTGTAGTACGTGTTCTTGCGTCTGCAAAGAAACTACATCCTAAGATAGAAATGGTAATAGGTCAACAGCAAGCAGAGGAATTTTACTATAAATTGGTTAGTACATTCGGGCTTGTTTACGGTAACTTTCGTGGTATTACCCAGTCACCTCCCAATGAAACGTTATTGCCGGTCGGATTCAGAGTAGACGAATCCGGAATATGCGAAGGCAAAGGTATTTTGGCGAAGCTTAAAGACTGGCATAGCGCTTTTCTACTCATGGCAGAGAAAGACACAGAAACTTGTACGCATTCAATCGCTCAAAAGCCGACGGGCGTTACTATGCAGAAGAAAAGAAACATTATAACGCCAGGCGTGAAGAAGTATTTTCAGAGTTTGTTAGAGATAAGGGATTACATTATCAAATACAAAATTCAGCAGTGGGACCAATCAGTGAGTGTAGAGGAACAAATTTTTGTAGAAGAGTATTACGGGCCTTTGGCAAAAAGCATAAAAGAATTGGCAGAACTTATTCAAGAAATCATCTACTGTTGTAAGCCACAGTTAAGTCCCAACGAAATCTGTAAAATTAAGGTTCTGACTGGACCTGGCCCACAATATGATAAGGAAATACCTATGTCGAAAGCAGCCGTTGCCCTTGTGCTTAGAGCCCACACCTCTGCAAGAAAGTTGCGCCTCAAGATAGAACAAGTAGTTGGGCCAGAAGAAGCTGGAAAATTCTATCATAAGATGCGTGAGACTCTGAGATATGCTTTCGATTACAGTTCCGACTCTGAGACAGGCAAACTAAAACAGAGGGCGGTGTGGCTTGGATCTCATGGTCGAGCAGAATCTATTGTTAGGAGACTTGAGCAATGGAATGATAGGTCTCTATTGCTCGCAAAGCAGGACAGCGGCAAGGCGGAGACAAAAACCGAACCGGCAGACGAGGAAAAGACAACGCACTCTATTGACTTTCGTTCAGTGTGTTGGTATGGAACTGATTACAACTTCACACCGAATCAAGCAGCAGCAATAAAAATACTTTGGGAGAACTGGGAAAAAGGGACTCCCGATGTCGGCGGGGATACTTTAAGTACTGAAATTGAGTCAGACTCAAAACGGGCAAGAGATATTTTCAAAGGAAATCCGGCCTTTCGTACTATGATACGTCAAGGCAAAACAAAAGGCACGTATCGACTGGCTGAGCCAGATAAATAAAAAAATCGTATTTTTCTCAAATTCCCACGAAAATCACCACGTACACCCCCCGTACATCCCCACCTATCAGCTAAACTTTAGGTATGAAAGACAAAAAGCTCGTCAATTTAGTTGGCCTTGCAAGAGATCTACGCTTGCCTGTTAGTTGGCTCAAAGCAGAGGCTCTTGCCGGTCGAATACCCTGCCTGAAGGTCGGTCGGAGGCTGAGGTTCAACAAAAAAGCTGTTGAAAACACGCTGGCCAAGAGGGCAGAGACGGGGGAGAACGGGGATGGACTCCAGAGGGGGTGAAGCTATGAGCAAAACAAAGAAGGCCACCGGTAGGACAGTGGCCGAGATTTGAGGGATACAATATGAAGGATATAAAAATATTCGCAGGTCAGCAACAGCTATTTTCCCAGCAAAAAGAAAATTCCGGTAGGCCAGTTACTCAAACTCTATTTGACATGCCATTGCCACTGTCGAGGCGGACGGACCCAATCAGCAGCGCCGAAGCGGAGCGGAGACTGAAAATTTCGGGGAGGTGGAACAATCAAAAGTTAATGGTCCTTAGAGCGCTGGAAAAGCATCCTGGAGTCACAAGCGCAGAACTCAGCGTAGCAATGGATGCGAAGGATAGATATTTATGCTCAAGAAGGCTGCCCGACTTGCTGAAGGAAGGTAAAGTCCGAAAGGGTCCAATTAGGACCTGTGCAGTTTGTGGTGTTGGTTGCGTTACGTGGACCGTTGAAGGCAGCTCTTCGTAAGCCATAATTGAAAGGGTTAATGGAGTGACCGAGTTATACACACCGCTTTACGAATGGGTAGCTGAGTGCACGGATTTAACTTTGCGGGAGGCTCTGGTTCTGTGCAGGGTGAGAATGTGGGGTAATAATGGTTGCTTTGAAAGTGATGCTACACTGGGCAAAAAATTAAAACTAAGTCGCGCAACGGTCAAGCGGGCAATCAAAAGCCTATTGGACAAAACCCCCCCCTTAATAGAAAAGACACACAGAGATAAGAAAAAGCAAAAACGCATTCTGAAGTTCAATTTTCAGCTAACCAACTTGCCTCTTTTCGATGGCGCAAACAAGGGTCAGGCTGAGCCAGGGGTATCAAAGACCAGGCTCGCAGTGAGCTTCAACCAGGGTCACAGTGAGCTTCAACCAGGGTCACAGTGCGCCCATACTATACATGACAAGACAAGACAAAACAGCGCAACGCCTTCGCCTTTGCCTGCTGATGGGCAGGCTCCGGCGTTGCGAAAAAATGAAGGAAAAAATATAGCGACTTTGGAAGAGAGAAAAGCTATTGCTGAAAAAGCTGGGTTGTACGCGAAACTACGGATCAATTCGACTATAGGCGACAGATGCAAATTAAGGCGTTAGATGTTTCGAGCTCAATCCGAGTGGAGACCGTAGATGTGTAAGGAAACTTTTAATCAAAGCTGGCAGGAGCCAAACAGCCTACCTCTTTACCAAGAGAGATGGCTCGATGGCATTCCTGCCAGCTATTATAACTTAAACTGCGTAAGTTTCAAAGAATTACGTAAAATGTGATTGCTTTGTAGAACCCTGAAAAAACCCCAGGTAAAAGCGTTCCTCACGCGCACGCACGCACGCGCGCGCGGGGGCAAACGCAAAAGGTGAAGGATGAATAGTAAAGCCAAGGGCAGCCACAATGAAAGAAAGACACGTGACTGGTACTTGAAAGCAAAAACCAGAAAGTGGAATTTTACCAACCGAAACGATAGTCAATGCGGTTATGGCTCGGAGCCAGCAACGGCGGTCGTCAAGACTGGTGGTTCACTTGGCAAATTTGATTTGATTGTGATTTGGCCCCACCACCACGATTACGTTCAGGTTAAGTCAAACCGTTGGCCTTCACCGGCGGAACGTGCAGCTATGATAGCTGATATTGATAAATACCCGATGGATGTGCGAATAGTCTGCTTTAGGTGGGACGACAGAAACAACGAACCGAAGATACGGTTTTTGTGAGATGAAGCCTAAAGTAACAGGTGATTTGTTAAAATGTTGTTTTTGGAATTAAGCAATAGGCAAGAAACGATAACTCATGGCTGGTAGTAGCAACAACTTGACTGCACTATTGTTAAACGCCGAAAATTCCGCAAGGCTTTTGGGCATTGGCCGAACTTTGTTCTACAAGATGAATAACAATGGACAACTCGGCCCCGTGGCGATTAACTTGGGCCGGCGTACCCTGTGGTATCGCAGGGAGCTTGAAGAATGGGTTGCAGCTCGTTGTCCGGCACGCGAACAATGGCTGCAAAAAGAAGGGAGACAGCTGAGCCATGAGAACCTATAAACCAATGTATCGTGACCGTTGCGGTCAGTATAAGAAAATCAAAAGGTGGTGGGTGGCTTTACGAGACCACACTCGAACTATGCGACAGTTTCCGGCGTTTACAAATAAGGCAGCATCAGAGAGTCTCGGACGGCAACTTGAAAAACTGGTATCAGTGAAGATAAGCTGTGGTTCTTTAGACCCGCAATTAGCAAGGTGGCTAAGAGAGATTCCAACCGATCTGCGAGAGAGATTTGTCAGGATTGGTTTGATTGACCCTAAAGAAGCAGCGGCAGGTAAGCCCTTAGTGGAGCATATCAAGGATTTTGAGAAATCTCTATTAGCAAAAGGCAGAGCAGAGAAGCATGTCGGATATGTTAGAAGCGTACTAACTGATGTATTTACCGCTTGTGGCTTTATCTATTGGCATGAAATCTCAGCCAATCATTTAGAAAGTTATCTTGCGGACTTGAGGGACAGAGGACAGGGTATTTCGGCCCGCACCTTCAATCATAAGCTCAAATGCTGCCAGCAATTTGCTCGTTGGATGGTAAAGAACCGCCGAGCGTCTGAATCACCTATTGCTCATCTATCTTGCCTTAATGTCAAGTTGGACAGACGTAGAAAACGCCGAGCGCTTATGCCCGAAGATATAAAGCGTCTGCTGTCTGCTACAAGAAACTCTGTAATACGCTTCGGGTTAAGTGGTTTCGAGAGGTATTTGCTTTATCGACTGTGTGTAGAAACGGGCTTGAGAGCAGGTGAACTACGGAGTTTAAAAGTATTGTCTTTTGATTTAGACAGTTACACAGTTAAAGTCGAAGCAGCTTACTCAAAGCATAGGCGCGAGGATGTTTTACCATTACGCAAAGAAACTGCTGCTGAATTGAAAGTGTATCTGTCAACCAAAACACCGAACTGCAAAGCCTTCAAAGTTCCACTCCGGACAGCCGATATGTTGAAAGAGGATTTGGCCGAGGCGGGAATCCCATACGTGGCCGATAATCTGTACTTTGATTTTCACGCTTTGAGACACGAGACCGGCACGTTATTGGCTGCCTGTGGTGTTCACCCAAAAACAGCACAGTCGATTATGAGACATAGCGATATAAACTTAACCATGCTGCACTATACGCACACGCTCATAGGCCAAGAGGCCCAGGCGATTGATAAGTTACCCGACTTTTCGGTTACTAAAGATGATGAGAAAGTACAGCAAGGGACAGCTTGACTTGCCGCGCCACTTACTGCGCCTTGGCGTATTTTGGCGAAGTTCAGCGAACAATAGCGGAATGCACTCCCCCTTTCACGGTATCAAAAACGCCATTTTGAATGGGCGATGCAGGATTCGAACCTGCGACCGGCTGATTAAGAGTCAGCTGCTCTACCGGCTGAGCTAATCGCCCCTGCGACTTTTAGCACAATATACCACTTTAAATGCAAAATTGATGTGATGCAAGAAAATTGCCATTAGATTATGTTACTCAAACTGACCGTTTTTATTGTCATGCTGAGCCGACCTCGCTCCGCCGAAGCGGCTACGCAAAGGCGAGAAGGCGAAGCATCCGGCTTTAGCAAAAGAAAACCCATATTTTCTCTGGCCAGATTCTTCGCTTCACTTCGTTTCGCTCAGAATGACAAGGTGATATATGCCTTTGCAAATTAATACGCCTGAGGCGTATAAAAGACTTATCAATAATAATGTTAGTAAATCGGTCAGTTTGAGTTATGTTAATTCAAGCTCGCTGGATTCGCTGGGATATGCGAAACTAATATAAGCAAGCTCTCGGAGTCACTACTATCATCCGGTCTACTGCTGAGAGTCGTTTAGGCCATCTGCATCTCGCCAGCGAATACATCGAACCGAGGGCCAAACTGTTGTAGATAGTACAACGAATATGCGCGTATGAAAACCAACAGTGGCAACATCAAGACAGTGCCGATATAGGGTATTGCCAAAATGCACGCTGCGCAGCAACATGTCACGCACACAGCAGCTATGACTATAGCGCCTATAGCCATTGCAATGACAATTTGAAAAAGGATATAAAGGAAGAAACGCGCCTTATTTGCCGACAACAGCACCAGGAACTGTCGCCAAGCAACTACACAACTTGTATTACCCAAGAACATGATGGGTACCACAAAATCCGCTGTGAATTTTGCTACCAACGAGAATCCAATAATGATACAGATAAAAGCAATGATATTTATAATCAAGCCTATTACGGGCAGGATGTATATGTGATCAGCAAATTTCAGAGCGAGCACAAGCAATACGGTGATGACAACAAAAAAAGTCACCACTAATGCGACAAGAATTGCCAAGACAATACGGAACAGAAAAAGGCTATTGCCTTGCCGCTGGAACTTTTTCCAAGGAATTTTAACTTCGGCCTTATTATTCGCAACGCAATGCAGGAACATGAATTGTCCTCGGCTACTGAGCCATTTTATTACGAGCCAGAGCAGTATTATCAGCGCACCAACCATCACCGCAATCGTACCAAACCAAGCCAGATTCTCGATAATGAAGTCCTTTGCTTTTTCTATCTCCATCTCGATCTTCTCTGCTGAATCGACTTCGTATCTTGGGCCACCACCAAAGTGGGGGCCACCGAAGTTTGGTCCGCCAGTACCGCTTCCAAAGTATGCAAGCCAGGCACAAAATCCGATGACGAACCATTTTTTCAGGTCGAAAGGCTGAAATAAAATAGTCTTTACTCCGGTGATCGATGGATTGATTGGATCGAGCACACTTACTCTGGATGGGCGCTCAGCATTCATAATATGAATCCTCCCAAATAAACGAGCCAGTTAACAATCATAGCTATAAGTACTGTAAACGTAAAAAATGAGCTAATTCTGATAAGGCCAGACAGCAATACCTCTAAACCAGCACCATAAAACAAAGTAATTACAGCAGCTAAACCCATGATTTTATCCCAGTTGATTCCTATGAATCGACTTTGTCGCTGTGGTGTGACCTCGGCATCCGGCTGTTTGAGTTTCTCAATGGTAGAGTGAATCAAGTTGTCAACAAATCCGGCACTCGGTGTGCCGGATTCATCAGATAATTTGACCAGACGCGATATATTCTCTTCGAGATTATTTTCTTTGTTTTTCATTATCTCTGTCTCTGTCATTTGTTGTAAATGTACGTTCGATTTCTTCGCGAAAAGAAATCCTGGCTCGATAAAGTAAACTGTATACAGCTTTTTCAGTAATGCCTATCTGCCGGCTTATTTGCCGTGCTGAAAGGCCCTGCATATACTTAGCTTTTAACACGCTGCGTTCGCTGCTTGCCAATCTGGCCAAAGCCGCCTTTACGGCTGAGATTGTCTCTTTCTGCTCCAGAACCTTGTCAGGCAACGGCTCTTTATCAATCAAACTAATGTAGGTACCGATGTCGCCGTTGACATTTAGCTGACTCGTACGTTTTCTTATCTCCAGACGGATGTTGTTGCGAGCGATGCCAACTATCCACTTTTCAGGACTTGCTCTTGAAGGGTCGTAGCTGTTGCGGCCTTTTACGGCATCAAAGACAGTCTTCTGAACCAGTTCTTCAGCGAGTGATGGATTTGTCCAGCATTTTATAAACATGCCATAGAGCAATGGTATCTGGCGGCTCAAAAATTCTCGCCAGATATCAGGATCACCCTGAGATATACCCGCCCAACCGTATTGGTCGCATGCATCTGACACGCTTTCTTATATTCCTTACAACAAGACTCTACTTAGTATTATGCGCAGAACGGATGAATTACTCACATTTTTTTACATATATTCTACACATAGAGAAATGCTCCACGATTTAAAATGTGACATTTGCGAAAAACTGGAATCAATAGCAGGCAAACAAAAGATGCGATCAGATGGAGTTGATAAAACTGAGCTTGCAAGGCTTTTTCTACTACCGCCCTGCTATTTGCAGTGCGATCTTAATCGATTCTGTATGTTCGGTCGTGTTCTAGAGTTCGCCTTGCTCTGGTACAGGATGTATTTATCTGAACCTGCGGCTGCTTGCCAACGGGCATGTCTATTCTGACCTTGAGGATCGAATTTTGTATTGGCATTTTTGTGATGTCCAATTCTACGGTGTTATTGAATACTTCAGTGTCTTCATTATGCAGGCTTGCCCATGCCAAGCCGCTTGCTATTAGGTCGCGCTCGGCGGCCTTCAAGTAGGCCTGATTTGTCTGAAATAACAATGTTTTTGAATCTTCTATCAGAACAAATGTCACAATACTAATCAATGTCATTATGACTATTACAAATAAGAGTACAAAACCATTTTTGTGGATCTCTTTCATGTTAATTTCCAATTTTTTCACAAAACACCAGTAAAAAATACATGCGAATTGGCCATCTTCTTTTGGTATTTCTCACGAAGCTTTAGCTTAATATAGCTCTTCACTTCAACGGCATACCCGTTATCATTTTCTCTCCAGAGGCGCCAGCTAATCTCAGCAGTAGGCAATGACCAAACTCGCATATTCGCACTGTCAATATCCTTATCATTCGTAAAGGTGTATCTGATAACTTCGTTTTCTCCCAGTTGATAGCAAACTATATTATCTTCTAACTTGATCAGCAGAGATTCACCATCTGATGTCCATTCAGCGAACGATTCCGGCAACTCAACTGCTTGGTCGATGTCACTGCGAAGCTGATTCAACATACTAACTAATGTCTTGTTCTCCTGGACAACCCGTGAAGCTCGTGGAATATCTCTGACAATATCTCTAAATACTGCGTCTAGGACGACCAGAACAAAAGGAAGGGTCACTACCACAATTAAAACTTCGACAAGAACGTAAGCTTTACGCATGCCTATTACTCCTGAATTGCTAAGCGGCTCTGCTTGGCATCAGTCTGTTGATTTAGCTGAGACAAAACGTACCTGCTTAACTTGATTTCTACTTTGTTACGATAACTTTTCCCACTCGTGGTCACCTCGATCAGCTCCATCTGCTCCCACTGGCCTGTTCCGTGAGAACGATTGACCGAAACGTCAAGATTCGGCCAAAGCCGATTAAATTCTTCGGTGGGAATCCCTTTGCCAACGGCAGTGAAACTATCAAGCTGAGCCTGTGCGGCTGATATACACTGCTGCCTGACCAATTGATAGCGATTGAACCTGGCATAAGCATCCAGTGACAATGCAAATAACACCAAGAGAATTCCCAGAACTGATAGTGCAACTATCATCTCAGCCAACCAAACACCACGATACCTTTCGTACTTACAATTCATAGCTCTGCTCGATAAAGTCCTATGGATAAACTGCACCGGAGAAAACGCTAATTATTTTCATACATGGAGAGAAAAACGCATATGCTATGAAACCTACCATAAGCCCGATAGTGATTACAATACAGGGCCACATTATGAATCTTGCGAGATTGACCCGATAGCTATAGTTCCAACGATAGAATGACTCAAGGGTCTCAAGAATTGCTGGTGCATTAGCCTGATTAACCTTGTCGTCAAAGGCCCAGGCCAGAGTGTTGCCCAGTCCACTCTCTCTTGCCGAAGCAGCGATGTTGTCGCCACGCTCTACCTTTATCAGCCACTTCCGCAATTTTTTTCTAA
>Ga0315545_1000887_pt1 | contig 30869 bp, 27 predicted proteins | sample SalMarSW160210MG_FD_203096 | JGI IMG/M metagenome (GOLD analysis project Ga0315545, IMG submission 203096) | Salt marsh sediment microbial communities from the Plum Island Ecosystem LTER, Massachusetts, United States - Salt Marsh Sediment SW1602-10 ...
CAAGGAGAAACTCATCCAGATGGCACAGCACTCTTGGCAGCTTGGTCAACGACAAGCATCAACGGCAATTCTAGGAGAAATCCGTACTTTACTAGAGGGAGCACAAACGTGATCAAAACTGGGAAACGTTACCACTTCATAGGAATTGGTGGAGCAGGCATGAGTGGTCTCGCCAAAGTAATGTTAGACAGGGGAATGAAAATCTCTGGTTCCGACCTACGTAACAATCAGGAGGTCGCTCAACTGAAAGAAGCAGGTGCGTCTGTCTATCTCGGGCACGATCCTCATCTCGTTGATGGTAATCTAGATGGGGTCATTGTTTCATCAGCAATCGGAGAGGAAAACTCAGAGCTCAAAGCGGCAAGAAGACGCAACCTTCCCGTTGTAAGGCGATTGCACGCCCTGGCCTCACTGCTGTACGGGTACAAGAGCATCGGAATAGCAGGAACACACGGAAAAACAACCACTACTGCTATGGCTGCCACCATTCTGACCGCAACAGGACAAGATCCAAGTTATCTCATAGGGGCACAGTGTCCAGGCCTAAAAGGGAACTCTCATCTTGGGCAGGGGAGTTTCTTCGTTACCGAGGTGGATGAAAGTGATGGCTTATTCCTGGCACTGCGTCCAACGATCGCAGTTCTTAATAATATTGGTCGTGATCACTTGAATACCTATTCTACTTTGGCTGGGATTAAGAGAAGCTTCGCTCAGTACATTCGTCAATCAGAACTTCCCGTTCTCGCAATCGATAACCGGAACGTTCGCGAACTGGCACGTGAAGTCCCTGATGCTTTCACTGTAGGAATATGTGAAGATGCAGAACTAAGTGCAAGAAACATTGCACACAAAGGCTTTCGTACCAATTTCGATCTTGTCTATCAAGGAAAGCCAATCTGCCCTGTTCAGCTTCCTGCCCCTGGCAATCACAATGTGCGTAATGCCCTCTGCGCCATTGGCGCCTGCTTCCTTGCTGGGATTAGCCTCACTGAAGCTGCCAGTGCTCTAGAGGATTTCTGCCTGCCCAAACGACGTTTCCAACTCTTGGAGGAAAATGGAGTCACGGTAGTGGACGATTATGCACACTTACCCGAAGAGATTGAAGCAACCCTCCAGGCGATTCGCGACGGTTGGAATCACAGACGGATCGTGGCCATTTTTCAGCCTCACCGCTACAGTCGAACTAGAGCGATCAGCGGTGAGTTTGGCAATGCATTTCGCGAGGCGGACACAGTACTACTAACTCCGATTTATCCTGCTCGCGAGCAACCAATCCCAGGGATCACTTCAAGGCTAATTGCAGCAGCAATTAGCAACTCATCTAATCTTGACCTCCATTTTGTTGAGGACAAGGAAAAGGTTGTTTCTTTTCTTAAGAGATATATCGAGCCAGGGGATTTCATTATCAGCTTCGGCGCCGGCGACATTTGGACAGTTACTGAGGAGTTGTCATGCTTCCTAGAGGAGGGACAGTTCTGCAGAGTGTGAACCAAGCCGAATTACATGCCAAGCTCATCTCTCTTCAGGGCAGGGTAATCTTTGACGAACCGCTCTTCCTGCATACTACGCTTGCAATCGGTGGAAGAGCAACTTGCTTCTTCTTACCCACAACTATCGGAATATTGCAAGAAGCGATCAGTCTCTGTAACGAATACGAGCTCGCATACATGATCCTAGGTGCCGGTTCAAATATTCTCTTTCCCGACAAAGGCTACTCGGGCATGGTAATTGGAACATCGCAATTACGGGGGGCAAGCATCGGAGATGGTTGGGTGCACGCACTTGCGGGAGAACCTCTTCCCGAACTTATCACACGCCTAGATCAAGCGAATCGGCAATCGCTCAATTTTCTTGCTGGAATCCCTGGTTCGCTTGGGGGCGCAATCGCAATGAACGCCGGAATTCCTGAGCGAGCGATAGGGCAAGAAGTGGAACAAGTAGCCATCCTCAATTCAGCTACCAGAATCGAGGTGATTCCAGCAAAGGACTGCGGGTTTTCCTATCGAACAAGCGTCTTTGTCAAGAACAAGCTACCAATCTTGTGGGCAAAGATGAATCTGAACGGCAAAGTATACGACTGTATCGAGATTCTCAACCGACGAAGATTAAGTCAACCCTCCTCTGCCTATAGCGCTGGCTGCGTATTCAAGAACCCTCCAGGCTTATCTGCGGGTAGGTTGATTGAACAGGCTGGCCTAAAGGGATTTAGGGTGGGAATGGCCAAGGTATCTGAGAAACACGCCAATTTCATCATCAACTGTGGAGGAGCAACAAGCGCTCAAGTTCTTGAATTAATTGACATTATACTTAGAAAGGTGTATAAGAGTTCTCATATTCAGCTTGAAATGGAACTTGAGGTCATTGGAGAGTGACCGTGAACAAGAGGAGGGGGAAAGAAGTTTTCTTGTAGGCTGGTTATTTTAGGAGGGGTTCTTATCGCTGCTGCCATAATTGTTCTATTTACACCCTGGTTCGCTCCCTTCAATTTGCAGGAGATTACAGTAAGAGGGAACCATCATATCTCTTTAGAAGAAATCAAGCAGAAAAGTGGACTCCGAATAGGAGAGAATCTTCTACGAATCTCTGCGTCCCGTACCCAAAAAGCCCTCTTATCAATAGCGTGGGTAAAGGAAGCCTATGTCAAACGAGTCTATCCACACACAATGCAGATTACGATTCGCGAGCGTGTGCCAATTGCAGCGTTATACGATACTGGCGAGCAAGGGAAGCCTGTAGCAATTGCAGAAGGCGGGAGATTGCTTTACCAAGTAGCTGAGGATGAGCGCCCTTTTCTTTCTGTAAAGGGGATAGAGTTTACCAGCAGTGACCCCTCAAGTATGCTGACAAACAAAGAAGCAACCAAAGTCGTTGAATACCTATACAGTCTAGGAATGAGCGAGGGGCCGTTTTCCCTAATGGATTTTGGAAATCCTAGAGAGGTTACCCTATATACACCGGGTGAACTAAGAATAATATTAGGTTCTATAGAAAAGATCAGGCCCAGAATTGATGCTCTAGTGGCGTTGCTCGCTAGCATTGATTTGGATGACTATCAATCGATAGATCTCAGATTTGAGGGTGAGGCAATACTTGTACCCCGCAAGGCGGTGAAAAGATGAGCAAGGAAAGAGTGGTAGTGGGTCTCGACATAGGCACCACTAAGGTTGTTGCGCTTGTAGGTAACGTGTCCGATGGATTAATAGAAATCATTGGTGTGGGAAAAGCCGTATCAAACGGTTTAGAGAAAGGTGTAGTGGTAGATATCGGTCGCACAATCGCCTCTATACGCAAAGCAGTTGAAGAAGCAGAGAATATGGCCGATGTTGCCATTGATTCGGTATATGTAGGAATCGCTGGGAAACATATCACCTCCATCAACAACAGTGGCACCGTTTCTATCAACCGTCCCGATAGAATTATCACGCAGGATGATGTACGTCGTGTTGTAGAAACTGCCCAAGCAATTCAGCTCCCACCAGAAAGCGAGCTGATACATATAATTCCGCGACAGTATATAGTGGATGGCCAAGACAGTATTACTGATCCAGTTGGTATGACAGGTACCCGGCTAGAGGTTGATGTACACCTCGTCACTGGGGCAATCACGGCCGTACACAACTTGGTCCGCTGCGTAGAGGCACTAAACATTCGGATTAATCAAATAGTCCTTGAGCCACTTGCCTCTTCGATGGCGGTTCTCTCTTCGGCAGAGAAGGAACTGGGAGTCATCCTGATGGACATTGGAGGTGGAACTACAGATATCAGTGTATTCCGCGGTGGAGACATTTGGTTCTCAAAGGTACTCCCAATCGCTGGAGAGCACATCACTAACGACATCACGGTTGGATTGCAGACACCAATTGAAGAAGCGGAGCTGATCAAGAAACAAGCAGGAACAGCATTGGTAGATAGCGTTAGCGAAGACGAGAGAATCGAGGTCGCTACAATCGGAGGAGACAGCAAGAAGACCGTTTCTAGAAAGAAACTGGCAAAGATTATAGAGCCACGCGTAGAGGAACTCCTTGACCTTGGACTGCAAGAAGTTGAAGATGCAGGGTATCGTGACCTTGTCCCTGCAGGATTGGTTCTTACAGGAGGAACCTCATTACTCAATGGAATCGCGGAATTTGCAGCTCAACGCTACGAGATCCCGGTACGACAAGGGAAGATTCCTCGAGGAATACATGGTCTAAGAGACATTGTCGAGTCGCCAATCTATGCTACGTCGATCGGATTACTGCGATATACCGTGGAAACAAGAGATTTCAGCAAGAGACGATACGCAAAGAAGAGAAGTTCCCTAATAAACAAGCTCTTCTCCTGGTTCAATCGCTTTTTCCGGGGGTGAGAATGTCCAACGAAATAAACATGACACCCCCTGCTCGGCTGATGGTAATCGGCGTAGGAGGCGGTGGAGGAAACGCTGTTGATCGGATGTTCTCCACCAACATCAGTGGAGTGGAATTAGTTGCTATAAACACGGATACCCAGGTACTTGAAGTTGTACAAGCTCATCGCAGTCTTCAAATCGGGCGTAGATTAACCAGTGGATTGGGCGCTGGAGGGGACCCCGAAATCGGAAGGCTGGCCGCTGAGGAGACCCACGAAGAGATCATGGATCTACTTAGTGGCATTGATATGGCATTCATCACCGCTGGAATGGGTGGCGGAACCGGAACTGGTGCCGCTCCCGTAATTGCCTCCTTGGCTAAGGAAGCAGGGATTCTGACCATAGGAATCGTTACGCGCCCGTTCTCCTTTGAGGGACTGACAAGGGCCGAGAGAGCTGAAGCGGGAATAGCGCGTCTATCAGAGACCGTTGATGCCGTTATCACAATCGCCAATGATAGGCTCCTCAAAGTCGCTCCTTCGGATATCCCAATCACGCAAGCTTTTGCTCTAGCTGATGAGGTTCTCAGACAAGGCGTGGAAGGAATCTCTGATCTAATCACTGTTCCAGGAATGATCAACCTCGACTTTGCAGACATAGAGAGCGTATTACGAGATGCAGGCACTGCAATGATGGGCATTGGAGAAGGGGAAGGAGAAAGCAAGACAAAGGATGCAGCACGCATTGCGATTTCATCACCCCTGCTCGACGGCTCAATCAAGGGTGCGCGCAAGGTAATCATGAACATCACGGGAGGCCCCGATCTTACCTTGGAAGCGGTTACTGAAGCAGCCTCTTTGATCCGCGAGGCAGTATCTGATCGAGCGGACATCATTTTCGGCACTGCAATCCACGATGGGATGGAAGGAGTTCGCTTAACAGTAATCGCTACAGGCTTTTCAGTCAGTTATGGCATAGAAGAAGGCGCATCTCTGGATAATGAATCAATGCTTGCGCATCTACAACAAGAAAAGCGCGGTGGAATAAATGATCTTGACATTCCTGCATACTTGCGGCGAAATCGCAAGTCTCAACAACATAGTCCAAAGACGACCAAGAGGAACCCTTGATAAGAGGTTAGTGCCAGAGGTGGGGGTCGAACCCACACGGCCTAGAAGGCCACGGGATTTTGAGTCCCGCGCGTCTGCCAATTCCGCCACTCTGGCTCAAACACAGCTTATTCTATGTTACAGTCTATTCTAGTGCAAGCTTGTGCCACTTGGTCGATACACAGTAATTTATTGTTGTTCGTCAACTGACCCATGTCTACTAAGAGGAGAAGAATGCAATACGTGCGATTCTTACCCGGTGAAGGCAAAAAACCACTAGCTGGAAAGCTCTGCGGACAAGAGATCGTCACGTCTCGGCAAAACTATGCCCTGTCTGAGGTGCGGTTACTTACTCCGTGCACTCCTACAAAGATTATCTGCTTAGGACGAAACTATGCTGCACACGCGCAAGAACTAGGGAATGAGGTACCTGTTAGACCCTTGTTATTCTTCAAGCCTCCCTCCGCTATCATCGGCCCAGAAGATAACATCATTCTTCCACCTAGCGCTCACGTAGATTACGAAGCTGAGCTTGCCATAGTCATTGGATGTCGTTGCAGAAACGTGCCAGCCAACAAGGCAATGAATGTTATCTTAGGATACACGTGTATGAATGATGTTTCCGATCGCGAAGCGCAAGGATGGGACAAGAACTGGGTCCGGGCAAAGGGATTCGATACCTCCGCTCCTCTCGGTCCGGTAATCATCACCAAGGATGAGATTGAGGAGCCATTTCACATCCAGTTACGACTAAATGGAGAAACAAGACAGGATGCTACGACAAGCCAGTTCATCTTTTCCATTCCAGAGATCATTGAGGAGATTACCTCATTTATGACCTTAGAAGAAGGTGACGTAATCGCTACCGGTACCCCGTCGGGTGTAGGTCCACTCTCTTCTGGCGACTTAGTGGAAGTAGAAATCGAAGGCATAGGAACTCTGAGAAATCGCGTCTGTTCTCCCGCAGACAAAGAACTCCTAGATGAGCTAGCAGGATGAATACCCTCACGGCTTACAAGAAGCACCTACAAGAGATTGGTAAGCTACAATCCGCTATTTCCTTACTTCACTGGGACCAACGTACGTACCTTCCCCAAAAAGGGCACGCCGCGCGAGCTCTCGTACTTGGAAAACTCGCCAGGATGGCATTTGAGCTTCTGGTGTCGGACAAGCTCGGTCATTATCTGGAAGAGCTAGAAACGCAAGATGATCTCTCCTTAGAGGAACAAGCAAGCATACGCGAAGTGGGAAAGGCCTACCGTCGTCATAAGTCAATCCCGCCCGACATCTATGAGCAATTTACCATTGCACAATCAAGAAGTGAGTCGGCCTGGGAACAGGCAAAGAAAACCTCGGACTTTGAGCTCTTCCAGCCCCATTTACAAAAGATGATTGACTTTTCACGGCGGTTTGCAGAGCTCTATGGGTATGAAGCTAATCCTTACGATGCCTTACTCGAAGAGTATGAACCAGGGATGACCACCGAGCAGCTCCGTTTGGTGATTGAGCCATTACGCAAGAAACTCGTACCCTTTATCAAGCGATTAAGGGAAGAAGGTACTCACCCACACACGGAAGCTCTGGATGGAGCATTTCCAGTTGATCGACAAGAAAAGCTTTCTTCGTATGTGCTTAAGGCAATGGGCTACGACTTTTCTGCTGGCCGGCTCGACACAACCGTGCACCCATTCACCATCTCTACGGGACCGCAAGACACCCGTGTCACAACGCGCTTCATCAACAACAACTTGTTCTCCGGCATATTCAGCACTATGCACGAAGGAGGCCACGCCTTATACGACCAAGGGATTCCCAAGAAGTTGCATTGGAGCGGTCTTGATGGAGGCGCCTCCTTTGGAATCCACGAATCTCAGTCACGAATGTGGGAAAACATGGTCGGCAAGCAACTCCCGTTCCTAAGATTCTTCCAACCGATCCTGGCCAGTGTTTTCCCAGAATTTGCTCACACTCGGCCTGAGACCCTATATAACGCACTGAACACAGTTACCCCTTCTCTCATCCGCATAGAAGCAGATGAAGTAACCTACAACCTACACATCATGCTTCGCTTTGAGCTTGAAGAACAATTGATGAATGGGCGAATTGGCGTTGCTGAATTGCCTGAGCTGTGGAAAGGTGCAATGAAACGTTACCTGGGCGTTGTACCCGAGAATGACGCTCATGGGGTTCTGCAAGATGTACACTGGTCAACTGGAATGTTTGGCTACTTTCCATCATACATGTTGGGAAACTTATACGCCGCGCAGATATTCGCTAAGGTAAGAGAGGATATTCGGGATCTCGACGAGCAAATCGCCAACGGCAAGCTCGTCGTTCTTCTCTCCTGGCTACGAAAGCAAGTACACCGCTTCGGCAAAATGTACGAACCACAAGATCTCCTCCAACGTGTCACAGGAGAAAGGTTGAACCCTTCCTACTTTATGCGGTATATCACCAACAAGTATAGCCAAATTTATAAGCTGTAGCTCTACCAAGGCGGCAAAACCAACACCCTTACTGCTTCAAGCGCATAACCCAAGCCCACACTCAGAAAACGGTGATGAGTGACGAGCGCAAGACAGTGAATAGTGAATAGTAAAACGCAACAGACTACGAAAACTACTAAAAGACAAGACCTCAGTAACGCATAACGTTGGAAAGCAAAGCCTGAAACCTAAGGTGATCTCACCCTCACCCCTCATCAAGTCAGGGGCAGGCTCTAGCCTATTCGTTTTTCTCCATAAGCGCTAAGTCAAGGCTATCTTCTATAGACCGCGGCTTCCGATTGTCAGCATGCACCGTCATTCCGGCCTGCCTGTGCGTCGTACGCAGACAGGCAAACCGGAGATCGTCATTCCCGCGAACCCCGGATCGGGGTCCGGGGCAGGCGCCGGAATCCAGTAAGATAATGCTTCCATACAAATCCTAGAAAGGGGACAGGCTACTTCTTGAGTAGACTAGTATCAATGAAAGAAGTTGCCTGTCCCCTTTTTTCTTACGCCCAATCATTCGCTTTTTACGATGGGAATAAGTCAGAGGGTGATGATCTCCCCAAAGTTCGACCACTTCCTCCGGTCGAAGTCGGGTTGATTCACACGGACGAAACGCCAGTTCTGGCCAGTTTCTTCTGTAACTCGGTGACACCAATACTCCATAGCCTGATCCTTGGCTTCCGTTCCTTCCCACACACGGCCCTTGGTCTCGACAATCCAGTAGACTTCGCCGTTTTTCGCTTCTTGTACCACAACCCAGTCGGGATAGTAGAAGCCAATGGCGCCGCTCGGCTTGAGATAGTCAATTCGGAACTGCGTGGCAGTGTCTTGCTCGGTTGTCCCCAGCGCGGCAAACCGCAGAACGTCATTTGCATCGTCTAGAAACTGGGCGAATTCCTTCTCAAAGTCGTTGTAGGTAGCGACGAAGTTGAAGACCGTTCTGCTACACGTAAGTGGAGGAAGACTGCGCCTCCAAGTGAAGGGTCGTGTTTCTGATAGCCGCAGTAGCTGACCTTTGAGCTTGATCGGTAGCGCTTCCACTGTGAGCTCGCCGATCTTTCGTCCCAGGTACTTCGCAATCCCTTCTTGAAGCGATATACTCCGTAATCTCGCGCGGACTGGACCGGAATCCAGATCAATGTCTCGACCAAAACAGCGATGCTCCAAGTATTCCTCCACAATCGGATAGAGCGAGTTAAATACCCCCGTTAGCTTCGCGGCACCCACGGTCTTATTCACGATGGAAGAGATCAACTCCTGCGCGAGCGGAGGACTGCCGGTCCCGATCTGCGCTTGGTGGACCTCCGTCTCTGTGGTGGCAAACTCCATTTTCAGTTGGATGCCGATGCGCCTGTCCAGCTCCCGCTGGTCATAGATCGGCTCCAGGCTCAGAGGATCGAGATCGGAGAGGCGTTTGTACTTGCGCGTGTATATTGGGCCCGTCCGTGGAATCGCGATATCGTAGGCGACCTTCTCCATCACCGGCGTGATCGTAACCGGCGAAGCAGGTGGTTTGGTAACGGTCTTGATCCCGACTCCCTCAATCTCCAACTCCCGCACGAAATCCTCAAACAACTTTGTCCCCATGATTTCTAGGGTCTGCGTTCTATCCGGTCCGATTCCCTGCATCAACCGTAGCCCGCGCCCCACAGCCTGCTCTGGCAGGATCTTAGCCTTGGAGGAGAACGGGCGCAGTCCCAGGGCAACGGTGACGTTCTTCACATCCCAGCCCTCACGCAGCATGAGCACACTGACGATGACCTTGATCCTGTTCTTCGGTAGATCGATATCCCGGGCAACCTTGCGGGCCTTTTCAAGGTCTTTCTTGTTGATCTTCCCCTCTTTGTCGGTGTGGATTACCAACACCTCGTTCTTCTTGAGTCCAGTCTCTTCTGTTTCCACGAGCCACTCGCCGATCCTGTCCGCGTACTTGTTCCTCTCAGCCATGATGAACAAGACAGGTTTCTGACCAAGTTCCTCGTATGTATCGTAGTGTTCTTGCCTGCGGGTAAGGGCAGCGAGGAGCCAATCCCCGTAGGCCTCAATGAGGTTATCGGCAATCACATGCTCGGGATCTTCTCGGTTCAACTGATGCACAATCAGCGGCGCCTTAACGATGCGATCCTCCACCGCCTGAGCAAGGGGATAATCTTCAACGATCCATGGGAAGTACGTGCCGTTCTGATCCTTTGGAGTTGCTGAGAAGTCAAGCCACAGCGCCAGTCCACGCGGAACCGCTGCGTTTACGCTCATCAGGGTTTTGTGCCATTGTAGATCGTCATCGTGCACATGATGCGCTTCGTCATTCAATACGACCAAATCCCGACAGCTTCTTATCCGATCGAGCATCGGACGACCCTGTTTGGAAAGGTCTCTAACTGGTTTCTTGCCAAGTATCGCATCCACCGGATTGACCGGTTTCCAATCTGTCTGTCGCGATGTGTAAATCTGCTGAATGTTAATCAGAAACAGGTTTCCAGAGGTTCGTGGCTCGTTTGAATCCCCACGGAGGAGCACCTTGAGACTGAAGCGCGACTTCCACTCCGGTGGGATCAAGGGCAACCGATAGAAGATGGCGCTATCGGCGAAGTCTTTTTCCAGGCGCTGATAAACGATCACGTTCGGCGCTACTACAAGGAAGTTGGTGGAAAGGTCCGATCCATCGACGATCAACCGATGGAAGTACGACCACACGATCGCCATCGCCATGGCCACGGTTTTTCCTGATCCTGTCGCCATCTTAAATGCGTAACGCCGTAGGTCCTCCGCAGGAAGATCTTGTATCTGTTCGCTCTCCTTCTCGGGAACATAGCGGGTGATCTGCCGGTTCCCGGTCATAGTGGTTTGAAAAATGATGTCGGTACCACGCAACCGTTTCTGCGTCCCTTCGCGGTAGAAGATCTCTCCAAAGCTTCTGACAAGATCGACCGCGTCGTGGTTCTTCTCAATCTCCACAAGGTAGATGAGGGTCTCGATCGCTTCTTGCTGACCAAAGTAGTAACGCCACATGTGTCCATCGACCAGGTGATCCTCCTCAAACCACAAGGTGAAGAGACGCCCGCTAACGGAAGAGGCTCCTGGATAACCGTCTTCTCGCCATTTTCCTACTGCCCTGCGCAGCTTGCTGACAAGGAGTATCTTGCTCGGGCGGCGGCCGTTGACAATCTCCCATTCGTCTTTGGTTCCCTTCTTCTTTCGCAGGTAGCTATTGGGAGGAGCAAAGGGGTTCCGATCCGGAATTTCCGGGAGGTCTTTATCGTAGGAGATAACGGCTTTGGCCATAGCTACACTTTCACCTTAAATGTCTGCGAGGTGTCACTTCCCGAGATGTTCACTCAAAATCTCCATTTCTCATTTTCCATGAAAGCTTCCAGGTCCAAACACGGGATGCCAAAGTGTTTACATACATTGGGAATCCTTGCTGCATTCGGTTTCTTGGCCTCTTGCGTAACTACACATCCCCTTTCTAGTGCCTCTTCCAGTGCCCGAGCTTTAGCAATTACGAAAGGATCGGCGACAGGTTTTCCCTGAAGCCGTTCCTTTTTTCTGATTAGCATTCGGAAGTGGCGGACTTTGAAGATCTCAGCCACAAAAGTCAGCTCATCAATAGTTGGGGTGAGAAAGATTTCACCGTGATCCCTCACCCAGGTAGATAATCTATCGCCATGTCCTGCAAGTTCATTTTTGACCTCCCGCACCGAAATGATGCGATGTTTCAAAACGAGAGCATCAAAGTTTTCCCAGAGTGACGGGAAACGATCTGTATAATAGTATCTGAACAGATTAATCAAAGTGTCACTGTCAAACACATAGATCATGCTGTTGCCCCTTTGGGGAACAACAGATTCTCCATACCTGGTACATTCTTAACTTTTACCCCTAAATAATCCGCGAGCTGTTCAACAGAGACTCTGTTCTGATAATATTGGCTGAATGCTTGCTCCACATATCGTTCCCCAAGATAGACTTTCTGGTTTCTGTAATAGTCACCACCTTTGCCTGAAGCTTTTCTGGGGCCTCGGGGCCAAGCCCGTACTTTTTCATCGTAATATCCTTGAGTGACTAGATCCCTCTCGCGCAATTTTCTAAGAATGACTTCTCGGCTGACATGATAAGTATCGGCAAGGTCCTGGATCGATATGTCATCGATGACCAGGCCTTTTATCCTTTGCGCAAAATCCTCTTCGGGGACCAGAACCTCTCCAGTGAAGCGGTTGCAAAGAATCTCAATGCGGCGGCTATCTCCCTCCAGGTAGTCAAGATAGTCGTCGAGTCGTGTGTCAATGCCGCCGGTCCGCAGCAATAAATGCGCCAACTCGTGGAAAAGCGTGAAAACCTGGCGGTTTTCCGGCTTACTGTTGTTCACGTAGATGATTGGGAATTGTTCGTCATACAAACAAAATCCTGAGAAAGCCTCCGCCTTGAAGGCATCTTTGAAGATGAAAAGCCCATGTTCTTCCAATGCATCCCGCCAGGCCTTGAAAGCCACCTCACTGTTGTTCCATTGCTTTTGCTCGGCCAAGTCTATTCCCAAATACCTACGGACTACAGCTGCCATGTCTTTGGATGAACCTCTCGGTTGAAATGATAGCTCCCCGATAATCTGCTCTGAGGCTGGATTGACATTGTCATAGAGCTCGGCGAGATTGAGCTGCATTACTCTCGCTTTTCGGATCAGAAAGCGTATTCGGGTCGGGAGTCGTTGGATTTCATAATCAGGCAAGGTGCGAAATGATTGTTTTGGTGTTTCCTCATGAGGCGCTTCAGGGAAGAAAAACAGTGCCAGCGGCCGTTTATAGATTTCGTAGGCGAGGCGTTCCAGTTGGGTATAGGACGGACTGGCCTCGCCATGCTCCCAGGACCAGACAGTCTCCGCCGTAACGCGTTTGCGTTTCATCCTTTCGACTACATCATTCACTTCCAAGCCAGCGGTGTCTCTAGCCCATCTAAGCACATCGGGGTTAACGGGAATTCGATCACTCATACTTTCACCTCAAATGTCTGCGAGGTGTCATTCCCGAAGATGTCGATCACCTTGACCATAATCGTGTACGTTCCGGGTTTTTCGTAAGTGTGCTCATCCGAGCTAAGTGGAAGCTTCCGTTCCTTACGGGTGCGATAGGCAACCCAACCCTGCATGAACGTGTCATTGCGGAAATCCCAGTCGATCGCCCAGTAGTCGACGTAGTCCGACCACTTGGTGATCTTGTCGCGCACATCCTCGGGAATGAGGTCAGCATAAGGGAAGGCAAAGTCCGTCAGTCCGACCGTTACCTTACGTCCTTCGGCCTTCTTGATATCGATCTCGACATGTGCGAGCTCGAAGAACTTGATGTCGCCCTTGTCCACCGCCTGCTGCTCCATCACTTCACGCGGGATATTCAGCAATAACAGTTTGACCCCCCGACGCTTCGCCTCCTGCACGATGTACGGGCTCATCCCCATCTCCCATTCCCAGCCGAGAACGTGGAGTTCCTCTTGTTTCACCTGCAAGCACTCCTCGAGCGAGGCGTTCACCCCATCGATCGTGACCGGAGCATCGACCGCGCCGATGTGAACCATCGCTTTGCCCTTCTTGCCGTGCAGGTGTTGCATCCCCGACAGCGGTTGCGCACTGTACAGCTTGAGGATGAACGCGATGTACTCGTAGAGCGTGCGCTGCTCTTCACCCTTCTTCCCGAATGTGGCGCCCATCCAGTACTTGCGCTCATACTTACCCAGATTAAGCACCTCAAACGGCTTTGCTCCTTCAATCTCCTGGAGCCGCTTGCGTGTGGTATGGATTGCCCAGCGAGAGAGATCGCACCCGATCCAGCGGCGCCCGAGCTTCTCGGCAACGGCGCAGGTGGTGCCGGAGCCGCAGAAGAAGTCAGCAACGAGATCGCCTTCGTTGGAGGAAGCTTTGATGATGCGGTCGAGGAGTACCTCCGGCTTCTGGGTGGGATACCCAGTGCGTTCCACAGCCATTGGATTAGTGAGGTTCAAATCCTCCCACACGTTTCCGTACCCGTTATTAAGCTCATCCCCTTGCCAGCCCCAAATATCCTCGACTTGTCGTCCTTTAGATTCATGGAGATATTGTCTATACGAAGGATAGGCGCCAGGCTTAACTGGGTCGATCCAGCGGTTCTCTTGTTTGAGTCGCATCTCAGTCTCTCGAGAGTACGTCTTGAGTAGCGTCTTTCGGTACCAGCCACGTTCATCTTTGTACTTAAAGCGGGCTTTGTACTGCTCACTGTAGTCCTTATAGATATGCTTGAAATAGTAGTCTCCAGGACGCTTCACGTAGAATAGGACGCTGTCATGGTTAACCGGGAACTTCTTTGCTCGCGCTTTACTGCTTCCTGCGAATGGTGTCCGCTTCCATATGATTTCATTTAGAAAGGCTGTTGGGCCGAAGATTTCATCCGCAACTGCTCGAACAAGATGAGACAGATCCGGTCCTATGTGCAAATACAGAGTGCCGCCTTCAACGAGGAGGTCTCGCGCGAGGACTAGGCGCTGATAGAGCGTGCTAAGGTAGGAAGTAATCCCTTGTCCCCACGTATCTCGATAAGCCTTCTCTTCAATGGCCGATTGCTCTTTGACAGTTTGAACCTTTTCTTCCCCCACACTGCTTGTGAATGAAAAATCCGCTCCGGTCGCGAATGGCGGATCAATGTAGATGAGGTCAATCTTACCGGTGAACTTCTCAAGAAGCGAGCCCATCACGAGCAGGTTGTCGCCCCAAATGAGCTTATTCTTCCATCCCTCCTCAAAGGTGTCGCCCTCCTTACCTTCGTAAACATCGAACAAGCTCAGGTTCTCTGGCTTCTTCGCCGCCTCGCGCGTGGCGCGGGACTCGTTCACCGTCTCGATCACCTGGAACGGTAGGCTCACCCGCGGGACTTCCTTCAGCGTCCCGTCCTCATTGTATTTTCCCGGCCAGACCAGCTCGACCTTGTCTATCTCAATCTTTGCCATCTACGACCTCCCTTCCAGGACCAAACCTCGCCACCCAGCGCTAGTCGATAGTAATAATGAGTAATATCAATCCATATTACCTGATATTACCATGTCCGCCCTCTCTTGCGACAGCTTTGTAATACGAATCCGGTGTCGCATTTATTCTTATCATGCAGTCGCGTAATCAATGGTAATCAAGAACCTGATTACACCAAGCCCATCTGCGCCTCCCCATAGTAAGTACTTCTTGAGTATTTACTCAATCATTGAGTAATCCATACTCAATCATTGAGTATTTACTCAATTACCCTTCCTCCCTAAGCCGGTAACGTGTCGTTTTTGCACTATTCCCGAAAGCCTCAAGAAACCCACATGCCTTTAGAATATTCGTTGCTCTCACTTGGGCAGAACGAGAGTTACCTAGTCCTAACACTTCCCTGCACTCTCGATTTGCGATCGAACCGGTCTGTAGGACGTATTCTCGGATCAGCTCCTTGTACCGCATTGAGTCAACACCGCCCAAACGCACGTACGTAGCAGCCCCGATCAATTCCTTGGCAATACTTGGCGTCAAATGGTAGGTCACACCGCGTTTCTTGCCCCTCCTTTCTAACAAGGGCGAAGATCCCATGCAAAAGCTATCCAATACATCCCGTGCATGTGTTCCCGATCGCTGTAGAAGCTTGGCCGCAGTCCTGGTATCCATGTCAGGATGCTCCTTAAGGCTTGATAACAGAAGAAGAGCTTCAAGGGACAGGTCATACCCCTCGCGCTGTCGGTTTGCCACAAAGGCGGCCATTCGTTCATCGAAGGAACCATCGAAGATGGTTAGCTTTACGGTGTATTCATCGGCCTCATAGAGCGGCTGCTTCTTGCCGAAGGACAGGCTGGGGATGAAGATTCGCCTGCGTCCTGTTCCCGCCCGGTCAACGAGTCCCACTTTCTCAAAGATCTCTGCTAGAAGGCGATTCCTCTGTTTCGGCTCTGCGGTCAGGATGTTCTCCGGCGTAATTCCTTCCGGGAACCCACCCGGATTAGAGACAACCATCTGTCGCGGTGTATGTCGAACGTAAACCGAGGGAATTTCCAGGTAGCTACGATGACAGAGAGCGTTTAGGATCGCCTCCCGAAAGACTACTTCAGGGTAACTTGGAATTTGAACGTGGAAAAGGCCTTGTTTGAGCGTTTGGATCGGATTACGCGCATTGATCGTCTCGGTCAATTGGGCCAAGATGGCAAAGATCGGCCGTTTCAAGTTCAAGCGGGCCTTGATCTCAGTCTCGGTCTCCTGGTAAAGATGGATGACCTCATGTTGGGGAAAATTAGTTTGGAGCGCCTTTTCGCTAGCAGCGCAAAGGGCACCAGCGTTTGTAACCCGTTCGTTTTTCACAATACCCAGAGCGCGAACGAGCTCCTCATCATCAAGATAGGCCAATTCTGACTCAGGCTTGTTTGCCTGGATCAATTTACGAATGCGATCGATCTCTGTGCGGTCTAAATCAGACAGATCGAGCCCTTCCGCAAGCTGCGCGCTCCAATCCAGAGTGCCAGCAGCTACCTGCCTTCGTTGATATTCCTCTGGTCCCATAGGCATACAATTCTTGCCTACGCGAACCTTGAACAGCCCGTTTGTTGTTCCACAGGCTTTCCCGGGCGGGGCCTTGGGCACCCTAACAAGAAGCAGAGTTCCTTCTGGAACCTGTAGTTCCTCAATGTCAACGGTGAGCGACGGGTCCGTGCTTTGATAAATTCCTCGTCGCCACACATCCAGATCGTAACGCTCACACCCCGTGATTGCTTCTTCCCTGCCACGGGTTCGGTCCTTCACGCCAAAGACGATTAAGCCACCACGGGCATTGGCGAAACAGACGGCGTACTCACGGGCCACGATCATATTCTTCTTGACGTCTTCCCACGGCTTGAACTCTAAGACATCGGATTCTAGATCGTCAGCTACATGCTCGTTGAGCTGATCAAGTAGCCTTAGGACATCGTCGCGGGATGGGATTTTCTTACCCATAATGGTCTCCCTCTACGAAGTGTTTCGTCGTACGAGCTTACGCACACCTAAGCAGCAACATAAATCGATATTACCTTGTATTGCTATCCCTGATAGATGTACAAAACGCAGTATATTGCCCACCTCTCCAAATCATTTCCATCTTTATCCCAGCCTGGCTTTGCCTTCTCGCTCACAGTATGCACGTAGATCACACTCCCGGCAAACTTTGGGCTCCGGCGGTCTGGTAATGCAGACGTCTTCTGCCAAGATCTTGGCAACCTCACGATCAAAGTGCGCACCCGCTTCAGCTACGTCCTCAGGCTTGTACGAGAAGACCATGAGCGCGTCTTCCTTTCTTGGCTCACCGGTCCAGTATAGCATCAGCTGTTCGGGACGTTTGCCGTAGCGCTCGTCCAGGATATGGGCATAGATGCACAATTGTTTATAGTACGTGTCGAGCCGTTTCGTATCCTCGGACGGTCGTGGCTGGGACTTAAAATCGAGTAGCTTAAGTTTGGCGTCCCCTCCCAGAAGTAGGTCAACCTTTCCGGTGAGGATGTAGTTCTCCTTCTCTAGGGAGACGTCAACCTCAGTTTCCACAATCTCACTAAAGCTATCTTTGTTTTGGCAAAAGTAGTTGATGACTTGCAAAAGCGCGGCTTCTTGCTGTTTAGGGCCGATTGGTCGCAGGCCGTGGTTCACGAGACAGCGGTAGTTGAAGCCAAAGAACGCCTTAATCTGGGATTCATCAATATCTTCGGCGTTTCCAGCAAGGACGCGCCGGTGAATATCTTCGATAGTCTGATGCACCAACGCTCCGAAGAAGTATTCAGCCGACCGAGCCGGTATGAACTCGTACGCGCGGAAGAACTGGTACTGTCGTGGGCAGGTCTCGTAGGCCTTTACGTCCCTGGTAAAGCTGAATGTCTTCTTTACTCTCATCCGTTCACGGAGTTTGAAGAAAAGCGCTTTGAGCAGGTCTTGCTCCACGTAGGGCCACTGGGGAAGGCTCTGCCAGATCGGGTTGAAGTATTTCTTGGGAGGCTTTGTAGTTGTCAATGCTAGGATCTTCTGCGCCCTGGAGAAGGCTACATAGTGTAACCGCATGCGATCGAACCCCGTGATCCGACCCTCTGGCTCAAATGGTGAGCGGTGGTAGAACGGACCAAGTATGCGGTCGATCTGCTTCGAGGAGGAGAGTTGCTTGTCCAATGATCCGACCACTACCACTGGGAACTCAAGCCCTTTTGCCTGATGGATGGTCATCACCTGCACATAACCCTTCGGCAATGGGCGGTTTGGGTCTTCATATTCGTTGATCCCCCCCTCGTACAGCAGACGAAGGAAGCTACCAAAGAACTGGAATCGTAGCGCCTCCCGATTCCGCGCGGTGATAACCGTATAATGGTAGTAGGTCTGAAAGACGTTGAGAAGTTGCGAGAAGATCGCTAGGTTACGCGCCTGGTTCTCGTTGTTGACAAATGACGAAAATGGCTCGCAGGCTAAGAACTGATAGAGGTAGTCCGTCAAGCGCCGATCTAAGGTCTTGTCTTGCCGTAGGGATTCAATCTCACTTGCAAACGCTTGAATCTTCTTGGCAAGAGGATGGGGATCTGCACATCGGCGGGCAAGCTCTTCAATACATCCGTCCACATGCTCAGCTAACCGTTGCAGGCTTCGGGCAGCAAGTTCGCCGCGCCCTTTGCCATAGTATCCAAGCAGGATAGCAAAACTTCCCACCATCAACCGTACTTCATCGTTTTCGAAGTAGGTTCGCGCGCGGGGGCAGAACGCGGGAATCCCTTTCTCTTCCAAGGCTTTCAAGTAATGTCCGCTATGCTTCTGTTGCACGCTGTGTAACAGCAGTGCGACCTGGCTTTCATCCTCGATCACGCGCTCACGCTTTAGGAAGGAGACGAGGTCTGCGAACCGTCGCCCTTCATCCTTTTGGTTTTCTCCCCAGATGGCAAAGACCGCAGGGTATTCCGGAAAAGTCCCGTCAGGATCTGGTTCGATGGTCTTGTTGAACCGAAATGAGGGTCCATTATCGGGGCTGCTCCAATCCCATGCGCTCATGAACTTGTTGTACGCGATGATGATGTCACTATGAGAACGGTAGTTGGTGGAAAGTGGAGGGGCGATGTAGCACTGAGCAAAGTGTTGCGGAAACTCAAGGATGTTTCGTACCGTAGCCCCACGGAACCGGTACAATGCCTGGTCCTCGTCCCCAACGACACAGATATTCTCGTCTTTCCCCGCCAGACGCAGGTAGATCTGTTCCTGAATATAGTTGGAATCCTGGTACTCATCAACCATAACGTAGCGGAGCTGCCCACGAATCACCTGCCCTGCCTCAGGATGGTCGAGTAGTTCGAGGAAAAGCTTCTGCTGATGAGGAAAGTCAATGCGGTTCTTCTTGAACAGCATATCCCGATAGGAAAGGTACGCGTGTCCCAGCCTGCTGATGAACCGATCCGTGAAAGCCTGTAGCTGTCTCGGATCGATGAGCTCTTCAGTAATCTTGTTGAAGTAGTCCCTTGCACCCTTGACCGCGGTCCAACGGGTCGTCCAGTGCTCAAGGTAGTGTCCATCCTCCTGCGCACCGATGATCTCTTCGAAGTGCTCGTAAATGAACAGAAGCTGGGTGAGATCGTCGAGCACCTCGTGGTTGTTGCCGAGAGGGGTAAACTGTCGATAGCGAAGGAGAAACTCATTGGCAATGCTATGAATTGTTCCTACTAACAAACCGGCAAGATCCCCTTCATAAGCCAACTTCCTGGCAGTGAGAGAAACACGGTCGCGTAGTTCGAATGCTGCTTTCTCCGTAAATGTACAGAGAAAGATCTCTGAAGGTTCAGCAAGGTTCTGTAGAAGCAGGTTCAGCGTGCGAAGGATCAGGACGAGAGTCTTTCCCGATCCAGGGCCAGCGATAACAAGCATTGGCCCTTCGGTATGTCCTATAGCCTCTTTTTGAGAATCATTAACAGAGGGAAACTCTTGCAGAATAGGGTATGCAATGCCCATCATAGCAGGCCTTCGTTGCGGAAGCTGAACACCTTATCCGAACAGACTATGAGGTGGTCAATGACTTCGATGTTGAGAGTCATTGCAGCAAGAATCAACGCCTTCGTAATCACTTTGTCCTGCACAGATGGTCTCACGTCGCCATTTGGATGGTTGTGTGCAAAGACGAGAGCAGCTGCACCCCGGTAAAGAGCCGCCTCCATTACCCTGCGCGGATAGACGGCTGCACGGTCAATCGTTCCTTGTGCCAGCCTTTCAATCCCATTTCGTAACAGGCAAGCACCTGTACCCAAATAGGCTACCTCAAAGACCTCGTTTCGTAGACCACCAAGACGCACTCGCCAGAAATCATGCAAAAAACCTGGGTCAGACATCGGCTGGCTCCCCTCTCCCTTTTGTTGGAGATAGAGGCTTGCCGCCTCACGGATGATGCGTAGTGCGACAGGGGCAACTTCACCAATCCCACATGTCTCACGAAGTTCATCGAGAGGAGCATCAAGTATTCCACGGAGATTACCAAACCCTCGAAGGAGCTCTTTTGCCGGTCGCTTTACATCCCTTCTTGGAATCGCAAGAGTGAGAAGCAGCTCAACAACTTCATGATCGGCAAATCCGGCAAAACCTGTCCTAAGAAACCTTTCACGAAGCCTTTCTCGATGACCAAGATAGTGAGGATGCTGAGAAACCATAACTCATTCACCTTGCACAACCAGCACATAACCACTTATTCAAAAGAAAAAGCTTGAACATACCGCATAGGAAATATCCCTAATCAATGATACCAGCATGCTAATATCTAAGCAAAAAGCAGATGTTTGATTAAAAACTGCTCTATTCTTCTATACAGACTTTCAATTGTCTCTGATTTCCGGAATCCGTGTCCCTCCCCAGCATAGAGGTAGTACTCATAGGGAACACCACGATTCTTAAGAGAGGCAACCAGCCTTTCTGACTGATCCCTAGGGACAACCTTGTCTTCCTCTCCCTGGAAAATAACAATTGGATCAATAATCTTCTGCGCAGAGAATATTGGAGAACGAACACGATAAACCTCGCTCGCCTCTGGGAGGGGACCAAGCAACGAATCGAGGTAATGAGCCTCGAACTTATGGGTATCCCGGGCAAGGGTAAACAGATCAGAAACCCCGTACAAGCAAACGGCTGCCTTAAACCTACCTGGGTACTCAGTAAGAACACGAAGGACCGTGTACCCTCCAGCGCTTCCGCCCATGATCGCCAGCCTGCCGCTATCGGCACGATCAGTCTCAACCAGAAATGCTGCTCCAGAGATCACATCCTCTACATCAATGATTCCCCACTTTCCATTCAGTGCTTCCAGATACCTTCTTCCATAGCCAGTACTCCCGCGGTAGTTCACTTCAAGGACGCTGTAACCACGAGATGAAAAAAACTGTGTACTGCCATGATATCCAGCTGTATACTGTGAGCTTGGTCCACCATGTACCATGATAATCACCGGGGGAAGACCAATTCCCACAAAGGCCTCATTGCGCGGTTGATAGTAGAAACCGTGAACCTCTCCTCCGTCCTGGGCAAACCAGCTAACAGATTCCGGTGTGGATAACTCACCATCCGGAATAGTCGCTGCCGTGCAATACCGATGAATACGTGGCTGTTCCTGGACGGCAAGCGTACACGTAGCTACACGAGCTGGAATCACAGCAGATTGCGCAATTACAGCGACAGCGTTTTCCGTTGGGGAAGGAACGGGCTGGGTCAACAGGGTGTAATCGGAGAATTGCTCAAGTGGCTCTGCTGTCCCTGTTTCAATATCGACTCGCTCCAATCGATTGATCCCTCCCGAATTGACCCGGCAGATAATCTCACGAGATGTATAGCTAAATCCATAGGTTCGCATCCCTTGTACCCAAGCAGGCATCGCAAGCTCTTCTTTACCTCTGGTTAGTTGGCGAGGCGTCCTCGTGGACAAGTCATACAAATACAGACTCCCAAAATCACTTTCATCAGAGATGTAAGCAAGGTAGTGACCATCAGGAGAAAACTCCGGTTGAAAGATGGAAGTACTCTGTCCTCCCGCAATTATCTTTGTTTCCTTTGCGCTAGGAAGTTCTGCCTCTCTCATATCCAGTGTAGCAAGGTGAACGGTTGTTCCCTCCCAGGGCATTTGTGGATGCCTCCATGAGATCCATGCGATCTTCTCACCAGAGGGATGCCAGCATGGCTGCATGTAGAAGTCATCTCCGTCAACTAGCTTCTGTGGCCAGTGCTTCCCTTCAACATCAACAATGGCAAGCACATCCTCTACCCCATCACTGTGCACATACAACATCCAGCGCCCATCTGGCGAGACACATGGTGAAGCAGCTTGACCAAATGCCGGAGTAACAGGTTGTACCGCTCCCGCTGAGAGGGACTGGCGATAGATACGCCCATCAGCAACGAAGTAGATCATCCCATGTGAGACAGTGAAATCACCACCACCATAACCCACTCGTGCACGTACGGACAACTCACAGGTCAAATCACGTGCTGCCTTCCTCCGATGCTTCGCCACAAGCACTCCATGCCCAGCCCGCTCCTCAAGCCAGACAAGCGTCTCCCCATCTGAGTCCCATCCAAGATCAGCTATTCGAATCCCCCGGGAAAGGACATATGGAGTAATCGAGCTTTTCCACAGGCCATACTGCTTAGCAACGCGTTTCATCGTGTCTCCTTTCTCCCGGGAGCTCACCCGCCTTCTGCAAAGCGATTTTTGAGGTGAGTGGACCGATCAGTTCGTGAATAACCGTTGCGCCGATGATCACACTCAGCAAGATGTCGCTTAGCGTAGCCAGCCCCGGAATCTGCCGCGCAATAAGGGCAAGCCCGATGACAATTCCTCCTTGCGGGATTAGACCCAGGCAAGTATAGCGACGCACTTTCTGAGGAGAGTGTGCAAGCGAAGCACCAGCATAGGCACCAGTAAACTTCCCGAATGAGCGAAAGAGAATGAAGAACAGAACCAAAGGGAGAAACTTAAACAGTATCTGGAAATCAAGCAGCATTCCACTAATGGCAAAGAAAAGAACAAATACGAGGGGCTCAATGTAGTTCTCCGTAGCGTGGAAGATTCGATCTCGCGTGCGCCCTAGATTAACAACAGTAACTCCTACTGTCATCGTTGCCAGAAGCTGATCTAATCCAAGCAAAGTAGCAACCCCGTAGCATGAAGAGAGAACGGCAATTACTGCAACAATAGATAGTCCTTCTGATTCTTCCCGTAAGAAGCGAGAAGCAGAATAGTAAATCACACCGCAGAACACTCCGAGCACAATCGCCCCAACGATACCAATAATCGGTGCAACAAATGATGATGCACAAAGAACTGCATTACCGGCAAAGATTGCTGCTAGGGCTGCAGCAATACTGAAGTTGATCACACCAAGCGCGTCATCCACCGCGGCAACCCCCATAATGCTGAACGATACCGGGCCCTTTGCCCTGTACTGGTGAATAACTGCAAGGGTAGCCGATGGGTCAGTTGGTGACGCAAGCGCTCCCAATAGAAGTGCTAACGGAAGGTATGTGGAAATGAAGCTCCCTCCCTCAATGTGAATCAAGAATGGCAGGGTGACTAGCGTACCCATTACAACAAATAGCGTGGCCAGTTCAGCCTCGCCCAATGCTATAAACGCGATCCCTTTTCCGAGCTCTCGTAAGGGCTCTAAGGCTAAGGTACCTCCTACTTCAAATGTCATGATAGCAAGGGCGATATTTGTCACCGTGTTCGTCGATTGCACAAAATCCACTGGGATAAGATGTGACACCTGAGGGTTCAAGAAAATCCCAGCAATGATGTACCCCGTCACCCGAGGGAGCCGAAGCCTCTTAGCTAGTTCGCCAAAGACAAATCCGACAACGATCAAGATCCCAAAGTCCAATAAAGTGTTCATGTCTCCTTAATAGCCCTGCATGATATCTTGTTTGAGTATCCTTATCTGTTCCTGTTTACGCAATAGTGTAAGGTGTTTTGCCGAGCATGACAATGCATCACTCCAGAGCATAACTGCTTCACCAAATCGCACGCAGCGCACTGGGGACCAGATCGATTCACATAATTCCTACAAAAGAGCTTTCCATCTCCTAACAATCCAGCGTTTATCTGCTCCTAGAATAGTTGCAATAGTTGACATCGTACACCTTTTAGAGTATCCTTACTTATAGGATAAGACAAGCACACCGGAACACAGACAGTAGTTTACAAAGGAGGATATGATGTGTACGAAGAATCTGATAGCCATACTGGTTACAATGGCTAGTCTTATTTTGGCGACAACGTCTGTTGCGTTGTCACAAACGGTGATCATAAATGAAATAGCATGGGCAGGAACAGAAGCAAGTTCTTCTGACGAATGGATCGAATTATACAACCCGACAGAGGAACCGGTAGATCTAAGCGGGTGGACACTTGCCTTTGGTAAGTGGGTGATCCACTTCGATACTGTGGGAGAAGCAACGCTCGAAACCCGCCGTACTACAGTAGCTGCCCACGGTTTCTTTCTACTTGAACGAACTGACGACGAGACAATCTTGGACATTCCAGCGGATCTGATATACAAGGGAAGCTTACCCAATAGTGGCACCACCCTCTACTTGCTCAATCAGGATGGCGAGGAAGTAGATACGGCAAACGCCTTCCAGGAAGAATGGATTGCTGGCAACGCTTCACAAGACGAGCCCATTTACGCTTCTATGGAGCGGGTTGACCCAACCAAAGCGGATAGTTTGTCAAATTGGCAAACTAACGACGGAATCACTCACTGCGGGTGCGATGCTGCGGGCAATTGGATAAACGGAACCCCTGGGACCAAGAATGCAGCAGCTCTTGATACTGAGGCAAACCCAGGTAGCTAGCTACTGTTAACTCTTCCACTGGAGCTTGCTTGTCTTACAACACAAGGACGGCCGTCTATGAAAGTGCTTTCTCGTTATGAGGGGTCCCTCAAATCTGAGACACACAGGGCGACCGTCCTGGCTCAACTTATTCCACTATATCAATGAACACCAACGGAACGATCGCGTGCTCCGCATAATTCCTTAATCTCAGACATATGAGCAGTGGCCTCCTCCTTTCCAGCCTGAATTGCTTCAGAGGACTGCTCGAAATCAAGTAGCTTGATCCAACTAACATCCGGCCTGAGAAGAAGAAAGCGGCCATTAACCTGTTTTCGCACTGCATCGAGTTGTAAGCTGGTCAGCTCGTGAGAGGTAATCCCATATGTCTGCAAGAAGATGTCAAAACTAGTGTTAATCGAGGACGCCAATGGAGCTCCAGTATCTATCGCAAGTACACTCTCAGCACCCATTTCAATCGCCAGGCTAGCTGGAATCTTGTCAATTACGCCTCCATCGATCAGAAAGCGTTTCTTGTAACAAACCGGGTGGAAGACTCCCGGAATGGCTGCACTCGCAGCAACCGCTTCACTAAGCTTTCCTTGGTTTAGTACCACCCTCTGTCCAGTCTCCAAATCCGCCGCGACAGCGGCAAAGGGAATACTGATATCAGAAAAACTCTTGTTGGCAGTCAGAAGAGAGAAAAGTTCCCGTATGCGAGCAAGCCTCTCTGGAGTAGTCTTCTCCTCTCGTAAGCTTGTCCCTCGTACGTATTCTACCATTCCGCGGCCTATCGCTCGCTGCATCTCCCGTGTAGTACTACTAGAGACCTGTAGCAACTCATTTAGGTCAAGACAAGAAAGAAGCCGCTCTAACTTCTTCAAGTTTATCCTAAGGGCTCTCGCCGCTCCGATTACTGCCCCTATACTTGTCCCGGTAATTACGTCTACAGGGATCTGGTTTTCCTCTAAGGCAATAAGAACTCCCAAGTGAGCGAAACCACGCGCGCCACCTCCACCCAGCGCTAGTCCTAGTCTCAGTGTGTGGCTCAAAAAAACCCCCTTCGTGCGATCATACTCACACAAAGGGGGAAGGACAAGTCTTAGGTTAGGTTGTTCTAGTAGGGCATACCTCCCATACCCCCAGCCCCAGGCCCAGGCATGGCCGGAAATTGCTCTTTTTCCTTGATTTCTGCAACCAAAGCACCGGTAGTAAGAAGCATTCCTGCAATAGATACAGCATTTTGCAGTGCTGAGCGGGTAACCTTAGTCGGATCAACAATCCCCGCGTCAAACATGTTGCGGTAGCTCTCGGTGAGAACATCAAGGCCAACTCCCGCCTTCTCATGCTTAACATGTTCTACGACGATCGCTCCCTCCAGCCCGGCATTGCTAACTAACTGCCGCAATGGCGCTTCCAGAGCGTGGCGGAGAATGTTCAATCCAACTGCTTCGTCACCATCCAGCTTGAGCGCATCAAGCGAGGCATTTGCATTCACCAGCGCCACACCACCCCCAGGAAGAATCCCCTCGTCAACAGCTGCCTTGGTGGCCTCAAGAGCATCCTCCATTCGATGCTTCTTCTCGGAAAGCTCTGTCTCGGTAGGAGCCCCAACCTTGATCACTGCTACTCCACCAGCAAGTTTTGCCTTCCGCTCTTCCAGCTTTTCTCGGTCATAGTCAGAATCAGTCGTCGCGATTTGAGCCTCTATTTGCTCAATCCGTCCCTTGAGAGCATCCGACGATCCTTTACCATCAATAATGGTAGTGTTATCACTATCAATCCTTACGTGTTCAGCCTGACCAAGCATGTCAAGTGTTGCATCCTTGATCTGCATCCCAGCATCCTCTGCAATCACGGTACCACCAGTTAGAACCGCAAGATCCTCGAGCATTGCCTTGCGTCGATCTCCAAACCCGGGAGCCTTTACTGCACAACTTGTTAGTGTCCCCTTTAGCTTGTTTAGTACAAGGGTTGTCAATGCTTCTCCGGTAACATCCTTGGCAATAACCAGAAGTGGCTTCCCTGTCTGCGCTACTTTCTCTAGCACAGAGACAAGGTCAGCTGCGTTCTTCAATTCCTGATCCGTTATCAGGATATGGGGCTTCTCCAAGGACGCTTGCATCTTCTTGGGATCCGTTACGAAGTAAGGAGAGATGTATTCACGATCAAACTGCATTCCTTCAACAACCTCATAATAGGTCTCAATCGTATCTGAGTCCTCTACAGTAATCACGCCGTCTTCTCCCACCGCTTCCATGGCATCGGCAATGATCTTCCCAATTGACTCATCATTGGCCGAAATTGTTGCTACCTGTGCTGTCTCTTCCTTAGTTTTGAGAGTATGACTCTGCTCTTTCAATGACGCAACAACTTTCTCTGAGGCTTTCTCCAATCCTCGCTTGAGTTCCATGGGATTGGCGCCAGCAGCGACATTCTTAAACCCTTCTTCAATCATCGCATGTGCAAGGATGGTCGCAGTAGTGGTACCGTCCCCCGCAATATCGTTCGTCTTGGAAGCAACTTCTTTTACAAGTTGGGCTCCCATATTCTCAAACTCGTCTTTGTACTCCTGTTCCTGAGCGATGGTCACGCCATCGTTAGTAATATCAGGAGACCCAAACTTCTTGTCAATAATCACATTACGACCACGCGGCCCAAGTGTGATCCTTACCGCTTCGGTCAGTTTATCGATTCCCGCCTTCATCTTTCGACGGGCTTCCTCTCCAAATATGACTTCTTTTGACATTGATTAACCCCCTTCTGTTTTCCTCTTACTCGATGACTGCTAGTATATCAGTAGACTTGACTAGCAGAAGATCTTCTTCTTCGAGTTTGAATTCTGTTCCCGCAAAGCTGGAAACGAGGATCTCGTCTCCCTTCTTTACCTCGATCTTCTCGTCTGATCCCACAGCCATTACCTCCGCACGCACGACTTTGTCACTCTTCGCGCTCTCAGGGAGAACAATCCCCCCTGCTGTCTTGCGCTCTTCTTCCTTGATTTTCTTTGCCAGGATTCTGTTCCCTAACGGCTTAATTTTCATGCTGGTATCTCCTCCTCTACATTAATATTAGCACTTACAGGTCTAGCCTGCTAATGTATTTTAACCGGTGCTCCATCGGACGTCAAGTCAAAAAACAGAGTTTCTGAAAGCCTTACCACACATCACTAACTCCAGTGCATACCCTCAAGAAATAGCCGAGATAAGCTCCTGGCGTTTACATATCTCAGGATGCATAGACCAATTACTCCAAATTCGTGTTGCGAAAAACACCTTCTTAGCTCTATAATTGAACCTATGAAAGAATGGTTTTTCTATGCTCTTACCAGTATAAGCTTGGTCGTCCTGGTCATCTTCTTTCAAATGGGCAGCCCTTACTATGAGCAAGGGATAGCTTCTTGGTATGGACCAGGATTTCATGGAAAACAAACGTCGAGCGGAGAAATCTACGACATGTATGGGATCAGTGCCGCACATAAGACGCTTCCGTTTGGCACAATCGTCAAAGTCATCGACCTAGAAACAAGAAAGAGCGTTGTTGTTAGCATTAATGACCGCGGCCCCTTCATTGAGGGGAGAATCATCGATCTTTCCAAAGGAGCAGCCAAAAAACTCGGCATCGTCAACAAGGGAATCGCCAAAGTGGGGCTACGAATCCTGGAATGGCCTCCTCAGAATTAGGACAACCCTCCGGTGAATCCTAGCAATCGTCACTGTGGGATTCCCCATATTAGGCTGTAGTGAGGCAATACATCTCTTTTCAGTCACTTCGAAAGGGCTATTGCAACAAGAGAACAAAAGAAAGAGAATATAACTTGGAAAATAGAATCAGAGCTCTAAGGGAGTGATCTAGTAATGGGGTTAGCTGTGAGTGAAATGAGACAAGGAATGGTCATCCTTCATGATGGAGAGCTGTATGAGATCACCAGATATGAACATTCCAAGCGAGGCAGAGGTGGGGCAATAGCTCGCACCCGACTCCGCAATCTGAGAACAGGAAGAGCGCTTACAACCACCTTTAAGGGATCGGAGAATACGGAATCCGTATTCATGGAATCCCGCTCACTTCAGTACTTGTATAAGAACGGTGATGATTATATATTTATGGATAGCGAACGGTTCAATCAGTTTCCGGTATCGGCCAAACTTCTTGGCTCACGGGGAACATACATCGTAGAAGGCATCACCGTCATCGGGTATTTCCATGACGGCGGACTTGTAAAGGTAGACATCCCAAACTTCGTGGAATTGGAAGTAGCTAGAACCGAACCAGGCGTCAAGGGAGATACCGTTTCCAGTGTGGAGAAGGCAGCAACCTTAGAAAGTGGCGCAGTGATTCAGGTTCCTCTATTCATCAGAACTGGGGACAAAGTCAAGGTGGACACGCGAAGCGGAGAATACGTGGAAAGGCTATAAGAAGGAGGAGTGATGGCAGAAAAGAGCGTTAAGATCACCGACGAAGACGGCCAGATTACAATATCAGAAGAAGTGGTCACTTCCATCGCGCGCATTGCAGCAGAGAAGGTGGATGGAATTGCTCGTTCCAGTAAGACAGTGGGCGGTCTCAAGAGTTTCTTCGGCGGAGAAGACACAGCTTCAACCATCAAATCTGAATTCTCCGACGATGGTGTACATATAGAACTGACAATCGCTGTTGAATATGGGTATCCGGTACACGAGGTGGCTCAAGGGGTACAAAACAATGTGCAGAAAGACATTGAAGAAATGACTGGAATAGATGTGCTTGGGGTAGATATTTACGTAAAAAAGGTTATCCCAGTTGTGACTGAGAAGAAACAAGATAGCCCGCCGGAAAACTAAGAACGGAGGCCGTTATGACAAAAGAGGAAGCCAGAGAAAAGGGGAATGTAAGCATCTCCCAGGAAGTTGTCACTGCAATTGCAGCGATCGCCGCGTCTGAGGTCGACGGAATCTTTCACCGCGAAGAGGGGATGAAACGTTACGTCGATACTGAAGTCGAAGGAGAGAACGTCAAGGTCACCGTACGTGTCACCCTCGTGTATGGAAATTCCCTTTACAAAGTTGCCAAGGAGATTCAAACTCGTGTAAGAACCGAGGTTGAGCAAATGACTGGACTACAAGTTAGTGGGGTCAATGTAGACATACAACGATTAGTAACTCCCGAAGAACAACAATTGAACAAGAAGGAGGAAGAATGAGCGCCGCAACCCTTCTTTTCTATACAGTGTCATGTCTATTTACAGGGGGATTGGGAGTTCTGTTCATCTTGTTCGGAGCAAGAACCCTGTCTTTTGACAAAGCGGAGGCATTTCTTACCTCTGCAAGCGGAATAGCTGTACTATTCTTGTCTGGTGCTTGTCTTATTCTACTTCTGGGCTACTTCCTTCTCCTCATCTACCGCAATAGATTAGCCACAGCTCGTTTTTCCCAAGAAGGAGAACGGGGAAAGATAGAAATCTCTCCCTACGCAGTTCAGGAATTCATCAGCGGCATTCTGCAAGAGGAACTTGGAATCACGCGCTTCCGTGTTCGACTGCAACACAAGGAAGACGGGATTGCTATCTATGTGCGTATTGCTCTGTCGCCCCTGGAAAGAGTAGCTGAAGTAGGATCTAGGATCCAAGAGACACTCACCCGCCGCGTCATGGAGCGCACGGGCGTTGAAGTAAGAGAAGTCTCAGTCCTTGTGGGAAAGATCCGGCCGCATGCGCAGAAGCTTCAAGAGAAAGATGAGGAAGGTGATGAAAGTGAGAACGAACTCTAAACTCCTCGGATTGCTCGGCGGCCTTCTTGCGGGACTTCTTTTAGTTCTTGTCGGCTGGAAGATACTATTCATTCTACTAGGCTTTGCCCTGGCAGGCTATTTAGTCGGAGTCTACTTCGAATCAGGGAGCAATATCACAAACCGATTAAGGCATCTTGTAGCACGGTTTTTCCGCTCTTAATGCATCGCAGGGAAGCACGCGAGCTCTTACTGAGGGTTCTCTATCAGCATGAGTTTGTTGACACTCCATTAGAAGAACTGCTCACCGAAGCAAGCCCTGGAGAGCAATATCAGTACATAAAACACGTCTTTTCCGGGATTATTGCTCACCAAGAGGAAATTGATAAGTTGATTGCTAAACATAC
>Ga0315545_1000890_pt1 | contig 30850 bp, 31 predicted proteins | sample SalMarSW160210MG_FD_203096 | JGI IMG/M metagenome (GOLD analysis project Ga0315545, IMG submission 203096) | Salt marsh sediment microbial communities from the Plum Island Ecosystem LTER, Massachusetts, United States - Salt Marsh Sediment SW1602-10 ...
GCATTTCCAGTATTGTTGGTATCATGGGCAACAAGGGGCAGGCTAACTATGCTGCAGCCAAGGCGGGCATTATTGGCTTTACCCGTACCATTGCCAAGGAGGTCGCCTCCCACGGCGTCACGGTTAACGCTGTTGCCCCCGGCTTTATTGATACCGAGATGACACGGCAACTTAAGGAGGAGTGGAAGCAGGAGCTGAAGAGGCTCATCCCTCTGGGCGACTTCGGCTCTCCCCGCGATGTAGCTGAGGCGGTCGCCTTTCTGGCTTCTGAGGAGGCGAAGTATATCACGGGGCAGGTTCTGGGGGTGGATGGGGGCATGTAGTATCCCAGCTGTGACCTATTGCGTAATTAAAATGAAATGCTATAATAGTAGGTTGACTTTAGGGGATAATATATGGGGGTACGGCGGAAAGCTCGGGTGATAGCCCTTCAGGCATTGTATGAGGCCGACTCTGTAGGGCACGATATAGAGAGCGCCTTAGCCCATTTTCTGGCTGATGGAAGGCTGTCTGAGGAGAGTGCCGCCTTTGCCCGAGGGTTGGTCAGTGGTGTTATCCAGAATAAGGGGAAGATTGACCAGCATATCAAGAAATTTGCCCCTGCCTGGCCAGTGGAGCAGATACCTATCGTGGATAGGAATATTCTGAGGCTTGCAATATTTGAAATTTTGCTTGATAATAATGTGCCGATTAAGGTAGCCATAAATGAGGCAGTTGAGTTAGCCAAGATGTTTGGCAGCGATAGCTCATCAAAGTTTGTTAACGGAGTCCTGGGCTCGGTTAGCACGCTTGCCACTAGAAAATAGGGAGGTAGAAAATGCCCACAGTCTTTGAGCGGATAAAGAAGATAGTTGTTGAGCAGCTAGGCGTGGAGGAAGAGGAGGTTGTGCCTTCAGCTAACTTTGTTGATGATTTAGGGGCTGATTCTCTGGATTTGGTAGAGTTGGTAATGTCATTGGAGGAGGAGTTTAGCCAGCCGAGTCAGAAGGTTGAGATACCGGACGAGGATGCGGAAAGGATAATAACCATCCAGGATGCCATTGATTATATTCATGACCATGGCGTTAAGGATGACTAGATAAGAGACTCAATCCCACGAAGAGTCCCACGACTTATCAAGGGGGGAAGTTCTTCAGCTGAAGGATTAAAAAGACGGGTTACTTTTTCCCCAGTATTTCAGCAACCTCTGTCTTCCCCTTCTTGATGTACTCCGCCTGCTTAGGGTCGAGAATCTCCAGCAGCGCCAGAAATTCGCCGGCGTGCTCCTTTTCGTCGTCCCGGGCGTGAGCCAGCACCTTCTTAGCCCGCTCATCGTCGGTAGCGTCAATATGAGCCTGGTAGAGGGCAACAGCATCAAGCTCGGCGGCTATATCCTGCATTATAGCCCGAGCCAGCTCAGCGGCGTTCATCTTGCGGGGTACGTTGGTTGGAAAAGGATTACTGAAGTCCATTTTTCACCTCCATTTTTGTTGGTAGCCTCAATTGTAACTTTTTTCTGCCCGATAGTAAAGGTTAGAGGTTATCTATGCACCTCACCCCCTTAATCCCCCTCTCCTTTGAAGGAGAGGGGAAAATATAAAAAAAGAGGGGCGAAGCCCCTCTTGGACTCCCTGTATACTACTTTAGAATAGGAAGGCTTCCCTTGCCCCCACATCCACACCCTCCCCGAATTAGCCGGTAGCTTCAGCGGTTAATCTTGTTTATCCACCAGGTTCCTCGGTTGCCTGAGGTCCTAGGATATTACCAATTGGTGTGCTGGTGTATTTCTCGGTAATCTTGCGGAAGTGGAATCCATAAACAGCAAGGCTCACAGATAGAGGGAATGACCGAGGACGTCTCAGCAAGGTTGAGACCAAAAGCTTCCAGTAATACCCTCTTCCTTTTTCCCTGATACCCAAAAGCCACATAGATTTAATAAATGGCCAGAGATTACGAAGGTGAAGTTGAGGTGCCCTTTTTCTTTGAGGTTTATACTCTTTTAGAAATATTTTGCTCCGCTCGTAATACTGCTTGGGTGAATAAATTGTATTTAGGATATGCTTATAGCCATTGATGAGTGTTTCATAGTTCATTTTAGGTATAAAGTTGAGTGAGTCCATCTGGTCGCCAGAAGGATTCTTTAATAAACGGTTCTCCCTTTTTAAACGATGGTATAGTCTGGTACCCGTAGGAGCATTTAGTAAACCGACCATTGCGGTAACAATTCCACTCCTCTGAATGAAACTGATCTGGCTTTTGAAGATGGAAAGCGGGTCACTATCAAAGCCAACAATAAATCCCCCCTGCACCTCTAGGCCGCGGTTTTGAATCTTCTTAACCGAAGCCACTAAATCACGATTTTGATTTTGATACTTGCTGCATTCAACCAGACTTTCTTCATTAGGGGTTTCAATGCCAACAAATACGGTGTTAAACCCTGCCTTGACCATCAATTGCATTAGCTCTTCATCATCGGCAAGATTTATAGATGCTTCCGTAGAAAGAGCAAAGGGATATCTTTTCCCTTCCATCCACTCGATTATTGCCGGCAGCGTTTCCGACTTTAATTTTCTCTTATTGCCTATGAAGTTATCATCAACAATCAATACCCCACCCCGCCACCCATGACTGTATAATGTATCCAGTTCTGCCACTATCTGGTCTTTATCCTTGGTTCGCGGCTTGTGCCCGTTTAATATGATAATATCGCAGAATTCACAGTTAAACGGGCAGCCCCGAGAGTACTGAATATTCATCGTTGAGTATTTTTTCATATTGATAAGCGACCACAGGGGGATAGGCGTTTTGCTTATGTCTGGTCGTTCATTAGATGTATAAAGATGTTGGGCGCATCCTTTCTCTAAATCCTCTAAAAAGGGTGGAAGAGTAATTTCAGCCTCATTGAGCACAAAATGGTTTACCCCGTCAAACTCTTTATGCCCGGTAGTAAACAGGGGGCCGCCGGCAACCACCTTGGTATTAAATTTCTTACATTGGGCAATAACTTCCTTCACCGAATCCCTTTGCACCACCATAGCGCTGATAAACACATAATCAGCCCACCTGATATCCTTATCGGTCAGGCTGGCTACATTCATATCCACCAGCTTTTTCTCCCACTCACTGGGGAGCATTGCTGCCACAGTTAATAAGCCCAGCGGCGGGAAAACCGCCTTTTTGGAGACGAATTTTAAGGCATGCTTAAAGCTCCAGAAGGTGTCTGGATATTGGGGATAAACTAGAAGTATTTTCAAACTGCGCTCCTCCATGCAATTAGATGATAAAAAGTCGAATCCATTATAGCAGATTTAGCACCTCATCCTCCACTATATGGAAACCCCATCCCCTGTATCCCCTTCCCCTTAGCAAGGGGAAGGGGAAGAAATTAAAAAAGAGGGGCTTCGCCCCTCTTAAACTGCCTGGATACTACTTCTTCCTACATCCGCTTCTCGACTTCCTTCACAAACTGAGTGGGTGTCAAGGATTCTGTTAAGTATATGTCGTGCTCATCCAAGCTGTTCATCACATCGTTTTCCTCGCTCAATTGTTGCGCTATGTCTCTCCATTTGCTTGTTAGCCACATGCGGCTTTCTGTTCCTCTAACCCCATCTAAGGGGTGTTTGTAAGAGGGCATGTCGATAAAAGAAGAAATGTTTAACGATGCTACCTTCTTTCTCAGCAGATCTCCCCCGATATTCCGGGTACCGAGATCCATCACAAAGTCTGTTTGAACCTGAAGTTGATGTTTCAACTCTTTCAATTCCGATTGTGCCAGGGGTCTACCCCTATCGCCAATAGCTTTGTTCACCAAGTATTCAGAGATTAGCTTAGTGATACGCCATGCACCAAGGTCATAATTCGGATTGAGCACGAAGCATCTCTTTTCTGCAGTAGCACAAACGCCGAAGTCTACGAGGCTTTTCCGATGCTTGATTTCTTGCAGCACTCCATGTGATTCTGCCCCGTTGAAGTATGGTCTGTACACTACCAAGGCTCCACTCTGCTCAACAAGCTTTCGGTCCCGAGCGTTGGTCTCGTCAGAGACCAAGTCGTCAAGGTGGGAAAGAAATACCGATATTGCTTGCGCACTTTCTTTTGACTCTTGGACAATACCATCCCAAGAGCAATCTGGGTCAAGCGGATTCAAAGAGGGGTTCGCTGGTTCAACGAAGAGAACCTCGTCTGTTTCCCCAAATGGCCACCGGTGTCCAAGAATAGGCACGTATCCATTGGACTCATTCTTTACAATGGTGAGTTCATCGATAGTGGTAGGACAAAGCGGCACAAGGTAGGCACTCTTCGTTAGTGCCGTGGTCAACTCCTGAATCTCAGCTATAATTTCATCGGCTTTATCACTCTCTCCTTGTTTCTGGAGGGAACGGACTTCAGAAATTGGGTGTGAGAGGTATACTGGTGTTTTCTTACCTATGACGAGGTCATGTGCAACAGAGATCGGGTGCTTTACTGCAAGAAGATAGTGGGGAACTCCTAGCTGCATTGCAATTTGGCTAGCTGTCATGTTTTCTACTGAACGCCAGACCAGTAGAAGAATGAGCCATTGTATTGCATCAATGATACTTTTGAAGGGGTCAGCGGTGGGATCAGGTGCGAGTAATTGCTCCGGTTCTCTCAATCGACGATAAACATCGTAGATATCATCTAAGAATGTAATCACCTTCGTAACTTTGGTGTCATGTGCAACACACTCATCTTCTACGTGTTTGACATCGGCGCAAGAGAAGAATTCTCTACTCTTGCTGTGATACGAAACCGTGTGCATTGCCACAAAGACGGGGTCGACAGTGGATAGGCAGGCTTGGTGAAGACAAGATGACCACGCTTCTCTCCAAAGCATTCTCAGGTACTCCTTTGGCTTGAAAAGAAGATACTGCATTCCTGCAGGTGTATCAATTATCTGATTGTCTGGGTCGTTGGGATACTTTCGAATATGGGCGGCTTTTAGGAACCTATCCATTTTCTCGTGGTTGGTTCCCAAAGATTTACAGAGCTTAGAAAGTGCTCCGCCTATATTTACGCCTGTTTGTCCCGTAATAATTATGAGTTCTCGCATTTCATAGCCCCTAGAATATGGAGACTCACTTTATATTATACCACCACTTTATTTAATACCCCCTCCTTTACATAAAGTAAAAAACAATTCCCCCTATCTAATTAGCTTTGAATTGTTTCCCCTTTTTAAAAAAGCACTATTTTGTATCTGTTTCCCGCCAAATCAATTCTATCCCCTTATCCTCCCCACCACCCCCTCCAAAACTCCCTTCCACCCCTCCATCCTCTTATAGCTTAAGCTAATCTGCCTCACGCCCATCTTGACCCCATCGGGGAAGGGGGTTTCTCGTTGCTGGGGGGTGAACTGCATGCCGGCAAATAATCTGATTACAATTTGACCGTCCTCGTTGGTGATGGACTCGATGCCCGCCTTTGTTGCCAGAATCTTGACCCTGACCGCATAGAGCAGGTTTTCTACCTCCGCCGGCAATACGCCAAACCTATCGCTGAATTCCTCAGCTAGCACCTCTATCTGCTCCACCTTATCCACCTTGGCCAGGCTCTGGTAGAGGCTCAAGCGAGTCTCAACATCAGCCACATACTCATCGGGGATAAAGGCTCTTAGCGGCAAGTCCAGGGTGGGGGGTGGCAGGGGGGAGGGTCTGGCTTTCTCAGGGATGCCAGCCTGTTTTGCCTTCTGTGTCTCTACTGCCTCCGCCAGCAGCCGACAGTAAAGGCTGAAGCCAACGGCGCTGATAAACCCGCTCTGCTTTACCCCCAGCAATGTCCCCGCCCCCCTGATTTCCAGGTCTTTCATGGCAATGCCAAAGCCAGCCCCAAGCTCGGTGGCTTCAAATATGGTTCTCAGACGCTTCTCGGCGGTCGGCGTCAGTTGTTTTCCTTTATCAAAGAGGAAGTAGGCATGGGCAAGATTGGCGCCACGCCCGACGCGTCCCCTTAGCTGATATAGCTGGGTCAGCCCGAACTTATCCGCCCGGTTGACAATCAAAGTATTAACGTTGGGCATATCCAGCCCCGATTCAATAATGGTGGTGCAGACCAGGATGTCGCTCTTGCCCTGGGCGAAATCAGCCATCACCGTCTCCAGCTCTGCCTCCGGCATCTGACCGTGGGCGATGGCGATTTTTGCCTCCGGTACCGACGACTGGAGCTTGTCGGCGACAAAGGCTATGCTTTGAACTCTATTATGCACAAAGAAGGCCTGCCCGTTGCGTTCCATCTCTCTCAGAATAGCCTCCCTGATTAGCCGCTCGTCATACTGGGCGACATAGGTCTTGATGGGCAGGCGTTGCTCGGGTGGGGTCTCCATGGTGCTCATATCTCTTACCCCCACCAGCGACATATGGAGGGTGCGGGGGATGGGGGTGGCGCTTAAGGTCAGGGCATCTACCTCCTGCCTTAGCTTTTTGAGGTGTTCCTTGTGGGCGACGCCGAAGCGCTGCTCCTCATCGATGATTAACAGCCCCATATTTTTGAATGCCACGTCTTTTTGCAGCAGGCGGTGGGTGCCGATGCAGATGTCAACGCTGCCGCTGGCTAACCCCTCAAGGATAGCCTGTTGCTCTCTCGGCGTCTTAAATCGGCTCAAGACCTCAATCCTCACCGAGAAGGCGTCAAGCCTTTGCTTAAAGGTAGCGAAGTGCTGCTGGGCAAGGACGGTGGTCGGCACCAGCACCGCCACCTGCTTACCATCCATCACTGCCTTGAAGGCGGCTCGGATAGCGACCTCGGTCTTGCCGTAGCCCACGTCCCCGCAGACCAGCCGGTCCATGGGCTTGGCCTTTTCCATATCCGTTTTTACCTGCTCTTGGACCTCCATCTGGTCCGGGGTCTCAACATAGGGAAAGGAAGCCTCCAGCTCCTGCTGCCATACCGTATCCCGGGAGAAGGTAAAGCCGGAGACGACCTCTCTGGTGGCATAGAGTGCCAGTAGCTCCTGGGCGATATCCTCAACTGATTCCCTGACTTTCTGCTTGGTTCGTGTCCATTCCTGGGTGCCCAGTCGGTTCAGCGTTGGTGGCTGGTCGCCGGCGCCTATGTAGCGGTTGACCCGGTCTATCTGGTCGGTGGGGACATAAAGGGTATCGCCGGCGGCATATTGCAACACCAGGTATTCCTTTTGACTGCCATTGCTGCTCATCTTGGTGACGCCGGCAAAGCGGGCAATGCCGTGCTCGACATGCACCACGTAGTCACCCGGCGTTAGCTCAATGAGGAACTGGTGGTGGGGCACAGCTCTTCTTTTGACCAGACGCCGCTGCTTGATGAAGCCAAAGATTTCAGCATCGGTGAACAGGCGGGTCTCGTTGTTCATCACCCACCCCTCAGCCAGCAACCCCTGAACCAGGGTTAATGAGCCGGGCGGGGGTATTTGCTTTAATTCGGTAATGGGCGAAGAGATAATATCCTCCTGACCCAATAGCTCGGAGAGTCGGCGGGCTTGATGGCTGACGATTATCAGTCGTTGTTTCTGATTTAGCCACTGCTTCACCTTTTTGACGAACGCCGGCAGTTGTCCGGCGTAGCTGGGGGCGATGGTGAAGTTTAGCTGATAGGCCTGTTCCTCCTGGCTAATACCCCAGGCGGTGAGCATGAGATGTGGCTTCTGGCTTATTTTTGGCTCCAGCTCTTTCCAGGTGAAGTATGGTCTGGGGAAATCAATTGGTAGCTCTCCTCGCTCCAGTTTCTCAGTACGCAACTGGTTGGCTTGAGCCTCCAGGTCATCCATGGCTTGAGTAATATTCTGAAGCTCGTCGAGCACTAAGAGGCAATCCGGGGGCAGGAAGTCCAGCAGGCTATCGGTATTAAACAAGGGGGCATAAAATTGCGTGTTATGCGGTCTTTGTTTATCCACCAGCATATCAAGCTCCTGCTGGAACTGCTGGCGTACCTCAGCGGTGCAACCGGACAGGTTCATGCTACCTAACACCTGCTGAAGCTCAGGCTTGCTGCTCAGCAGCGGGGTTAGCAGTTCTGTAGCTGGGCCGATAGCTATGGATGATATTGCCGTTTGTGAGCGCTGGCTTGCCGGGTCAAAGAGTCGGATGTTGTCAATGGTGTTACCCAGGAACTCAAGCCTGACGGGCAGGTCGCTGGTGGGGGGATAAATATCAACAATGCCGCCGCGATGACCTATGGTTCCCGGCATTTCTACCATGTTTTCCATCCTGTAGCCCATAGCCTCCCATTGTCTCAGCAGTTGTAACGGCTCAATATTCATTCCCAGTTTTACCGTGTGGCAGGCGGAGATAAATTGGCTATGGGGTGTTATCTTCTGCATAAAGGCTGGGGCGGAGGCAACCACCAGAGGAGGGCTTTCGTCTCTGTTTATGCCAACAAAAGCCGATAGCACCTGCACCCTTTCCTGCTCGGTGGTGGTATCTGAGGCAATGCGCTCGTAGGGGAGGGCATCAGGCTCGGAGAATAGCTTTATTTGGCTGGAACGGCTCCAGGTCGCCAGTTGTTCGTAGAGGCGACGGCATTTTTCTGGTTGTGCCGTAACCACTACTATAGGCAGTCGCAAAGAGTTGTATATAGCAGCTATGAGATAGGGCTTGGCTGCTTCCAGCACTACCGCCTTGATGGTTCCATTTTGTTGTTTGAGCTCGTCTACGAGCTGGAGGTAGGCAGGCGTCTCCTCGATAAGATGCAGTAATTGAGATAGCTCCATTTTCTTCCCCAAACGCCACTAGGGCTAGCCGAAACGGCCTAGCCCTCCACAAAAGCACCCAGAAAAATCAAGATTTTTCTGGGAACCCACATAATTTTAGCACAGGACAGAATGCCAAGCAATTTGCTATAATAGAGCAAGTTTGTTTGGGTTGGCGGTAGATGGATAAATCGGTTACGTCATATCACCGGATAGTGGCTAAGTTCGGCACCAGCCTGCTTACCGGCGGCAGCGACTGTCTGAACGGGGACATAATGGCAAGCCTGGTAAATCAGGTGGCGCAATTGCACAAGCAAGAGCTGGAGGTGATCATAGTTTCCTCCGGAGCTATAGCCTCGGGCAGGCATAAACTGGGGCTGACCAAACAGATAAAGGGCATTCCCTTTAGGCAGGTGCTGGCTTCGGTGGGGCAGCACCGTCTGATGAACCTCTATGAGCAGCTTTTCCGTCAGTATGATATCACTGTGGCTCAGGCGTTGCTGGCCAAATCTGACCTCCTCGACCGGGCTGGCTATCTGAATGCCCGCAATACCCTTCTGGCTCTGCTGGAGTTGAGGGTATTATGCATTATCAATGAAAACGATGTGGTGGCAGTGGATGAGATCCAGGAGGCTATATTTGGCGATAATGATAATCTTTCAGCTATGGTGGCTAATCTGATTGACGCCGACCTGCTGCTGATTCTTACCGATATCGGAGGACTATATACTGCTGACCCCCACCATGACCCCCATGCCCAGCTTATTCCCGAGGTGGAGGTGATAGATTCAGAGATTGAGCGCCTGGCGGCTGATACCGCCAGCAAACTGGGCACCGGGGGCATGATTACCAAGATAGAGGCAGCCAAGCTGGCTACTTCCTCCGGGGTGACGGTGGTTATCGCTGATGGCAGGGAGTCGGATGTTATTTTAAGGCTGGCAAACGGCGAAGCTTTGGGCACTCGCTTTTTACCTACTACCAGCAAGCTGGAGAGCCGCAAGCGCTGGATGCTCAGCGGTCTTTCCACCAGGGGCAAGCTGATGGTGGATTCTGGGGCAGCCCTGGCGCTGAGAAGGCAGAAGCGGAGCCTGCTGGCAGCCGGTATTAGAAACATTGAGGGCGATTTCCAGCGCGGCGACATAGTTAATATCTATGACCCCGACGGGTCTCGCCTCGGCTGTGGCATCACCAACTATAGCTCGGCTGACATTGAGGTTATTAAAGGGGCACACTCCGAGAAGATTACCACTCTTCTTGGCTACGACTACGGCTCTGAAGTGGTGCACAGGAATAATCTGGTGCTGGTCTAGAAAGCAAGGGTTTGAAGTGGGTATAGGCAAACTTTATATTCCTGGAGACCCATCTGCGGTCAGTATTAAATACCGGCTCTATATTGAATCAACAATAGGCTGGCGGGGCGAATTTGTCCCCAGGGAACATAGGCGCTTTAGTGAAGGCGATGGATATGTGATTGAATTGGAGGACGGGCGCAGAGGTACGTGTTCTATCCGAAAGATGGTTAATAAGGTAATTGCTACCGTTCCTCCAATATTTTGGTATTATTTCAGGGGGGTCGGGCGGCTTGCCGAGCCACCGGAATAAGCTGGTTGGTATTGAAAGTTGAGGGGTGGCAGAAGTATGGTAAAATTAGAAAGCTAGAATGGCGGTACATTACAGTAATGGTTTTGGGAAGCTATATGATAAAGAGAACGGGGAAACTATCCTTAATATTAATTATCAGCTTATTGAGACCGACAAAACAATATATACCAATAAGAAATGGTGGGGGGAGTTTTCCGCTAAACAAGAAATGGAGCCAGTCAGCACGTATATAATTGAATTTGCTGACAGTCGGAAGGGCGAGTGTATAGTTACCACAAACTTAGAGGGAAGACGAGGAGGAGAAAGATTAGCTTCTAATTATTACTACCGTTTTTATGGGAGAGGCAAGTTAGGCTGGCGTTTATAAACCTGGGGTTAAAAAAATGAAATCAGCAATTAAGGAACTGGAGGAAAAAGCTGGGGCGGCGAGGGCGGCTTCCCGGCGTATGGCTTACCTCTCGGCTGAGGTCAAGAATAAAGCTTTACATAATATTTCAAATGACCTTTTAGCCAAGCAGGAGGAAATACTAGCGGCTAACAAAATTGACTACCACGAGGCTCATACCTCGGGGATGAACGCCGCCATGCTGGACAGGCTGATGCTATCCCCTGAGCGCCTTGAGGCTATAGCCAAGGATGTGCTGGCAGTGGCGGCCTTGCCCGACCCGGTGGGCGAGGTATTTGATATGCGCACCCTGCCCAATGGCTTGCAAATAGGCAGAAAGCGGGTGCCCCTGGGGGTAATCGGCGCCATCTATGAGAGCCGACCCAATGTTACTATAGACATCTCTGTTCTCTGCCTGAAGTCGGGCAATGCCATTATCCTGAGGGGAGGCAAGGAGGCGATTAATTCCAACAGTGCCCTGGCCCGTGTGGTTCAGGAGGCGGTAGCAAGAGCCGGCGTTCCCGATGGGGCGGTGCAGTTTATTGAAAATACCGACCGGGCTCTGGTCAATCAAATGCTCAAGATGCGCCACTTTATTGACCTGATTGTCCCCCGGGGTGGGGCTGGTCTGATAAAGCTGGTCTCGGAGAATGCCGCCATGCCGGTGGTGGCGGGTGGGGTTGGTGTTTGCCATACCTATGTGGACAAAAGCGCTGATGTGGATAAAACGGTGGCTATCGCCTTTAATGCCAAGGTGCAGCGCCCCACCGTTTGCAATGCCCTGGATACTTTGCTGGTTCATGCCGACATCGCTCAGCGGTGCCTGCCCCTGGTGGCGGCGGAGTGGGCGAAAGCCGGGGTGGAGATACACTGCGATGAGCGGGCGATGGCTATCCTTAAATCCAATCCCTCTTTGAAGCTGGCGCCAGCCACCGATGGGGATTGGGGCAAGGAGTTTCTCTCTCTGGTGGCGGCGGTTAAAGTGGTGGATTCCCTGGATGAGGCGCTGGAGCATATTGAGCGCTACGGTTCAGGGCATTCTGAGGCTATTATCACCGAGGAATATGGCGCCGCCATGCGCTTCCTTAACGAGGTGGATGCCGCTTGCGTCTATGCTAATGCCAGCACCCGTTTTACTGATGGCGGTCAGTTTGGGCTGGGGGCTGAGGTGGGCATAAGCACCCAGAAGTTTCATGCCCGCGGTCCGCTGGGAGTGAGAGAGCTGACCAGCTATAAATGGATTATCTTCGGTAGCGGGCAGGTAAGACCTTAAATGCCCCTCTCTGTTTCCAGGGCAGTCTGCTGGACTTGAAACAGTTCCCTGATGCCCTTTCCCGCCAGAGAGAGCAGGGAATCAATTGTTTCTTTGGAGAAGGGCTTACCTTCAGCCGTTCCCTGAACTTCAACAAATTCGCCCTGACTGGTCATCACCACGTTAAAGTCGACGGCAGCCGCGCAGTCTTCGTCATAGCACAGGTCTAATACCTGGTGGTCGTGGACAATACCGACGCTGGTGGCAGCTACAGCGCTCTTTAGAGGGATAGACGATATTATCCCCATATTAGCCAGGGTTTGGAGTGCCTGGTTTAGGGCTACATAGGCGCCGGTAATAGCTGCCGTCCTGGTGCCACCGTCTGCCTGCAGCACATCGCAATCCATGATTAAGGTTCTTTCCCCAAGGGCGGTGAGGTCGGTTACTGCCCTTAGCGAGCGTCCGATGAGACGCTGGATTTCCTGGCTCCTGCCGGCAACCCTGCCCATTGCGGCTTCGCGGGGGGTGCGGGTGACGGTAGAGCGGGGTAACATACCATATTCGGCGGTAACCCAGCCCCCGCCCCCTCCCCTGAGGAAGGCTGGCACCTTCTCGTCGACGCTAACCGAGCACAGCACCCTGGTCTTTCCCAGTTCAATTAGCGCCGAGCCTTCGGCGAAACTCTGAAAGCCAGAAGTTATTTTTACCGGTCTTAATTCATCCCAGGCACGCCCGTCAGCCCGTTTCATCTAAAATCTCCTCATCTGAGGTATGTCAGAGTATAGCATTGATGGCTGATATTGGCAATCAAGTTTTTCTTCCCACCCCACCCCCCTGTTTTCAGTTGTCTTTTTCCCACCCTCCCGCCCTAATAGGCTTCGCCTCTAAAGTTCTCTTTCCCCACCCCCCCCTTTTTAAGTGGTGTTAAAGAGGGTCTAGCCTCTGTAGGGTGGGTTAGGGTGGGAAAAGATACAAAAGGGGGAGGGGCTGGTAAAATTATCTCTATTTGCTCCTCATGTTCAGTATTGATAGAATTACCGCATATGAACATCAGCCCTGAAATTATCAGCCTGATAGATGAAATCAAAAATGATAGAACTCATGGTGCCAGCCAGCTAGCCCGGCAGGCGGTGAAGGTATTGAAGCTCGCTGCCGAGCATAGTCAGACAAATAGCGCTGATGAGCTTTTATTGGAGCTGAAGACAATTGGGGAGAGGTTAATGGCTGTCCGTCCGGCGATGGCGCCGATATTTAATATCGCTAGTCGTTTTTTGAACGCTGTGTCCCAAGTTTCACCAGAAGAGGGTTTGGATATAGTTAAGAGCTCGGCTATTTCCCAGGCTGATAAATTAATTAGCGATTCGTTGCAGGCTGTAGCTCAGATTGTGAATTTTGGCTCCGAGTTAATCGGCGATGGAGATAGAATAATGACTCATAGCTATAGCTCAACCGTGGTGGCGGTATTAAAGGAAGCCTTTGACCGGGGTAAGCATATTGAAGTAATCGCTACCCGCTCAGGTCCGGGCGGCACCGGCCAAAGGATTGTACAGGAGCTCGGGCGCTATGGATTATCAGTTACCTTTATTGATGATGCTGCCGTCGGGCTTTATATATCGGGGGTGAATAAGGTGATGGTCGGCGCCGACAGAATATGTGCCGATGGCAATATCGTTAATGGGATAGGCACCTACCAGTTAGCCCTGGCTGCGGAAAAAGTCGGCGTCCCCTTTTATGTATTATGTGAGACGCTCAAGTTTGACCCCAGACTGAAAAGCGGCGAGGTCGATTTGGAGGAGAAGGAGCTGTCTGAATTTGTTGAGGCGGGGAGATTGCCGCCACAGGTCAAGGTCAAAAACCCCTGCTTTGACATTACCCCGCTGGAGCTGGTCGCCGGCATAGTTACTGAGAACGGTCTATTTACCCCAGAAGAGGTTATCAGTTATATGAAAAAGCTACTCTCCGCGTAATTTAGGGGAATTAAGCCAGAAACCAGCGATATACATTTCTCCATCTACCTCTGTGAAGTAAACCGTAATGGTAACATCCGCTGGCTCCTCGGTGAAGTTAGCTTTATAGTAGACGATGGTGTACTCGCCTTCCTCTTCTGTCTTCCAGAATTCCTTGTCTATATAGTCGCCGATTAAACTTTTTATTAGCTGGCTGGCTTCATCAAAGGTAGCCTCGGTCACGGAGCTTTGGGCGTCAAGGCTGAAGTTTTCTATATATTCAGCGTAATCACCATCGCTCATGCTCTGCAGGGCGCTTTCCGTCATTTGGTTGGCGTAATCTGGCTCTGTCATAGCGGTGCAGGCAGATACGCCGGCTATGGTAATGAGCATTATGAGAACGCCACAGGCTACCTTGACTATTGGCTTTGACATCTTTACCTCCTTAGCTATAGTACCCGGGCCAGTGTCTCCTTGAGCTTGGGCACGGTTTCAAACTTAGCTATATCTTGGGGGTCTATCCACCTTGCCTCTTTATGTTCCCAGTCAATCTTGATTTTGTCCCTGTCTTTTATGTGGAATAGATAGGGGTGGACCACCCATCTCACCCCCAGCCCCTTGTCTTCAATTGGCAACGGTTTGCCCTTTCTGGTTAATTCAACGTCTTCCGGTGATAGGCTGGTCTCCTCTTCTATCTCGGTTAGGGCTTGCTCATCGGCGGTGGTCTCTATATAACCGCTGACTCCTGCCCACCTCCCCTGATAGGTGCTAACCTGCCCACTGCGGCGCAGAATGAGTATCTCATTCTCCGATTCCAGGAAGCAGGTAACCACCTTTTTCTCTTGTAGCATAATATCCCTATTTTAAGCCTAATATGTGATATTGGCAATCTACCTCACCCCCTGTATCCCCCTCTCCTTTGAAGGAGAGGGGGAGGGTTTTGTAAAGAGGGGCTGATGCCCCTCTTGGACACCTCTTGACAAATATGTAAAGGTATGTTACATTGTAGATGAAAGTATGACATAGAGTTAGGTAATATTACATAAAGATGGCGCTGAAAGATAAGTATCTTACTATTACCGAGGCTGCAAAACGGTTGGGAGTAACTAGGCAAACAATTTCCCGCTGGATTGCCAAAAAGTATGTTGCCGCTGAAAAGGTTGGCAGACAAACACTTATTCATAAAAGTGACCTTTATAGATACAAACGCTGGCGTATCAGCGAAGATTTGGCCAACAAAGTCCGTGAGTTGTATCTTTCCATAGCCGAAGATTACCTCCGTGAAAAGGGTATATTGAAGGAAAGTCAGCGGCTGCAATTTGTAGACCCTGAGGAACCCCCCAAGGGAACCGTGAGGTTTTTGAAGAGTAAAGAAGAGGCTGAAATAGATAGTCGCGTCAAACCAATCATGATAGAGGTGCTGAAAGAATTGCACAAAAAAGCCATAGAAGAGAGGAAGGAGGAACCCAACCAAAAGGAATGAGGAGTGGTGCTCACACACCACTCCTCTGTTGTTATCAATGGGGGCGTGCTGGAATAGGTAGACAGGCCTGCTTTGCACGTAGGTGGTGCCCGTCACCGTGGGAGTTCGAGTCTCCCCGCCCCCACCTTACTATGATTATATAAACTGCACCAGTTGTCAAGCAGCCTTATTCCAAGCCCGCTAGGTACTCCTTTAGCCAGCCCAGAGCTGTTTCGGCGGCGCTCTGTTTGTTTTGCTCCCGGTCTCCGTGGAAAATGTGCTTTCGGCTATAGGTTCTCTCCCCGTGAGATAACCCGATGTAGAATAACCCCACCGGTTTCCCCGGGATCGCCCCGCTGGGTCCAGCAATGCCGGTATCAGCCAGGCATATATCGGCGGCTAATATGTTTCTACCACCCTGCGCCATCTCTTCGGCTACCTGAGGGCTCACGGCACCATACTGATTGATAGTATCCTCGCTCACTCCCACCACCTTGCTCTTGACCTCGTTGCTATAGGCGGTAACTGAGCCCTTATAGTAGTCTGAGCTGCCGGAAACATTGGTTATGCGGTGGGATATTAGCCCGCCGCTGGCTGATTCCACAAGCCCCAGGGTCAATCCCTTCTGGCGAAGCAGAACGCCAATCTCTTGCTCCAGGCTCATATAAACCTCTCCATCAAGCTGTATATTGTCTCTTCATCTACCTGGCCGCCATCTTTGCTGAGTTTTTGTATGGCATGCTCCACGACATTATGTTTGCGCAAGTTATCCAGGTCATCCAGTTGGTCATATATGCCTACTCTCCTCCCCACCCTGAAGTTGTGCTTTTCTTCAGGTGATAAGGACTGGAATCTGGCTATAGTAGCCAGCATTTTCTCCTTATCCTGTGGCAATTGCCCCTCAACCTCCTGAAGCAGGTTGGTAATATGGTCACTGATAAAGTATGAGTGGCAGTCGAGGTTTTCAATGAGCAATTTTTCCTCTTCTACAACCTCCTCATCTGTTGCCCGCACGAAATTGCCATTTTTAACCTCATCGTATAAGGGCATGCCCTGCTTGATGGTCAGGGTTCTGACCCGGATAAAGTCGGGGTCTATTTCACTTAATACTCTGGCAGTCTCGGTGGCATGCTCCCGCCACATCTTTTTCCCGCCCAGGCCAAGGACAACATATTCACACAGTGAGATGCCTGATTCTACTATTTTTCTTCCCCCGGCGATGTGTTCAGCGGCGGTAACTCCCTTGTCCATATATTCAAGCAGCGGGTCATAGCCTGATTCCAGCCCGATGTGCAGTCGGGTAAGCCCAGCCCGGTGAAGTTGTTTTAGCTCCGCCAGTTTCTTTTTGGCGGCTGTCTTGGACCTACCATAGCTGGTTACCCGAGTGATACTGGGCAGGGTTTGCTTTAAGAATTTTATTACTTCAACCAGCTCAGGAGTCCTCATAATCAGGGTATTGGCGTCCTGGAGGAAGGCGCTGGTGCCACCATAGTAAAGCCACATGGCGACATTAAAATAGGTTTCATTTGGTGGACTATTGAGGATAGTCGCCGCCACCTCCTCCAACCTGCCTCCATAGCCGGCTTGCCACGAAATCCCCTTTAGCTTGTCCTGTATTGCCTTGACGGTCAATATCTCTTGCTTTATCTCCTCCACCGACCTTAGCTCAAATTTTTTCCCCTTGTAGATATGACAGAACTTGCACCGGTTCCAGGGGCAGTTTCTGGTTACCCGGATGAGCAGGGATTGAGCCTCGCTTGGTGGTCTGATTGGTCCTAGTTCAAAAGACTCTGCCATCATTTGCTTTTCCATCATAGGTAGCCGAGCACGTATTTCTTGATGAACTCAAAGTTGTTCTTTACCTTTTCCCTGCCTACCACAATGTCCATATGGCCGGGAAGCAAGTACTCTATTTCTAGCTGTGATAGCCTCTCTATAGACTGCTTAAGCTGCTCGGCACTGCTGCCGGGCAGGTCAGCCCGCCCCGTATTTTGATTAAAAATGACGTCGCCGCAAATCAGGATTTTGTCACTCTGGCAGTAAAAGCAGATGCTATCAGGGGAATGCCCTGGGGAATGGATAAGCTCAAACTCCATTTCTCCGGCATTTAGCTTGTCATTGTCAAAGAATTTATCCGGGGTGAACTCCACAGGGGGAACACCGAAGAACCTTGATGTCTGGGTGACGGTTGCTTCCCAGAATTTCTTTTGCACCGGATGGAGAAGGATTTTGCCCCCCGAGGCTTTCTTGAAGGCGTCGTTTGCCCAGCAATGGTCACCGTGTAAGTGGGTATTGGTGATAATATCTATGTCTTTAGGGTCAATACCGTCACGGTGCAAATCCTGGAGCAGTTCGGGCAGAAATTGAGTAAGTCCAGGGTCAATGATAATGCTGGTCTCATCCTTAATCACATAAGTATTGCAGTCCAGCATTCCCCTTTCCGGATAAAAGTATAGATTTTTGGTCAGCTTCATGCTATTATTACCTCAATTAATCTGATTTAATCCAGCCAGTCTTTTATTATATAGTAACGATAAGCCAAAATAAAGCGAGAAGTTGTTTAATCAGCCATTAATGGCGCTGAAAAAGGAGGTTCTATCATGGGAATGTTTGCCGGCATCGTTTGTGTTCTGGCTGCGCTGTGTGGGGTGATGGGCATCTTCACTGCCACCGACGTGATTTCGCCGCTGTCGGCGGAGCTTACCTGGCTATTTTGGTTTGCGCTATCGGGAATTCTATTTGTAGCCAGTATCGCCCTTAGCACGGGTCGCAGCGAATAACTAGTAGCCGGATTAATTAACTAGACGACTGTTGTGTCTCTTTCCGGAAAAGGGGCTGAAATTTCGCTGCGAGTTTACCCCAATGCCGCCAGAAATGAAATCACTGGCTTGGTTGATGGGGTATGGCGGGTAAAGGTAGCCGCGCCGCCGTTTAAGGGCAGAGCCAATAGAGAGCTGATTGCCTTTCTCGGTCAGAAGCTGGGTGTGGGCAAAGGCGACTTAACCATTATCAGGGGTCACACCTCACGGAATAAGGTCATAGCTGTTGAGAGCTTGAGCCAGGAAGAGATTATGAGGCGGCTTTTGCCCGCTTGAGTATCCCCCAATCCTGGCTATATTATTTAGCCTTCCTCCTTCGGTAGCGCCGCCACAGTATAATGCCAAGTATGGTTCCCCAGATGGGGATGAAGAGTAGCAGCCAGATAGCTATAGTGCCCAGCACTTGTCCGGCGATGACCAGTCCTCTGGCAGCGGATTTGAGCACTTCCAGGGCGTTCCAGCCGACGCGAACCAGTGGTTTAACTGTAACCTCGGGCTCCAGGGATACCGAGATTAGACTCATTGACGTTGTTCGCTCCAGATATTGCATCCTGCCCTTGATTTGCTCTATATCCTGGCGCACCCAGGACAACCTTTCATAGATGTTGAGGATGTCATCCACGTCCTCAGTTTTTTCCAGAAGGGCTAAATATTGCTGCTCGGTTGCCTCGGCGTTATTGAGCCTTGACTGGAGGTCAACATACTCCTCGGTTACGTCCTGGCTATCGGTGCTCTCTGATTCTACCCTTACCGCCAGGTTTCTGAGTTCGGTGAGTGCCAGTTCAAACTTCTCAGCCGGCACCCGAATAGAAATCCGTCCCCTCATATCCTCGTCCTCCCCCCAAATCCGGGAGGATACCGTATAGCCATCAAACCCCACCGCTAGCTGGGCTATATCATCGCAGGCTTGAGTTACATCCTCCACCACCAGAGACATCTCCCCGGTGCGGACTATCATCCTCTCCTCGTCTGAGGGCAAAGTCTCAGGTGAGGGCACAGACTCAGATGTGTAATCTTCGTCAGGTGATGTCACCCCTGGGGGTGCTCCCCCTTCTTCAGGTGCTGTTGCCTCCGGTGCCATGCCGCAGGAAACCGGCACCAGCAGTAACGCCACCAGCGCCAGCCCGATTATCAGCTTTTTCATAGCAAAGCCCTCCTTGGTTGTCTCTATTCTACTATACTATAACGCAGATTGAATGAAAAGGTTAGGCTGATTTATTATTGTGGGGCAATTAAAAAAGGTGGCTGGTGGATTATTTGGGCTAAAGGTTCCACCAGCCACCGTTTAGTCTAATATTACCTATGGCTCGGTGACCACCAGGTTATCAAAGGCAACTTCACTGAAAGTACCACCAATCGAGTCAACCTCAAAGGCGATATTACCACTTGTGAGCGTGTCATCAAAGACCTCGGCTAGCAAATGCCCATTGACTGACAGGCTCAAACTATTACCTACACACTCGATACGAATCGAGTTGACAACACCCTGCCCCTGATGGATGTAGCTTGACATCGTGGGACTGACTAACGTGTGCAACGTTTCTCCGACCCACAGCTGCATCTCGTAGAAACCGTCGGCGCTAATCTCGGCGGAGTAATAAGCGTCGGCACCGCCATACCGGAACACTACAGATTGCCAATTGTCAGTAGTGCCTGCAACTAGCTTCATGTCCACCTCAAGGATAAAATCGGTGAAATTCTGATTCGCGTGGGAAGCAGTAGAATGTCCCGCGGCAATGTAGTTAATCACATGAAGCCAGCCGTTCTCATAGAAAGCTTCACCATCGGCATCAGAGAAGATATCCCAGACGCCGGTGTCCTGACTGAAGTCATCGGAAAACAAGACCGCAGGACCAGTTTGAGCAGCCTCAAAGTTGGCGGTGACGCTCTTGTCCGAGTCCATGGTAATGGTGGTAGTGGTGTCGGTGCCGGTGGCGCTACCGCTCCAGTAAGCAAAGGTGTAACCGCTGTTTGCGGTGGCTGTCAGCGTTACCGACATACCGGAGTCATAATCGCCGCCTGAAGGGGAGACGGAACCTGCTCCCGGGGGGCTGACATTTGTGGTAAGGGTATAAGTTTGAGTAGTCTTACACCCAGCCAGCCCCGCCAAGCTCAAGAGCAGAGCCAGACTGGTAATTACAAAAAGGTAAGTATATTTTCGCTTTAATATAATATAAATATCTCCTACGGCTCAGTGACCACCAGGTTATCAAAGGCAATCTCAGTAAATGTGCCAGAGAGGGAGCTAGCTTCCAAGCAGATATCACCAGCAGAAAAGGTGGTATCGGTGACACTTGTCAATGTATGCCCATTAACCGACAGGCTCAGGCTGCTGCCGATACACTCGATATGGATTAGGTTGACGGCGCCCACGCCCTGATTGATATAGGATGAGCGGGTAGGCTCCACAAGAACTATCTTTTCTCCATTAACGACCTTAAATATCTCATAGTAACCGTCAGCGCTAATGCTAAGGTCGTAGTAGTTACCTTCACTTTGCCATCGGCATGACACTTGATGCCAGTTATCATCGGTTCCATCAATAAGCTTGGTCTCCACTTCCAGAATGAAATCAGCGAAGTATTGATAAGCCACGGAGTACGTACAAAAAGGAGCATCAGTGTGATTAATCACATGCAGCCAGCCATTCTCATAGAAGACTTTACCATTTGCATCAGAAAAAATATCCCAGACGCCGGTATCCTGACTGAAGTCATCTGAGAACAAGACCGTAGGACCAGCGGTGGCAAAGTTGGCGGTGACGCTCTTGTCCGAGTTCATGGTAATGGTGGTGGTGGTGTTGGTGCCTGAGGCGCTACCGCTCCAGTAATCAAAGTTGTAACCACTGGCTGCGCTGGCTGTCAGCGTTACCGTCGCCCCGGAGTCATATTCGCCGCCTGAAGGGGAAACGGAACCTGCTCCCGAAGGGCTAACATTTGTGGTAAGGGTAAACTTAGTTATTGGAGCAGCCTCAAAGTTGGCGGTGACGCTCTTGTCTGAGTTCATGATAATGGAGGTAGAGGTGTTGGTGCCGGTGGCGCTACCGCCCCAGTAGTCAAAGGTGTAACCGCTGGCTGGGGTGGCTGTCAGCGTTACCGACATACCGGAGTCATAATCGCCGCCTGAAGGGGAGACGGAGCCTGCTCCCGGGGGGCTGACATTTGTGGTAAGGGTAAACTTCCCGGGTGTCGGACACCCGGTTAGCCCCAGCAAACTCAAGAGTAAAACAAGACTGGTAATTACAAAAAGGTAAGTATATTTTCGCTTTGCTATAACTATCACCTCCCACCTTAATAATTCTATTAACTACTTGCCCTATTCTATCACAGATTATCAAGAGTTTCTAGATGCCAGAAACTCCGGCTCGGGTTTGAGCCAGATTAGTCTCTCACCTCCCCCGCCCTCACCCACAGCCTCTCGCCATCGGTGATAAATTCTATGGTTCCCCGTCTATCGGTGCGGTATATATTCTCTGCGCCCAGCTCTTTCTCCAGCCTCTCCACCACCTCAGCGCTGGGGTGACCGAAGGGGTTATCTCCCACTGAGATAACCGCCACCTGCGGGCTTGCTGCCGCCAGAAATTCGGAGGTGGTGGAGGTATATGAACCGCTATGCCCGACCTTGAGCACGGTGCTGGTTAAATCGGCTCTGAGGACGATTAGCTTAAATTCAGCCTCCTGCTCTATATCGGCGGCAAGCAGAAAGCTAACCTTGCCCATAGTTATGTGCAATACCACGCTATTATTGTTTATATCCGAGCCGGTGCCGGTTAAGAGAGACGTTTGCGGATTGAGCACCTCTATTATTACCCCATCGCCCAGATCAATTTTTTGTCCGGCTTGAGCCGGGGTGCACGGAATATCCTTTTCCTCAATTAATCCTAGCCATTCGTCATATAAAGTCGACTCACAATCTAAATCATCTAAATCGGGATAAAGCACTTGCTCCACCTGGTATCTTTGTAAGACCTTCACCAGGCCGGCGAGGTGGTCGGAGTGGGGGTGGGTTAGCACCACCAGTTCTATGGTTCTATCCCAGAAGGGCATCCTGTCGCCCAGCTCCAGGGCTAGGGCTTGGGGGCTGGGTCCACCGTCAACCAGAACCTGCTGATTTCCTTTTTGAATCAGTATGGCATCACCCTGACCGATGTCAAGGAAGCTTATATGAAGCTCTTCATCGGGCATGGTGGCGGCGGCTACCGATGCCAGAATAGCCACTACCAGCAGGGGTGGGATAACCCATCTCTTGGGCGATTGGGAAACAAGGCTGAATGATTTACTTATCCCTGACTTAAGCCAGCTTATAGCTTGGGATATGCGCTGGGTGAACCTCTTCCTGCTGCCGAGCCAGACGGCGGCGGCAAGGGCTGAATAGTAGACCAGTATCACGGTGGTGTTAACCGAGCCTACCTCAATGGAGGATATGGTGAGAGAGGCAAAACCGCTTACTATAAATAGCATATATGAAGTGGACAGCCAGGCAAGCCAACCGATAGCCTGGGCGATGGGTAGGGCAACCAGCCCGATGAGTCCGGCAACAGCCCCGGCGACAATGATGGCGGGCAGTGCCGGCAGGGTGAGGAAGGTGGCTAGGGGAGCAACAAAGGAAACGATGCCAAAATAGTAAGCAACGAGTGGCCACACGGCTATGGTGGCGGCTAAGGTTACACTGAAGCTATCGGTAATAATATTGGCTAAAGCTACACCTACCCCCTCCTCACCCATGGTAGTTATAATGCCTTTTCTCCCCAGAGTCTGGAAGGGAGGGGCGATGAAGATTAAGCCAGCCATAGCCACAAAGCTCAACTGGAAGGAGGCATCCCACAGGATTTGGGGGTTAATGCTGACCATTATGGCGGCGGCGAAGGCTAGTGAGGTGATGGCGGTGCGCTGTCTGCCCAGAAGCTCGGCGGCGAGGAACACGCTGGCCATAATCGCCCCCCGGACTACCGATGGGTGCATGCCGGTAATTAAGGCATAGAGCCAGATTATGCCCAGCGCCAGCCAGATATAAATATGACGCTTTTTGCCAAAGAGCCATATACCGATGCTGAGCAGAATGCCAGCCATGATGCTGAGGTGGAGCCCGGAGATAGCCAGCAGGTGGGCGGTGCCGGTGCCGGCAAAATCGCCTCTAACTTCGGTGGGAATGTTATATCTGATGCCCAAGATAATGCTCTGGGCTAGCGATGCCTGCGGCTCAGGCAAAACCTCAGCCAGGGTTTGAGACAGGCTATCTCTTAACGAGTAGACCCATTCCAGCGGTTTGAATCCTTGTCCAGTGGCTTGAAGTTCTATTTCCGGGTAGGTCATGGTGGAGTAGATTCCCTGGTGGGCTAGATAGTCTTTATAATCAAAATCATCAAGCTGGGGTGGCGTCTCTAGCTTCCCGGTCACCTGGAGTACATCGCCATACTTATAGGCGGGGTAGCGGGGGACAAAGAGCAAGACATCCCCTGATATCTCCTGCCAGTCGTTATCCTGCCATATTTTTATATCTGACAGGCGGATGTGGGTTGCATTATCCCTCACCTCAGGGTCGGTACTCACCATGCCCTTGATTTCAACTTCTTGTCCGTTGTAGAACTGTAGGTGACTCTCGTCTTGAGGGGGAAGGCTTGCCTGATAGCAGAAAGCGCCGCCAAAGACGGCTATAAGGCAGATGGCGGATAAAATTATTGCCTTGCGCTGTTGGGGGAAGAAGAGGAGGGGGAGGGGAATAAGCCCGATAAGGATGAGGGCAAGCGGCAGGGCAAATTTTGACCCCAGATAGATACCAGCCACCCAGGCACCACTTAGATAGATAAGTGCCACTATTTACCTCGAGTGTTAGTCGGCTACGGTAATTAAGTCCTTAATCTGCTCGTAGATAGACAGCCCTATTCCTTCAACCTCGGTGAGCTCGATGATACTGTGGAAGCCCCCATTTTGCTGGCGATAATTTATAATAGCCTGAGCTTTGCTTGGGCCGATGCCGGGCAGAGCCTCCAGCAGCCAGGCTTCAGCCCGGTTAATATCTATCTTTTGCGGCGACTCTCCTTGGCAAACCTCCCCGGTGGAATCCTGCTCTGGCGACAGGGAAATCTCTATGGGGTGGGCTGGGCTATACTTTTGCCAGGCTACTATGCCCCCGATAACAATAACGGCTATCAGTAAAATAGTAATCAGTGTCCAGAATCGGTTAAGTTTGGTCATAGGGAGCCTCCTGCTGAAGCCTTACCCGCAGTTTTACCTAGTATAGCAGATAAATACCGGGCAATGAATACATTTTCCCCAGTCCCACCCCCGTTTTTAACTTTTGTCTTTTTTCCCACCCACCCGCCCCGCTTTAAGTCGTCTTGCTTCCCACCCTCCCACCCTCATAGGCTAAAGCCTCTAAGATCCTTTTATTCCCCTCCCCCCTTAAAGGGGAGTAAATAGAGGATTGACTTCTGTAGGGTGGGTCAGGGCGGGAAGAAGAACGCACTCTAACAATGGGGAAACCTCGCCTTCTAGAAGACAGGGTCTAGACAGAGGTAAGGGACTAGGCTATAATAGCTAAAATTTAATTAGGGAGGTGAACCATGATAAAGGCTCTAAAGGTGGTCTTGATTATCTTTGGGGCGCTGAGTATTGCGTCGGGTCTAGCGCATATTATTGCCCCTGACCAGCTAAAGAGCATGATGGGTATAGAGGAAATGCCTGCTGTCTGTGAACCAGCGCTGTTTGCTATGGCGATGGTAGGCATCTCCTTCATTGCCGGTGGGGTCTATCTCATAGTGGTGGGGACACGGGACATCATTCGCCACATTTACTGGGTGCAGTTTGCCATATTGTGGGCAATTCTGGCTGTAGCCGCTGGATTATACTCAGTCGCCCAGGGCTATGTTACCTTCGACCAGGTGATGATGCCGATTATCATGGATGCCGTCTTTGCCGTGGCTTTCCTCGTCCTTTATCCCTATGGTAAAGCACGCAGTAAAAAGTGAGCCACGCTTTCCGTCAGACGCTGGACGGTTTTAGGCGGTCAGGAACCTCTGAGGGCAGTCCTTAATGCCTCTTCCGACTCGGGGGTGGTAACGGCTATGATTTGGTCTTCAGCTTGAAGGACGGTACTGGCAGTGGGGACAATGGGCTTCTTTTGGCTGCGGATAATCAGCGACAGGACACTTCCCTTGGGTAGCTTGAGCCCCTTCACTGCTTTGCCTATTGTGGTTGAGTGGGGTGGGATTTTTACCTCTACAATCTCCAGCCCCTTATCTTTGATATCTAATAAGTGCGTAATGGGGTGGGTTGGCACCTCTTCCTCTATATGTTCCAGGATAATGTTGGTGCTACTTACGGTAACATCAATACCAAGCGTCTTAAAGATAGTCTCATTCTTTGGATTGCTGATGCGGGCTATAGTCCGGGGCACATTAAATTTATGCTTGGCTACCTGGCAGGCAACCAGGTTATCTTCATCATCACCGGTCACGGCAATGAACATGTCAGCTCGCCCCGTGCCCACTTCAGTCAGGGTAGCCACCTCACAGCCATCGCCTCGGACGCAAACACTGCCCAGCTCACCACAGATGAATTCAGTTCTGTCCGGGTCCTTTTCCACCACCAATATTTCGTGCCCTTCATCTAATAGGGCTTTGGCCAGGTAGTAGCCCACCTTGCCCCCACCGATAATAATGATGTACATATTTAGCCTACTCCTCCGCTTCCAGTTTTTCCTTTAGCATCTGGGCAAATATTGTGGTTGGGCTGAAGGTTTCTATTCCCAGGGTGTTGTATAGCTCTCGGCGCAGGGGGTCATAGGTACGGCAGACCACCTTGGACACATTGAAGATATGCTTGGCAATTTGAGATGCCATGACATTGCGGTTATCTCCTTGAGTTAAAGCGACAAAGGCATCGGCTTCCTCTATACCCGCTTTCTTAAGCGATTCTTCATCAGTGCCATTGCCCACTAGCGCGGTACCGCCGAAGTCGGGAGGTAGCCGGCGAAAGCTATAGGCATCGGTGTCCAGAATGGTAACATCGTGTCCCTCAATGTCTAAAAGTCCCGCCAGTCGAGACCCCACTCTTCCACAGCCCATAATTACTACTTTCATAATATCAAACTCACTTTGGGGTATATTGATGATACAGTATAACCTGGCAGGGGGCATTTTTAAGCACGTAAGGCACCACGCTGCCCAGGCTAAACTGTCCGAAGCGTCTCTTGTAGATAACACCCATCAGGATTAGGTCGGCCTCTCGTTCTACGGATTCATCAACAATAGTGGGGCCGGCTTCACGGGCTTGAAGGAGGTCGGTCTCTATCTCGTAGTCTTCCTCTTCAGCCACGCTGGCTATATGGCCCAGTATGTCCTCAGCCTTTCTGATTTCAGGTCCAATCTCAGCATCTAATGGCAGGGAACGTTTTATCGTGACCACGTAAACTGCCCAGATTTTGCCCTTGTTCTTCTTGGTCAGCCGGCAGGCTAACCTTGTTGCCTCGTCATCAGCTGGGGTGCCAGTTACCGGCACCAGAATCTTGTTGAACTCCATTACCTTCTATTCCCATTTACTGTTGAGCAATGGGTATTATAATCCTCTGGCGGCGGTTCTACAATACCCCCTCTCCCGGCTTCTTAGGCATGTGGGTTAATGGCAAATTACTCTTCCGCCGATAGATGTAGTAGATGATTAAGCCAAGAACCATCCAGATGGTTCCTATCCAGCGACAATAGGGCTGAGTAATTAATATGATAATCCATATCGTTGTTGTCGCCAGTAGACCTATGATAGCGCTTATCGGCATCTCACGCCCCTTAATCCTTATATTCCAACGGAGCTTAAATGGACGTTCTAGCTCTGGTTTTCTAGCTCTTAAGCTAAGGATGGAAGCGTGAGCGAACATAAAGGCTAATAGAGAGCCAAAGGCATATAGTGCTCCCATGTTGGCAAAGACATTGGCGGCAAAGAACCCCGGGGTTAAGATAATAAGGGCTACTATACTGAATATGATTATGGAAATATAGGGAGTCTTAAACCGGTGGTGCACCCGGCTGAGAACCGCTGGTTGCAGCCTATGACCTCCTAGAGAGAAGGCGAGCCTTGAGATGCCCATCAGCCCGGCGTTAGTAGCTATAAGCAGGATAGTGCCGGCCAATATGGCTATTAGCGGCTTGAGAATATCGCTTATCACGGCTATGGGAATCTTGGCGGCGATGCCGGCTACGGGGTCTCTAGCCCAATCGGAGGCAAGCTCTTGAGGGGTCATCGCCGATAGCGATACCAGGGAAATGCCGGCGAAGATAACCAGGACGGCGACTATCATCATGATTAACGCTCTAGGTACCCTTTTCTCTGGCTGTTTGGTTTCCTCCGCCATCTGAGACATAGTTTCAATCCCGGTATAGGCAATTGAGGCTAATGCTATGCCAAAAACCAGATTCTCGGCACTGGGCCAGTTATCAATGATGCGATGAAACAGAACAGTGGGATTGAATAGCAGTATGAAGCCTATAACCACCAGGGAAATCTGGGTAGTTATGTCTATTATGGCGGCACCTATATTTATCAGCGAGGTCTCCTTTACCCCGATGACATTTATGGCCATAAGGAAGACAACGATTCCCATAGACGTGGCTGTGCCCATGATGGGGGACGCCTTAAATGGTTCCCAGAAGAAACCGAGGTAGGGGGGGATGGTAAAGGCTGATATTGAGATGGTGACGATATAGCTTAGCATTAGTGCCCAGCCGGCGACGAAACCAGCGGCATCGTTAAAGCCGTGTCTGGCAAAACTGGCTGAACCACCGGCTTCGGGAAACATAGCTGTGCCTTCAGCATAGGTAAGGGCGGTGAATATGAACAGGATGCCAGCGATGCCCAGGACTATGGGGGTAGCTCCCATGGCTACCAGGGCTACAATGCCTAAGGCGTAATAAATAGAGGAACCAACATTCCCGTAGCCGGCACTAAATAAGGCGGGAACCCCTAATACCCGTCTTAGGCGAAACCGCTTAATCCGACGGGGACGGAAAATCTTGTCGCCAGGTTTGGGTCGCCATCTATTGAGCATATTTCATCAGTTGTTCGATTTTACCACTATATAACATAGCTCACAATTTTGGAATTTTATGCCTCTGGGCGCTGGCTGTCAATAATTTTTATTGCTTGACAATTATTTACCTCTCAACTAAACTCAAAGTGGAATCGATGTTGAATCGATATGGCAAATTTCCTTTTTCTGACTCCCCTGACTTTCCATCCATTGTTATTTCTATGTGTCTTCAGTGGCAAAGGAGGATTAGAGCGTGAGGTTTCCTTTTATTCCCCGTGAGGAGAAGTTTTACGACCTTTTTCAAGAGAGCGCCCAGAATATGGTACAAGCAGCTAAGAGTCTTAAGGAGATGGTTGATACCTGGGAACATGTTGAGGGAAAGGTAGGCGAAATAACTGAGCTTGAGCACCAGGGGGACACCATCACTCATGAGATTATGGGGCGGGTACATCGCACCTTTGTCACCCCCTTTGACCGGGAGGATATAGTCCAACTGGCTCATGTCCTGGATGATGTCGTCGATTTTATTCATGCGGCGGCTGATGCCATGCTTCTTTACAAGGTTGACCGTCCGGGTCAGAGGGCTCAGGAGCTGGCTGATATCATCGTGCAGGCGACGGAGGAAGTGGAGAAGGTAATGCCTCAGCTAAAGAAGCGTATCGTGTTGAGCCAGGTCCTCAAACAATGTGTGGAGATTAACCGGCTGGAAAATGTAGCCGATAGGGTATACCGCTCAGCCATCGCTGAGCTTTTTGCCGATTCTACCGATATGGCTCATATTATCAAATGGCGCGAGATTTACGCCCATATGGAAAGTGCCACCGACAGGTGTGAGGATGTGGCCGATGTCCTTGAAGGGGTAGCCCTGAAGCATGGCTGATTCTTCCCTCTGGCTCCTTCTCCTTATTATTGCCTTTGCCCTTGGTTTTGGTATGGTTAACGGCTTTAATGATGCCGCCAATGCCATCGCCGCCTCAATTGGGGCTCGTGCCATTTCCCCCCGAAATGCAGTAATACTGGCTGCCACCTTTAATTTTGCCGGTGCTGTCACCGGTCTGGAGGTGGCCCGGACTATTGGTAAGGGGATTTTAATTCCGGAGGCAATAACCTATCTGACGGTGATTTCCGGCTTAGCTGCGGTTATTGTCTGGGGGACGGTGGCTACCTACTGGGGTCTGCCGGTAAGCATAACCCACAGCTTTGTTACCGGGCTGGCGGCTGCCGGGGCGGCGGCGGTGGGTGTCGATGCCATACAGTGGGGTGTGATGGGACGAATTGGCTCATCTGTGGTTATAGCTCCTGTCCTTGGCTTTATCGGCGGCTTTATCGTCCTTATCATTCTACTCTGGTTATTCCGGCGAAGTGCCCCCTCTGGTATGAGGGTTGTTTTTGGCCGTTTGCAATGGCTTACCTCTGCCTTTCTGGCTTATAGCCATGGTAAAAACGATGGCCAGATGCCCATAGGCGTTATCACTATGGCGCTGGTGATTTACACCGGTCAAACTGGCTTATGGGATAATATCCCGTTCTGGGCAATCGGCATATCAGCCTTAGCCATAAGTGCGGGGACGGCTTTCGGTGGCTGGCGGGTGATTAGAACGCTGGGGTTGAGGGTTACCACTCTGCAGCCGGTTCAAGGCTTTGCCACTGATCTCTCAGCGGCTACAGTTATTGAAGTAGCTTCGATACTGGGTATTCCGGTGAGTACTACCCATTGTGTAAGTTCAGCTATTATGGGGGTGGGTTCTACCCGGCGGTTTTCCGCGGTGCGCTGGGGGGTAGCCGGTAATATCGTCGCTGCCTGGATTCTAACTTTCCCCATTTGCGGGGCGCTGGGTTATTTGTTTGCCTGGTTGCTGGGAATGATATTCTGATTGGCTCGAAGAGTCTTCGACTTATAAACTGATTTCTCGGGGAATTACTCGGTGCTTTTCAGCAGTAATGATAGCCTCAACGGCTGATACTGCCAGGTCAATTTCATCCCGTTTGTTCACTAATACATAGTCGAATAGGGGTAGTTGCTTTATTTCCTCCTCGGCGGTTTTCATGCGTAGGTCTAGGTCGAAGTGCGATTCAGTATGGCGGTCTTTGAGCCTAGCGGCAAGTTCCTCCATTGATGGGGGCATGAGGAAGATAAATACCGCCTGAGGTAGGATTTTTTTAATGGTAGTGGCTCCTTGAATGTCAATCTTTACTATTATATCTCGCCCCTCCTCCAACGCTTGCCTGACTGGCTGCTTGGGCACGCCATACCAGTTGCCGTAGACGTTCGCCCATTCTAGTAGCTCTTTGTTTTTAATCATCCTCTGGAAACTTTCCGCGGAGACAAAATGGTAGGCTACATTATTTTTTTCTTGGGTTCGCTTGGGGCGTGTGGTTACCGTGGTAATAAATTCAACCGGGTAGCCCGATTTTTTCAGTCTGTTTAAAACGGCATCTTTTCCCGCTCCGGAGGGACCGGAGAGGACTATAAGTAATGGTTTTGACGGCAGGTTAAACGGAGGCTCACTTTTAGGGCTCGTCTTTTTCATCGCTTGGCTCTGGTCTTAGCACTGAACCTCCTCGGCTGGCTTGTGACCTGCCAGTAATGGTTTCCGGGGCGAGGGCAGCTAGAATAACATGCCCGCTATCGGTGAAGATAACTGCCTTGGTTCTTCTGCCATTGGTCATGTCAATTAGTAGCCCCTTCTTTTTACCTTCCTGGA
>Ga0315545_1000891_pt1 | contig 30849 bp, 28 predicted proteins | sample SalMarSW160210MG_FD_203096 | JGI IMG/M metagenome (GOLD analysis project Ga0315545, IMG submission 203096) | Salt marsh sediment microbial communities from the Plum Island Ecosystem LTER, Massachusetts, United States - Salt Marsh Sediment SW1602-10 ...
AGGAAAGAAATGCCTGCCACAAAGCTCGCACCTGGAGCCTACAAGCCCGTAGCGTTCCCTGAAAGCCCTCCAGTGAAATGCGACTGCCTTTTCTTCCATTAGCACACCTTGCCCCTGTTCCTTGAGAGTATGTGTATCGCCACGGTTGAGCCCGAGCCGCCGACATTGTGAGCAAGGGCCGTCTCTGCACCGTCGACCTGCCTCTTCCCGGCATCGCCTCTCAACTGCTTGACGAGTTCAACTATCTGGCCTGCGCCTGTCGCGCCTACCGGGTGGCCCTTTGCCTTCAGGCCACCGCTCGTGTTTACGGGTATGCGGCTACCGATCTGCGTCTCTCCTTCTTGCACCATCTTTCCCCCGGCACCCTTTTTGCAAAAGCCCAGGTCCTCGCAGCTAATTATCTCGTTTATGGTAAAGCAGTCATGGACTTCTGCCACGTCTATACCAGCGGGCTTGACGCCTGCCATCTGATATGCCAGTTTCGCCGCTTGTATGTTCGCGTTGATTGTGGTTATATCATGTCTCATGTACATTCCCAGCGTGTCTGATGCCTGGACCGATGCCCGGATGTATATGGGAGTGTCCGTGTATTTCCTGGCCGATTCCGCAGGGACTATTATGATACATGCAGCGCCATCGGCTATGGGAGAACAGTCCAGCAATCTCAGGGGGTCCGCCACCAGCGGCGAACGCATAACGTCGTCCACGCTGATTTTCTTGTGATACTGGGCATAGGGATTGTGCATGGCGTTGCTGTGATTTTTCACCGCGACAAGGGAGAGCTGTTCCCTCGTGGTCCCGTACTGATGCATGTGCCTCTTTGCCATCATGGCGTAAACACCCGGGAATGTCAGGCCGAAGTAAGCCTCGTTGTCCCTGTCCATTGCGCCCGCCAGCGCCGTTGTCGCCTGGGAACCGTACACGTCTGTCATTTTCTCGGCCCCGCCGATAGCCACGCAGTCATGCATGCCAGATGCGATAGCCATGCACCCGACCCGCAAGGCCACGCTGGAACTGGCGCATGCGGCCTCTGTCCGGATGGCTGGTTTGGGGTTAAGCCCCATGTAGTCTGCAAACAGCGCCCCTGTGTGCTCCTGACCGACGAACATGCCGCTCGACATGGAGCCTCCTACTATGAGCTCTATGTCATTTCCGGATATCTTGGCATCTTCAATGGCCCGGATGCCTGCTTCTGTGATCAGGTCCTTCAGGCTGTAATTCCAGTGTTCACCGTATTTTGTCGTGCCAACACCGATTATGGCAATGTCCCTTTTGGGCGCCTTCATCTTACAACCCCCTTCAGCTTATTTCTGAATTTCACGTACTGGGCATAACCTAGGTACTCCTTGACTGTTATCATGTCCTTAACCAACGGCGCTAGTTTTCTCTTTTCCGGAATCAAATCCGTCACCGTCATTGAAAATGAGTCAGAGCCTGCCCCTGAACCGAACGATGTGACCATGACATTTTCCCCTGGCTTGGCTATATCCAGCACAGCCGACAGGGCAAGCAAAGTGGACGCCGAATACGTGTTGCCTATTTTCGCAACGAGCATACCCGGCATAACCTTTTCCGGCGGTATCGAAAGCGTTTTCGCTGCTTTCATTGGAAACTTGACGTTCGGCTGGTGAAAAACAAAGTGATCATAGTCCTCAACCGTGGTTCCTGTCTTTTCCAACAAGCCCCTGGTTGCAGACAGCACGTGTGTGAAGTAGGCCGGTTCGCCCGTGAATCTCCCTCCGTGCCTGGGAAATTCCTCCCCCTCCCTGCGCCAGAAATCGGGCGTGTCCGTTGTGTAGGAGTACGTGTCCTGAATTTTTGCCAGGATGTCGTGATTTCCGAGTATAAAAGCCGCTGCCCCCGATGCCGCGGTGTGCTCCAGCTCGTCTCCAGGCCGGCCCTGGGCGGTGTCAGAACCTATCGCCAGCCCGTATTTTATCCGGCCCGACTCTATGAGGCCCATGACAATCTGTATGGCGGCCGTGCCCGCCTTGCAGGCGAATTCCAGGTCAGCCGCTGTAAGCTCGGGGGTCGCATCCAGGGCCTCCGCAACTATGCTCGATGTGGACTTCACCACGTAAGGATGGGATTCTGAACCGACATAGACCGCTCCAATTTTCTTTGGGTTTATGCCTGCCCTGGCAAGCGCGCTTTTACCGGCTTCCACGGCCATGGTTGCAGCGTCCTCGTCCAGGCTGCATACCGATTTTTCCCCAACAAGATTATTAGTTCTCTCCTTGTCAGATCCCCAGATCTCTGCTATCGATGAGGACTTTATCCTCCATCTGGGGATGTATGCGCCGTATCCGACTATTCCAACCGTCATGATCATACCTTTATTTTTATTCATTGCGCAAGCCTCTTTTGAAAAGAAGCTTACTACATGTTTCTATTAAAGGGCACCGTAATCTATTTAAATGTTAACCTGGGGTTCGACGATTGACTTTTTTGCTAAGCAGCATTTAGCATCTGTTCCTTGACATTTTCATGAATCTCTCTGATTTTTGGAAGTGGTTCATATCCATTTTTCTCCTTATCAAATCCCCAGTAATCAAAACCGTTGATATTGTAATCATCTAATTTGTCTATAAACCCGCTAAACCATTCATAAGGAACGGTGCCGAAGGGCTCTGCTGTTGGTATTCCTGTGCTTTCATCGAACATGTCAAAATCAAGTGATATCCATACATCTCTGTTTCTTATCACGGATGGATTGAACTCATAGATATTTTTCCATGTGACATCGATTTGGTCCAAAGTTTTCTCGAATGACCTTATCGCATGGTGGTTTTCTAGTGTTTCAATAAGCTTTTTTCTTTCTGGATAGTAAGATGGTTGATAAAGGGTTGACATGCCATGATCTTTTTTGCTCAACTCCTTTCCTTCTTCGTATGCATACAACAATAACGCTACAGCAGGGTTTTCAAGCATTCCAGGTTTAACATCGGGCTCCGGCATTTCAGCCATTTTAGTTGAAGGGTATATGAAAAGGTCCTTTATTTTTTCATTAAGATGGTATCTATCTATTGCCAATTTATGGGTTGAAGGCATGTGAGAGGATATGCCAAGGTATATCACTTGATCTATGTTATTCAATTCCTCCACCTCATGCATAAAATTTGCATAGTTGAAGTCCAAACTGATCTTGTATGACATCTGAATAAAAAGCGCAGGCAAGGCTTTCAAAAAATGCCTATCCATGTGCTGATCCAGAAAAAGAAGTGTGTGGGGGGTTTCCCTGCGCGTTTCAATGAGTATTTCATGCAGCTTATGATGGCATCTGTTTGAACCGCCTGCGATAATAACCCCTTTCCCTTCAGGCGGAGAGGGCCGCCAAAGCCTCATTTCCTTATCAAAAAGATGTCTAGCTAACTCTAGTGCATTATCATCAGCAGGATAACATAACTCGAGTACAGGACTTGACCCTTTCATAAAATTTGATTGTCAGAAAAATTTTTAAACCCAACTTCAATATGTGTCATTTCCTGTAAAACAATAAATTTAAGCTTGGTGTAAATTTAAGTTATGATAAAACGGGGGTTCGCTTTTCTGGTGTTATTGCTGACAATCTCCGGCCCGGTGCTTGCAGGGGCCGAGGACGTACTCACAAGGCCTGACCAGCCTGCACTGGAGATATTCACAAACAAGCATTCTTATCTTGCCGGTGAAAGCGGTTTCGTGGTCCTAAGGCTTGATACATACGGCAAAATAGACAGCGCCGAGATCGAGATCGAGGTTCTCAGCGAAAGCGGAAAGCTGGTGGAAGGCGATATCTTGTACACGAAAATACCAGCCAGGACCATCGTGAACCCGGAAACCAAGCAAACCGTTCAGTTCCTATATGATGAAAGCATACACTATTTTGGCCCGGAAAAAAGCATCTTCAGGATAATCGAGTTCGAGATTCCCATGGACATCCCGACCGGCGACTATGCCATAGCAGGCCGGGTCACGGCAGGAGACATGGTGCTGAAAGGGCAAACCAGCGTGCAGATAGCAGGTCCCGGCGGATTCCTGGATTACATTTTTTTGGTTTATATAGCCGTTTTGATATATAGTTTATATCTCTTAAGGAGGAATTGAGATGTGGTTGCTTGGTCTTGAATTATCCATAACGGAAGTGTTGACCGTTTTCAGCGGCATCATCGTGCTGTGCATACTCTACCTCGCTTACGAAATATTCAAGCTGAAAAAGGTGGAGAAAAGGCTGGAAAAGGTTGAACGTCTGTTCGAACGGGAAGAGAAAGAGCTTGCGCGTGAAGTGAAGAAACTGGAAAAGAAGAAATAGTTCATCGTTAACGGCTTTTCTTCGTTTTATTCTGTGTTCTGTTAGCTTCTAATGTCCTTTTAAATGCGATGGCCAAAAGATTACTATGATTCCTATCGCCAAGCCTGTTTTGGGAAGAGATGAGATAGAGGCTGCTGTAGCTGTTCTCAAATCGGGAAACCTCACGCAAGGGGAAAATGTGTCCAGGTTTGAGCGGCGGTTCTCGTCCTACATAGGGACAAAACACGGCATTGCGTGCTCTTCTGGCACATCGGCCCTGCAGGTAGGGATAGAAGCGCTGGGCATAGGGGATGGCGACGAGGTCGTAACGACCCCCTTCACGTTCATCGCCACGGGGAATTCCATCCTGTACAACGGGGCCACTCCTGTCTTCGCGGACATAGACACCAGGACATTTAACATTGACCCAGTCAAGATTGAATCGAAGATAAATGAAAAAACGAAGGCCGTGCTGGTGGTCCACCTGTATGGACAGCCATGCGATATGAAAGGGGTAAAGGATTTATGCGAGCAACATGGCCTGCTGCTCATAGAGGACTGCGCCCAGGCGCACGGGGCGGAGTACAAAGGGAAAAGGGTCGGTTCATTCGGGGATTTGTCCACGTTCTCATTCTATGCGACAAAGAACATGGTCACGGGAGAAGGTGGGATGATACTCACCGATAACGATGCTGCGTCTGAAAAGGCCAGGGTGATAATCAACCAGGGCCAGCTCGGAAAGTATGATCATGTCATGATAGGCTACAACTACAGGATGATGGAGATGCTGGGGGCTATTGGATTGGTTCAGCTAAAGAAACTGGGAAGATTGAATGCAAAAAGGGATTACAATGCGCATTTTCTCAGCAAAGGACTGGGAAAACTTGACTGGCTTGAGATTCCCTATGTCGCCAAGGGCGTACGTCACGCCTGGCATCAGTTCACGATAAAGGTCTCGGCCGGATTCAGGAATGATTTCCTGAACTACCTGAATTCGAACGGGGTTGGTGCGAGGGTTTACTATGCAAAGCCCATCCATTTACAACCTGCATACAAGTCCCTTGGATACGGGGAGGGGTTATGCCCATCCGCCGAATCCGTCTCCAAGCAGGTTCTGTCCTTGCCTGTGCATCCAAACCTTAAAAAATCTGAACTGGAAAAGATTGTTGACGTTGTTGAAAAATACAGGTAGTTAAGATGAGAGTTGGTGTAATAGGCGCTGGGTGCATGGGGAAAAACCATGCACGCATATATAGCGAGATGCATGGAGTGGATTTGGTAGGCGTTGCGGACCCTGACCGAAAGACAGGGAAGAGCGTGGCATCCGCTCACGGCTGTAGGTACTACAAGGATTGCAAGGAGTTTCTGCTAAAAGAAAGGCCCGATGCCGTATCCGTTTGTGTACCTACTTCTCTTCATTACGCGGTATCGAAAGATGTTATAGAGCATGGCGTGAACCTGCTGATAGAGAAGCCTATCACAAAAAAGTTGCAGGACGCCGAGCATATCGTTGCATTGGCGAAAAAAGCCGGCGTTAAGCTGGCAGTGGGCCACATAGAGAGGTTCAATCCGGCCGTGCAGCGCCTGAAAAGCTTGATAGACGAGGGGAAGTTGGGGGAAATCACCTCCCTTCTAGCCAGGAGGGTCGGGCTTTTCCCTCCCAGGATAAAGGACGCCAACGTTATCATCGACATCGCTGTTCACGACATTGATATTTTCAATTATTTGCTGGGGAAACCCCCTGTAAAAATCAACGCGTCCGCGGGGAAGGCCTTGGTGGATGACCGGGAAGACTATGCCGACATCTTCCTGCGCTACAACGGCACCAACGGCTTGATAGAGGTCAACTGGATCACCCCGGTCAAGATACGGGTGCTCAATGTGACCGGAACCAAGGGTTACGCAAGGGTCAACTACATAACCCAGGATTTGACATTGTATGAAAGCGTGTATGAGAAAACATGCGACAAGTTTGGAGATTTCGTGGTTCAATTCGGCGAGCCAAAAAAGAAGCTTGTGCATGTAGTGAAGGAAGAGCCCCTCAAGCTCGAACTGGAAAATTTCATAGAAGCTGTCAAAAAAGACGGGCAGCCTTTAGTATCAGGTGAAGACGGGCTGAGTGTCTTGAGAATTGCCATAGAGATTATAAAATCGTGTGGTGGTTAAATGCATGACGTGTTCATCCATCAGACGGCCACTGTTGAGAAAAAAGCTGAGATAGGCAGCGGCACGCATGTGTGGCACTATGCGCATGTCAGGGAAGGGGCCGTCCTGGGAGATAATTGCAGCGTGGGGCATTGCGCATACATCGGCAAGAACGTGAAAGTGGGCAATAACGTGAAGATAGAGAACAAGGCTTCCATCTTCCAGGGGGTTACGATTGAAGATGACGCTTTCATCGGCCCGCATGTGGCCTTTACAAATGATATCAGGCCGAGGGCCTTTAACAAGGAATGGAAAATCATTCCGACCAGGGTTAAAAGGGGTGCAGCGATCGGTGTCAACACCACCATCATATGCGGGGTAACGATAGGCGAATACGCAATGGTCGGAGGAGGCAGCGTGGTAACTGCCGACGTCCCTGACCATGGCCTGGTTTACGGAAGCCCGGCAAAACTCAAGGGATTCGTGTGTTCCTGCGGTGAGGTTCTGGGTGGAGAAGAAAAGCATGGCGACGTGTTCGTTCTGCATTGCGGGAAGTGCGGCAAGAGCTGCAAAATCCCTGCTGACGTGTACGTCAAGCTGCATGGCCAGCGATAATCAACATGATGTTAAATTTTAAAGTTCCTTGCAATTTGCGCAAAGCCTGTTTCTTCACTTTTCGACCACGATGCTGAACGCTGTTGCTACACTCCTTGAATGGGAGATACTCAAGAAAATTTTGTATTTTGAAAATCCACCATCTAAGATATTAGCATCCGGTGCGCCTGTAGCGGAATTCAGGATTTCGATTTTGTTCATGGCTACCTTCTTTCCTATGCCGTCCATGGCCTTGATCAACGCTTCCTTTCCTGCGAACCTGCCCGCGAAATGCTGGGCGGAGCTCTTTTTGGATTTGCAGTATTCGATTTCCCTTTTTGTGAAAACCTTCTCCAAAAAGTGTTTGCCCAGATTTCCAAATCTCGCTATATCGACACAGTCTATCCCTATCCCTGCTATGTTTCCCATGCTCTACTCCTTATTTGCATGTTGTTACCCAGCGCACCATCCTGTCCAGGGCGAACATGCCGTCCCACGGCGATTCAAAGAACGACATCTTGCCCAATGCAGGACAACGGTCAACACCGAAAAGCGTCGCCTTGTCTACAAAATCGTATCGTCTTTTGTCCGCCACCGCTATTCCCATTGTCTGTTTATGTCTGTCGTTGTAGTCCTTGACCTTGTGTATGTCTTTTATCGGCCTGACGAACACCACCCTGGAAAAGCAGGGAACGGCCAGGCCTTCTTCATCCGAATAGATAACGGTCCAGTCTGTGTTCTTTGATGAGAAGACATGCCCGACAAATTCGTACTTGCTTCTCAGAGTCAAGATGTCCATGGCTTTCTTGGGGTCGGTTTTGCCCTTGGGGATCAATCTCCTGTTCACCAAATCGAGCTGCTTCGCAAGCTCATCCGCAAATTCGAGTGTGGTTACCTTGCCGCCTTGCTCGACAAACACGGTGTGAGGGGAGGAGCAGCCATACTGGTCGAATACCGATGCGTCAATAGCCAGCCTGTAAGCGGTGTCTCTTGTGTTGCCCCCCAGGCATTCCTTGCCAACCACGGCATAAGAGTACTTGGGACCGTATATGAGGTCTTCCGCCGTGATTTTTTTGGGCAGGTTCATTATCGATTCCATGGCGGCCTGACCGCCCCATGCTATCCTCACGTCAGCCGCAAGCGACAACTTTTCCTGGTTCTCGCGGTCGTTACTGTCTACGAGCACAGCCCCTATGGTTTTTGACAAGTCTGCCCCCTGGATTTTGCCGGTGTTTATTTTGCTGAAGGACCTCAGCAGGACCAGGAATTCGGCGTACGCCTTTGATGACGCCTTGACCAGGCTCACGTTCTTGGTAAGCAGGGCCTGCAGTATCGAGATGAATCCCAGGATGGGGACGTTTCCGGCGATCCAGTGGACGACAAGCCCCCTGGGCTGTGCATGATAAACCACATTCCTGCTGTTAAGCCTTACGAAGCCATCCAGGGCCTCCTTCTTCCTGAGAGCCGTGTCAAGCATCGTTTCAAGGTTCTCTGGCTTTAAGAAACCCGCCAGGTACCTTGCGCTCTGCCCTGCAGCTCCCCCGACTTCTTTATCCCTTGCCCAGTGCCTGCCCAGCGTGTCAAGAAAGTCTATTATATCAGAGATTTTCAGCCCGTGTATAAATTCTATCTGATTTCTCAGCTTGGTCACTATTTCTTCGATGTCATCGGATTCCTTGTTCATCACCCTGCCCTCGAAAAAAAGTTTTTTGAATCCCATGTCATTCACCAAGCGTGTCGCCGCAGCCCCTCCTTTCACTCTTCTCCGCCCTGTGTTTGAACACGAAGTATTTGCCCAGCCTGCCGCATTTGCAGTCATCCGAGCCCATTACAGCTCCTATATCGGCGCTTATAATGGAAATTCCCGGGTAGCTGTGGGGTATCGGGCTGAGCAGCTGTATGAACCCTGGCTTGCCGTCGGCGACCAGCTCGAAGGAATTCACGTCCCGGATTAACACATCCGAGTAAACAGGTACGTGCTTAAAGCCGCAAGGGCAGTCGGGGTATATCACCCCCATGTGCTCAACCATCCCGTACATGTCTATCACATTGCCGGGACTCGTGCTGAAAAAATCCGACACTTCCCTGTTGAATTGCTCTTTTTTTACCTGCAGCTCGGTTAGTTTTTTCCATCCGCCTGAGTGAAGAACTATGCAACCCTTTGTTTTCTTGGCCAGCCTTTTCCTTATCCGGGGATCGGACTTGGCGAACTCGTAAATCATGTAAGTGAAACCGTAAATCGCTGGGGGCCCGCCCAGCTCGTCCAAGGCTTTTCCGAGGGCTTCCTCGTCCGGTTCCAGCTTATCGTTCAGCGCGAAGAATGATTTTCTGCCGAAAGGCAACAGCCCTCTCATGGTCGTGGCTCTTGAAGACAGTTCACCCACAACCGACTTGATCGTGCTTGGGCTGTCGATGAATATGAAATCTCTCCTTTCTTCCCCGATGAAGTTTGAGATTATCGAGTTTAAGGTCCTGGTCTGCCTGCTCATTGATGTTTCATCGAGGTATACCGAACTGGGCGTGCCTGTGGTGGTAGAGCTTGAGTGCACCGTCTTGTGAATGTCCTTAGCAGGCACCGATATCAGCTTGACGTCCTTGAAGACATCAACGGGCAAGAATGGTATGTCGTGGGCGGAGAACTCGCCTGCAGGGTCGAAGCCCCTCTTTTTGCAGAAGTTCCGGTAATTCTCGCAGTTGTTGTAATGGAAAAGGATGGCCTCGTGCATAGCCCTGAGAAAGACCGGGCGCTTCTCGGATTCGTGCAGGGAGAACGGCTCTAACGAAAGCAGATTATCTATCATAACCTATGACACCCCCATGGATGACAGGATCTGCTTTATGTCGTCGTCTCCCACGGCATAGGGGTTGGTCTTCGTGATCGGGTCGGACCTGATTTTCTGGCAGACATCGGCTATGTCAACGTTGCCGAAATCCAGTTTTTTGTGGTAGTCGAGAAAACCCATTTCACGCATGAACGAAGAAAGGTTGGCCATGACGTCGCCACGCAGACGCCTAGATGCCTGCAGCTTTTCATACCGGTCTGTCTTTTTGACGCTGTGACTGATAACAGGCATCATGCATGTCCCGACTGCCAGCCCGTGAGGCAGGTTGAGCCTGGCACCGAAATAGTGCGCAAAGGCGTGTACGAGACCGACTGGGGAGCTCCCCAGCACGAGGCCGTTCAGAAAGCCCGTGATCTGCAGTTTTCCCCTGGCTTCCATGTCTTGCAGGTCCGAGCAGACAGACCTCAGCGCTGGTATCACATTATCTATGCAAACCAGCGAAAGGGTGTCGCTCAAGGGGTTTGCCAGCTTCGATACCAAAGCTTCGATAACACTGGAAAGGATGTCGAGGGTGTTGTATATGGTCTCGAATTTTGGCAGCGTGAGCGAAAAGCTGGGGTCCAGCAGCACGGCGCCCGGGACGAATTTATCCGAGGTTATCGGCTTTTTCTCACCGTTCTCTGTTATGACCGCGTATCTGCTTGCCTCCGCGCCCGTACCGCTCGTGGTCGGGACAAGGACAAGGTTGGTATCGGCTTTCTTAAGTCTCGATGTCTTCGCAAGATCGAGCACAGATCCCCCGCCTATCCCCAGTACATTGTTATATTTCCCGGGCTCGATCTCGGAATGCAGCGAATCCATGTCTTCCTTTTTCGGTTCCCCGTGCCTGAATAGGAACTTGCAGTCTGGTGGCAGGAAGCGCCTTAGTCTCTCTGCATGGTTCTTCCATACAGACTTTGAGACAACGGCCAAGGTTTTACCGTGCAAGGTCCTCAGGTAAAAGAGCGAATTCTGGCCTACATAAACGGTGCCAGGGAAGAACATCCTGGGCAGCATCATCAAAATCCTGTCATCGGTCATGCAACATCACCAACTCCTCATGCATCCAATTTAGCTCCAATTTCAAGCAGTTTTCTCTTCTGAACCTTCCCGAATGTGTTCTTGGGTATCTCCTTTACCATAGTTACATCTCGCGGCACTTTGAACGGCGGGAGATTTTGCTTGCAGAAAAGCAGAACCGAGTCCTGGGTCACGCCATTGGATTCCGGGACCGCAAAGAGCCTTACGGCTTCCCCCATGACATCATCCGGAACCATGAGCGCGGCTGCTTCGCTTACCCCGGGCATGGAATTAGCCACGTCTTCTATATCCGTCAATGAGAATCTCTTCCCCGCAACCTTGACGAAATCCTTCCTTCTTCCAACAATATAGATGAATCCGTCACTGTCGACCCTGGCAAGGTCTCCCGTGTAGAGCCAGCCGTTCCTGAACGTCTCCCCGGTCTTCTCTTCATCGTTCCAGTAACCCGGGGATATGTTATCGCCCCTGGCTATGATTTCCCCCACTTCGCCTGGTTTTACGCCTTTTCCTGACTCGTCCACGACCCTGAGTTCAACTCCATGGATTCCCTTTCCTATCGAGCCCAGCTTTGAGTTATAGAACTCGTAGGGCAAATACGACAAGCGGGGTGAGGCCTCGGTCTGCCCGTAAAACAGTATTATCTTGGTGTGCGGCATTGCCTTTTGCAAATGCAGCAGGTCTTTTTCGGAAAGTTTTCCTGCGCAGCAGTATGCCTGCCCAAGCGAACGTGTGTCCATCTCCGCTATTCTGGTCATCTTCATCAGTATTTTGTAGGTCGCCGGCACGCCTGCGAATACCGTGCACTTTTTCTCGACAAGCTCGTCAGCCACGCGCTGTGGGAACATGAAGCTGTTGTTTATCACCATCTCCCCGCCAACCGCGGACATCATATGTAACAGGGACATCCCGTAGCAATGAAAAAGGGGCAGGACCAGCATCAGACGGTCTTCCTTGCCGAGTTCCAGATAATCGAGTATCGAGTTTGTGTTTGCCACGAGGTTCAGGTGCGTTATTTGCACGGCAACGGGCTCGCCGGTCGTGCCCGATGTGTGCAGCAACATAGCCAGCTCGTTCGGTTTAATTCCAGACGGAGCATAGCCGGTGTCCGCTTCTTGCAGGTTTTTTTGTATAATGCCGTTCAGAGGGTGGATGATTCTGATATCCCTGAATTTTGAGTGCACCCTCCCTGAGGCGAGCAATATCTTTGTTTGGGTGTTGCTTATCATGAAATCCAGGCTTGATCTAGAGACTTCGATGTCTATCGGTACTAGGACGAACCCCGACGACATGCACGCAAAATGCGCAGCGATGTAATCCAGGCTGTTGGCTGACAGCAGGCCCACCCTGTCTCCCCTCTTCACACCAGCCGTTGAGAGGAACCTTTTAACGGCGTTTATCCGCTGAAACAAGTCGCCATAGGTGTGTTTCTCATCTCCTTGAAGCATGTAGGTTTTGCCCGGCGATTCTCCCCATCTCATCAGTATGTTGTCTGCCAATGTCAAGCTGAGATCAAGTTTAAGTTGTAGTTTATTTGCATGCATGTTTATCGACCGTCTCCACGATCTTTTTTACCGTGTCCATTTCCGAGATTTCGTCCACGCTGAGACTTATCCTGAACTCCTCCTCTATCGCTGACACAAGGGACATATGACTGAGCGAATCCCAGTTTTCGAAATCATCGTGGGCCTTAGCAAAGCCAAAATCATTGTCTTCAACCGCGAAGACCTTCATAAAGATCTTCTTCACCCTTTCCTTGTGCTCTTCCATCGGATTACCTCTTATCGGGCTGCTCATTGAACCTGTCCTTTTTCATGACCACTCCGCAAAATTTCGCTGGATTCCCCATTACGATCTGGAAGTCCTCGACATCCTCAAAGACAACCGAGCCTGCAGCTATCGCCGAGTCCTCCCCTATCGTCACTCCAGGCAATATCGCTGAATTGCCTCCGATGCGGCATTTATCCTTTATGATGGGGGGATTGCATGTGTTCCCGCCCCTTGCCATTTTTTTGTCCGACACGGTTGACACGTCTGGCCCTATAAAGACGTTATTGCCTATCTGTGTCTTTCCGGTTATCTGGCTGTTTCCCATTATTCTGGTGTGGTGCCCGACCTTTGCCCCGAACTCCATCGTGACTTTCCGGCCGATTGTGCACCAGTCGCCAATCTCGCATCCCTCCCTGATGCCAGCGTCATCGGCCACGAAACAGTTGTCCCCAATCCTCGCCCCAGCATAGATTATTGTCCTGGTGCCTATGAGGTTGTTTTTCCCTATTGTTGTTCCAGCCTGTTCTTCTATATTGTAGGTTGACCTAGGCCCTGGCCTCGGTTGTTTGCCTACGATCACGTCCTCTTGGATGATCGTGTTCTCACCAATGAGCGTGTTCTTATGTATAATTGCCCTGTTTTCAATCACGGCGTTGTCTTTTATCTGGCATCCCTTCTCGATTATCACAAAGTGCCCTATCTTCACATTTTCGCCCAGTACAACATCCCTGGCGATTATGGAGCCTGTGCTCTTCGTCTTCATACGGTTAATATTTTGGCTGGTGCCTTTATAAAGCTTAATATAATTAATTAATTATATGTAAAAAGGTTGAAAAAATTAAGATTGATATGAAATTAACGCCTTCCCTTAAGAGGATTTTGAGCCTGATAGAAGAAAAGAATGCTACAAAAATTGCCGATTTTGCTAAAAATCTTAACATCACCCCCGCGGGGGTTCACGGGCATATCAAGAAACTCAGAAATGGCGGGGTGATAAAAAAGAGCTATCTTGTAAACTATTCCGTGTTCGGTCTCATCCCGGTTTTGTTCATGCTTGAATTCTTCCAGCCCATTGACAAGGAATTCAACCAGAAAATAAACGAGCATTCGAGCGTCAAAAAGATTCTCAAGGTTGGCGGTGATTTCGATTGCATCGTATTCACGGTGTTCGAAAATGAGGAGCAGATGAGGCATTTTCTGACCTCGGTGCTTGCGCACAACGACAAGATAAGGAATTTCAAGACCATCATGCTCGGGAAGGAGGGATACATGTGAAGGTCGTTGTCGTGGGGACTGACTACTTTGCCGACAGGTTCCTCTACCTAATCAAAAATGTGGGTGTGCACGCTGAAAGGGTGTCGAAAATTCCTGCAAAACTGGATTTTGACGCCGTATTCTTTTCCGGTGCGGCGTGCACCATGAGAAACATCAGCCGTTCCCTTAAAGAAGGCCTGCACGTCTTTTCGGAGCAGATTCTGTTTGATTCGGGGGATGTTACGGGGTTTGTTGATTATGCAAAGAGGCATGGGTTGAAATTATACCTCGGCTCCTTTGATATCTTCAATCCGGTTGTCAGACAGGTGATGGAACTGGTAAAAAATCAAGACATTGGCAGTGTGCGTCTGGACAGGATTGGACCGGTCAGCCATTCCAATATTAATCTTATCGAAGATTCCGTCCTGCACGGCATTGGGACATTGCGTTATATTCTGGGTGATAAAAGACCCGTCGAAATTCAAGCGTGTTTTTCGGACAACGCACACAGCCAATGCACGCTCATGCTGAAAATCGGGGATCTTGACGGCATGATATACGCAAGCAATAAGAATCGATACAAGGAAAGGACCGTTGATGTTTTTTGCAGGTCCATGAGGGCGAGGGTGGACATCACCAGGCAGGAACTCTATGTTCTGGACAGCAGGAATAGCGACATCAACTTGTGTGAAGCGGGTGTCTGGAGCTTCAGGAGATACTACGTGAAAAAAGAGGAGCCTCTCAAGGTTTTGATACACGATTTCCTGGAAAAGGATGGGAACCCGCTTGATTATGGTTTCATCAAGGGCGTGCTCAGGACGGCATTTGAGGTGAAGAGGAAGTTTTTGTATGGGGTGGAACATGGCAGTTATTAATAAAATGTGTGTGAAATAAAGAGTGTGAAAATTTCAGCAACTTGGTGATGTTCAATGGAATGGGTCTTGTTTTTATGCTTCATGATATCTTTCATAACAACCCTGCTCATTGTGCCTAAATGGATCAAGAAAGCAAAAGCCGTTGGGCTGGTAGGAACTGACATGAACAAGTTTCACAAACCCAAGGTGGCGGAGGCGGGCGGCATAACGGTGATAATCGGCACTGTCTTTGGAATACTCTTTTACATATTCATAAAGACGTTTTATTTTTCTTCCCCGGAAGGCCTCGTGGAGATTTTTGCCGTAATCGCAACCATCCTTATGGCGGGCTTCATCGGCTTTGTCGATGATATCCTTGGATGGAAAACGGGTATGAGGCAGAGGCACAAGGTTCTTTCAACGTTGCCGATAGCGATACCGCTTGCCGTGGTGAATGCCGGAGATTCTGTCATGGCCCTGCCCTTTTTAGGCGCTGTGGATTTCGGTGTGATATTCCCCCTTGTGATAATCCCGGCCGGCATCATCGGAGCCACGAACGGCTTCAATATGCTCGCCGGCTACAACGGGCTGGAATCAGGGATGGGTATTATCATCCTCTCAACCCTTGGCATAATCATGTGGCTTTCCAGCTCCAGCTGGGTAACCATGCTGTCACTTAGCATGGTCTTTGCCCTGGTGGCCTTTCTGTGGTATAACAAATCGCCGGCCAAGGTCTTCCCGGGCGACAGCCTTACTTATCCTGTCGGTGCCACTATAGCATGTATTGCAATACTCGGTAACACGGAAAGGATAGCGCTGATCCTGTTCATCCCTTACATATTTTTCGAGGCGCTGGGGTTCATGAAGTTTCTCATCGAAAAGCACCGCGACAGCAGGGTTGAACTTCCAGAGGCGTTTGCTACCAAGGTCTATCCTGATGGCAGCTTGGAGTATAAGGACAAAAAAATCTACGGATTCGAGCCCATTGGATACAAAATTGCGAAAATGTTCAAGCAAAAGGTTTACGAGAATGACGTGGTCATGAGCATCTGGGGCGTCGAGATGCTGATTGCGGTAATTGCGCTGTGGTTGTGGCTGCAGCATATTATTTAGTTTATGTCTTCGATTACACCCAATCTTGGAAATGCCTAGAAGGTGCTTGCCGTTTCGTTGATCTCCAGCCTGTATATCTTTATCAGCTGGTTGTCGAAGACCTTCTCGACGTCAGGTATGCCGTAGCCGTCCATGAACATCAAGTTTGTGAATATGCTAAATTCGGCCTCTTGTGGTATGTAAAACAATCCGTAGGCAGCGATGGCCACGCAGCCGGGCATGGTGTCGGCACCGTCCGAGCTTTCCATCCGGATGATCCCGTTGGTCGTGCATATGTCGTTGATATACGTCCGTCCCATATATTGCTCCCCACTGGATATCATGAACATCGGCGGTCCCGCTATATTTCCATTATCTCCCACTGGTATCCAGATAGTGTACTGTCCGGCCTTGTATTCGATGATGGTCTTGTTCTGCTGGGGGTAGACCGCGCTCTGCTGGAACTGCAACATGCCGATTACCTGCTTGCCCCTGCTGGCAATCTTCGATATGGCCCCGTATTTCCCGGGCAGTGTATAATCCATGAGTATGTAGCTCACGTCCTTGCCCCTCAGCCATGGCCTGAAATCCGTCCAGTTTTTGCCGTCTGACACGAACCAGTCAGCGATTTGCTCGTCCACAGAACCGTTGATATTGCCGCCGTCAGCCGTGCTTGGCCTGTGCCCTCTGGTCTGGAACCAGTACCCGAAATCCCACCAGGACAGGACGCTCGCATTTTCCGGCGTCTCTTCAGCAAGATATTCCATGGACTCTTTCCAATACTGGTTGAAAGACGGCCCCACGCTGTTGCAGAATACATAACCCGTCGCCAGGTTTGTTAGTATCAAAAAGGAGACCAGCGCCATAAGAGGCAACGACACCACATTCAGTTTTTTTATGCCCGCTCTGTTTTTCATATATCCTAGTCGTGAAATCCTGTTTATGCCATCGGCCAGGAAATATCCTGCCACGAGGGCCGCGGGAGGGGCGAGGAAGAAAACCAGCCTTACCATGTAGAACACCGTCTGTATCGACATTACCAGCCACAGCAACGGCAGCAACAGCAACCATTCCTTTCTTAAATAAATATTGATCAGTATCGCGCATGAACCGAGCAGGAACAGAAACCATACGCTGAAAAACGTATCGAACGGTGCGGCCACTGGTACCAGTGAGCGCGAAAAGGCCACGTTGGACCTCGATACTATATCGTTCCAGCTGCCTGACATCTGCTCCGCGACCGTGCTCCCGATGTGGCCCTTATCTCCAAGCTGAACCAGCTGCAAACCCCTGTTGATAATCCCCCAGCAGAAGTCCGAGAACATGGAGCCGAGCAGCAGCGCAACGAATATCATGATCAGCGTCGCGGGTATCACGTACGGCATCTGCTCGTCTTTTACCAGCTTGTATCTTTCGCTTGCAAAACGGAGAACTATTAAAGCTATGGTGAGCATGGCCAGGATCTGCTCAAGGGGCCAGCCTGTGACACCTAACAAGTAACGTTGCGTGAGAATGGCAGCGGCCAGGCTCGGCAGTGCAGATTTGAGCATGGATTCCCTGTACTGGTTGATTAGCAGTTTTATGATCAAGAAGCCCGAAATGAAGAAAACGAAGAAATGGGCGCCTCCCCAGGAGCCAATCGCCAGAAACACGCAAACGCCGGACAGCAGTCCATATTTCCACGAATTCTTGTTGTACGACTTGACGAACAGGTAAACCGCCAACAGCAAGAAGGTCCCTCCGGTTGCCTCCTTGTCGAAAAAACCGGCGGATGTCCTGGATATGTAAGCCGGTATGGTAGCGAGAAAAATCGCTGCGAACAGGCCCGCTTTGTTGTCTTTGAAAATCTCTTTCCCTATCCAGAAGATTATGAACACGGACAGCGCTCCCATGATGGCTGGATACAGTATCGCGAAATCGAGGAACGGCATGCTGATCCCGAAGAAGAGGAATACGAGGTAGAGAAGTACCGGGACGTAAAAGTATACAATGGGGCCGTAGTTGCCGATGGATACGCCGTCCGGCCAGTACCTCATGTGGTCATGTTCAGGTAATTGGAGGTTGTGTTCCAGCATGTACTCGTTCAGCCTGTATGCGTAGAAAGGGTCGAGGGCCTGCAATTCGCCGTATTTTGCAGGGATGCTCCTTGACCATAAAGCAAAAACCGTTATAAGAATCAGGCACCACACCCACCAGTATTTGATGATTACGGCCGGGCTGGCCACGCTTCTCATTTTTTCCATGATGTCGGGAAATTGCATAGTATCTAATTTCAAAATGCTATTTTAAATCTTTGTTTGCTGCATCAGACGGAAAGATTCTGCTACGCGGAAATTATGAATAATTTCAGGTACAGGAAAAATCCGTACATGAGCAGCAGCGCAAGGCCGTCAGGCCTGCTCAGCCTGTTCCCCACCCGCATGAAAACTACCAGCAGCACCGTGAACATCAACATCATCGGTATGCTGTAGGTCAGCAGCACACTCTCCACTACTATGGTTCCCGCCATCGCGCTCGCTCCGAGAACCATTAACAGGTTAAAAACATTGGAGCCTATTATGTTGCCGAGCGCTATTCCTTGCAGCTTTTTGAGCGCCGCCGTAACTGTAGTGGCAAGCTCTGGCAATGAGGTTCCTATCGCCACTATCGTCAAGCCTATGACTGTTTCAGAGATGCTGAAACTCCTCGCCAGACTTATGCTGGATGTGATCAGAAACTCTGCTCCTACTATCACCCCCGCGCCGCCAACCATACAAAGCGCCAGTCCGCGCGGCAAACTTTCCCTTTCAACGATTTTTGTGACAATGTTCTTCTGCAGGCTCTTCTCTTTTGCCAGGTAGTAGATGTACAAAAAGAGCATGGTCACCAAAATGGCACCCTTGACCAAGGAGAGCCCGTCAACAATAAAAAGCACCGCTATCAGCGTAACCGCCAACATGATGTATCCCTGCTTGAGTTCTGCCTTCCCCCCTTGCATATCGGGCATCAGCAACGCCGCGACCCCCAGAACGAGGCCTATGTTTGCTATGTTCGAGCCTATCACGTTGCCTATGGCTATCCCCGAGGCTCCCCTGAGCACAGACATTACGCTGACCGACAGCTCAGGCAACGATGTTGTAAACGCCACCAGGGTAAGTCCGATTGCTATATCAGAGACTCCTAAACTCCTTGCTATTCTCGATGCGTTCCCGGTGAATAAGGCTGCCCCCTTCAGCAGCACAACCAATCCCAAAAAGAACAGCAGGAGGTCGATAACGATTTGCATATTATTATGTTGATATCCTTGCTTTTATTTTATTCTGGTGTTTATCGTCTTGGAAATGAATATGGCGCTGAACCATCCAACCACAGCGAACAGCAGCAGAACCGCCCACTGTGAAACGTTCAGGGGGACTATGCCGAAGTAGATGTTCAGCGGTGTGTAGACAACCATGAGCTGCAACGCCAAAGACGCTATAAGGGCCAGGACCAGCATCCTGTTGGCAAAGAATCCGAGCTTTTCCTGGTGCCGGATCACACCTATTCGCAGGAACTCGTACAACACGAACCCCATGAACAAGGCCGTCCTTGCGTCACCTATGACCAGATAGATGTTAAGGAAGAAGACCAGCAAAAGGAAGGCGCTTTTTAGAAGGCCTATGGACACTATGTTGTATAACGTTCGCTTGTCCAGTATCCCTTCTCCCCTTTTTCTCGGCTTCCTCAGCATGATATCGGGCGCGGGTGGATCGATTCCGAGCGCCAGGGCCGGCAGGCCGTCCGTGAGCAGGTTTATCCACAATATATGCACCGGCAACAGTATGGGTTCGTCCAACGCCAGCAGCAGGGTCCCCATGAATATCACGAAGACCTCTGCGAAGTTGCAGGTCAGCAGGTAATTCACAAACTTCCGGATGTTGTCGAATATCCTTCTCCCTTCCTTGACGGCGTTTTTTATGGTGGCGAAATTGTCGTCCACGAGTATGATGTCGCTTGCCTCCTTGGCCACCTCCGTGCCCCTCTCTCCCATCGCTATCCCAACGTCCGCCTTCTTCAATGCCAGGGCGTCGTTGACGCCGTCGCCTGTCATGGCTACCCTGTTGTCGTGCTGCATAATCTCCAATATGCGCAGCTTGTCAAATGGCGATGTTCTGGCAAAGATATTGGTTCCCTCTTCCATTCTCTTCCGGAGAGTATCGTCGCTCATTCCGGCAAGTTCGTTCCCTGACACGGTGCCCTTGCTCCTTAGACCGACTTCGTTCGCGATCGCCTTTGCCGTCTCCATGTTGTCCCCTGTGATCATAATGACCCGGATGCCGGCCGTCTTGCATTCACGTAACGCATCTTTCGCTTCTTCCCTGGGTGGGTCAAGCATGCCGGCAAGACCGATGAACACCAGATCCCTTTCTATGTTCTTTTCCACTATCTCCGCCCTGGACTCCTTGTAGGCGAAGGCCAGAACCCTCAGCGCATGGGCGGCGAACTCGTTGTCCTGCTTCAGTATCTTTTCCCTCGTCTCCTTGTCCATGCGCTGAACTTTCCCCTCTCTGAATATCTTCGTGCACCTTTCAAGCAAGACTTCCGGAGCTCCCTTGGAAAAAACGTATCTCTTGTTCCTGTGCTTGCAAACCACGCTCATCCTCTTTCTTTTCGAGGTGAAAGATATCTCGTTCGCCCTTCTGTACATCTCGTTCAACTCGTTTTTTCCAAAGCCGAAGCGCTCGGAAAACTCTGTTATCGCAACCTCTGTCTGGTCTCCGATTACCTTTCTCTTCCCATGCTCGTCCAGCACAAAACTCGAGTTGTTGCACAACGCCCCGCACGTCATGAGCATCTCCATCCTGTGCGCATCCTGTTTGTTCATCTCATGCCTGTCGTACACGACCTCATCAAACAAGACCTTCGTCACGGACATCCTGTTCTTCGTGAGTGTGCCTGTCTTGTCTGTGCATATCACGTTCACCGAGCCTATGGATTCCACGACTGGAAGCTTCCTTATGAGCGCCTTGCTCCTGACCATGAACTTGGCCCCGAAGGTCAAGGCGAGCGTCACGACCGCCGGCAATCCCTCTGGTATGGCTGCGACCGCAAGCGACACGGCTGTCAAAAAGGCCGTATAAAGCCCGTATTTGAAATAGCCGAGCAGGAAGATTACGGCGGCGATAGCAGTCACCAGCCAGAAAATGCGCTTGCTGAAATCCGCGAGCTCAAGCTGGAAGGGGGTCTTTGTCTCTTCGATCTCCTGCATCTTCTCGGCGAGCTTGCCAACCTCGGTGTGCATGCCCGTCTCAAGGACCAGCATCTTCGCTCTTCCGGAAATAAGGCCCGTGTTCATGAAAGCTGTGCCTGATTCGCCCTTTCTTATCGCCCTTGATTCACCCGTCAGTATGGACTCATCAATCATTATGTCAAAGGCCTGGATTATCTTTCCGTCGGCCGGGACTATGTCTCCTCCTTCCATCAAAACGACATCTCCCGGCACGATATCTGTTGCAGGGATCTCTTTTTCCTTGCCATCCCGGATAACCCTCGCATTCGGGGTTGACATGCTCCTTAGCGCCTCTATGGCCCTCTCGGCCTTCCAGTCCTGGAAAAAGCCCGAGATTCCCGCGACAAGGACTATTATCAGAATAAGGGCCGTGTCGACAAAACTTGATTCAGAGCCAGGCAAGAAAGAGATACCGGATAACACAATGGCAGCTGCTATGAGTATGATAATGAGGGGGGATGTGAACTGGGACAGTAATATCCTGACGGGTGATATTTTCTTTGTCCGGCTTATCTCGTTACGCCCGTGCTTTCGCAAGCGCTTGGCCGCCTCAGGCTCGGAGATGCCGTCCTTGCCGCTGGCAAGGCGCTTGTACGCATCGGAAAGCTTTATCTTTTCCCATTCCTTGTGCATGAATAATTATTTGCTTTTTAGTGTATTAAGTTTTAAACGGTTTGCGATTTCAAAAGAAAGGAGTGCGCATTTTCACTTTTTCAGCTTGAGTATAGCAGCAGCGAGGTCTCCTTCTTCCAGCAGCGCTTTCCTTGCCTCTTCCTCGCTCACTCCTGCCTTTTCCATCACCATCCTGATATCATCGGGGGTGAAGCGCTCATGCTCCCTTTCCTCGACTTCCCCTGTTATCTGGTACGTCTGCTGGCCCATCATGTTGATGCTGGTGACCTGCGGGTTTGATATCACGATGTCCTTTTCAGGGGTCTTTATCACAACTTCCTCTGCCTCGACGGGCACCGCCTGCATCCCCATCCTCTTCATTGCCTTCTCAATCTGTCGCGGGTTTATCCTCATATCATTCACTTATCGGACTGCTTTAAATTTTATTTCGGGACTTGAAAAACTATTTTTCAAAATTTTGTTTTGATTATATATAACAGGGGATATTCATGTTTTTATCCTTTTGCCGCCAAACTTTTACTCAGTGGTTTTGATGGAGTTCCAGGTGCTTGATGCGGACTATGTCTTGGTGAATGAGAAGCCTGTAATCAGGGTGTTCGGCAAGAATTTGCAGGGCGAGACCGTTTGCGGGTTCTATGAGGGATTCAGACCCTATTTTTATGCTATTGGGGAAGGCGTCGAGGAAAAGCTGGCCAACAATCCCCAGATCGTATCGATAGAAAAGGTTAAAAGGTGCCTGCCGGTGGGATATCAGGAACCGTCTGATGTTTACATGATAACACTGAAAAATCCGGCAAGGACCGTGGAAGTCAGGGAGATGCTCAGGTCAGCTGGCATCGTTCCATACGAAGCTGACATACTCTTCAAGTACAGGTGGATGAACGATTTTGGCGTTGGCGGCATGAAATGGGTGAGCACTCCAGAAAGCAATGGCTTATCAACCGACAGTGTCTCCTGCCAGAGAAAACTCCAGATGAAGGACGTGAAAGGGTTGGAGAAAGATGAGGATGTCCCCCTGAAATACTTGGCGCTGGATATAGAGACGGTCGGCGAGGACGAAAGCAAAATGCCTGAGGCCGGCAGGGATCCAGTAGTTATGATATCGCTCGTTTTCGAACCTTTTTACAGGGGAAAGAAATCCCTTGTTCTATCAAGCAGAACCGGCGAGGGCGTCGAACCATGCGGTGATGAAAAGGGGATGCTGCAGAAACTGGTGGAGATAATCAATGATTACGACCCTGACGTCATGACAGGTTACAACATAATCAATTTCGATCTGCCTTACATCCTGGAGAGGATGAAAAAGAACAGCGTCAAGCCCGTTTTTGGCCGGTGCAAAATCAAGTATGTCAGGGCTGACAAATTCGCCAACCGATACAGGATCTCCATCGTGGGCCGTATTATCGCGGACTCTTTTCAGGTTGTCAAGAGGGGGTGGAATCTCAAAAGGTATGGGCTGGACTTCGTCGCACATGAATTGCTCGGAGAAGAAAAGGGAGATGTGAAGAAGTCCGAGATAGGCAAATTGTGGAAAGGCTCAGCGGAACAGTTCAGACGGCTTGCCAGTTATTGCCTGCAGGACAGCATACTGGCCATGAACCTCTTGCTCAAAAGGGACTTGCTGGACAAGTATGTTGCACTGTCTAAGATATCAGGTTCCCTGTTGAATGACATACTTGGCGGGGGCGAAATCCAGAGGATCGAGAACTATCTGCTCAGGGAGTTCAACAAGGAGGGCTACATACTCCCTTCTAAGCTGGACAGGAACCATATCGAAAAGGGGGATGGCGGCAAAAAGGAGGAGCTGAAGGGGGGCTTTGTGCTGGAACCCAAAAGGGGGATTCATTCGATGGTTCTGGTGCTTGACTTCAAGTCCATGTATCCTTCGCTCATCAGGACCTACAACATATGCCCTACAACGCTTGTCACGGACGACGGTACGCATGATGTCATAGCAACGCCCATGGGTGCCAAGTTCGTTTCCAAAGGGGTGAGGTACGGTATAATGCCTAGGATACTTGAAAATCTCATGTATGAAAGGGGGAAGGTGAAGGAGGAGATGAAGCACGCAGATGATAAAGTGAAGAAAGGGCTTGACATGAAGCAGCTCGCCCTGAAGGTTATGTCAAACGCATTTTACGGTTATTTTGGCTATTCCAGAGCAAAGATACACAATCTGGACATCGCCGGCGCAATAACTTCCCTGGGCAGGCACACGATACAGGAAACCGTCAAGACCGTGGAGGATGAATTCGGATACGAGGTTGTTTACGGTGACACGGATTCTGTGATGATAAAGGTTCCCACCAAGAACCTGGACGAGGCCGAGGGAATTGGCAGGGACATGTCTGAGAAAATTACGAAAAAGCTGCCGGGGGTGATGGAACTGGAATTCGAGAAGATATTCAAGAGGTTTCTTCCCCTGACCAAAAAAAGGTACATGGCATGGTCTGTGGAGAGGGGGGATGATGGGGAGTGGAAAGAAGAAACCATCATGAAAGGCATAGAAACTGTGAGAAGGGACTGGTGCGAGCTGACATCAGAAACGATGAGGCAGATAATAGAAATAATACTGAAGCACAACGACGTGAAGGAGGCTGTGCGCTATTTCGGGGACGTGGTGAAAGGCCTGCTGGCTGGCAGGATAGGCATAGAAAAGCTCGTGATAACCAAGACCATAACCAAGAGACCGGAATCCTACGTCGGTGTCCAGCCTCATGTAGAGGTGGTGAAGAAGATGAGGCAGAGAAGGGTTCTGGATATGCCAGGTGTGGGAGACAGGATAGGCTATGTCATAGTCAAGGGAACGCAGCTCTTGTCAAAAAGGGCCGAGGATCCGGCATATATAAAAGAAAAGGGCCTCGTGGTGGATTCCCAGTATTATATCAGTAATCAGATGTTGCCCCCGCTGGAGAGGATATTCTGCGCTATCGGTGTCGACAGGGAGGAGCTGCTTGGCATGGGAAAACAGATGGGCATCACAGAGGCCATAAACAACCATAATCACAGGCATGCTGAGCGTGAACCCCTGGTAGTCAACGTGAAGGACATGAACGGCTTCATATGCAAAAAATGCAACAGATCCTACAGGAGACCACCTCTGATTGGCCGGTGTGAGTGCGGCGGTTCCTTTCTGTTTTCTTCTCCGATTGGGGCTGCAGACAGGATTAGAATATCCTAGTTCACGGCATCACGGCGTCCCAGCATTCATGTTTTAGTCTATGTTTATGATGCTTCATCAATACCCCCGGGACCGGGCGTGAATTTCCACTTGAAATAGGGGGGTCGGTTTTTGCGTCCACCATCATTTCTTCATCTCAAACTTCATATATTCGCGCTTGTTGTCTGTTTTTCCTGCAAGGGGACGGGAAATACAGCCTTCCACTTGAAATAGGGGGGTAACATCGTCATATGAAGGTAAAAATGTTTATGTTAACTTCCCAAAATCTAGGAAAAGGTAGCTATAAACCGAGTAAAAGCAGGAGAGGCATCGACATTCCTGAAAAGTGTAGCATAGTCGGTATCATCAAGAATCCCATCAAGTACATCCTCTTCACACCCATTCTCGTGCAGGCCAGCCCCAGCATGGTGCACACCGCTGCTATTATCATGCCATAGATGCCTGAAAAGGCGATTACAAGGGACAGCAATGTCAGCAGAACGGCTGCGTTGAGCTTCCTGTAGTTCATCCTTTCCACGGCCCTCAAGTATGACTGGCCCAGCTTAAGCGTTACCAGGCTGGCAATGAAGCAGGACAACAAGGCGACCAGCAATATAAAATAAACTTCATTTAACGTGATTCTCCCGATGATTTCCGAGACCGCCCAAGCGGCCCCTGATCTTGTTTTGCCAATGGCGTGCAAAGCTATGAACGTGAAAATTATGTTTGATGTGTTTATCCCGCCCAAAGCCAACAAGAAGTCATGCTCCTTCCCTCTGAGCGCCCTGCTTGCAATCACTCCTGCCTGCGCAGAGCCAATTCCCGGGAGAACCCCCACGAACATGCCTGCAAGCCAGCCTGCCAGGCTCCCCCTCATCCAATTCCAGGCAGGCTTTGCGGCCATGCTTTGCGCCGGCAGTGACATCTTCTGGACTATGCTTGTTATAATTATAGACAAGCCGAAAAGTCCGCTCAGAGCAGGAAAAAGTACTTGTTCTGCTGGCAGAACTGACAGCAGCATAAATCCTACCGTTCCTGATATGAAGAATAACAGCAAGGAGTGCACCCTCTTCATTCCTCTCTCTTGGTATAATAGTATGAGGAGAACGGCCAGCAGCAACCAGTGCATGTACGTGTGAATATGGATGCAAAGAAAGGGGATGAACCATAGAATGAACGGCAGCGTCACTACGGTCAACAGCATTGCAGAAACCCCGCCCATAACTGTCAGAAAAAGGGCCTCGTATCCTTTTCCCTGCAACAGGAATCTGTGGCCAGGGAGGACAGACAGGCAGCTGTCCGGCTCCGGGGCGCCGAGAAATATGCTTGGTATGAAATTCACTATGGTGTTGCTGACTGACATGGAAACCACCAGGGCCAGAACAGAGTATGCCGGCTGTCCATGCACAATCCAGCTAAGAGAAAGCAAAACGGTGAGGACCGTGTTGGGATGCAGCCCCGGCACGAGCCCTGCCAAGACACCAAGCGCCATTCCGACTATGAAAAAGAAGGCTGTTTCCATGATCATGTACATCGTGCATCGATTTTGCTGTTTATTCCAACTGCGAAAGAAGTAAAATATGCTCGGTTTCAGAAAAATCAACCGAGTGGTTTAACTTTATCGGCGGGAAGTCCCCTTGCGAAAGCTGGGGGATGAGAGCCGATGGCTCTATACGTTCTCTTTCCACATTATCACTTAGGTAGGTTTTGAGTCGGCTGAAAGTGCCACTCTAGGCAGACCTGCAATAGTGGAAATGGCTCTGCTGAAGGGTTTTCCGCATGAAGTCCCCTGTGCGGTGTAAAACCGAGGAGCGACAGTGGAGCAGGAACTGTCCTTTGAGTCTGTGGAGAGCACAACCTTGCTCTGCGAAGCAGGAATCTCCTTGCGAAAGCTGGGAGTAGTTCACAAAGCATCTAACAGGACCGCGTTATGCGCGCTGGGGAGAGAATTGTTGTGCCGGGATTCTCTACGCGATTTCAATTTTTCTGGTCTTGAGGTCTATGAGCGCGTGATGCCCTCTTCCAAAAGACACCAGCGTCACTCCTTTGTAATTTTCCGTCCAGGGCTCGTTTTCGGCCACGACCCACAATATATCAGGGATTGTTTCCAGTATTCTTTCACTGCTCGGCGCAGGTATCTTATCTGTCCCTATGTATCTCTTCTTTAGCCATGCCAGGACATCTTCCTTCCTCGTCTGTCCATGCGGCCGGTATACGATTATCGCCATTTTTTTGTTTCCCTTCTCCAGGAATATCCAAGCTAGATTTGGGATGTCTTTTTCATTTCCTTCCGCATCCGTCACGGTGAATGGGGTCAGTACTATGTCAGCGCTTTTGGTTTGGCCGCCCGGCTCTCCTGCCAGAAGCAGTGTGTTGTCCAGGTTGTTAACCACCCTGTTCATGGGGATGTCTGGATATACTACTTCCTCCCCGAACAGCGTTTTCTCCCGGACCCAGCCCCGGACACCAACGACGTCATCGAGCCCCACCTTTTCTTGGCTTCTCACTTCAATCTCTCCCGTGCTATCCTCGAGAACGAACCCCTGGCCTGTATGCTCTTTTACCATGCCCACTACGCACAACTTGCTGTTGGTTCTTCCTATATTGTTAATGGAAACCGCATCGATTTTTCTTAGCAGAAAATCCCTTATTCTTTTATATTTTTCAGCGTTGAGCTGGATGATGTCATCGGGGGTCATCTCTAACTTGGTTGCAGCGCTCCTGACGCGGCAGCCCAGCCTTTCACCATCTTCCCCCTCTTCCTGAATAACCATGCTCCTGTCTTTCTTTGTTTTTTCCAGAAAAGCGTCGATGCCCGTTGTCTCTATTTTTTTCAAAATCTCTGGCGTTGCCATGACGCCAAGGCTCAACAGCTTCCGTACTATGGCTTCCCTTTCCATGATAAAAACCTGTATCAGAAATTAATAAAAGCTTCAGGGAACTCGTGACCCAGCGTTTTCGACATGAGTGAAACGATCTTTTGACTCAGTTGTATGTTTATTTTTCTTGTCCGGCCGTATCTTCCCTTGGAAATGACCGAGGCGTTTATCACTCCCAAGACATCGAGCTCGGATATGAGGTCGGATACCCTCCTCTGGGTGAGGGTCTTCAGGCCGTTCTGAATGGCAAGTTTCTCGTACAGTTCGTAGACTTCGCCTGTTTGCATGTTTTTCTTCCCCTTTTTATGCAAGGATAGTATGGAGAGCATAACCAGTTTGGACTGCTTGGGCTGGGCCCGGACTATCTCTATTATCCTGTCTTTGTCGAGTTTTTCCTCTGCTACGTCAACGTGGCGCTCTGTGACCTTTTCGGCGTTCTCTCTTTCAGCAAGTTCCGCTGCCACCCTCAACAGATCCAGGGCCTTTCTGGCGTCGCCGTGCTCCTGCGCAGCCAGCGCCGCGCACTTGGTTACCACCGCGTAATCCACGGCTTCCTCGCTGAATGCTGTCTTGGTTCTCTCAATCAGTATGTCCCGGAGTTCGTTTGCGTTGTAGGGTGGGAATATCATTTCCTCCTCCGAGAGCGAGGACCTGATCCTGGGATCCAGATTATCTATGAATGAGACCTTGTTGGATATGCCCACTATGGTAGTTTTTGCTCCACGCAACTCCTGGTTGATTCTTGTGAGTGTATATAGAATGTCGTCGCCGACCTTCTCCAGCAAGGCGTCTATTTCGTCCAGAACCAGAATGACATTGCCGCCGTTCTTTTCCAACATTTTAAAAAGCTGTTTGTATAAGGTGTTTGTAGGCAGGCCCGTGAAGGGGACTTCGATCCCGAAGCAAGACAGGAGCTGGGCCAGCAGCCTGTACTCCGTGTCCGCCACCTTTCTCATTTTACAGTTCACATAAATTATCTTCACCTTTTTGCTGGAGTTGCTGGCGGTCTCCTGCAAGCTGTTGCTTACCTTTTTTATACACAGGCTTTTTCCTGTTCCTGTTTTCCCGTAAATGAACACGTTGGATGGCTTTTCTCCCCTCAGAACGGGCGCCAGCATCAGGGCCAGCTCCCGTATTTGTTTTTTTCTGTGGGGAATGTTCTCCGGTGTAAAATCGGCTGACAGCGTGTCCTTGGCCCTGAACAAACCAGCACTGTTTGCATAGGAGCTGAAGATCTCGTTCAGGGAGCGTTGTGTCATTAAAACATCACCGTTTTTAGAGGAATTGTTATATTGCTTCCATGCTTAAAAAGCTTTATTTCATGTGGAACCCGAAACCGCCCCCGAAACCACGGTTTCTAGTGGAAAATGGCTCACCCCACGGTTTCTAGTGGAAAGTCGAAACATAACAACAACAAACAACAACAAAATATATAACAATGTTATGATATGATATATGTTTGTTGAAAAAAACAAAACAAAACAATCGAGTCTCCACTGGAAATGATGGTGTGGGGGAGGGGTGGCTGAGAAGGAGTGAAAAACAGAAGCCAGACTAGCGGTTCTGATCGACAAAGATTTAGCTGCCAAACCCCAACCTTTAAAATAATGGTCTTTAATTAATACTATTGGTGTTAAGATGCGAATACTAATCATAGCTGATGTTCACGGAAAATTTGAAACGCTGCAAAAGATAATGGACGCTGTTGAGAAAGAGGAATTTGATGTCGTGGTGTCGCCAGGCGATTTCACGGACATGTTTGACATACCACCAAATTTTTCCCAGCTTGACGTTGCCGACATAGTCATACAGAAGTTGTTGATTCCCAACAAACCCCTTCTCTGCGTCCCAGGAAACCACGATCCATACGAAATAATTGATGTGCTCGATGAATATGGTATCAACTTACACGAAAGAAGAAGGGAGATTTTAGGCACGACATTGGCAGGTTGGGGCGGCGCGATAACCCCCTTCAACACGCTGTTCGAGCCTCAGGAAGATGAAACAAGGGAAGCGCTGGGCAGGATGCTCAAACATGTAACCGGGCGCTGGGTTTTGGTTGTCCACTCGCCACCCAAGGACACATCCCTGGATCTGGTGAAACCGAACAGGCATGTCGGCTCTGCTGCCATAAGGGAAGCGATTGTGAATAAAAAACCGGCGCTTGCGATTTCGGCGCACATTCATGAGAACAGCGGAACGGATGAACTGGGGGAAACGACGCTGTTTTACCCAGGCCCCGCATACCAAGGCTTTTACGGCCTGGTCAAGTTAGACGAAAAGAAAACAACATGCCAGATAAAAAGAGCGAACATCTGAAAGCTAAGCAATTTTTTTCAATCTTTCTATGAGCAAATCTATGCTTGCGCTCTCACAGATGGCAAGAGGAATGCCTAGCAGCCCCGCGATGTTCGTGGCAACACCGCTTACATCAGACACGGTAATGTTGTGCAGCACCACAAGAGCGGGCCTGAGATTTGCAACCTTTATAGCTATCATAGGGCCCTTCCCTGTCGTTATGTTGGTAAATATCAGCGCCCTCTGGGTGGTTACGCCGTACAATTTTATCAATTCGGTGAAAGACAGCTCTGTTATGGCCTTTACCGAATCTATGACGGTATACCCATACATTTTTTCGTCCCTTGAACCTGCTGCGGTAACCATCCTCGCACCGATTTCCGAGCAGAACAAATTGATACTCACGCCCTTTTCAAATTCCTTGATGTCCGCTATGGCGGTTGAAGCGGATTTGCTGTCGGTGATATGCAGGAAGCCCCTGAGCACCTCCCCACCCCGCTGTTCGTCTATGTTTATCAGCGCTTCAATGTACCTCTTCAAAAAGAGGATGCCGGGAGAACGCCGGCGCCCTGACTCGTAATCGGACATGACACTCGATGTTACACCCAGCTCCCTTGACAGGGCCTTTTGCGAAACCCTGAAGAGCGATCTCCATTTCCTAATGGTTTTGCCGGGCTCGCTCGACATCGCTATTTCCCCCAGAATATCCTTTGTCAGGCCCCACTTTCTCAATTCCAGTTCGTCAACAGACTTATCCATATTTCGATAATCGTCTAACAGATTTAAATTCTTTGT
>Ga0315545_1000893_pt1 | contig 30779 bp, 31 predicted proteins | sample SalMarSW160210MG_FD_203096 | JGI IMG/M metagenome (GOLD analysis project Ga0315545, IMG submission 203096) | Salt marsh sediment microbial communities from the Plum Island Ecosystem LTER, Massachusetts, United States - Salt Marsh Sediment SW1602-10 ...
ACCAGATTCGGGGACGTCGGCTGCGGTGGGCTATTCGCAGGGCAGCGGAATACCTTTTGATATGGGTTTTGTAAGAAGTCACTATGTCGGCAGGACTTTCATATCTCCCGACCAGAAGCTGCGTGAGCTTCAGGTGAAATTGAAGCTGGCGGTTGTAAGAGAGGCTGTGGAGGGTAAACGTGTCGTCGTTGTTGATGACTCGATAGTCCGCGGTACGACGACCAAGGGCAAGATAAGGGCAGTTCGAGCGGCGGGGGCCAGAGAAATCCATATGCGTGTGAGCTGTCCGCCTTTAAGGTTTCCCTGTTATTACGGGATTGACTTTCCGACGAAGGAAGAGCTGATTGCGAACAACCGCAGCTTAGAGCAGATAAGAGAATTTCTCGAAGTTGACAGTCTCGGCTATATGTCACTTGAAGGGCTTTTGGGCTGTGCATGTAAGGAGGATGACTGCTACTGCACAGCCTGCTGGAACGGCAGATATAAGATACCTGTTGATGTTGCGGTCAATAAATTTACTATGGAACGTTACCAGATGCAGATGTTTGATGATTTGCCTGATGTAAATGAGTAAATTTGTAAGCTATGAACAGTCGGGGGTAAGTATCGAAGCCAACGACCGGATGGTCGAGCAAATTCAGTCGTCTATGGCGGGTACATTCGGGCCTCGAGTGATGGATTTGCCGGGCGGTTTTGCGGGTCTTTTTCGGCTGGACTACGACGAGCGGCTGTTCAAGAAAAATTATAAAAGGCCGGTGCTCGCAGCGTGCACAGACGGGGTGGGCAGCAAGGTGCAGCTCGCAGCGATGATGCGCAAATACGATACGGTCGGAATAGATTTGGTGGCGATGAACGTCAATGATATGCTGACACTGGGAGCTGAGCCTTTGTTTTTTCTCGACTATCTTGCGGTCAATAAGCTTGAACCTGAAGTGGTGGCAGAGATGGTTAAAGGCGTGGCTGAAGGCTGCAGGATGGCGGATTGTGCCCTTCTGGGAGGTGAGACTGCGGAGATGCCGGACACATATAAGAAAAACGATTTCGATATGGCGGGTTTTGCCGTCGGCGTCGTCGAGCGCAGGAAAATCATAACCGGCAAAAATATTCGAAAAGGTGACGTGATTTTGGGTTTGGCATCGAGCGGGCTGCACAGTAACGGCTATACGCTTGTTCGCAATATCTGTTTCAAGGCGAACAATCTGAAGATGACCGACAGGATAGACGAGCTGGATGGTGCTCAGCTCGGTGAGGTGCTGCTGGAGCCGACGCGGATTTATGTTCGAGCGATGGTAAAACTTTTGAGCGGCTACAAGGTCAAAAAAATCGTGCACGGTATGGCTCATATTACCGGCGGCGGGCTGGCGGGTAATATCGAGCGAATCCTGCCGAGAAGCTGTGACGCTGCAATACAGAAATCGAGCTGGGCTGTGCCGAAGGTGTTTAAATTCCTGCAGGATAAAGGCCCGGTAGAAGAGGCTGAGATGTACAGAGTATTTAATATGGGTATCGGGTATGTTTTGATTGTTGCCGAGGATTTCTCCGACTCGATATCGAAAAAGCTGGGCCGTTACGGCGAGAAGGTCTGTAAAGTCGGCAGAATTACAAGCGGTGCCGGGAGAGTGGTGTTAAAAAATTGAGAAAGTAAGATGCTCGATACTTCCGCCTTCGTCGAGACTTCGGCGGACAGGCGACATTCGATGTTGGATTACGGGATGCGATAGGCAAAATATTTTATCACTTTTTAATGAAGGAGATTTAAGATGAGATGGCGATACTTGAAATTGATTATGATTGCGGTTTTGCTTGGGATTATGTTCTGTGCAGTGTCATACGCTGTAAAAAGTAATGAAGCAGACGAGAAAAAGAATTCTTCCGAGGCAGTTGAAATGGGTGAAAGCGAGCGCCAGGTGACAGAGGCCGAGGTCCCCGCTGCAGCCCTGGCGGCTCTTAAGAAGCAGGCAGGCGGAGCCGAAATCACCGAGTTTGCAGAAGAAATCGAGTACGGTCACACTTTCTATGAGGCTTCGTGGAAGAGCCCTGACGGAAGAAACATAGATTGTCTGGTGACGTCAACTGGCGATTTGGTGGAAATCGAGGAAGAGATGCGGACCGGAAACGTACCCACTGCGGTCCTGAAAGCGTCGTGGGAAGCCGCCGGCGAAGATACCAGGCTGACGTTTGAGAAAAAGACGATGATACTCTACGAGGTCAAATTCCAGAAAGGCGAAAGCAGTCAGGAATTGCTTCTGACGCCGGACGGACGCTTTGTTGAGCAGGAGCAGGATAAAATCAAAGCGGTTGACGAAGATGAAGATGAAGACGAAAATTATGCCGACGACGAAGATGACGATTGGGATGAAGATGACGACGATTGAAGTTGACCCGGGGATACAAGTAGATTAAAAATAGTCGATAGTTAATTCAATATGGTTAAATGAATAAACAGGTTTTCTGCTGCCTGTTTCGAAAGAGTTTGGCTTTCTGTTTAATAAAGGCCTGATATTAAGGTCTTGAGATAGAGATGGATGAAGGAAGCTATAACATTTCCAAAGAACCATGGCTTGCGGTAGTTTTATCACGACTATTTATAGGTGTAGGGCAGATTTACTCCGGAAAAATAGTTAGAGGAATTATTTTAATACTTCTGGAAATATTACTTATATTCATCTCTTATTGGTTTTTGTTTAGCGATAAAGGTAATATAATAATTGGGGCAAGCCTTTTTTTACTTCTGAGTGTTATTGCTATCTGGAATCTTTTTGACGCTCATAGATGTGCGAAGTTAAAAAACGCGGCCGATAACGAGATTTCAAGAAAGGAAAATAAGGATGCGTGGCTGGCTGTTTTTCTCACATCAATAATACCCGGGCTTGGCCAGATATATGTTAAAAAACGACTCTGGGGTACTATTTTTATTATAATTTCTGTAATAATATTTTTGTGCAGAAAAGAAGTGCCCATTTTTTTAATTGGATTAGACGCTATATTTGTATCATGTGTATGCTATCACGCTTATTTTTTCTCACCCATACACCGTGAGAAAACCAAAAAGATGATTTTAATAATTTCCATAACAATTTTTGGTTTCGGTTTATTGGATTATAGCGGCCTTATCATTAAAGAATTTTTAGTAGAAGCTTTCAGAATTTCCACAGGGTCAATGAGTCCGACTTTAGTATCGTCAGACCGTTTATTGTGCAAAAAGTATGATAAATACGACATAAAAAGAGGTGACGTTGTTATTTTCAGGTCACCCGTTGAACCGGACACTCCGTATGCCAGCCGACTCATAGCCACTGAAAATGAGACCGTTGAAATAAAGAATAAAAAAGTTTATATCAACGGTTTAAAAGTAAATCTTAGTTCTATAGATAATATTGAGTATGAATCGGTGGGCAATGGTTCTGAAGTAAATCCTTACGCAGTTCCTGAGGGTCATTTTTTTGTGCTTGGCGACAATAGTAAAAATAGTTACGACAGCAGGTTTTACGGGTCTGTGCCGAATTCTAATTTGATTGGCAGAGCATACAAGATATATTGGCCACCCAAAAGAATCGGTGTTATAGAATAATATAATTTCTTTTTGATGATAACGAGTCTCTAAAAAGTAAGTTTCAATTCATTTGGAAGAAATTTAATGATATACAAATTCATTAAGTTTATAACGGCGGCGTTGATATATTTTGCTTTTGCTGTTTATCTTTATCAGCCTTACTTTGAAAGATTCGACAGATTTCAATACGCACTTGTCGTGAGTGCTGTCGCCGGAGCTGTGGGCTGTTTTGTTTTGAGCAGGCGGTGGACGAGGTCGTTTTTCGGCTCATTTTTTGCGGGAGCGATTTACGCGTTCGGGCCTTTTATGCTCGGCCAGGCGGGTTATCATCCGGCGGCATCGGTTCTTGCGGCGAGTATCCCGTGGTTTTTTTTGCCTGCGGGCTTGTGGCCCAGGGGGAAATTGAGAGCCTTGCGGGCAGTTTTAAGTTTACTACCCTTCGCTGCGGTAATTGTTTTTTTTCAGGCGGCACAGTATCTTCGATTTTACCCTGCAGCTAAAAATGTCTCGATAGAGGCGATTGATTTAGTTAGCTTATTATCAGCTTTGGTTGCGGCGAAGCGGGGACTGGTGCTTATCGGCTTTTATCATATACCTATTGCAGCTTTGATTATCGGTTGTGCGATGCTGATAAAAGCAAGGCGTCTTGGGACGATTGCAATTATTATTGCGAGTGTAATCGCCAGCGTTTATGCACCGGTTCTGTCGGTCAGTCCTTTTATGTGGTTTTCGATAGCGGCTGTTTGTCTTTCTGTAATCGCCGGTGCGGGTATCGACGGCCTGTCGCTGGCGGGCGCATCCGACAGAAAATGGATTCTCGCCGCTGTGATTGCGATGCTGTCGCTTGCGATAGTGACATTACTTCTGGCGAGCAAATATTTTCAAACCTTTTTAGGGCTGGGAGCCGATTACGCAAGGTTGTTTGTAGAGTCGGGGAGGATGTATATACTCGGTGCGATTGCGACGGGTATTTTGTTTTTTATGGCGGGAGTGCAGCGGCGATTGACGTTCTTCAGGCTTATTGTGTTATCTTGTGCGGTTGGGATTGATATATTTATCTGTGCACAGTATGTAGTTGATGAGGTTCTTTGAAAGACCCTGTGCCGTTTCTATTAAATAAGTTTCACTTTTTCAACTTGTCATTCCGCACTTGATGCGGAATCCAAGGAATTAAAAACTGGATTCCCGCTTTCGCGGGAATGACATAAAAGTAGAAGTTTCTTTTTAGAAACGGCACTGCTTAAAATATTTCACGTTCGATTTGTCCGAGGTAGAATCGGCCGTCCCTTCGCATAAAGGTTATGATTTTGTCAAACTGCTGGTCGATGAACTGCTGCTGGTTTGAGACGATGCTTATTGCGATGACGGCTGAGAGCTTATTGTCGTTATGGCCGACCTCGGCGGCGGAGACGTTGAATCGGCTTCGCAGCCGCTCGATGAGGCTCTTGACGATACTGCGTTTTGCCTTGAGCGAGCCTATCGCATGAAGATGCAATTGAGCTTTCATAACACCGACAATCATAAGTTTTCGATACTCGGTTCTCGATACTCGTTTCCCATTCTCGCCTTTGGTTCGTTGTAATACGGGCTTGAAGTCATATTACGATATCAGTGAAAAGTCAGCCTGTCAATAGAATCTTAGAAGATGTCATACGTGATTTGATATCGTCTAAAATCGCGGGCAGGAGCTCGCCGAGACGCTATTGTAGCGGGCAACTGTTGTTTATTCATCATCCGGTAATACTAACTTTTTAATTCTCGACTCTACTACTGAACTCTTTAGGATTCCATTGAGGATTTTTTGAACGACTGGATTCGGAACAGGCTTGAGGACGGTATATTGTTGCTTATTTAATACCACCTTTAATTTGCCTTTATCTACATCTATCGGTCTATTACAACAAATAAGGCATTCTTTAGTAAACTCTTCAAAGTCCGCACTTGACAGCAGAATATGAACATCGTCGCCGCCGGGGCAATTTCTGTGCAATTCAAAATGTGTCGTACTCGTGATAAGAATTATTTTATCGTCATCTTCAGGGTCTTTATTCAAAACAATGTAATACCGAGGATATGCGTCAGTTGGAAGCTGAGCTTTGAATGCTCCGCCTTGGACAAGAATTGCCTTAAATTTTAAGTGCTCCGGTAACTCCATCTACATAAAATCAGCCCAGGCTTTTTGCTCGTCGATTATCATATCGAGCGTCTTCCTTGACTGCTCGTCTAAATCCTCAAAAAAATCCTCATAAGGTAAATCTACGCGACTTCCCTCAGAAGGTTTGTTTTTCTGATATGCTTTCAGCTCATGTGTCATATCTCGCAATTTCCATTTATCAATATGTCCAAGCTTTTGATAAATCTCGTCGAGAATAGAAAGGTCGGATTCACTCAGATATTCGTCATTAGGGCTGTCTTTTGCAATTAAATCAAAGCTACTTCTGAACCCAAATTTATAACAATCAGGATTGGCTTGTGAATCATTTATCAAGTCCAGCAGTTCAGAGCTGACAGGCCCATGATCCATAGTGTAATAATGCCCTCCAACGATGGGTCGGCCATATTTTGCAAGATGTTCCCTGTCAGCGTAGTAAATCAGCTTAATCAACTGAAGCTTATCCATAGAACTGTTATTTCGGTGTAACAACCATAAAACAGCCTGGATGGCCTTTTCGCGGCTGAATGGAAATTCAATTTTTTTGGGTAAGTTGGGCATAGCCTTCCTAACTTAATTTTACAATATATCATTCGTCAAAATCAAACATTTTGTTCAATAAAACGGCGTTTTCGCGTATTTTCGCTGATTTTACGCATATTTTCAACGTTTATTAAGCCTTTATTATGCTTTCTATCCTCTTCTTGACATCATCCAAGACCTCCGGCAGCAGCTCGCCGAGACGCACAGGCTCGGTATCACGTTGCTCGTCACTCGTATCCCGGCTCTCGATTTCACGTACCTGTACGCCTTGAGTAGTCATAAAAGACCTTTCATTTTATATTCGAGCTCGATTGTGCGAGCTCAAATTTGCTGTTTTGCATTCTGTTCCCAGCGCGCCAGGCGAATCTTAAAAAGTTTTTGAACTCTCCTTATGAGCTGTGAAAAATTTCAAAAACAATTAGATATTGCATGGAGCGCTTGGAACATTAATTTCAGAGTCCTCTTTTAAGTTTAATCCTGAATATATCCATACCGAATTCGATAGATTTCTGATTTTAGTTTTTTTGATTTTTGAAAATGCTCGTTTAACCTCTTTTCCGAAATTACTGGAATTCATCGGCCGATAACCGTTCTCGAAACACCAATTCACATAAGAATCATAAAGCTCTTTGCACGCAATAGAGTCAAAGCCCCCCCACTCTTGTCTTCGACAAGAAGACGTGGGGGTAAAATTCTCCAACAGAAACGTTCTCGCCGGATTGACGTCCCTGCGATACTGCTCGATTGCGGCAATACATCTTCTCGGCTCAGCGAATCTGCCGGCGTCTTTTAGCTTCTGCAGGCCTTCGAGCGCCCAGTTGAATATTGCCGGCAGCTCGCAGCAAAGCTCATCGACTAATTTGTGATTTTGTCTGTCGGCTTCGATAGTGACATCGAAAGGTACGTACAGCATCCTCCGCCAGATGCCGATTGATTTGTCCGCGAAGTTCGGCAATTGATTCGTGCTGAGCATAACCTTCGCGGTGGGTTTTGAATGTATCGGCTCCTTGTATTTTCGCTGAAACGTCATCGCATCGGAACTGGTGAAACTTTTCAGTGCGGTCTCGGCGAGTTCGTCCAGCCGGTGACTCGATTCGCTGGTCGAATTCAGGTTTTTGCCGAGGGTCGAATATAGCGAGAACTGCTGCGAGAACAGCGACAGCGGTATGTGGCTGACGTTTTGTTCGCCGACCATTTTTTCTATGATTTTGGTAAAGACGGTTTTGCCGTTGGCACCTTCGCCGGCGATGAGCATAAATTTCTGATAACTGTTCTGCGAACTCAGGCAGTAGCCCGACCACTGCTGCAACAACTCGATTCTCTCGCCGTCGCCGTCCATCACCTCGTTGAGAAACTGAAGCCATCTGTCGGGCTTTGCGTCCGGCTCATAATCGTAGGGCAGCTTCGAGACGCTGAAATATGCAGGCTTGTGCTTTATAAAGCAATCGCCTTTTTGAGAATGCTTCATCAGCACTCCGTTCTCGAAAACGAATGTCACGATGCTGAGGCTTTCTCTGCTGTCATCCCAGCTGTTTAGCTCTCTTTGCTCGCAGAGATGAACACCCTCGAAGCTCGATACGCAAAGCAGGACATTGTTGACGAGCTGAGCCGTGATTCGAATGTGCTGGTCGTCATCGCAGATTGAGCAGTTATTGTTCAGGCCTCTGAGGTGAGTTGTGATTTGCTTTTTTATTTCAGCGTCCGAGAGCTTTGTATATTTGCCGTCCTGCCATTTATAGAATTCGTCCCGCCAGTTTCGAAGTGAGTAATCAGCCTGGAGCATAAGAGCTTTTGAGAGCTCTTTTGATTGCGGGTTCGCGTCCCAGATGTACTCTGAAATCAGGAAGCCCTCGGCGAGCCTGTCCGGGTCGGTGAAAAAATCCCTTTTCGAATTTCTCATTGCCAATTCCTTTATAGCCGAAAAGAAGTTTTTTTGACACAGATTTACACGGTTAAAAAAATAGTTTATAAAAATCTGTGTTAATCTGCGTTAATCCGTGTCTAAAATTCTTCTTTATAATTCTCTCCTGTGTCAATCCGTTTCTTATTTGAGTTGTGTGACGATTTGCTTTGTCTCGGCTGATTGGTTTTTCTGAGCTTCTTTGAAGGCTTCTGTGCTGTCAGCATTGAGCTTTTTGAAAAGCTCGTTTCCCTCGATGATTTCTTTCAGAGCTTTCGTTTTTGCCCGTGCCTCTTTTAGATACGCAACAGCCTTTGTTCCGTAAACCCCGCCTATCAATGCACTTATGGCGATAGCCAGCTCCAATCCTGCGTCGGTCAGCTCCCAGACGTCCGGCCTTTCGCTCGAATCTGAAATCGCTGTCTGCGTTATAGCGAGACTACTGTCACTCAATAAATCTTCAGCGGTCTGTGCCGGCGGGAACTCTTTCGGCAGCCCGCAATATGTGACGAACGCTCTGCTCTGAAGTTCGCTGAGGTTCGCAAGTGACTGCAGCTTGGCCGATGTGAATTCATCTTCAGCGAGCTCAGCCGTCATCGCAGTTGTGCGATTGTGAAGCCAAGCGTTCTGCTTTTGCGTTTCGTTCGGTGCAAAGCGCAGACTGTCACAGCCGACAACAAATACAAAAAGTATTACCGTTACGAACATAATCTTTCTCATCGTCTCTCTCCTAAATCGTTAAAGGTTTCTGTTTGTGGATTTTCACCATTGATTTGTTTTTCTATTGCTCTTATTCGGTACTCGAATGCGATAGATTTTGCCTGCAGGCTTTCGATTCTGCGCTCGAACTTATTTTGATTGTCCAGCAGCACGGTTACGTCTTTTTGCAGCATATCCAGTTGTCCCTGCAGGTTCACCCAGCTTCCGACTATAAGCGAAGCAAGCAGCACAATCTGGATAAGTACCGACACATTCACCTGCCGATTAAACTTCCAGCTTTTTCCGTTATTGTTTTTTTCTTCTGTCATTCTGTAACTCGCATATGATAGCTTTCAACTTCAACGTTCGAAGTTCTACGTTCAACGTTCATTAGGGTTTTGCCCAGAAGACGTTTTTGTCACCGACTCTGCTTATAACGACGAAGCTGCCCGCCTGTAATTGGCCCTGCTGGAAGAATGATTCTGCCAGATTGAACGCTTTGAATTCTCCGCCTACCTCTATCGGCAGTGAGCCTTCCAGTCCTATTGTGACCGGGGTAACGTTATAGACGTTATATGACGACAGGCTTTTAATCTTGCCTGAAAGCACCTGGGCTATCGAGCCCGGGCTCGCGGCAACCGCTCTTTCGGTCAAATCCAGGCCGCTCCTGGCAAGCCGTTCCAGGGTTTGTCTGCTTTCATCTGTCTGCGATTGGGCGCTCATAGCGAACGTCTCCTTTGTTTTTTGATTTTCAGTTTCGTAACCTGATTTTCGAAATCCATCTGCACACGCTCTACCCAGGTTTTGCTTCGATTGTCTGTCTTTAAGCCGAACAGGTCTCTGCTTTCAGGGCTCGAAACAATCGCGTCACCCGGTTCGTAGTCGATAAGCAATTGCAGCGTTTTTACTTCGAAGCTTTCGGTCGGCTTAGCAGAACCGGCGGCCTGTCTGCGAATAAAGTCTCTCAGGGCCTCGCTGTCGTCGGCTTCGTCGGCCTCGCCCAGCACTGCCCTTTGCGTGTTTGCGAAATTGCTTTTGCCCGTCACTTTTCGATACCTGAATTGTCTGGGCAGCGTGAATACCCTGTCGATAATGGGTACAACCGAGTTGACAGGCCCATCCGCCATTTCACAGCTCAGCCTTTCGTCGCTTACCACCGAAGCTGTGAGCCTGAATCTCAAAACGCCCTTCATCGCCGCAACGTACGTGAATATGTCGAGCCTGTCACTCGAAAGCCATATTCCACACTCGTCGAGCCGGTTCTCGAACGCCCCTAAATATTGCAGCCAGTGTTCGCCGTCGTCGTAAGTGACCTCGAGAAAATAGCCCATTGATTTTCCCTGCTTGTCGCAGCTTAGTGCGGGCCAGAAACGCCTGTGCTTCTTGACGTAATTGTGATTGCCGAAGACCGGCGAAAAATCATAAGCCTGGCCCTGATTATAAGGCTCTGCTGTATAGTCACCCGCCTCGTTGAGGACCCATCTGCGATAAACATCCTTGACCTCGATAAAATCGGGATTCGTTGAAGGCGAATACAAATCGTATTTAATTTCCTCGAGGCTCGCGTCCCAGCCTTTGACGAGCTCGAACGTCGCCTCGAATATCTTGTAGTCACCTCTGCCGACATATCTGTTTGTTACAGGCACAATTTTGCTGCTCGACAGATCGGTGACATTCGTACCCGATATGCTCAGAATCTCGCCTGCTCTCTGACAGTTCAGCTCGACCGTTCTGCCTTGTGCGTCTTTGTAAAATATTATCTGCTGTGCCGGCCCTGTCTCTGCCGTACTCGGTGTGAACCTGAACCGAAGGCCCGCACGCTCGCAGCATCGCTGCAAAGCATCGAGCAGGTTCAGCCCCGTAACATCAAGGTCGTAAACTATCTGTCCCTGCGTCAGTGCTTCAAGCCTTTCAATCGGCTGGCACTGCAGCATACCGGCGGGCAGATAAACGCTCAGCAGGTAATTGATAACCTCGGCACAACTGAACAATCTGCCGTCGCTGCTATCGCCTGCAAACAGCCTGACAGACTTGCCGTTATATAAAACCGTCTGGACACTTGCGTTCGGCTCAGCAGTCTCGTTGAAGGTTGTATCTGCTCCGCCGAGAAGTATTACCGTACCGTCATCTTTCGCAATGTATCTATCGTAAACTGTTATCCGCTCAAGCTCGCAACTGTAATCTCTTGCTGTTACTTCGATTGACAAACCAGCAGAGTTGAATTTGCTTTCGATTTTTTCTATCCTGCCGAAAAATATCACAACGCTGCCGACAGATGTCCCCTCGTCAAATAGATATTTAATGCAGATACTTTTACCAGCCTCTGGCTCGAAGCAACCGTCATTTGTGCTCGTTAGTTTTGCCCAGCCGAATTCAGGCCAGTTGGCGCGAACAATCTCGACAAGCTTAAGCTGTGAGCACAAACTGCCGTCATAGAACACTTCAACCCGCCCTGCTGCAATCGACAGCTCATCTTTCTGCGACTGATAGAAATCAACTCTGTTCGACATAAAAAACCTGCTCTTTAAACCGCTTGCACGTCCGCAATCACAGGTGGATTGCAAACTTTCGATATGATATCAATCGTGCTAATCATAATGTCACCTTCCGTACCAGCCTTGTCTTCGGCTCTTACGGCAAAGCTGTACCTTCCCTCGCCGGCGACCGTAACATCGCAGCTGTAAAAACCTTTGCCCTCGTATCCTGTTACTGCTGTTGCATTTTCATAATCAATCTCGCCGGTCCCGTTGTCACTATAAACATTAAAACTTGCGGGCTCGCTTTCCTGTGCGAGAGGACAATAATACCAGCTCAGCCGGACGCTGCTGGATGTTTGCTGCTCAGCCTTTAATCCATAAACAACATTCGGTCTCGGTTTTAATAACACACCCTCGTTATCAAAAGCTGCTTTAGCTACCCCCTGCAGACCCAGCTCAAGACAGCCGAATCCGTTAGCCCTGCGAACTGCGTAGTAATACGTTTGTCCATCCTCGTGTGAGATATAGCTCGGCACCTGAATCTCGATTGGCTCAGATTTAGTCACCAGCAGGATATTGTCAAAATCAATCGTCCAGAAGCTGCTGCCTCGATAAAGAATCGCACAGCCGTCACGACGCACCCAGAACCAGCCCAAACTAAGTACCGTCCCAAGCTTAAAGGCGTTGGAAGTCATACCGCCAAATAAAGCATCTTTGTAAAATTGGGCATCCATTAACTGGGCGTCCTCGTAATCTCGGTGTCACTGTCAGCCGGCGTGTGTGTCAAAAGCGGCGTCGCTCCGTCATCGTCATAGTAAACAACCGCTCCGCTGGTTTTGTTCTGAATCGCTTTATTGACAATTGTCTTCGCCGACTTCTCAATCGCCTCGTGTTCTGTCTTTATTGTAAAATGCATCGGTACCGCATCTGCGTGTGTAAACAAAAGACCTATACAATCGGCGTTCATCTCTTGCGCTGTAAGATTGACCTTCCACTGACCGTTGCCGACGTGTGTCGGCGTATTGGTTAGTGACGCCTGGCTTCCGCCGTCTTTGGTTATATATCCGTTTACAGTCCCGCTCGTAATAGTCGAGCCATCTGTCTTTTTTATCATCTCAAATACAAAGCCTGTTACTGACAGTTCTTTTACGAATCCCATATCAAAAACCTCCTATCAGGTTATTTGCTCTTGCGAACGCAGGCTTAAAGCCAACCAGCCCCAAGTCCAAATCTTCAGTGAATCCATCACAGCTTTGTGGATTACCATCGTTATATGTGTTGCAGGCGAATATATAGTGCCAATCAAAAGGTTGTATGTACTGTGAATCCACCTGGAGCGTCTCTTCAAGATTACCGCCCTCTCCGTAGTAGCCGTTCGTACAGATATAAGCTGTGTATCGTCCGGAATTATTAGCTCCGCCGTCCCTGTCTCTTGTGATGGTGATATAATAAGTTGTTGCTCCCTGTGCCCCTGTCCAGATATCAGACGTCGGCGAGCCCAAATCATAGATTCTTAAATATATCCTCCAATCGTAATTATAGACAAATAGATTAACCGCATTGTAAGAGTTGACAAACCAGCCTTTCTCGTCATCTACATTCTCGGATAGAGCCCAGTGCGTAACTCTTAATGTATATCCATTTTTGTAGTTGCTGAATTGCGCCTTGAATTTATGGGTGAAGTCTTTATCGAAAAATTGGTACCCCATCGCCTTATAAACGTAAGCTTCTTCATTACGGCTCAAATCGTTCCACGATACCTTTGAGCTTGTCACCGTAATTTTGCTGTTTGGGTCAGCTTCCGTATAGGTTGTAAAATCCTCAATCGCCATCGATATCCTCTATTTCAATATTAAAACGGCTCGATTTATGCAGGTTGTCTTTAGCCTGTCCTAATGCGTCCAGAACTTTCATATTTCGCGGCTCAAAATCTTCAGCGATAAATCTCTTGAAGTCCTCGAAGGTTAGCTTGCTGACATACTTGTATTTATTGCGGACTTTTTCAGGTAGAAGATTGTACTGCTGCTGTGTCAGCCCTTCCTTGTACCAGCGGGCGAATGCGTTATGTATCAGCCGCAGTTTTTCCTGTGCCGCATAAAGATACTCAGACTTATCCGCAATCGATACGCAATCCTGTGGAAATTTCATTTGTCTTCCCTTCAATTTTCCAGTCTTTAAGCCTGTTCTGTCCAGTTGCCGTTCTTGGCAATTGTCACCCAGTCGCCGTTAGCGTCAGCCACAAGTGTAATACTCTCTCCGATTGCATCCGCCGACTTATATTTGCCCGCGGCCTGGCCGCTCGTGTCCCTGATAGCTGCACTGCCCGGCTCAATCCGCAGCTCATTCGCCGACTGCACCGCAAAGCAAAACACCGTCCCCTCATCCGCCGACGCCGGCAGCGTAAGAGTTACCAAACCACTCGCACCGAGATTGGTATGAATACTGCCCGACTCAGTTTCTGTGAGCGTATCATCGCTCGTATGCGCCTCGATGTCTTTTTTTATTCCGCCGGTTGAATATGGTACACAAAAATTATGCCCCTCTCTGGCGTCAACTATCGATTGTATCTCGCCCGACGACGTCGCAACGACCGCCAGACGTATATGAGCCGTCGTCTTCATATCGGGAAAATCGCTGTACTCGTCGGTTACCAGATTTGCTTCGCTGTCGAGGTAGATATATATTGCACTTTTATCATCTGCCAGCGTATTGCCGCTCGAGCCTGGATAGCTTACCAGCTCGGTCCCGAGCAAAAACTTTCCGCTCTTTACGCCTATATCCAGCCCGACCTCGTCGAAAACCCGCAAATCATTTGCCCGCTTTGTCGCAAGCAGCAGCCGATACAAAAGCTTTCTGAACTGCAGATAATAAGGTGATGTCCCTGTCGGTATATATTCGACACCTGTTTCTATGTCACTTTCAATATTCAGCAACTCATTATCACTCGGATATGCCTCTGCCATAATTCTGTCCTCACGTTAATTTGTCCCCAAAACCATTTTTTTCTCTGCCTCATCAAATGAAATAACCTGCAGACTCTCTACACCTTTTGCCGCAGGTTCTACGAATATTTCTTCGCACTCGATAGGCTCGCTTTCGTTACCCTCTCCGTCGATAATCTTTACAGCGAACTTATAAACGCCCGCTGGTAACTGCTCACTTACCCATTCAATCAAATCAGCGTCAACGCCGAACTGTCCCCGCCCGTAATAGCCCATTGCGAACCCGGCACCTGCAGACCAGTCTCTGCCGAAGTCACTTCTGCCGAACCTGCTCATCCCGAATCCGCCTTTGTCCTGCCAGTCCGCCCATATCTCTATCGGCTCGGAATTAACAGGATTCTCATAATCAATCTCGCCAGTCCCGTTATCGAAATAGATGTTGACCCTCGCCCCCAAAGCCAGATTTTGCTCTCGAAGCAAACCGATTTTCACCCTGCCGCTTTTGCCCTCGCTGTCGGCAAGCTCACCACTGAAATCTACATCAGCTTCGCATGCATCCACCGCAAAAACTTCAATACGAACGGATGACGAAAAAGAATTCGGCAATTGAACGAACATCTGCCTTTGATTCGTGTCTCTGCTTGTCCCGCAGTATCTGCCGCTAACATAAACCTGATAAAACTTATCCTGCCACGACGACTGCCACCTCAGCAAAGCCGTTCTCGGCACGCCGACACTGTCGCCGTCTCTGAAGACCCCCGCCGGCAGTTCGAATGCCCTGACCTTGTTTATCCCTTCGCTGATAAGTCCCATCTTAACTATACCTTCAACTGCGTATACTCGATTTCATAGCTGACAACGACCCCGCCGCCGCTTTCGCTTTTTCCCGTCACTTTGAATTTATCTATTCGCACGTTCTCAAATACCTTGCCTTCATTTGTCACAAGACTGTGAACCTTACCGTCCATTATTGATGATATCTGCTCTATCCTCTCTTCCATTTGTTTCAGGCTCGCAGCTCGCATCTGTCCTTTCTGTTTGAGCTTTCTGCCGCGACCGCCCAAATCTATACTCACAACTCCGTCCAGGCCTGGCACAGCTCTTTCTTTCAGCGCTCGCTGCGCACTACCCACATCAATCTCTAAAAGCTGCTCATCGAATAAAATTTGTTCATCCAGCTTTGTTCTCATTTGAAACTTCCCTCAAGTACCACGGGCTTCCAGCCCGTGGTAACACGGACAAGATGTCCGTGTTACTGTTAGTCTCGTGACATCCTTATAGAGCTTCCGTCTAAGGTCAAATCCGCAACGCCGTCACCGTCGGTATCAATACAGACCTGGCATCGCTCTCTTGCCTTTTCGAAAAGCTTTTTATAATGCAGACTCTTTGCCCAGAAGTTTTCATCTGTTGCGTTGCTCGCCAGCATCGCATAAACACTCGACAGAACACAAAACACCGCCGCCGGCTTCAATACCTCCGCATCGATGATATCCTCCGCTTCTATTTCAGTCCCAGCCCTGCCGGGCCCAATCCCGAAATACTCCGTCAGACGCAGACCAGCCTCGACTATCTGAGGCTCGAAGGTGCTCACTCGGTAATAGACCCCCGTTCCTGCAGGCGGCCCTATCGCATCTGCATCATCCTCAGAACGTATCACCGAAACCGTAAGCTCTGTCGCCGAATCTACCGAAACAATCTCATACACCCCGTCAATCGCACCATCCGAGCTGCGAAGATAAATCACGTCACCAGCCTCAACATTAGCAGAGACAAAATCTGCTCCGCTCGCACTGAAGTTCATCCCGCTGATTTCGCCATTATCTCCGCAAGCTTGTACCTGCCAGGGCAGATGAAGCTCGCCGAACAGTACCGGCTCATACTTTGCTATATCGATATCATTACAAAATTTTATCATTCCAATTCGCCCTTCCTAAAACTATTGCGTATGGCGGACGGCCTTAAACCGCCCGCCATACATACCGAATCCTCACCTTAACTGGTCGACAGGCCCCGAATCAGACCGTGTGCCGCCTCGTTCTTCAGCTCTAACGTGTACTCGCCGATAAGCTGACCGCTCTCATAGTCACCGCCGCTCGCTAACGGCTTAAAGTGAAAACTTCTGCCCGCAAGCGGAAGAACATTTACTCGCGATGAATCCACGAAAAGTGCCGCATCCTGCGGCAGCCATCGTGTCGTCACCACCCTGCAGACCCCGAAGTCACTCTCATAGATACTTATCATATCCTTGTAGGTGACATCTGTAGCCGAAAAGCTTCTCGAACCGTCGGCGAAGCCGTTAACTTTGCGCTTCTGAAATCCACCTACAACAATCAAATCTACATTGCCGCTGCTGCTCTCCCAAATCTTACGAAGTACATAATTTACCTTCGCCTCATCAAGGTCGTTGCCCGAAGGAAAGCCGCTGTCACCGGTATGGAAAACATTTGTCCCCAAATGTTGAATTATCCCCTCCATCGTTCGACGAACCGTTCCACTGCCCTGCGGATCGCTCGAGGGCTCTCCGCCGTTAATCACCGTGTTCTCGAGGTCGCGTATCAGTTCACGAAGCCGCTCCTGCTTCTGATAATCCATCTCATCTGCCAGACCCAATTGGCTCGCTGCCATATCAGAACCTGATACATCGACTGCAGCCGTGAATATCTGCGTATAGTTGCCGCACCTGTTACGATTCGTAAACCTCACGCCGGGCTTGTCAGCCCCCTCGAGAGCAGCGTTGCTAAGAATATTGATTACCTGATTGTCCGCCAAATCTTCCGCAGTCGTACCAGCATAACCTCGAACCACTGTCAGCGTGTCACCATTAACAGCCGTCACCAGCATCAGCTCTTCCGAGCCTTCAATCTGAATCTGGTCACCTGCCCGGAACCTGCTGCCGTTATCAACGTCAAAGTCCGTATCAACCGCAGGGTCTGTGAAAGTATCGTCATTAACAGCGTCTTTGTTCGGTAGAAGCTCATCCTCAAGCCACTCGTGATGTGTGCTCACAGCCTCCCTTAGCGGGTCGCCGAGCGCATCCAAAAGCGGTGTCTCGTAAGGCGATATTATCCCGATTAAATCGGACACGTCCTCTGCCAGTTCCGGCAGAGTAGTACCCGCCGAATATGTCGCTTTTCCTGTAAATGCCATAACAAACTCCTTATCTTTTATTCAAAACTCACTTTTGTCATTCCCGCGTCTCTTGTGTCATTCCCGCGAAAGCGGGAATCCAGTTTTTTAGATTATGGATTCCGGCACAAGACCGGAATGACAGTTCAACAAACATCATTTCCAAAGAGCAAAATAGAAAACTAAAGAACGTTTCTTCTCAGCTTCAAATACTCCTGCAAATCTCTTCTGTCCCCTGAACCAGCCGCCTTTTTTGCAGCCTGCTCGAGTATGCTTTGGCCAGCCGCTTTGCTCTTTACACCCGATGTCTTTCTTACAGCCGCTCCTGACGTATCAGCTTTTGCGAACAGGTATTGCTTTTCTTTTTTTAATTTCTCTATACAACCGTCTAAATCCGACTCGCTGTTACCTTTGAGCCTGCTCTTTGCAAGCAGAACTGCTGCTTCCAAATCAGTCGCGCCAGCCACCAATAACTTGCGAGCCAGCTCCTGTTCGCATCTTATACTCTCTAACTGTTCAGCCGCTTCCGAAAGCTCTGCTTTCGTCTGCTCTAATTCAGCGGACAATTCCTCGTTCTTCTTCTCTGCACTCTGTGCCCTCTTGCGATAACGTATCGACTCCGTCACCGGAACAAGCTTGCCGCTTAATCCAGCATCCTGTTCCGCTTCTGTCTCTGACAGCCTCTCTTCGTCAACCTGACTCATATAACCTCCAAAAAGTAAAAACTAATCACTAATGTCGTAGCCCAATTCCTTGAGTATCTGCTCACTCGATACTCCGAGCTCTTTTTTCATCTGTGCCTCCTGGAGTTTCTCCATCATATTCTCAGGCAGAGGGCTCGGAAAAATAACATCAACTATTCTGTCTTTCGCTGCCGTTTTATAAATTCCTGATTTGTCCAGTATCTCAAGGACCATTCTGCATATATTTTTTATCCCCTCTCCGTAGGTTAATCTCTTCCGTTCAGTCTTACTTAGCAGCCCCATCAATGTCAGCCGAAGCGCAACAGCACTCGTAAGATTGCCCACTCTGCCTTTGATTACTCCCGCTACAATAGGCGTCACCGAGCTGGTCTTGTCCATCGCTTCACGAATCTCGTCGATGTGCCTGTCCTCGCTCGGCGTGTAATTGTCACCGCCGAACTCCTCAATCGTCGCATCCATATTGTCCGTGCACCACATCCTGCCGGGCGATACAGGCTTGTCCTCGAAGCCCTCAATGCCCTTGCCAAGATACATCTTGAAGGATTGAAACGTTATCCGGTTCGAGCGGTCGCTCAGCCTCGTATTAAGCTCATCCTGCAAAGGTATCAATGGCTCAACGTCACTTATCCCCTCGTAGTAAAAAGGCTGTGCCAGGTTCTGAGTATGAACCACCGGCAGAAATCCCCACGGCAAATCCCCTTCACTAACGAGTTTGCGATTCTCATACCTCTGCCACGCATCCGCCGAGACAATCTCAGTAACCGCAACCGTTTCTCTGTTATCCGTTACAGAACCACCGCCGGACAAAAGACGCGATAGAAATGAGCTCTTTCTGCTCACAGCATTTCGCTTCTGATAAAAATGCTGAACGTAATACCTGATTTTCCTGTAATCTTCCTCATCCAGAACAGGCAGTGCTCTCGGTGCCTCAATAAGTTCCAGCCCGATTGTCTGTGCCAACTGCAGCACAGCTTCTAAACTGGTGTTTTGAAGTGAAGGAGAAGTGAATTTCTCGAAGATTTCTTCGCCAGGCCTGACGAAACAATCGACGAAACCGTAAACACCTCCGAGCACCGCCATATCCTGGAAAAATCCTATACCGCCGTTAGCCGAAAATACGGCTTTTAATATCGCCTCTATTTGCACCTTCTTTTGGCTGTCTGGCGATTTGGATATCAGACTCAGCGGCTTTCCGAATAAAAAGTCAACCGCCGCATTTATTCGCCACGATATATCATTTTCTATTACAACTTCTTTTCGCTGTATGTCCCCCACCGCTCTGCCGCCGAACACGCCCGTATTAGCCGAATGTACCAATCCTGTTATTCGTGCCGGCAGCCCGTACTCCTGGGCCTGTACGTAGCACCTGCCGCTCTCGCTAATCTTTCTGCTGTACGTCCCGGTGCCGAAACTATCAACTATCGGATTCGCATAATATTCCCACAGTTTGCTGAAATGTCTTTGCACCTCAATTGCGCGTTCTTCGATAAGCCACTCGAGGAATTCCTCGCCAAGACCTTCGTCTCTAAATATCCCCGGCTCAAATCCCATATCAGCCCCTTTCCGTAATCCGACTCATATCTCATCATCAACCTTCCGCCTGCCCTTCGTAGCCTTGGCGTAGAAGGGTCCTCTGTCATCCGCCCTCTGTCATCCGTTCTCTGTCGTCCGCCTTCCGTCCTCCATACTTGGACCCCCTTGCACGATCTTGCGCGCTTTTGCTCTTTTTTAAAGGCGTGAATTTCCGTAAGTGCTTATGTGGAAAGGATTAAAAAAATTTTCAAAAAAATTGGATTTTCTCTTTACCCCCTTGCATGATTTTGCGCGCTTTTGTGTTTTTCAAAAGGCGTGAATTGACGTAAGTGCTTGTGGTTAAAGGACTAAAATCCCCCTTGCACGATCTTGCACGCCACCCCCATTTTTAAGCCAAAAACGACCCTTCGTGTTTAGTGATTTGGCTACTAAAGACTCGTATGAATATATTAATTACTTTCAGGCAGGTAAATAATGAGGATGTTTTATTTAAAATGACTGTGTCATAAGAATAAGGCAGGACTAACCGAAAAATATTCAGCCAGTTCGACAATATGTGTTTTGCTCAATTTGCGTTGACCTTTAAGAATAGCGTACCCCAATGTTCGATTCCCTAAAATGCGGCCAAGGTCTGAGCCGTTAAGCTGATTTTCCGCTAATAGAAACTTTAACAACTCAATGGGTTTTTGCTTTTTTGCTTCAAAACGGCTTTTTTCATAATCTTCAATGTTATTGACCAAGCTTTCTAAATAATCTGATTGGGATTTCGTCAAATCGTTTCTTGAAACCAACATTTCGGCAATCTTCATTGCTTTTGCATATTCCGTCTTATTGTGTATAGGCTTGAGCATAAAAAGCTTTTCTTGTAACCCCAAAAAATCGTCTGGCAAATCGTAATTCGCTTTATTTTTAGTAATTGCTAAAGTCATAATTTTTCTTTCCACTTTTCTTCATTGTACTCAGAATGAGTCATTACGACTGCTATTATAATTATAAACCTCGCAAAGTTTACTCCAGTAATCACTCTATATTTATTGCCGCCCACGTTGAATATTATATAACCTTTATACCAATCAGCCGTGTTAAAAGTCCGCCTCACATCAGCATAATTATCCCATCGGGCGTTTCCTACAACTTCAAGCCATCTTCTTAATGGCTTTTCAGCCCGTGAATTCAGATTCCAAAATTCTTCTAACTTAAGCTTCCCTGCTACTTTCATCTGTCTATATTATGTAGACAAATCGGTATAAAGTCAAGAGAAAAATAGTTAAATTTCAAAAAATTCTTTGCCAGATGCTTCTATGTGCTTGAAATGTCGTAATTTCCCTAAAAAATATTATACATTCCACGCTTTTTACCGAAAAGCCCGTACCTTGCAAAAATTTTCTTCGTACAATCATATTATTATGAATATATATATAGACTGACAAATGACCTGAGTTCTTTGAAGATTATAAAGCTGTTGATTTTGCATTAAAGGGGGGCATATTGTATTAATCGAGATAAAGGATTATTTTCCTTTTACAGCTCAAAAAGTTATCGAAGAAATCGGCTTGATGTATAACAGGAGCTTATCCCTGTTTGAAGTTGGTAAACATGAGATTAATGTAATCTCTAAAATCACCCTGCCTCTCTTCTTACCACTTCTTTTCATCGCCGCTTCTCACTTCCTCTTTCCACCACACCTTCCTCGCAATTTCTTTTCATCACCCCTTCACATAAACCTCTATCTCTTTATATCAATATGCCCCCCTGACTACCTTCAATTTTATCTTGACTTTTAGTCGAGTCAAGCAAAAAAAATCATCTTTTTCAGCTTTATTTTTTTTAGTTCCGTCTATCCTCTCAGAGGCCGATTCAGGCTTTTTCGTTCAAATTCAAGGCTACAATTCGGATAAACGGCTGAAAGCTAATTTTTTTTAATACAGGGCATAAGCCTTGTCTTCTTTTATAAAAAGATAATACAGCTTGCCCTCCTGGTACGTCATTCCCGCGATTTTACCTGCTGTATCGCCTACCCCGATATATAAATCGCATCTGCCTGGAGCACGAATCGCCCCGCCTGTATCCTGGTCGAGTGCAAACCCGCTGTAAACTGTTTTATTTATCACTCCGCCGCTCTCTCGCGGCAGATAAGTCGAAATATACGTTAATGCACCCCTCGGAAAAATCGATTTATCCGTAGCTATCGAACGCATCTGGGTCACCGGCTCATTCAAACTTCCTCTGGGCTGACTTTCCTCACCCTTGAAAAAAACAAAACGCGGATTTAGCCGTGTGTATTGTTTTACTCTGTCCGCGTGTCTCTTGAAGTAATCGAGCATCGAAGACAAACTCAATTGGCTCTCGCTTATCGAGCCGTCGGCAACCATTGCCTTGGATATACTTCTATAATCCCAGCCGTTATTAGCGGCATAACCTACACCGACGACCTCGCCGTCGGGCATCCGAATCTTCGCCGAGCCCTGCACGTGCGCAACATAAGCCTCGAATGCGTCACCCAGCCAGACAAGCTCTTTACCCCTGAGCATATTCGTATTCTCGATCACCGCTCGCGAAGGATATTTTGTCATCTCGCCATCCGTTCCGCGTCTGCCTAAAATCTCTCCATCCGCACCCTTTACCAAATCTTCCGGCTGACGATAGAGAGCATACTGAAACCGGTTGGTCTGTACCGTTGAGCCGTCGAATATCGGCGTGTAGTAACCCGTGAATAAAACTGTCCCTTCCCCGTCACAGCCGACCGACGTATAAACGTCGAAATGCTGCTGTATCGCATCATTGAGCTGTTTGCCGGCCAATCCCGAATCAATAAGCTCTGCGAATTTTTTCAGGCTCGCGACAGCCCTCGAATGGCTAATGCCGCATATCGGGTAATATCTTTTGCTCGAAGGTTTATCAAGGTAATTCAGGCTGTTGCCGACCGCCCCTCGCAAATCCCCCAAATTTGTGCAGCCGAACGTGAAATCCGGAACCTCCCACGGCTCGGTAACCTTTCGAAGAGCCTGCTCGCCGGGTGCCAGCGGCCTGTCGTACGATATCGGCATCGGCTCAATTTCACGCCTCGCCGCCGACTTGCAACCAGCTAATAAACTTAAAATCACAACCGCTAATATGAGATAAATCCTTGTTTTCATATTTTTCTCCGGCTTTTTGAGATAAAAAACAGTATTAGAATGCAAAAAAACATTATTAAAACAAATCGGCTATACGCACCAAATTGCTGTAAAATTTTTAAATATCAGGCCTGAAAGAATTAACAATCAGCAGCAGGGGGTACGAAAGAGCTTTCGCAGTCACTGCGAAAAATCTGGTATTCGACTGCGCAAGATCGTGTATTTTGACTACGCAGGAATTTGCGCACTACTAATACATATACTAATACAATACTAATAAAGAAACTGCAGCCGACTTGCCTATGCCTGCCTGTGGGCAGGCAAGTCGCCTGCCACCTACAAGAGAACGCCTAACGGCACTTGATTTATGAGCCTTTGATTTCTATTGTGCACTCGGGTATGGCCGACAGGAACTGCCGGCCGTAGCTTTTATTGATTATGCGGCTGTCAAGAACAACAATAATCCCCGTGTCGGTTTTGTTGCGAATCAGTCTGCCGAATCCCTGCTTGAATTTTATTATCGCCATCGGCAGCTGATATTCGACAAAAGCGTTACCGCCCTGCTGTTGTATCTGCTCGATTCTGCCTGCAATTAAAGGCCTGTCCGGAACTGCGAAAGGCAGTCTTACTATTATCACATTACTGAGAGCCTCTCCCGGCACGTCCACTCCCTGCCAGAAACTGTCTGTCCCGAACAGAACTTTTCTTTTGCCTGTCTTGAAATATTTCAAAAGGCTGCTTCTATCGACGCGGCTTGCCTGCTGTAAAAGCTCAATTTTATTTTCCGCGAGCCACTGGTTAATCTCAGCCGACATTCGTTCAAGCATCTCGTAGCTGGTGAACAGCAAAAATGCCCGGCCCTCAGTCTGGAGCAGATATTTTTTCACCGCCTCGACGGCAGCAGGCACAAACTTTTCCTCGTTCGGGTCCGGCATACTTTTTTCAATATACATTTTGACCTGCTCTTTATAGTCGAAGGGTGAGCCGAGCTTTAACGCTTCGAAGTCTTCGAGCCCGATACGACCTGCGAAAAATTCAAAACCGCTTGCCTCATTCGAACCGTCGCTGCTGAGCGTCGCACTGGTCATAACAACCGAGCCGAACTTATCAAATAAACACCTTCTGATGTCGGGCCCAACGTCAAGTGGTGCACTTCGCAGATGAATTGTTTTCCTGCCGGCACCGGAGCCTTCCACCCAGTAGATATGGCCTTCGAGTTTCTGTAAAAGGAAGCTGTCGAGCTCTTTTATAAGCTCGCTGCAGCGATTGGCGTAGCGAATAAGCTCAAATTTATCATCGATGTTCTTTTCCTTGTTTGCCAGTGATGACAGCTCAACCCGCAGTTTCTTTAATTGTCCGGAGAGAAAATCATCGACGAAATTCTTATAGCATCTGCCGCTAAAGGCTTTTTCGTGTGTCTCGAACCAGCTTCTGACCTGCCTGAAAAATTTCTCGCTCGCCTTATTGGCCGCAAGCACAATATCTATCGCAGCCTTCGCGTCTTTATAGCTGCAGAATCCTTTATGTTTCACAGGATTATAAAGCTCATTGAGCAATCGTCTTACGCGATAGCTGCTTATATCGATACCAAAATGGTCCTCTGCGATGTGCTCGATATTATGTGCCTCATCGATTATAACGTCTTCATACCCGGCCAGTAGCCCGAAACCTTGTTCCTTAAGCACAAGGTCACTGAACATAAGAGAATGATTTGCAACAATAATGTCAGCCGATTCGAGTCTGCGTCTGGCTTTTCGGTAAAAGCAATCAGCGAAATGCTCACACTGTCTGGCCGTACAGTTACCATGTTCGCTGTTGACCGCTTCCCACACGGTTGGCGTTGGCAAAAATGGTATGTCACTTAGAGAACCGTCCCTTGTTCCGACAGACCATTCGAAAATGCTGTCCAGCTCGTCTGCCCATTCGTCGAACAGCATCCTGCGCCTGCCGATGACCGATTTTAACCTTCTCTTACAGAGATAATTGCCCCTGCCCTTGGCAAGTGCCGCGTTGAAACTGACGCCGAGATTTGCCTGAAGAAAAGGAATATCTTTGTCGATAAGCTGCTCCTGCAGACAGATTGTGAAGGTGCTGATGAGAACTTTGGTTTTTTTCCTGCTGACGATTTCTATTGCGGGGACAAGGTATGCAAAACTTTTTCCTACTCCGGTACCTGCTTCAACTGCGAGGCGTCTGCCGTCGGCAAGGGCCCGCCGCACCGCATCAGCCATTTTGACCTGCTCGGCACGATACTCAAAACCTGAAAATGTCCGAGAAAGCAATCCTGTTCTGCTGAAAGCACCCTGTACATCTAAAATATTCTCACTGCTTTTCACCTTCGATTCGCGTCTCGTGAATTGGCTCCGGTCTTTCTAAAGCCCCATGGGATAAATTCATAACTTACGGGGAGCCGGTTCCTTCTATTGCTTTTTTAAGTGCCAGAACCGCTTCATCTTCGGGCATCTTTTTGTAAGCTTCGTTAATAGCAGCCTCTGCAATAGTCCGCTTATCCATTTGATGACAGATATAAGCCAGCAATAGATGCAGCTCAGCCGACTTGCTCTCGGAAGCCCATTTTGCAAGTTCTGCTGTCCTCAGGTCGATAAGCTCTTTGTTTCCGAATATCTCTACAAGGTCAACCTTAACATCTGCATAAGCCGGGAAAATCTTCAGGGCAAACGCAAGCAATCGTGCACTGCTCAGGTATTCACCTGCTCCAAACAGGGCGTGGCTTTTGCCCGCGTATGACAATGGGTCCATAGGTTTGTATATTGATGCCAGTGAATATGCGTCTGACGCCTGATAAAACTTGCCCTCCTTGACATACTGCTCCGCGGCTTCCATATAGTGATTAAATTCGTCTCCGCTTTCGCTTGCGAAAGTCTTATATCTTTTGCGTTCAGTTGTTTTTGCCTCCTGTGCAGCTGTTCCTGTTGTGCCTCCGCCGCCGGCCTGCTCCATTTCCTCGCGCCGCTCTTTTCTGCGCTCTGAACTCTTTTCTGTATCAATCTGGCCAATTTCTAACTTTGCCTTAAATTCTTCTTCGACTGTCTTTCGAATCCGCTCATCAGCTTCGGTTCGACTGACCTGCTCCTTAGCTGGTTCTTCGGAAATGCCGAGCTGCTTCTTCATCTGTTCATAGACATCAATCTGTTCACCAGCCTCTGCTTTCTCGCCAGGTTCTTTTTGCTCGCTCGGTTCGGCAATTTCGAAAGGTTTGGCTCTGACAGGTGCCAACGTTGATTCGAGGCTGGACTTGAGCAGACTAATTTGCTCTCTGCCCGGTACCTGCTCAGAGCGCAAAGCCGATGCTGATTTGCCGCTGCGGAGGAACTGACCAGCGTCTGCATAACCCTGAACGTGGCCTAATAGACTCTGGCTGTAACCGTAATCCGTTGCGGGCATTGTTACGTATCGTGATGCCGCCGAAGATGTAACCGGCTGAGTAGCCGTTAAGGAAGAATATGGTACAAAGTAATCTTCCGCCCCGCTATAGCCTCTTATCTTTTGTGATGCAGGCCGATAGGTTCCGGCTGCACCCAGCTCCCTAACGGAAACAAGCGAGCCTGTTGGGGAATAAAAGGGCACAGAGGGTGTACTCGAATATCTTAAAAATGAATCTAATGATGTAGATTCAAGATTTGCCTGAATATCCGTTACGCTGGAATAAGGGACGATATCACGAAAGTGCCTTCCGCCGCCGACGTTACCGGTGATAATCATATTGCCGCTGGCTGTATCCATGCGGGGTACCGTAAAAGCAGTCGGGTCATAAGTGCTCACCGGCTCGGTCAACGAGCCGCTCGCACTACCTATCACGGGATTTGTAATACTCTCTGTTCCAGCTCCTCCCAGGCCGCCCGTGCCGGAACCCGCTGCTCCCTGAGAGTTGACAGCGGTAAAACAATTCAATAATAACGCACATAGCAGTATTTTAATTCCCCGCGTTCTCATTTTAATCACCTCTTTTAGTATATCATAATCTTTTTCATTATATATACAAATAACTACAAGTTATCCCAAAACCTCACAAAATGCCATTTTGGGCACTGAAAACCCAAATAATTAGGGTTTTGGGATAGGTTCTAAATAAATATGTTCATAGTCAATTCTGAGCCGCCTCAGACAGTTTTGAAAGGCGGCTTAATATCTCCTTACTCTTTCTTATATTTCGGCTTCTCTGCCCACCCGAGTTTAGCCGCTAAGGTATCCCATTGACTTCTTATAGGATTATTGACCACAAGAAAATAACCGTTCTCTTTTGCGACCTCGACAACATCACCGGCTGACAGGCCTTGTGACAGCTGACCGTCTATGGAAACAGTAGTGCCCTCATTGACCTGCAGCCCGACGATTTCGGTTTTACTGTCGCCGCCTATAACAATAGGCCTGAAGCTGAGTGAATGCGGGCATATTGGCGTAATCACCATCGCTTCCATCTTGCCGGACAGTATAGGCCCACCCGTTGACAGATTATATGCTGTTGAGCCGGTCGGCGTTGAAATTATCAGCCCGTCACTTACGCATCCCGCGAGAGCCTGACCATCAACTTTTATCAAAAGCTCTATCATCCTGAAAGGGATTCCTGCCGTTATAAAAACATCATTAATAGCTTTGGAACTGAAAATTTGTTGTCCATCGCGCATAACGCAGCATTTCAGCATCATCCTTCGCTCAATGCAGGCCTTGCCCGTAACTATCTGGTCGAAATAATCCTGCAATTCGTCGACACTGAACTCAGCGAGAAAACCCAGCTTGCCGAGGTTGACTCCTATAACCGGTACTTTGCTGTCACTAAGTGCCCTCGCCGCAAATATAATACTGCCGTCGCCGCCGAAGACTACGGCGTAGTCGCAGCCTTTGAGAATCTCAGGCCTGAAACTTCTGATATCACAACTGTCAACTATCTCAGCCTTGCCTTTGACAAATTTTGAAAATTTGTCAACAGCAGCACCGACGTTATTTTTTTTCGGGTCGGCAAAAATTATCAGCCTGGTCTTTTTCCCGCTCATCTGGTAACTACCTTTTTTCTTGTGTTTTTTCTCTTTTTGCTGCTGCCTGCGGTTATCATCTGTTTTACAGCCTTCTGAATATTATCGGCACTAATGCCGGCCTGCATAAATTGCTTTGCCCTCGGGCCGCGCTCTATAAACCTGGCTGGAACGCCTAAAAGCCTGATTCGGTTAACAAAAGCGTTCGCAGCCTTTGTTTTCTTCTTTGCGAGCTCAGCCGTTTTTGCCGTCGCCAACTCAAGCATTGCAGAGCCGAATCCGCACGCCACGCTGTGGTCCTCTACTGTAATTATACTTTTGCCTTCCTGCAGAGAAAACAAAATCTGCTCATCAATCGGCGCAGCAAACCTCGCATTGACAACATCAACCTTGATTCCCTCCGCACTTAACTTTTCAGCAGCCTTTAGACTTTCATAAAGCATACTGCCGTAACTGACAATAACTGCTGAAGACTTTTTGCTTTTTCTTACTGTCACGCTCCTGCCGGTCTTGAAAGGCCGATTACACGCCGAACTGTCGAACTCTGCCGGCGGTACAATGTCCCTCGGATACCGGATGCAAACGCACCTGTCAGCGGCGAGAGCATACTCAAGAGCGAGCTTCATCTCGATTTCGTTCGCAGGCGCCGCGAGCACTACATTCGGCAGCATCCTCAGGTAACCGATATCCATCAGGCCGTGATGTGTAGGACCGTCGGCACCGACAAGGCCTGCACGGTCTATGCAGAACACTACCGGCAGATTCTGAAGCGAGACCTCCTGAAATATCTCATCGAAGCTTCGCTGCAGAAACGTCGAATAGATACAGACCACCGGCTTCGACCCCGTCCTCGCCATCCCAGCTGCAATATCAACCGCAGCACTTTCTGCTATACCTACATCGAAAAATCTGTCGGGAAACTTTTTGCTGAACTCACTTAAACCTGTACCGTCACGCATAGCGGATGTGATAGCAACGATTCTTTTGTCCTTTTTCGCAAGCTTGACCAGGCACTCGCCGAATACATCGGTGAAGCTGCGCTTTGGCAGTGCCGAATCGGATTCGTCACTGTCGCCATTCATTTTGAAAGGCCCGGTCGAATGAAATCTCGGCTTGTCCTTTTCCGCTGGAACAAAACCTTTGCCCTTCCTTGTGTAAACGTGCAGTATCGCGGGATGTTTCAAGTCTGCGAGGGCTTTGAACAATTTTATCAGTGAAGGAATATCGTGACCGTCCACAGGCCCAAAGTATGGAACGTTGAGACTCTCAAACATCTGGCTGGCGGGCAAAACCATTCGAATGCTTTTCTTGATTTTCTCAATCGCATCCTCGACGCTTTTGCCTATGACGGGCATATGCTCTAAAATATTGTTGGTAGTCTTTCGCAAATCCTCATACGTCTGGCTCAGCCTGATTTTGGAAAAGTATTTTGCAAGAGCACCCTGTGTGGCGTCGATAGCCATAGAGTTGTCGTTAAGAACAATCAGCAGCTGTCTGTCGACCAGGCTGAGATTGTTCAGCGCCTCGAATGACAGGCCGTTAACGATGCTTGCATCACCGACGAGAGCTACGATTTTTTCGTCGCTCTTGTGCTGCTTTTGGCCGAGGGCCATACCCAGAGCTGTTGCTATTGATGTGCCGGCGTGACCGACCGTGAACTGGTCGTACTCGCTCTCGGCGGGGTCAGGAAATCCGCTCAGGCCGTCAGGCTGGCGCATTCGGGCAAATTTATCCTTCCTGCCTGTGATTATCTTGTGTGCGTAACACTGATGGCCAACATCCCATAGTAATTTGTCTCTGCTGAAATTGAACACGTAATGCAGAGCCACCGTCAACTCTACCACGCCGAGACTGCTCGCCAGATGTCCGCCGGTCCTGCTTACCGAATTGAGTATGAAGCTTCTTATTTCATCTGCCAGGGCCTGCAATCGGCTGACCGGCAGATTCTTCAAATCCTGTGGGCTGTTGATTGTTTCGAGCGTTTCCACAATTGATATATAATATAGCGAAACTTTCAAAAATTCAAGAGCTAAAACCCGCCCTGAGAACGAAAATCCTTATTTTATAAGGACTTGTGATAATTGCTGCGATAATTGTGTTCTGCGGCTGGTATCGAGCATCAGGTATCGAAAGGTTTGATTCTAAGCCTATTTTTTTCTCTGCAGGAGGGCTTTTGTGAGCTGACGCAGAACCTTAGCCTTTTTTCCGAACGGCTCCAGAACGGCGATAGCATCATCGGCGAGCTTTTTCGCAAGCTTTTTGGATTTTTCAAGGCCGATAACGGACGGGTACGTAACTTTGTTCGCCTGTTTGTCTTTGCCTGCGGTCTTGCCTAACTGTTTGCTCGATTGACTTACATCGAGGATGTCATCAGCAATCTGAAAACCAAGCCCGATTTTTAGACCGAACTCACCCAATAAATTATATTGCTCATCTGTAGCGTCGCCGCATATCGCCCCCATCGCAGCGGCACAGCGAAACATCTTCGCGGTTTTATTGGTATGAATATACTCGAGAATCTGCTTTGTTCCTTTTGTTTTTTCAGCCTTTAAGTCTGCTAATTGGCCCGACATCATCCCTTCGGGTCCCGCGGCGGAGGCGAGCTCGCCAATTAGTGCAACAGCAACTTTGCTGTTATCTATGTATTTGGCGAGTGACTCAAACGCAAGAACCAGGAGTGCATCGCCGACAAGTATCGCTGTCGCCTCGTCGTATCTTTTATGGCAGGTGGGTCTGCCCCGCCGCATATCGTCGTCGTCCATCGCCGGCAAATCGTCGTGTACAAGCGAAGATGTATGTATCATCTCGACGGCAGCAGCGGCAATCTCCGTGTTACTGTTGACCGAGCCGCAGACAAGTTCGCAGCACCACATCAATAGTGCTGCTCTTATTCTTTTGCCCTGCCCCTCGATTGTGTATCGAAGGGCCTGGCGCAAATCACGATTGATATCGCGGGCCTCGGCAAAGACCCTCTGCATAGCGGTGTTGACAATTCTGCGCTTGTTTTCAAGCTCAATATAAAAATCGCTGTGTATGTGCTCGG
>Ga0315545_1000894_pt1 | contig 30754 bp, 32 predicted proteins | sample SalMarSW160210MG_FD_203096 | JGI IMG/M metagenome (GOLD analysis project Ga0315545, IMG submission 203096) | Salt marsh sediment microbial communities from the Plum Island Ecosystem LTER, Massachusetts, United States - Salt Marsh Sediment SW1602-10 ...
CAGAGCGACTTGGAACTTGAACTGCGCGCTGTGGCGTTTTCCTTTAGACATAATTGACCTCCCATATGCTCCATAATACTGTAGATCTTCATTTTGCATATGGTCCAGTTTTTGGGGTCAATTACACTCCGACTCTGACTCTGTGCCGCGTGCCTTTGTTGGCCCCATTGCTGCTGGGGCCAAGGTCGTCGCTTCGATCAGGTCGGCGACTTATAAATTCCTTCGTGCACAGTACAGTGACGCACTGGCTGTGGAGATGGAAGGCCATGGCTTCCTAACGGCTGCCCGCGCTAATCCAGGTGTGGAAGCCTTGGTCGTTCGAGGTATCTCCGATCTTATTGAAGACAAGAGCCAGACGGATGCCGAGGGCTGGCAGGAAATCGCTGCCCAAAGCGCCATTGCCTTTGCCTTTGAAGTCTTAGCGAATATCACGATCCCAGCTGAGTCTTCGACAGAGGATCGTGAAAACTTATCTCAACTGAGTTTTTCCACAGATATCGAGTTTTCCCCACCAACACCTGCTGAAAAACAGGCAGGAGATAAAAGAAGCTGGTTTATTAGGCTAAGAATTGAGAACACTGGAGGAACCGTCGTGGCAAACTGCTTCGGGCGCCTGTTAAAGATTCTGGACAAAGAGGGTCAGCATCTTAAACGGTTTGACTCTTTGGATCTTTACTGGACCAGGCAAGACAGGCCGGACAATTATCAACCGCTTGACATTCACGAATCGGGTGATTTTACGTATCTGGATATAGCACAGGTCAAAGAGGCGGAAAACGCACTTATCCCGCGGGTCGTAATCCCTGAAAGACATAGACTGGTGAGTCCTCCTGGATATATAGGTGAGCCCGAACACCTACCGCCAGGAATCTACTATATGCAGATAGCGGTTTATGCTGACAATGCATCTATAGAACCAACTTGGTTTGAAGTTGAATGGAAAGATGATTATTCAATCGAGCCGTATCCCTGCAATATCAAGAAGGTAGAAGCTCCTTCTGTTTTAGGGCAGTGAGGAAGTGTTTTATTGTTCGTGATTCGGCAATTAGTAGTAGGTTGGGTCGAACGGAGTGAAACCCAACATTCAAGGCTGGCTGCCAAGGGATATATCAAGGAGTGATGGTAGGTGATGGAGAAGCCGGAGAGGCGATACAACCTGCTGTCCTGTCTGGTCCTGGGTGTCATCGGGGCAGTCCTCGGCGGGCTGGCCATCAGTGGCGCGATCTACCCTGTCACCGTGTATTTGCTCGATCTGTTGCCCAGTGGCAATTGGGGCATACCGCCCGAAGTGTTCGATGTGGTGTGTAACGCTGTGGCCTACGGCGTGCCGATCGTCCTGCTTGTCGTCTGGTTGCTGAGAAGACGCTCACGTATGGGCGCTGCCAGGGCCGAGCAGCTTGAGAGGCGCGCCCGGCTGGATACACTCTTGAACAAGGATGACAAAGAGGGCTGATCCAAACGATTCCGTGCCGGATATGCCTCAAGACCAATGGACCGCCGTTGACCGTTACATCACCGGCCTGTTCGCGCCGCCCGATCCCGCGCTCGACGCGGCGCTGCAGGCCGCCGCCGCTGCGGGCCTGGAGCCACACCAGGTCGCGCCCAACCAGGGCAAGCTGCTCGCCATCCTGGCGCAGTCGATACGGGCGCGCGCCATCCTGGAGATCGGCACGCTCGGCGGCTACAGCACGATCTGGCTGGCGCGGGCGTTGCCGCCCGATGGAACGCTCGTCACGCTGGAGATCGACCCGCAGCACGCCGGGGTGGCCCGCGCCAACGTCGCGCGCGACGCCCTGGCCGGGATCGTCGAGGTGCGCGTCGGGCGCGCGCTGGACACGCTGCCGCAGTTGGTCGCGGAGGGGCGCGGCCCGTTCGATCTGGTGTTCCTCGACGCCGACAAGCCCAACTATGCGGCCTACCTCGACTGGGCGCTCAAGCTGACGCGGCGCGGCAGCCTGATCGTCGCGGATAACGTCGTGCGCGATGGCGCGGTCGCCGACGCCGCTAGCGACGACCCCAGCGTGCAGGGGGTGCGGCGCTTCAACGCCGCGCTGGCCGCCGAGCCTCGGGTGAGCGCCACCGTCGTCCAGACGGTCGGCAGCAAGGGCTATGATGGATTCGCGATCGCGCTCGTGACCGGCGATTGAACGGGCCGGTCTCGAGAGCGCATGGTGACTGCTTCGACGACGCCACATTGGACGAGCGAGTACTCTGAGCGGAGCGTAGCGCAATCGAAGAGTGCTCGCGTTGAACTTGCTTGGCGTTCCTTGTGTGGAGTCCCCGGCGCACGGTGAGGCGGTCGGCAGCCGGAGCAGGCCCAGCCGTCACGAACCGAATAAATCGCACCGTCCACCCGTTTGATACTTAGTGCAAGCAGTACCTGCCTGCGGGGAGCAGAATCTTCTATGAGCGTAACTGCTCAGCTAGGCTCCAATTTCACCGCCGAGACGCCGAGGACGCAGAGTTTTCTCTGTTTTCGCAGAAAACCAAGTGACTTCTCTGTGGCCAAAAGGGATTTCTCTGCGATCTCTGCGGCTCTGCGGTGAGCAGTTACCTATGAGCGTGGAAATCTACTATTTTTCAGGAACCGGCAATTCGTTACACGTGGCAAAAGAGCTACAGAAACGGATCCCGGAAACAGAGCTCATCCCGATCGTCAGCCTTGTGCACGAAGAATCCATCAAAGCAAGTGGCGAAACGGTGGGTTTCGTTTTCCCGCAATATGCCGGGACAATGCCCAAGGTCGTTGCGAAAGCCATCAAGAAACTCGACCCGGGATCGGCCAGCTATCTGTTTGCGATAGCGACGAGGGGCGGTACGCCGTGTAGAGCTTTTGGCGACGTGGACGAGCTGTTGAAAAGGAAGGGGAGAAGATTGGATTCCTATTTTGTCCTGACGATGCCCAGTGGCAGTGAGCCGCTCGTAAACACCTTTGCCGATAACATCACGCAGGAGAGAATCGCCAGGTTGGAGTCTGAAATGCTGGCCAGGCTCGATTCGATCCAAGAGACGATCATAGCGCAAGAGGTAAACCGGGAGGAGGACCTCAGTGGCATAGACGCGCCTCCACCTGACTTTCTAAAGCCCGTTTTGCCTTTTATCAAGATCCTTGAGCCGATCCTTCTTCCGCTCGGCAAACTGGCTGAAAGCAGCTTTGGTTTTTATTTCGATGCCAAGTGTACGGGGTGTGGGATATGTGAGAGGGTGTGTTTGGCCCGGAAGGTGAAAATGGTTGGCGAAAGACCTGTATGGCAGAAAGAGGTCAAATGCTTTGGCTGTTTCGCCTGCTTGAATTATTGTCCTGAAGAATCGGTCCAGGTGAGGTCCACGTGGTATCTGGAATCATGGACTCCGAGAAATGGCCGATATCACCATCCAGAGATAACGGCCAGGGACATTGCCGCACAGAAGCAATGGAGGGAGTAAGCCCTGCGGTTTAGTGACCCTTTTTCAGGGAAGTCAGGAGTGAGATAATTGTCTGCATCGAATATCCTAGCGAGAAAACCCTTGTTGTCATTCTTCTCATTGACGTACATCATCTCGTGGGGAATCTGGATTCCGTTGGTGATATATTACTATCTGAGTCCATTCCCGGTGTCCTTCGCCAGCACGCCCGTGCTGCTTATCCTCTGTGCCTTCCTGGGCTTCTTTGGGCCGACCTTTGCCGCATTGGTTATGGCGGGTCTCGAGGGCGGACGCAGCGGAATAAAGAGCCTCCTTTCGGGGTGGGAACGATGGCGAGTCGGCATCCAGTGGTATCTCGCCATTTTTGTCAGCCAGATTGTGATCGACTTGGTTGGCACGCAAGTTTGCATATCTATGTTTGGGCTCAGCCCTGAGGTCAATTGGAGCGCGTGGACCATGGTTTTCCCCGCCTTTCTTCGAGCCGCGCTCATCGGTGGCGCCATCGCCGAAGAGACGGGGTGGCGCGGGTACGCACTTCCGAGACTGCTGAAATCGAAAAGCGCCTTGACCTCCAGTTTGATCATTGGCCTGATATGGGCTGCCTGGCACCTGCCAATATCCTTGATTCCCGGCGCGAATTTTCCCGTGCCTTTGAGCCCTTTGGTCTTTGGCGTGTTTTCGCTCAACGCGGTGTTTCTATCGATCGTCATGACGTGGCTATTCACCAACACGCGAGGAAGTATATTCATCTGTTACCTTTATCACGCCTTGCTCAATACAGCACTGCTGGGGGCGCTCTTTCACTTTGAGAACCTGGAATTCACCTGGTGGGTGAAGATGTGTTGTAGCACCGCTCTGCACGGAATCTTTGCCCTATTGCTGGTGCTATTCTTTGGCCCAGCGCGTCTATCGCGCAGGGTCGAAGACGAGCAATGGCTCGACCGTGATACCTCCCACTTGGTTGAGGTGGCCGAGCCGTCACGGACTGAATAGCTCTGGTTTCCAGGTAGAGGTAGTCTCCCTCTGGAGTGTTGGTGACGGCAGCGAGCGTCCTGAGCGGAACGAAGTGGAGTCGAAGGATGCTCGCGGAGGCTTCTTCGACTGCATTTCGCTGCGCTCCATTCCGCTCAGAAGGCCTCCGCTCGCCTGTTATGTCCAACAACACTCAAGGAGGACACCACCAGGTAGAGATATGAAGAAAAAGATCAGCCGGCGCAAATTCTTGACGGTATGCGGTGCAGCCGCTGGCGCATCCGTGTTGGCGTGTGGTGGTGCGGCTGTATTGGTCACCCGCACACCAGAGATCGAGCTCGTGGAAACGAGTTGCGGAGGTGAAAACGAAATGGACAAGGTGTTGGTTGCCTATGCCACCAAGTACGGTGCGACGGCAGAGATCGCCGAGAGAATCGGCCAGGTGCTTTGTGAAGCGGGTCTGCATACCGACGTGCTGCCCGCGGATCGCGTCAAAGACCTGACGCCTTACAGTGCGGTCGTATTGGGCAGCGCGGTGTACATCGGCCTATGGCAGAAGAGGGCAGCGCGGTTCTTGAAGGCCAACGAGAAGGCGTTGGCCGAGCGGCCGGTGTGGCTGTTCTCCAGCGGGCCCACGGGCGAGGGCGATCCGGTGGAATTGACGCAAGGCTGGCGCTTCCCCAAGTCGCTGCAACCCATCGCCGACCGCATCCAGCCCCGCGATATCGCCGTCTTTCACGGCAACGTGGACATCGACAAGCTGAACTTTGTCGAGAAAGGAATGATCAGGAACGTCAAAGCACAATTCGGCGACTTCCGCGATTGGGGTGTCATCACTTCCTGGGCCACGGCTATCGCCGACGTGCTGAAGGAAGCGGGTTTGGCGCCAGGAACGTAATCGGCCAACACGTAGGTTGGTCGAACGGAGCGAAACCCAGCACTCCCGTTGGATTGCCTACCACCGCAGGCTGGGTCCCGCTCCGCGTGGGCCGACTATTGTCCCCGCTGTGCAAAGCCCCACCTGAAAACGAGGTGGGGCTTTCCTCACCCCGCAGCCCCGCACACTTGCGCATTGGCACGACTATGGTAGAATGTATGGCGCTCTGCTATGGAAGCGGACCGCTCGACGGGCAACAGGCGTGCTCCCCCGGCTACTCCAGATGCCATGTCAGGCGTAATCGGAGGGTCAATGGCAAACGATCATCTGCAACAGCAGGCCAAGCGTCCACTCCTCGGTCTCCTCTGGGGCGTCCTCTTTCGTCCCCGCAAGACCTTTGCCTATCTCAAGGACAATCGCAAGAAGGCGTGGTGGCTCCCGGCCATCCTCATTCTCACGCTGGCGATCGCGCCGCTGCTTGCCGGCAGCGCCGTGGCCAGCCGCCAGGCCATCGACCCGGCGCTGATGGGGCCGGAAGGCAGCGGTAGGGTGTACGGTCCCGGCCCGGTCGTGGTCGTCGAGGGCGGGACCGGCGCGGTGGAACCGCCGCCGCCGTCCTCATCGCAGCCTGCGGGCCCCGGTTTCTTCCGGATCGTGGGGGCGATCCCCGGCGCCATCCTCGGCTGGCTGATCTGGGGCGTGGCGTTGTATTCCGCGAGCGTCTTCCTGGGCCGTTCCAGCGGCTTTGGGCACATGTTCCGCCTGGTGGTCTGGGCGTGGATGCCCTACGCCGTGCGCGGCCTCGTCCAGACGATCTATATCCTGGCGAGCGGGAATCAGATCGTGAACGCGGGCCTATCTGGATTCGTGATCGACAAGAACTCTCCATCCATGATGCCGGTCGGGCCGGGTACGATGGTCCTGGCCAGTGCATTGGGACGCATCGACCTCTATCTGTTCTGGAACCTGGCCCTGTTCACGTTGGGACTGATGGCGTTCACCAACCTGCCACGCAAGAAGGCGCTGGTCGCGGTACTCGTCATCTGGGGTGTGCTGACGTTGTTGGGCGTCATCCCTGCAATGCTCGGCGGCATCTTTGGGTAGCTGAGCGGCGCGCCCCGGTTGGGGCCGCCACCTGGCTGGGCACAATGGGCGAACGCGATCTCGTCATCCGCACGCGCAACCTGCACCGCGATTTTGCGATGGGCACCCAGGTCGTCCACGCGCTTGATGGCGTGGACATGGACGTCGGGGCCGGAGACTTCCTGGCCGTCGTGGGGCCGTCGGGCTCCGGCAAGTCCACCCTGCTCCACCTGCTGGGCGGGCTGGATCGTCCCACCGGGGGCGAGATCTGGATCAACCGGCGCGAGATCACCCAATTGGACGAGAACGACCTGGCGAGCTATCGCGGCCGGGAGATCGGCTTCGTTTTCCAGGCCTTTTACCTCATCCACACCATGTCGGCCCTGCAAAACGTCGAGTTCCCGATGATTTTCGAGCGGGCCGCACCTGCGGCCCGGCATGAGCGTGCCCGCGCCCTGCTGGAGCGCGTGGGATTGGGCGATAGGGTGAACCACAGGCCCGTCGAGCTTTCCGGCGGGGAGCAGCAGCGGGTGGCCATTGCCCGCGCCATGGCCAACGATCCGCAGATCGTTCTGGCGGACGAGCCGACCGGCAACCTGGATACCCACACCGGCGCGGAGGTGTTGGCTCTGCTCAAGCATCTCAACGAGGAGGAAGGACGCACCGTCGTCATCGTCTCGCACGATCCGAGGGTGATGGACTATGCGACGCGGGCCATGCATCTGCTGGATGGCCGGGTCGTGGGGCGCGACGCCTGACGTCGGCCGCCAATCTCTGACAGCGGAGGGTAGGAGCGTAAGATGAACGAGAGAGTAAAATGGCTTGTTGCCAGCGTGTTGATAGCCGGTGCCATGTGTGCGGGCCTGGTGGGAATCGTAGCGGCACAGACGCCAGTGCTCGTGGAACCCGACACGTTGCGCACGGATCAAGGCGGTACCGTGAGCATCTACGCCACGGGCACACTCACCTTTTCGCCGACGGACACGGTGCGGCTGGTGGGCTATGGGATCCTGCCCACGACCTACGTGAATTCCACCGTGCTTCAGGCCACGGTCCCCTCCGGCCTGGCGGCCGGGGCGCACACCTTGCAGGTGCTGGACGACGTGGGGGGCGTGATCGTAACCGGCACCGTCACGCTGGTCGCTCCCCCTGCGCCGACGAAGACACCCAAACCCAAGTCGCCGCCGCCTCCGGGCCAGCCGATCCTCACCATTCGCAACTATAGCGTCACCCCGCCGCAGGTGCGGCCCGGACAGGAGTTCACCGTCGCCGCCGAGGTGTACAATAACGGCAGCCGCGCGGCAGAGAACACGATGGCCGTCATCCCCGGCGGCACATTCGTGCCGGTGGGAGAGAACGGCCACTTTTTCGGCCAGGTTCACATCAATCACACCTTCGTCGTCTCCCAGAGAATGCGCGTCCCGGCCGGGACCCCCAATGGCGTCCATGGCCTGCAGATCGACCTCTCCGCCAATGACTATGAGGGCAATCACTATGACTTTCCGCAGACTGTTGTGGTAGAGGTCGTCGGGGGGAGCAGTGGTACGGGAGCAGACACGGGCAGGCCCAGGGTACTGATCGAAGATGCGGCGACCGACCCGCCGGTCATCGCGCCGGGGGCGCCTTTCACGTTGACGCTGCGCCTGGCGAACCGCGGCAACCGCACCGCGATCAACGTGATGGTCGAGGCAGATGCCGCCGTCGTGGTCCCGGTCACGGGAGGAGGGATCGCTTCCGTCGATATCGTGCGGATCAACGAGGCCGCCACCGTGACGCTGCCGCTGCTGCTCAAGCCCGGCAAGGAGGGCGGGCGGCAGGGGTTGGCGATCACGATCGAGTACGGCGACTACAGCGGTGGCAGTCACTCCGATCAGCAGACTGTGGGAGTGACCATCGACACCAGCCTGGCCAACCAGCCGCAACTGCTCATCGCCGCCTATCAGACGACGCCGGAAGAGATCTCGCCCGGCGACAGCTTTACGCTGACGCTGGAACTGAGCAACGTGGGAGGGGGGGACGCGCAGCGGATCACGCTGGCCCTGGGGGGCGAGGAGGGCGAAAAGCTGGGGGCGTTCGTCCCCGTTGGAGGCGGCAACGTGAGTTTCGTGCCCAGCGTGGAGGCGGGCGAGGTCGAAACGGTCGCGCTGAGATTGTTGGTCTCCGGAGATGCCGAGACAAAGGCGCACAACCTGCCCGTCGCCCTGGAATATGACACCGCCGCCGGCACGCGGGAGAAGGACACCCAACAGGTGAGCCTGGTGGTGCATCGCCGGCCTCAGTTCGAGATCAGCTTCTATCGCCCGGTCGAGGGAACGGCAATGGTCGGGCAGCCCTTCCCGCTGCCTATCGAGGTGATCAATGCCAGCAGCGCCCGTTTTACCGTCTCAAAGCTGGAGGCCACCGGCGACCGGCTAGAGTTCCTGGAGGAGCCCAGTACCTACGTGGGACCGCTGGAGTCTGGAGGATCGTGGACGTTGGACGCGCTGGCGATGGCGATGGAATCCGGCCCGGTGGACGTGATCGTCAACGTCCACTATGTGGACGATCTCAATCAGACGCGCGTCGTCAGCCAGGTGCTCACCATCGAAGTGATGGAGATGCCGAATATGGAGGGACCTGGCGGCCCGATAGGGCCGGGATTCCCCGAAGCCCCCGCGGAACAGCCGGGCTTCTGGGGTCTGGTCCTGCGCTTCTTGAAGGGGCTCCTGGGATTGGGAAGCTGAAATGACTGCTCGCGACCTTCTCGTGCTGGTGTGGAGCAACCTGCGGCGCATCAAGGCCCGTGTGGGCATGACGGCCACCGGCGTGATCATCGGTACGACGGCGGTCGTCGTTCTGGTCTCACTGGGCGCAGGGCTACAGAAGCAGGCGACCGAGAGCCTCTTTAGCATGGGCGGGTTGGACGAACTGATCGTGCGGGACGACTCGTACTGGGGAGCACCGCCGGGCGAGGATGGACAGCAGGAGCGCCAGGGGGGTGCCGTGCTCGACGACGAGATGTTGTACGAAATCCAGAGTATGGAAGGCGTCGTCGCGGCGACGCCGTTCGTGGACGTGATGATGCAGGGCCCGCTCAAGCTGGACCGGCAGGAGGGCTGGGGACAGATCTATGGTGTGGACATGGACGCCTTTTTCAAGATCGTCGAGGTTGACCAGGGGACGCTGGACCTGTACCGGGGCCAGGTCGTCGTCGGAGCCAGCGTCCCGGAGAGTTTCATCCCTTGGGAGGTGCGAGAGCAGAGCGATACGCCCCCTGACCCGCCGGAGATGTTGGGGAAAACGCTGCAGATGACCAGCTACCAGTACGACGAGAAGAGCATGGCTCCCACCGTGACGACGGTGGGCCAGTTCCAGGTCGTCGGCATCCTGAGGCCCCACGGCTACATGTACGATTACAGTATCTTTATGCCGCTCAAGGAGGCCCAGAAGCTGAACCAGCGGATGAGCGGCGGGAGCTATCCCTCCCCGCAGCCCGGCCAGAGCAAGGGGCGATATAGCCAGGTTCTGGTCAAGGTCGAGCACCCGAACCTGGGGCCGGTCGTGGAGCAGGCGATGAAAGACCAGGGATTCAGCGTCCAATCCGACCGCGACATGCTGAAGGAGATCAACCAGCTCTTTGCTGTGATCCAGGCGGTCCTGGGAGGGATCGGTGCGGTCGCACTGCTGGTGGCCGCGTTCGGCATCGCCAACACGATGATCATGGCCATCTACGAACGCACCCGCGAGATTGGGCTGATGAAGGCCATCGGCGCCACGAACCAGGACGTGATGTCCGTCTTTCTGGCGGAGGCGGGGGGGATCGGCTTCCTGGGCGGCGTGGGGGGCGTGCTGCTGGCCATGGGGCTGAACGTGTTGATCAACCTCGCCGCGCGGACGCTGCTGCCCGGGGGAGGCGGCATCTTTGGCGGGCCGCAGCAGGAGGCGGCGGTCTCCCTGACCTATACCCCGCTCTGGCTGCCGATCTTTGCCATCACCTTTGCCACGCTCATCGGCGTGGCCTCGGGGATCTATCCCTCCATCCGCGCCGCCGCGCTCAATCCAATCCAGGCGTTAAAGTACGAGTGAGCGTGCGGAGGGGAGGTGCAGGCAATGCGAAAGAAGGGTGGGGCTCGTCCGGATTGTGTCAGAGTGGAGGGTGATGCGGGATACTGGAGGCTGGGGAGGACGACACAGTGTGGACAAAGCTCAAGTATTGGTTGATCGGCCCGCCCCTCCCGACGCGGGACCTGGGAGAGAAGCGCCTGGGCAAGTTCCACGCGCTGGCCGCGTTTTCGCCCGACGCCCTTTCCTCCATCGCCTACGCTAACCAGGAGATCTACCTGGCCCTCGCGGTGGCGGGCAGCGCGGGCTTGATCCTGACGTTCCCCATAGGTGTCGCGATTGCACTGCTGCTTGGCCTGGTGGCGCTTTCCTACCGGCAGACCATCTATGCATATCCCTCGGGCGGCGGCTCGTATGCGGTGAGCCGGGAGAACCTGGGCGTGCTGCCGGGGCTGGTGGCAGCAGCGGCTTTGCTGGTGGGCTATCTCCTCACCGCCGCCGTGAGCCTGACCGCCGCCGTGGAAGCTATCGCGTCGGCCTTTCCCGTGCTGTGGTCTCAGCGGGTGGGAGTGGCCCTTCTATTCCTCGTGATCATCACGTTGGCGAACCTGCGCGGCCTGCGGGAGAGCGGGATGCTGATGGCCGTACCAGTCTACCTGTTTGTCGCCAGCTATCTGGCGATGCTGCTTTACGGCTTGGTGCGCCTCATCCTTGAGGGGCCGGGTTCTCTGAACGCTCCTGCACCGGTCGTGCCTCTGACGCTTGCCTTGGCGCTGCGCGCTTTTGCTTCGGGGTGTACGGCGTTGACCGGCATCGAGGCCATCAGCAACGGCGTGCCGGTGTTCCGCCCGCCGGAATCGAGGAACGCGGGCAAGACGTTGTTGGTGATGGCGCTGTTGATGGGGCTGCTGTTCGTGGGGAGTGTGGGGCTGACGCAGGGGTTTGGAGTGACGGCCGGGGCCGAAGAGACGATCCTCTCCGCCCTGGCGCGGCGGATCGTGGGGAGTGAAGTAGCTTACCTGATCATCCAAGCGGCCACCATGCTAATCCTGGCTGTGGCTGCCAATACCAGCTTCGCCGGTTTTCCCCGGTTGGCGGCCATCCTGGCCCAGGAGGGCTTCCTGCCGCGCCAACTGCGCAGCCTGGGGGAACGGCTGGTCTTTGCCAACGCCATCCTGCTGCTCGCTGTGGCGACCGGGGTGCTGATCGTTCTCTTTGGCGGGGATACCCACGCGCTGATACCCCTGTTCGCGGTTGGCGTTTTTCTCGCCTTTACGCTCTCCCAGGCGGGCATGGTTGTCCACTGGCGGCGTGAGCGTGGCCCCGGATGGTGGTGGAAAGCGGCGCTCAACGGCATCGGGGCAGTAGCCACAGGGGTGACGGTGCTCATCGTCGGAGTCAGCAAGTTCGCCGCTGGTGCCTGGATCACCGTCGTGCTGATCCCGCTCCTGGTCCTGCTCTTTCGCAAGATCCGCGGACACTACGACCAGGTGGCGCAGCAGCTCTCTTTCCAAACACCTGCGTCCTGCACCTGCCAATCGGCTGCTCCCCGGGTCGTGATCCCCATCGCCGGCGTGCACCGGGGGATCTTTGACGCGATGGCGTACTCCTGCGCGATCTCGCAGAACGTGACCGCCGTGTACGTCGAGCTGGAGCCGGGCGCGGGCCAAAAGATCCGCGCGCAGTGGAAACGCTGGTGGCCGGACGTGCCGCTGGTCGTGATCCCTTCGCCCTACCGCACGATCGTCAGGCCACTGCTGGACTATCTGGATCGGGTCGATGGCGAAGCCGATGATGGGCAGCTTGCCACGGTCGTCCTGCCGGAGTTCGTGCCGGCCAAGTGGTGGCAGGGGTTACTCCACGGTCAGACGGCGTGGCTGATCAGGGCTGCATTGCTCTACCGCCGCCGCCACCTGGGGTTCCAACGGACGATCATCGACGTGCCGTATCATCTGGAGCGCTAGGGCGATTGCGAGGCGTGGGAAAGCAGCGGCGATCGCGGGTCGCCGGGATGGGAGCCATGATTCCCAATTTGACAGGTTCTGCCGGTTGGGTATACAATAAATGGCGCGCCGAGATGGCTCAGATGGAACAGTCCCTGACTGCGAAACAGGTGATCGGTAGTCAGTGTAGCTCTCGACGGTGGAGGCGGAGTTGGAAGGGAGTGTTGCTCTCGCTGAGTAGCGAAGCGATTCTGAGGGTGAGACCGGTACGTCCTTGTGCATGAGTTGCCGCTCGTGACTTCTCCATGTGTTGGGGACAACGCTGAGACTGGGGTCTTGGCAGGTGTGACTGTCGGCCGCACGCGCCGAACTCTTGGAGCAAAGCTCCGGGTTTGGCCTTGTAGCGGCGACTAGACATTTATCAAGGGAGGTGTCCAAATGGCTCGCTCGACGATTGAAGTACCCTGGGATGTAGGGTTCCCCCAAGTTTGCGCTCGCTGCACCGCCCCGGCCACGAGGGTCAAGCGCGTCCAGCGCCAGAAACCTTCGGCACAGCAATGGTTCTTCTGGTTCGGTGCCATCGGAGCCGCCATCGCTGGCGCGAGAAAAGGCGGCTCTGTGCGCTTTGAGATCCCCTACTGCGAAAAGTGCCGCCGGCAGGACCGCCTTCTCCTGTGGGCCACCTGGGGCGGGTTTCTGCTGGGCATGGTGTTCGTTTGCGGCTTCGCTGTGCTCGCTGCTCAACTCGAGGACACGGCCGGCACGGTGGCCAGCGTGGTGGGTGTGCTGGGCATAACGTTGGGCGCGCTAACCCTGCTGCTCGCTGCACCGGTGCTGGCGATCGTCCGGCGGGCCCACCAGGCGGTGCACATCAAGCGCATTGACGAGCGTACCGAGAGCGTCCGCCTGGCCTTCCGCAGCCGGCCCTACTTTGAACGGTTCTGGCGGGATAACCTGGAGTCGATTGTCTCTTTTGTGCTGCGCCACGGCAAGCCAATGCCCGTTCCACTGGATCAGGCTATCGCCGCCGTCAGCGGGCGCATCGACGAGCAAAACCCACGCTCGCCGGAAAGTCTGCGTGGCTACTTTGAGCGCGGGCAACTATATCTGCAGGCTGGGATGTACGACCGTGCAGTTGCCGACCTGGACCGGGTGGTTGGCGTGACCGGCTTTGAGAATCCCCACTTCCTGGAGGCCCAGTTCTTCCGTGGCCAGGCGGCCATGCAACTGGGCAACACAATGCAGGCCCAAACCGATCTGGAGAATTACGTGCAGGCCTCAAGCGATCGGGCCAAAGTGCGACAGGCGAAGCAGTGGCTCAAGCAACTGCGGCGCGCCTAGAGGAGGGAGAGATGGACGAGCCACGTAACCCGGCAGTTGAAGGAGGTCGCTCGGATGACGCAGCGCGGGTCTACGTCGCTGAGCGGGTGAAAGCGGGGGCATCCCGAGGGGCCATCGTGCAGGAACTGATCCAGCGCGGCTACGAACCGGCCGTCGCCAGAGAACTGGTCGGCGGGGTCGCGCGGAAGCATGCCCTCTCCGCCCGCTCGTCTGGCCTGCTGCTCCTCATCGTCGGCTTGATCATCACGGCCATTTCCGTCGCGCTGACCGTTGGCAGCTACGCGGCTGCTGAGAAGCAGGGCGGATACTATTACGTGTGTTGCGGGTTGACGCTATTTGGCCTGTATCTGACCTTTCGTGGCGCCAGGCAGTTGATAGGAGGACGCGAGGTCAAGTGAGTGGGTTGGGTCGAACGCAGTGAGACCCAACATTCCCGTCGGATTGCCACTTCAGCCCGCAGGTTGGGTCCCGCCCCGTGCGGCCCAACGTATGCTCTAAACGCTGCCGGGGCGGTTAGCCTGCGGGACAAAAGCCCCACCTGAAAACAGGGTGGGGCTTTTTGCCTCTATGCCGAACTCGGAGTATCGTGAGACCTGGCTGTAGCTCGTTATACTGGAAGTCATCCTGTTGCACACGATTGAATCTGTGGTATACTGAGCGCACTTATCGTATACCACAGGAGGCGACAGATGCACACAGCAACAGTTTCTACGAAAGGGTGGGTGGTGATCCCGAAAGAGCTCAGGGACAAGTATGGCCTGAGGAAAGGGACGCGTGTACAGGTCGTGGAGTATGACCGAGCCCTGGCGTTGATCCCACTGCCCGATGATCCCGTTGAAGCGCTCCATGGAATGCTGGCAGGCGGATCGTCGCTAACTGCCGACCTGCTCGCAGAGCGCGCCCACGAGCGGGCGCGGGAAGATCGTCGTGGCTGAGACTTACGTTCTCGACAGCTTTGCTGTTCTTGCCCTGTTGGGGAAGGAGGAAGGCAGTGTTGCGGTCGCCGATCTCTTGCGGCGGACCCAAGAGGGTAAGATACAGACGCTGATGACCTGGGTCAACCTGGGCGAAGTGGCTTACATCGTGGAACGGCGATGGGGAACGGGACAGCTCTACCGGATTCTGGGAACCTTGGAGGCAACCGAGATCGATCTAGTCCCGGCGGGGCGGGATTTAACGCTTGCGGCAGCCCATATCAAGGCAGAGTGTCCGTTGGCGTATGCAGATGCCTTCGCGGCTGCTCTGGCTATGCTTGAGAAGGCCACGCTGGTAACGGGTGACCCAGAGTTCAAGCTACTGGAAGAGAGCATGTCGATTCAATGGATAGCGGGTCAGGTGTAGGTCTCTTGTTTTGGTTCGGCGTGCATAGACGCGCCTACTTGGAGTGGGGGAGGGCATGACTATCCTGATCGGCACCAGCGGTTTCAGCTACAAGGATTGGGTCGGGCCGATCTACCCTGAGGACCTGCCCAAGCAGGAGTGGCTCTCCTTCTACGCGGGCGAGTTCAAGACCTGCGAGCTGAACTTTAGCTACTACCGCATCCCCAACGCCAGTACGCTGGATAAGATGGCCGCCAAGGTGCCGGAGGGCTTCCTCTTTGCGCTCAAGGCCCACCGGTCCATCACCCACGAGCGGGAGCAGCCGGAGCCACAAATGGCGCAGTTCACGCAGGCGCTGGCCCCGTTGATCGACGCGGAAAAGTTCGCCTGCGTGCTGGCCCAGTTCCCGCACTCTTTCCACGCGGACGATGCCAATCGTGATTACCTCAAGCAGGTGCGGGAGGGATTCGGCGAGTTGCCGGTCGTGGTCGAGTTCCGCTCCCGCGAGTGGATCACCGATCAAACCTTCGATGAGCTGCGCGCGCTGAACCTGGGTTTCTGCTGCGTCGATCAGCCGCGCTTCGATAGCTTGGTGCCGCCGGTGGCGGTCGCCACGGGGCCGGTGGCTTACGTGCGCTTCCACGGGAGGAACTATGAAAAGTGGTGGAAGCACGACGAGGCGTGGGAGCGGTACGATTATTCGTACCGCGACGAGGAATTGATAGAGTGGGTGGACAAGATCCACCAGTTGGATGAGGAGGCTCCGTTGACGCTGATCTACATGAACAACCATTGGCAGGGGCAGGCGGTAGGCACGGCGCGGCAGCTACGGATGTTGATGGAGGAAGCGAGCTAATGGCCAAGACAGCGCGTGTCAAGTGGGTGGAAAAGAGGCAATTCGTCGGCACCGACAGCAGTAAGCACTCGGTCGTGATGTCCTCGCAGGACGAGGAGAATGGTATCGGCATGAAGCCTTCGGATCTGCTGCTGGTGGCGCTGGGTGGGTGCACTGCCTACGACGTGGTAGGCATCCTGGAGAAAAAGCGACAGACTCTGACGGGACTGGAGGTCGCCGTCACCGGCGAGCAGGACGAGGAGCCTCCCTGGACCTATCGCAAGATTCATCTCCGGTACACGTTCCGCGGCAAGGGGCTGCGCGAGAAAGCGGTGCAGGACGCCATCGCGCTTTCGGACGAGAAATACTGCTCCGTCGCTGCCACCGTGCGCAGCGTGGCAGAGATCACATACGAGTACACCATTGTCGAGGAGGATTAAGGGGCGATTGTGGCGACTGGTGATGTGTGCTATACTCAGCATCGGTGTTCGTTGGAGGCAATCTCTACTAGAGTCGAAGGAGGTCAACATGAGCGAACTTTCTGAACAGGAGCAGGTTCCGCAGCGGCAAGGCGGGATCGGCGAGCAAAAGGCGTCCTTGCCCATCCGCCTGATCGTTCTCGGGGTCGTGGCCCTCTTGGCAGGCATCTGCCTGCTGGCATTGATCATCGCCGGTTTGGCCTTGGATGAATATGCTGAGGCAAAGCCCATTATCATCGATATCGCCAGGAGCTTGGTCTACTCCTACGCTTTCTTGATAGCTATGGGCGGTGCGTATCTGCTCGTCTCTCGAATGAACCTGGCGCAGTTCTTTTCTCCTGTCAAGGGATGGATGCGGTTCCTGATGTTTGCTGTGGTGACGACACTGCTCTACTCGCCGCTGTCGCTCGTCGCAGGACGGGCGTTCACGTTTGTGAGCAGTGAGGTGAGAGTCGTCTATTCCCTGGCGCGGTTGGCTGAGGCTGGGGTCCTCGTCGTCGCACTGGCCATCGTCTTGTGGGTGATGGTGAGGAAAGAGCGGTAGGGGTTCCTGGCCCGACCATTTTGCTGGAGCAGTCTTCCCGAAAGCGGCGGTCTCGGGGCCGCTAGGGGTTTGCGGGAAGATCGTCGTTTACAGTATCAGCATCGCGTCGCCAAAGCTATAGAAGCGGTACCGCTCGCGGATCGCCTCGGCGTATGCGCGGTCGAGCAGTTCCTTGCCTGCAAAGGCGGCCACCAGCATCAGTAGCGTCGAGCGCGGCAGGTGAAAGTTGGTGATCAGCGCGTCCACCGCGCGGAACTGGTAGCCGGGGTAGATGAACAGGTCGGTGGGGCCGTCGAAGGAGTGAACGATTGAGGATTCGCAATTCGCAATTCGCAATTCGTGATTCGTGATTTGCCGATTTGCCGATTCGCTGCTTCGCTGATTCGCCATTCGCCATTCGCTGTTCGCGGCAGTCTCCAGCACCCGCACGCTCGTCGTCCCCACAGCGATCACGCGATTGCCCTCCTGTTTGGCCTGGTTGATCTGCCGGGCCGCCTCCGGCGTCAGTGTGCAGTACTCGGTGTGCATGCGATGATCTTCGATGTCTTCCTCACCCACCGGGCGGAAGGTATCGAGGCCGATGTGCAGCGTGACGAAGGCGGGCTTGACGCCCATATCCCGCAACTCGTGGAACAGATCGGACGTAAAGTGCAGCCCGGCCGTGGGAGCTGCCGCCGAGCCGGGCGTGCGCGCGTAGATGGTCTGGTACCGTGCGAACAAGTCCCCTTCGGCGTTCTCCGGCGGCGTGTGGATGTAGGGCGGCAGCGGCGTGGTGCCCACCTCTTCCGCCAGCGGCAGCACCGGGCGATCGAAGGCCAACACGCGCATGCCGCGCTCGCCGGCCTCGACGACTTGGGCCGTCGCGTTGGTGGGCCCTCCGCCGGGGCCATCGAGCAGAGTCAGGCGCATCCCCGGTCGGACGCGTTTGCCGCCGACCAGCGTCTCCCACGTCTCGTCGTTTCGCTGCCGCAGCAGCAGGATCTCTACCTTGCCGCCGGTCGGCTTGCGGGCGAACAGCCGGGCCGGGATGACGCGGCTCTCGTTGCACACCAGCAGGTCGCCTGACTTGAGAAACCGGGGCAGATCGCGAAAGTGATGGTGCGTGATCCTGGCGGTATGCCGCTCTACGACCATCAGCCGGGAGGCATCGCGGGGCTCGATGGGGGTTTGGGCAATCAGCTCTGGAGGGAGTTCATAGTCGAACTCGGAGGTCTTCACCCTGTGCTACTCTTTCGATGCGGGGTGTGCCTTGTGGGCGTCCGAGAAGGTTCTGAGCTTTTCAATCGTCTTGTCCTGCCTCGACCGTCTGGATTTCGTCTGTTCCAGGATCTCGCGTGCCCTCTCGATGACTGTCTGGGATAGCACGCCATCATCCAGTCCGTGGTAACTTGTCTCTGCGATCGTGCCGTCGGCGCTATCTACTTCCTCTCGCACCGTGCCGCAATCTGGGCACATAAAGTACCGTTCCGGGCCATCGGTGTGGATGAGGCGCATGGCGGCCCGGGATAGGGAGGCAAGATCGCCCCGGCTTGCCACGCTATCAAGGTGGCTGAGATTCACCCGTGCAGCTCTGACCCGGGGGTGCGCCGGCGGCAGGAGCTTTTCGAGGATGCTAAGTGCGCGTTCGAATGCCTCCCGCGCTCTCTCCAGGTCGTTCAACTCTATCAGGATTGTTCCCAATTTGGTGAGCTGCGTTGCCACGTCCGGATGATCTGTGCCCAGGACGTGCTCGAGAACGGCCAGTGCGCACACGTAGGCCGACCATGCGCCCTTGGGATCACCTATCGCTTCCAGTGCGTCGCCGAGATCATTGAGATCTTTGGCGACATCGGGGTGATCGGGCCCAAAGATACCCTCGTCGATCGCCAGCGCCCGTTCGAAGGACTCGATGGCTCCCTGCAGATCCCCCAGGCCCTGCAGTGCGCTGCCCAGGTTACTGTGGGCCGTTGCGGCCTGCGGGCTTATCTCTCCATAGATCTCCTGCCAAACCCCCAGTGCGCTCTCGAAGGATCTCCGCGCCTGGGTGTGATCTGCCACCCGGTCCAGATAGTAGCCCAGGCTGTTCCGGATCATTCCCATGGCTTCTGTTGCTCTCATCGGCCCTTTCTCTGCGCTCTCGATCACTGCGCACACGTGCGGCAAGAGTGGGACGAACCAAGATGGGGTGTTGGTACGATCCATGCGCGTATTGGCGGCATAGGCCAGCCACGCCATCGCGGTGGTCAGCGCCTGGAGCGCGCCTTCTGCCTCCGGCAGCTTTCGGACATATTGGGCCAGCAGGGGGTGAACGATCGGGCCGGCTTCATCTATTTGAACGAGGCCCAGACTGGCCAGGGTGGCCACGCTCTTGTCACAGGCGTCGGTCCCCAGAGCGGCCGCTTCTTCCAGTATCTGGTAGGGAATGGGGCAGTTGGGGGCACAGTGACTTGCCAGCAGGAACAGGCGTCGGTCGGCCTCTTCGGTCATTGCTTCCCACGATAGCGCAAAGGCAGCCGCCAGTCGTAGGTCGTGCTTGGTGAGGTTGCCCAGGCTCTCGCGCCACGCCGCCGTCGAGGGTGACTCCACAACAGTCTGTAGCAAGCGCAGATAGTTGATCGCCGATAGGTGGGGATGGACGGCCAGATACCGTCCGGCTAGGTCCAGCGCCAGTGGTAGGCCGGCCAGTTGATTCGCCAGCAGTTCCAGGGTGGCGTCCGATGCCTCCGCCTGGGGCAGGTGCTGGCTCAGCAGGGCCAAGCTTTCCTCGATGGTGAATACGTCCAGCGGCAGCAGGTTCAGGCCCAGGTCGGTGGACCAGTCGGAGCCTTTGGCGGTAATCAGCAGGCGGATTGGGCCGCCGCTGAGCCGGTTCAGCCACCCGCGGACGATGTCGATGTCCGTATCTTCGAGGTCGTCCAGGATAACCAGACGTGTCCCGCCCCCTTGCCACTCCTGAAAGGTGCGCGCTACCTGCTCCGGCTGTTTTTCGGGCCAGTGCGGCAGGTCCATCTCTTCGCCGCACAGGGCTAGTTCCGCGTTCAGGTTATTGAGCTGGGACCCGTTGAGCCAATGGACACCGTAGAAGAAGCGTCCGTAGCGGTAGGCGAACTCTACGGCCAGTTGGGTCTTGCCTATGCCTCCCAGGCCCTGCGTAGCCTGTGTGATCAAGACAGGAATTGGAGGGCTTTGAGGCTGGGGGAGCAGAGCGCGCGCCAGGGCGCTGAGAACCTCGGCGCGGCCGACGAAGAACTCGTTGCGCGGGAAAAGGAGGCGAGATCCTGGCGGAAGAGGACCGGGTTCGGGAACGACGTCGGGTCCGGGAGGGGGAAAGGGCATGTAGAGGTGCTCGCCATAGATGCCGGGCAAAGAAGTTGGAATATTGATGTCGGGGTGCTCCTCGCACCACTCCCACCACAGGTCTCGATATCTGTGCAGCTCCTGGATGGAGTACTCGTTGTCAGCAATTCGTTGCGATCCGGCGTACACGGCCTCAGCGTGACAGCGCAGGCAGAGGACGATGGCGTCTCCCAGAGTGCGGGGGGGATCTTTGACATCGGTATTGATGTGGTAAACGTTGATGTCTTCGCCGGCGAATTGATGGCAGACACAGCAGCGCCGCCGCGATCTCACCAGGACCTGCTCTTTCAGTATCGCTTCGGCAGCCGGGTGGGGGGCCGTCTCGGTGATGAGTTGCAGTTGGCGCTTGTACGCAGTTGTGAGCTCCGCTGCCACCGGATCGGTCGAGGCGATGGCGCCTAAGGCCTCGATGGACTCGATGGCCCGTACCAGGGCGCGCCCCTGGGCGATGATTTGATCAGGCTCGTGCTTTTCTGCGTCCATCTAATGCACTGGGGGTTATCTCCGGATTCTAGCGGTTGATGATCCGTATCACAACGTTCAGCACGATAGTCAGTATGATGCTCAAAAGGATCGAGCTGACTATCGGGATCAGGCAGGTGAAACCTGGTTTTTCGATGCGGATGTCGCCCGGCAGGTGGCCTAGGAAGGGCGCTTTGGAGAGCAGCCACGCCAGGCCCCCGAGCAGGATCAGCACGCCACCCACGATCAGCAGCAGCTTGCCGACCAACTCCATCTCTTTCACAGCAACTCCTCCAGGAGAACAGACAGACCCCACAGGAGCAGGTAGAAGCCGACCAACGCACCCGCGACCACGGCCAGCAGCGTCCACCACTTGCCTCCCCGAGCAAACCTCTTGTCTTCCCTCGGCTGTGGCCAGATGATTTCCATAGGGATCGGGGGAGGTGGGGGTTCAGCAGGTGTCTGCATGCGCACGACGGGAGCGGGCTTGGACGGGCTCTTGATCGCGACGGGGGTGGGCTGCGTGGTGCGGATTTTGGTTCCCTCTACGGCCTCTCGATATGCGGCGACGAATTCATCCATCGACTGGTAGCGCAGGTTGGGGTCTTTGGCCAGTGCCTTGACGATCACCTTATCCACCGCCTGGGGCAGGCTGGGATTCAGGCTGCGCGGCGGCACCAGTGCTTCGCTGATGTGTTTGAAAGCGACGGCCATCCCCGTTCCGCCTTCGAAGGGTATGCGACCGGTGACCATCTGGTAGAGCGTCGCGCCCAGGGCATAGATATCGGCCCGCTGATCGACGTGCTCTCCTGACACCTGTTCGGGAGCCATGTAGGCGGGTGTGCCCAGCGACATGCCGGTCGGCGTCAGATCGGCGGGGGCCTCCAGGATCTTGACCAGGCCAAAATCCGTCAACAGCACCCAGTTTTCCGGTCCGAGGAGGATATTGCCCGGCTTGATGTCGCGGTGCACGATGCCTCGCTGATGGGCGTAGCCGAGCGCGCTCCCTACCTGTTCCAGGATCTTGAGCGTGAGGTCGAGCGACATAGGTTGGCCTACCAGATCGTCGAGCGACCCAGTGTTCACGTACTGCATCACGATATAGACCAGATTCTCCTGGCGATTGAAATCGTAGACGGGAAGGATGTTGGGGTGGTCGAGCTGGGCGATGGCCTGTGCCTCGCGCACGAAACGGGCGACAAAGGCCTGATCCGTAACAAATGTGGGGGCGAGTACCTTGATCGCCACGTACCGATTTAGCTTGGATTGCTGGGCCTTGTACACGTCTGCCGCGACGCCGTGCCCGATATGCTCGACGATTTCGTATTCACCCAGTTTTCTACCGACTAAGTCGTTCATAGCGAGAGTGATCCTGCCAGAGGCTACAACAGCAACTTGGGCTGCTCGGCGCGCTGATAAGGGATATCCAAGTGCTCGTATGCCCGCGCCGTAGCCGCGCGCCCTCGCGGCGTGCGGTCGAGGAACCCCAGTTGCAGCAGATATGGCTCAACCACGTCCATGATCGTGTCCGGCTCCTCGCTCACAGCAGCGGCTACGGTATCGAGTCCCACCGGGCCGCCGTCAAACTTCTCGATGATGGCGTGCAGCACCCGCCGATCCAGGTCTTCCAGCCCGCGCTCGTCCACGTCCAGCAGTGCCAGCGCCTCGCGGGCTACCTCGACGGTGATGTGCCCGTCGGCGCGCACCTGCGCAAAGTCGCGCACGCGCCGCAGCAGGCGCAGAGCGACGCGGGGTGTGCCCCGCCCGCGCCGCGCGATCTCTGCCGCACCGGCGTCGTCCACCTCAACCTTCAGTACCCACGCGGCCCGCCGCACGATGGCTTCCAGCGCCTCCTGGTCGTAAAAGTCCACGCGAAAGATGGCGCCGAAGCGTGTCCGCAGCGGGGCGGTCAGCAGCGCCAGCCGGGTGGTGGCCCCCACGACGGTGAAGCGCGGCAGCTTGAGCCGGATGGAGCGGGCGCTGGGCCCCTTGCCGATGACAAAGTCGAGGGCAAAGTCCTCCATCGCTGGGTAGAGGATCTCTTCGACGGCCCGGCCCAGGCGGTGCACCTCGTCGATGAAGAGCGCCTCTTTCTCACGCAGGTTGCTCAGAATGGCGGCCAGGTCGCCTGCGCGCTCGATGGCCGGCCCCGACGTGACGCGGATAGGCGCTCCCATCTCGTTGGCGATGATGTGGGCCAGCGTCGTCTTGCCCAGCCCTGGCGGCCCGTGCAACAGCACGTGGTCGAGCGCTTCGCCGCGCTGCTTGGCCGCCTCGATCAATATGCCGAGGTTTTCTCTCACGCGGTCCTGGCCGATCAGATCAGTCAAGTGCTGCGGGCGGAGCGCCCGGTCAAGTACGATCTCCTCTTCCTGCTGCTGCGGTGACGTGATGCGTTCGCTCATTCCACCGGTGATTATACAACAAAAGCGCCCAAGGGGGAATATCGCTTTGACAAGCGGGAGCCTCAGAGGTACAATGTAGGGCAGTGAATCGGCAGGTCAACGTGTCAACAAAGGGGTGAGCTATGTCGTCGCAAGTGCACATTTCGACCCATCCGCTGGTGCAGCACAAGATGACCTTGTTGCGCGATCAGCGTACTGAGCCAAAAAAGTTCCGCGAACTGATGCGCGAGCTCGCCGTCTTGCTCGCCTGCGAGGCGTTGGCCGATCTGGAGACGGAGGAGGTAACGGTGGTGACGCCCTTGGGGCAGGCCAGCGGCCTCCAGTTGAAGGAGCAGGTCGGTCTCATACCGATCCTGCGGGCAGGGCTGGGGATGGTGGAAGGCATCCTGAGCATGATGCCCAGCGCCGAGGTGTGGCACATCGGTCTCTTCCGCGACGAAGAGACGTTGAAGCCGGTAGAGTACTACAGCCGTCTTCCCGTCAGCCCGACGGTAGACGTCTGCCTGGTCCTGGACCCCATGCTGGCCACTGGCGGCTCGGCGGTGGTGGCGGTGGATATCCTCAAGCGTTGGGGGGCGGCCCGCATCAAGTTCGTGGGTGTCATCGCGTCTACCGAGGGCGTGCGGCGAATGACAGCGACTCACCCTGACGTGCCGCTGTATCTCGCTGCCATCGACGACCGCTTGAACGAATCGGGGTTTATCGTGCCGGGGTTGGGGGACGCGGGCGACCGGCAGTTTGGTACGGGCTGAGTCAACGGATGGGTTTCGCCAGTCGTGGGGTTTTGTGATAGAATGGAAGTGGAAGGAGTTGGCGTATGGAGAACGTAACTGCATTGAGAGGGGTTCAATATCTTGTGGACGATTCAGGCAAGCGCACCGCCGTCGTCATTAGCCTGGAGGAGTGGGGTGAACTCTGGGAGGATTTCTACGATGTGTTGGTGTCTGAGTCACGAAAAGATGAGTCTACTATTGCCTGGGATGTGCTGAAAGCGGAGATGGCGAGCGAGGTAGCCACAGGTGGCAACGTATGAGGTCAAATTCGTGGCTTCGGCGGCCAAAGAGTATCGCTCTCTGCCATCGGAACTCAAACGTCGCATCGGTACCTCTATTGATGGGTTGAGCCAGGACCCGCGTCCGTCAGGTGTCCGCAAGTTGGCAGGGCACGAATGCCTGTATCGAATCCGTGTCGGGCATTACCGCGTGGTGTACGAAGTTGGCGACAAAGAGCATCTCATCCGGATCACACGGGTTCGGCATCGGCGAGAAGCCTATCGGTAGCCTGTGACGTTGCCTGCTGTCACACCTCGATGCAGTCGTGTGATTTTCCTGATATTGCCAGCCAGTGTTTTTCCCAAAACCGAAGGAGGGGCTTTATGGAAGATCTAACCGGCAAACAACTCGGTCAGTATCGCATCGTCGCCCCGCTCGGCGAGGGCGGGATGGCGGCAGTATACAAGGCGTACCAGGCGAGTGTGGAACGCTGCGTCGCGCTAAAGATCCTCCCCCGCCACTACGCCAGCGACCCGGATTTCGTCCGTCGCTTCAAGCGAGAAGCCAAGGTCATCGCCGGGCTGGCGCATCCGAACATTCTGCCGGTTCACGACTACGGCGAGGCGGAGGGCTACACCTACATCGTGATGCGCTACGTCGAGGGCGGGACTCTCGCCGATTCCCTGCAAGGGAAGCCCCTGCCATTATCCCAGATCTGCCCCGTCATTTCTCAGGTCGCCGCCGCCCTGGACTATGCGCACGCGAAGGGCGTCGTGCATCGCGACGTGAAGCCCAGCAACGTACTGATAGACGAACAGGGCAACTGCCTGCTGAGCGATTTCGGCGTCGCCAAGATGGTCGAAGCCACGGGCCAGTTCACCACGGCCGGCGCCTTCCTCGGCACGCCGACCTATGCGTCGCCTGAGCAGGCCCTGGGACAGAATCTGGATGGGCGCAGCGACATCTACTCCCTCGGGGTGGTGCTATATGAGATGACGACGGGGCGTCCGCCGTTCGACGCCGAGACGCCGATGGCGATCCTGATCAAGCACGTTCACGACCCTCTGCCCATGCCGCGCGCGGTCAACCCGGCGCTTTCGGAAGCAGTGGAACGGGTCATTCTCAAGGCGCTGGCGAAGGAGCCGGAGAGCCGCTACCAGACGGCGGGAGAGGCGGCGAGGGCGCTGGCGGCTGCTGCAACCGCAGGGGTCGCAACGCCGGTGCGCGTGATTCCCCAGACGCTCGCGATGCCGCCGGAGCCAGAGAAACCACCTGTTGTGAGTGCCAGGCCACGTCCGCAACGGGGCCGCAGGATACCCGTTTGGGGCTGGGTGGCGGGCGGCCTGATCGTTCTGTGTCTCATCGCCGGGTTGCTGGGCGGGGGCAGTGCGCTCGCGCCGTATCTGATGGGCGGGACGGCGAAGGCAACGTTAGCGTCCGTCGCCCGCCCGACGGCCACCGCAGCCTCAGGCGCGACGCTGCCGGCCATCCTGACTGCCCCGCCAGCGACCGCCGTGGCTCCAGGGGTGACAGCGTTGGCGGTCTCGACTGCCGCCCCGGCACCGACCGTGGCCCCCTCCGTCTCGGCGGAAACGTCGACGCCAACCAGCAGGGCGTGGCAGAACTGGACACAGGTTCACTCCTTCCCAGCCCCTGGCGACGAGCCGACCGGCATTGTTCGCGTCGGAGACAACCTATGGGTCAACGTTCCTTGCAGCAACCGGATCTACCGCCTGGACCTGCAGGGTAACCTCGTCACCGAACTGGAAATGCCCAAACCCGGCTGCGGCCCGCGTGACGTCGGGCTGGCCTGGGACGGTACATCGCTGTGGGGAACCTGGTGGAACGAGGTCATCCAAATCGACCCCAATACCGGGCAGGCCTTATCGGATTTCTATGCCGACCTGGAGGGCTGCAGCATTGCCTGGGACGGTTCCTACCTGTGGGTGGTGGACCGGTCAGGCAACTTGTCAGCCTATGACCGGAACGGCCAACGCCTACGCCGCCTGGCGATCCCGGTGTTTGGCGTGGTGTCAGCCATTACGTGGGTTGACGGAGAACTCTGGATGTTGGACGAATTCGGCAAAGTCACCCGTTTCGACGGCGACTTTCTTGAGGTGGGTTCGTTCTCCCTGTCGTCTGCGTGTGGAATCAGCTCGTTCCACGAGCAGAAGTCGTTCGGTCTGTATTGGGATGGGGTGAATCTGTGGGTGGCCGACGCTGTCAATAACCGTATCTACCAATGCGCGCCCGGCGATTGACCCCTATAGCAAAACCCTACCCTCACTATTCTTTGCCAACATGCCCATCTGCGTATGCCGTGCGCCGCACGCACGACGATGTTGACTTCCGTTGGTGAATCCGTTGACGCTCTTGCCACAATACCTTCTAGTTTTCGGTACCTCTGCCGTCCTCGCGGCTCTGCTCACCCCCATCGCCGGCCGCCTGGGGCGTCGCCTTGGCGTCGTAGATCGTCCTGGGGGACGCCGGACGCACAGGGGCAGAGTTCCCCGCCTGGGCGGGATCCCTCTGTTCCTCGCCTTCGTCGCGGCGGTGGGCGTGGGTCAGGCGTTGCGTATCCCGACGGCCGACGCCAAAGAGCCGGTGCGGTTGTTCGGCCTGCTGGCCGGCAGTGCGTTACTGTTCGTCGTCGGGTTGATCGACGACCGGTGGGAACTTTCCCCTCTGCCGCAGTTCGCTGCCCAGTTTGCTGCGGCCATCATCGCAATCGCCACCCACATCGTCCTCGAGCGCTTCAACAATCCATTGACCGATGCCGAGGTCGTGCTGCCCTTTGTGCTATTCGCGCCGCTCACCGTGTTCTGGGTGATGGGGATGACGAACACTGTCAACTGGCTCGACGGGCTGGGGGGGTTGGCCGCCGGGGTGGGGGCGATCCTGTGTGGCGTTCTGGCGATCCACATGCATAGTGTTGGCCAGCCTAGCGTCGCGCTCTTGCCATTGGCATTGCTGGGGGCGTTGCTGGGCTTTCTGCCCTACAACTTTGCCCCCTCGCGAGTCTTTCTGGGCGGCGGTGCGTTCTTCCTGGGCTATGCGTTGAGTTGTCTTGGCCTCATCGCCGGCGCGCGAGTCGCCACCGTCTTGCTGGTGATTGGGTTGCCCATCGTCGATGTGGCCTGGCAGATCTTTGACCGGCTGCGCCACCGCCGTTCCCCGGCGCAGGGCGATCGCGGCCATCTCCACTTTCGCTTGCTGGACATGGGGATATCGGAGCGGGTGATCGTGCTGGGCTATTGGGGCTTCTGTGCGTTGTTCGGCGTGTTGACCCTGGCTACCCCTTCCCGCCTGTACAAGCTGCTGGCGCTGGTGGTGATCGGCGTGGGGGTCGTCGTCGCGCTGGCGTGGCTTTCCCGCCGGCGCGAGTGAGCTGTGTCCCTATCTGTGGATCTGCCCGGCTGCTGCCTCTGTGCCCGCCGTCAGCAATAGCAGGATCGGCAGGTCGATGGCGAGGGTGAGGCCAAAGATGAGCAGTAGCCAGCTAAATGCCGTGTTCGTCAGATCGACCAGCCAGGGCAGTCTGGCGGCGTTGAGGTCTATCGCGCCAGCGACGAGCACGGGCAGGGTGAGGAACGCGATCTGGAGCCACTTGGGGATGTCGGAGAGGGAGGGGAACATGTTGGCGCTCACGACAAAGACGATGTAAACCGCTATCCACCCCCAGGCGTTGGAAAGGTTCACCGCCAGTGTGTCCATCGCGTTGCTCCACTGACCGGCCATGAGTACATCGTACACGCGCGTGAGGTCAAACGCCAGGGCGCTGACCCCGAGGACGACGCACGTGCCTGCGGCCAGGGGTGCCAGGCCGATGATGGTGCGGCGCAGGATATCCGGCTTTTCGATTCGAACGCTTCCCAGAGCGTCCTCCGTCGGAGCGATGTTGAACCCCTGCACGTTGACGCCTACTGCCGTGGCTGCCAGGGCGTGGCTTATCTCGTGTAGCAGCGTTCCAGGGAACATCAAAGCGGCGTAGAGCCACAGCGCGACCCGGTTCTGGCCGACGAGCACGACGGGCGTGAGCGCCGCCTCTTGATGCAGATAGAGCTGCGTCCGCGCCAGCGCGACGAAGAAGAGCGTGGTGCCAAAGACCAGCCCCCAGTCTATTCTTGGTACTCCACTCTGCATCCTTTCACTCGCTCCAGCAGTCTCTCCGCCAGTGCGATCAGCAGCACGAACGGCAGATCGATCGCCACCGTCATGGTGCACATCGTCGCCAGCCAATGGAGTGCGACGGCAAGGGGGATGGCCAGACCGGCGAGGATGGCGGGGCCGACTCCGGCTGCACAGATCAGCACCAGGACCAGCACCAGGAACAAGATCACCGGTGTCCAGGATTGCCGGTCGGCCCGGCTGGGCAGCATCGTGTTGCTCACGGCAAAGACGACGTAGGCCCAGATCCAGGCATCGGTTGCTTTCAGCATGTTTGCCAGGCTCCCGAACGTGCTGGCCCAGTCCCCACGTGCTATCGCGTCTCCCATCGTGTCGATGCCGAAAGCTGCGTAGCCGATCAGCAGGATGATGGCGCATCCGATGAGCAATGGGGCCAGTCCGATCAGGCTGGCTCGCACCACATCCGTCTTTTCGACAGGAACGAATCCCAACTGGACGCGCTGTCCCGTGAGTTTGGGGTGGATGGAGATGTTGCCTACGCGCACCCCCAGGAGAATAGCGGCCAGGGCGTGGCTCAGCTCGTGCAGGATGATGCCGGGCAACAGCGGCAGTGCGTATAGCACCAGCGCCATCTCGGGGTTGCCCGTGAGCAGCAGCATGACGCCTTGCAGATGGCGGTGAATCCAGCGTTCGAGCAGGAGCAAGGCCCCCAGCGCCGCCGTCAACCACAGGAAAGGCGTCCAGTTCAGTTGCATCTGTTGTTACTTTGCTGCCAGCCCGTCCTTGACGATGGCGACGAAATCGGCGGTCTTCAGGCTCGCGCCGCCCACCAGCGCCCCGTCGATCTCGGGCTGGGACATGAACTCGACGATGTTGCCCGGTTTGACGCTGCCGCCGTACTGGATGCGGATGGACTGAGCCACGTCGTCCCCGTAGAGCTTGGCCAGCGTCCCGCGCACTGCGCTGCCGATGATGACGTTGGCCCCCTCACCGGTGGCCGGCACCCCCGTGCCGATCGCCCAAATGGGCTCGTAGGCCACGGTGACGATGCGTGCCTGCTCGGCGGTTATCTCAGCGAAGGCGGCGCGTACCTGGCCGCCGACGAACATTTCTGTTTCCCCTGCCCGATTCTGCTCTAGATTCTCTCCCACGCAGAGGATCGGTTTCAGGTTGTGGGCCAGTGCTGCGTGCAGCTTCTTGTTGACCCACTCGTCGCTTTCGCCAAAGACGTTGCGCCGCTCCGAGTGACCGATGATGGCATAGTCACACAGCCCTTTCAGCATCAGCGGACTGATAGCGCCCGTGAATGCTCCCTCTTCCTCCCAGTGCACGTTCTGTGCGCCCAGCCCGATGGTCGATCCGGCCAGGGCCTCGCGCACGGCGGCCAGGGCAGTGAAGGGAGGGCAGACGGCCACCTCGCAGCCCTTGATGCCGTCAAGCTCAGCGCGCAGCGCCTGCACCAGCTCGATGGCTTCGTCGATGGTCTTGTACATCTTCCAGTTTCCAGCGATGAAGGGTTTTCTCATTTTTCTCCTTGTGAATCGTGATGGGCTGTCAGTCGGAAGGTCTACGTCTCGTCCGACAGGCGCACGATGCGCGTCAGCTTGAGCACCAGAATCTTGGCCAGCGCCTTGCCTATGCCCTCTTGGTTTTCCTGGACCCAGATGATGGTTTCACTGACCATCTGGATAGAGGCTTCCTTGTTCCCATTTACCCAGTCCCGGTGGGCCTGGCCTATTCTTTCCTTGAACTGGCCGCGCAGTTCTTCGTTGGATATCTCCGGCGCCAGGGCCATCAGCGCCTCGAATTCCTGCGTGATGGCCTCGTCGATGTTGCCCTCCGAGGGCGGGCTCTCCTGGAGCATCTTGTCCAGTTCCTCTGACGTTTTTTCGGCGCGTGCCCTCAGCAGTGCCGGGGTTTTTTCGTTTCCAAGCACAAGGTCCAGCTCCCCCCGCGCTGCTTCCAGGTCGCCCTCCTGCATGGAGCAGAACGCTTTGCCATAGCGCGCCCAGGGCAGGTCAGGATTGCCCCGCTCCGCTTTATCCAGTGCCGGGCGCGCTTCCAGGCACGGATGGCCCTGCAAGAGGATGAGTATGCCATCGAAGGCGTGGGTGAGCGGCTGATCACCCATCTCCCGTAGCATCCACTCGATCTCCTTCTGGGCCACGTCGAGCCTGTCCACCAGCAGGGCGGTTCCAGCAGCAGCGGCGTGCAGTTCCGGGTCGTCCGGGTTGGCGTCTACGCCGCGCATCAGGGCGTCTATGGCACTGTCTACGTTGTTCTGCTTTAGCAGCAGCGCACTGGCCTCGATGTAGGCGGGGGTGAGGTGCGGGTCAGTCTCGACGGCCTTCTGGTACAGCTCGAGCGCTTTGCCGATGTTGTTCTCTTCAGCGGCCATCCGGGCCTCTTCCAGGAGCTGGTCGGCAGTCCTCTCTTCTGGCCCGGCGGTGGCAGCGGCTGCGGTCTGTAATTGACCCCAAAAACTGGACCATATGCAAAATGAAGATCTACAGTATTATGGAGCATATGGGAGGTCAATTATGTCTAAAGGAAAACGCCACAGCGCGCAGTTCAAGTTCCAAGTCGCTCTG
>Ga0315545_1000896_pt1 | contig 30712 bp, 29 predicted proteins | sample SalMarSW160210MG_FD_203096 | JGI IMG/M metagenome (GOLD analysis project Ga0315545, IMG submission 203096) | Salt marsh sediment microbial communities from the Plum Island Ecosystem LTER, Massachusetts, United States - Salt Marsh Sediment SW1602-10 ...
CTCTTTTGGCCGGCCGATAGCCCTGACCATATCGTCTGCAGTCTGGTATCTGACTGTCGTAACACCTAAATCCTTGGCAATCCATTCTACCATTTTTTTGTATTTTTCAGAATTGTGGTCTGTATATTCTGACACGTCTTCCAGGTCATAGCCTTCCAAACTGCAAATGGCTTTACGGGCGGCAAGCTCGTGGATGGAACGTGTGGAAAGGTTGAACTTACAGGGGAACATCAAAGGCGGGCAAGCGGGTCTTATATGTATCTGTTTGGCGCCGCAATCCCAGAGTTTTTTTACGGTGAAGTTCTTAAGCTGGGTTCCTCTGACGATAGAATCCTCACACATAACAATGCTGTTACCTTCGATTACCTCTTTAATGGGGATAAGTTTCATCTTTGCGACGAGGTCGCGTTTCTGCTGCGAAGGCGGTGTATAACTTCTGCCATATCCGGGTGTGTATTTGACAAGAGGGCGTCTAAATGGTTTGCCCGATTCCATCGCATATCCTAATCCGTGAGCACATCCGGAGTCAGGGACCCCTGAAACTACGTCAACCTCGATATCTTTATCGCGCTTTGCAAGGAAGCGGCCGCATCTTTCTCTGACCGTTTCTACATTTATTCCTTCATAGTTGGATGCAGGAAAGCCGGTATATATCCAGAGAAATGCGCAGATTTGGTTGGCGTCCGTGCCGGCTCTTTTTTGCGCTATTCCATCCTCATTTATCAGGATTATTTCTCCGGGCTCAATATTTTTTACAACCTCAAACTCACTATTTGGAAAGGCACTGGTCTCAGCGGTCACCGCCCAGCCGTCTTCTCGCTTGCCGGCAATAAGCGGTGTATATCCAAGTCTGTCTCTTGCTGCATATATTCCATCTCTATTTAGCAATAAGAGTGAGCAGGAGCCGTCTATAACGTCAAACATCTTCTCTATACCGTCTACCAAACTGTTTCCCTGATTGATTAACTTTGCTATTAACTCCGGGGTATTAACCGCTCTTTTGCTTACCTCGCTGAAAGATATTCCCTTGCTTAGCAGCTTTGTTGCTAACTGTTCGGCGTTTTCTACAAATCCGCTGGTTACCACACAGAAAGGCCCAAATCTTGAGTTTAGATAAATAGGCTGTTCATCATAGTCACTGATAACACCGATGCCCTTGTTGCCGTTCATATATTTATAATCATCATAGAATTTTGATTTGAACTGGCTCTGGTCTAAGTTGTGTATTTGGCGGGTGAAGTTTTCCCCAAGCACTGCTATACCACCGTATTCGGTTCCCAGATGCGAATGATAATCTGTGCCGTAGAAAAGGGTTTCTGTACAATTGCCTTTCGAGACTACTCCAAAAATACCGCTCATATTCCACCTCCGTTGTGTTATGTTTTATGACTTCCCTTATTATAAAAAAAGCGGCTTGTAATAAGCCGCTTTCTATTTGATGACCACTTTACCTGTGCCGCTTGTTATCCTGCCTATCTTGTAGACCTTCTCTCCATAGCGTGAAAGTTTTTTAGTTATCGAATCAGCAAAATCTTCTGCTGCAATCAGTACGAAGCCGATGCCCATATTGAAAACCTTGTACATCTCAGCTTCTTCGACGGGGCCTTTTGTTTGCAGAAATGAGAATATCTTATGCTTGGGCCAGCTTTCTTTTTTAAGGACGGCGTCGCAGGCTCTCGGCAACACGCGGGGGATGTTTCCGACCAGACCGCCGCCTGTGATATGCGCCATACCATGCACGACCTTTTTGACTTTGTACTGTGACAGAAGTTTCACGATTGGGCGAACGTAGATTCGTGTTGGCTCTAACAATACATCGCCCAATATCGCCCCATCAAGTTCATCCAAACAATCGGTCATTTGCAGATTTTCTTTTTTGAAGCAGATATTGCGAACGAGTGCGTAGCCGTTGCTGTGCAACCCGTTCGATGCCAGACCCAGTACCACGTCGCCTTTGCGAATGTTCCTGCCGGTAACGATTTTTCTGCGTTCTACTATTCCGACGGCAAAGCCTGCCATGTCAAAATCACCTTTGGCGTATGTGTCGGGCATTTCAGCAGTTTCTCCGCCTATTAGTGCACAGTCGGCGGTTCGACAGCCAGCCGCGATACCCTTTACCATCTCAGCTATTGTATTTGGTTCGAGTTTGTTCACCGCCAGATAGTCCAGAAAGAACAGCGGCTCAGCTCCCTGAACCAGCATATCATTGACGTTCATTGCGACCAAATCTATGCCCACGGTATCGAACTTTTTTATCTTGGCGGCGAGTTGCACCTTGCTGCCGGCCCCGTCGGTACAGGCTACGAGCACGGGGCTTTTGTAGTTTTTCTTAAAGAGTTTTTCATCGTAGTCGAGCCTGAACATACCGGCAAAAGCGTTTTTCAGTCGAATTACCCTCGGTCCGAATGTGCTCGAAACATACGACTGGATTTGCTCAACCATCTCGTCGTTAGCATCGATACTTACGCCGGATTGTTCGTAACTGATAAACTTAGTCATCGCAGTACCGAAAGCTTAAAGCTGAGAATGTATTTACTGCTCCAGCTCGTTCCACTCGTCGAACATATGCGTCTGATGGTGTTCCAGAGCAAATTTATTGACCGTGATATCCACCGGTATTCTGTATTTCCCGTTCCAGCATGCAGTGCAATAGTGGTCGTCCGGCAGCACCGTACAGCTAAGCAGCCCTTCCAGTGACATATAACCGATACTGTCGACCTCAAGAAACTGCCTGATTTGCTCAAAGTCACGATTATGTGCAAGCAGTTCTCTTTTTGTTGGAAAGTCAACGCCATAAAAACAGGGATATCTCAGGGGCGGGCAGCTCACCCGCATGTGGATTTCTTTAGCACCGGCCTGGCGAATCGCCCTTATTTTGCCTCTGGTAGTGGTGCCTCGGACAATCGAGTCGTCCACTACTATGACTCGTTTGCCCTCGACAGCTTCTTTCACCACAGCCAGCTTGAGCTGGACTTCCCTTTCCCTTAATTCTTGGCTCGGCGAGATAAATGTCCTGCCGATATAGTGGCTTCTGACCATACCCATATCAAAAGGTATGCCGCTGGCCTGTGAATACCCGATTGCCGCTGATGTGCCCGAATCCGGCACAGGTATAACGACATCTGCCTTGACGGGGTGTTCTGTAGCGAGGCGCATCCCCAGTTTTTTTCTGAACTCATGTACATTTTCACCGAAGAAATGTGAGCTTTGCTTGGCGAAATAAATGTGCTCGAAGATGCAATGGGCCGGTGTTATTGACTCGGGCTTGACGAAGAATCTGCTGGCCAGGCCTCTTTTATCCAGAGTGACGATTTCGCCTGGTTCGACTTCACGAATAAACTCAGCTCCAACGGCATCAAGCGCACAACTTTCACTGGCCACAACGTAAGAGCCTTCCTTTGTTTGGCCGATACACAAAGGTCGGATACCATAGGGGTCGCGAGCCGCCTCAATGCGGTCGGCAAATAAAAACAATAAACAGTATGCTCCCTGCAGATGGTTCAGAACGTGTGCCAGCGGGTCAGGTTTGCTGGCGTGGGTCGGCTTTGCAAGCAGGTGAGTAATTATTTCGGTGTCGCTTGTCGTTTTGAACAAACTGCCGTAGGCCTCATACTCATCCCGCAGTAGTCTCGCGTTTATAAGATTACCGTTATGCGCTACCGCCACTTGTCCACGGGAGTACTCAGATGATAACGGCTGATTATTTCGAGGGGTGCTGGAGCCGGTGGTCGAGTATCGTACATGGCCGATTGCTATCGGATTAGCCAGTTTCGTCAGAAGCCTCGATTCTCTGCGGAATACCCTTCCTACTGTGCCCATACCGGTGCAGCACTGGATAAATTCGCCGTCACTGGAGGCAATCCCTGCTGATTCTTGTCCGCGGTGCTGCAGGCCGTATAAGCCAACGTAGGTCTTTTGAACAGCTTCGTCGTCGCCGAAAATACCGAAAAGTCCACAACTTTCGCCGGGCCCGTCGTGCGTAACTCGTGGCTTATGCGTCATTTTTGCTTTTGCCTTTTTATTCTTTGGTTTTCTGCGATTAGTTTAGCGAATTGCTTATGGCAAGTCAAATTCTTGTTTGGTCGGCAGTTCTGGTGGGCGCACTGTTTTGCCCTTCGGGATGCATAAAATCAGGCATTTGCTGAATTTTACCTTGAGCATTTACGCACGCAAGTACGCTTGAGCCCTCAGCCAGGATTGCTCCATCGCTGCAGCGGCTGAGCTTATAAGTATGCTCAACCTTGCTTGGGGTAACCTTTGAGCAAATCGTTTCGAGTTCCAGTTTTTCATCGTATTTTGCCGGCTGATGATATCTTACGGACAGCTCCACAACCACAAAGAAGACACCGGCGGCCTCGAGGTCTTTGTAAGCCAGGCCGTTCGCCCGCAAAAGCTCCGTCCGTCCCATCTCGAACCACACCGGATAGACGGTGTGATGAACCACGCCGCCCTGGTCCGTCTCAGCGTAGCGGGGCCTGATGGTTATCGTATGGCTCGCAATGGTTGTTCGCCCGGGAAATGTCATATTCGTACCTGCCCTGAAAAATATCAAAAAAGCCGACATTTGCAAGATAAAGCGTTGACTCAACTGCTTCTTGATGGAATAATAACGCCTTTACTTTTGACTAAGAAGGATTTTTTAACATTTTTAGCCTGTGAGAGGACAAAATTATGAAAGGTTATCTGAAAAATTTGGCTTGCATCGTAATATTTTTTACCGTTTTTTTTATTGGCTGTGAATCGCCGTATCCTACCGCGGTTTATCATCCGGTTGTCCCTGCCGAGCCTGAACCCGAGGCAGTCGAGCCCCAGCCTACCGCCGTGCCTGAACCCGAGGTAGTCGAGCCCCAGCCCACTGCCGAGCCTGAACCTGAGACAGTTGAGCAAAAGCCTGCTTTGCAGCAGCAGCCCAAAGCAGAGGTGCAGCTCGGCAGCCCAGCTGAAATTGTTGCCGTTACTGTCAATGGCTTCGATATTACCGAAGGAGACATAGAAGAAAAGATTAAACCTCGGCTTGAGCAAATGGCTGCCCGCAACAAACAACTGCCGCCTGTTTTTATCGAACGGTTAAAGACGCGAATGAGAAAAGATGCTTTGGAGCGTATGATTATCGAACGGCTGATGGACGAGCAGGTAGATGCCGCTCAAATAGTGGTTACCGCCGAAGACGTAAATGACTTTATCAAGGCAATGGCAACTGCTGAAAATTTGTCAATGGAGGATATGAAGGCATTGGTAGAAGCTTCCGGTCAGAGTTTTGAGCAGTGGAAGCAACAGATGCAGTTCGAGAAAAGGCTGGCTTATCAGAAACTGTTCGAGTCCAAGTTTGATGGTAAGGTAAACATTACAGAGGAAGACGCTCGGCAGTATTACCAGGAGAATCAGCAGCAGTTCGAGATACCAGGGCAGGTCAGAGCAAGTCATATCCTCATAAAGCCGGATACCTCTGACCCTAACGTCGAGCCTGCCGCGGCGGAAGCAGCCGCCAGGGCAAAGGCCGAGGACTTGCTTGAGCAAATCAAAAATGGGGCTGACTTTGCAGAACTGGCCGGAGCCAATTCGGGCTGTCCCTCATCGGCTCGCGGCGGCGACTTGGGCTTCTTTTCCAGAGGTCAAATGGTGCCAGATTTTGAGGAAACGGCTTTCGCGTTAGAGGTCGGCCAGGTCAGTGACGTCGTAGAAACCAAATTCGGCTACCACATAATAAAAGTTACCGACAAAAAAGAGGCCGGCACTAAAGCATTTGAGCAGGTCAAAGATGATTTGATGGAAATGCTGACGGCAAAAAAGCAGAGCGAACTTGCCGAACAGTATATCGAGTCGCTAAAGGCCGAAGCGAACATTGTTTATCCACCCGGCAAAGAACCGAATGTTGGCAATCCTGCTTTGCTAAGATAGACCAATACCAAAATTTTTGCCAAAATTTGCAGTAATTTGCTGGCGGGTGCCGATATTCACTAATAAAATAACTTCATTCTGCCGGGTGATTGCCCATTGGTCCTGAGGGCTTTTTTTCAGGGAAGAAATAATGCCGAGCCAGCCACGGTCAGTAAAAGTCTTAGCGGCGCTTTTGGTTTCAATGACGGTTGGAGCTATAGTCTTAATGGCCCTTGGCAATAACCCCCCTTCGGCAGGCCCGTTTTGTCTTTCCAGCTACTACCGCCTTGACCGGATTGAAGAAACAATCCTTTCGCGGGCCCCTCAGCACCCCGGACGCTGGAACTGTATCGAGGTTTACTATAGCGCCACCAAAGCCGGCAACATAGAGCAGTTGGCCTCGCTCAGCGGTTTGGTCAGGCCGGACGACCTCAACTGCCACTTCGTCGTCTGTAATGGTCTTGGCGGCGGCGACGGGCAAATCCAGCCGACAGAAAAGTGGCAGAAACAGTGGTCAATCATACCAGGCCGCACCTGGCAGGGCAGCAGTCTGACAATCCGAATTTGCGTCGTAGCTGATGGTGAAACGGCGCATCTGACTGACTTCCAGATGAAAAGGACCGACGCGCTCGTGGAGGCACTGTGTAGGAAGTTTGAAATAACCCCCGACTCCGTCTACTATCCAAGCGATTGGCGATAACCGCACCCGTCTTGGCGTAGGCGCCAAGCCGCAGCCGGAAAGCCCGGCCTCGCTCCGCCGTAGCGCTTCGCGAAGGCGGGTAAAAATCCGCAAAAAACTTTTTCGGTTGTTATCTTACTCCCAGTTGAAATCTTCCGCCGGCATATCTTGCATTAGCTCGTTTGTGTCCCCGCATTGCGGTACGCCCAACATCGGGTCATTCATATCTACGTAGGGCCGACCCTGATGCCGTCTTCCGAAGCCTCTGGGCTGTACATCTACGTTCCATCCGCCCCAGTCTCGGCGCTGCATACAATGACCTCTCCTGCCGAACCCGCGTTGGCCAAAGCCCTGCTCCCATCTATCTGCACTGGGCCTTTGCATACACTGGCCGCCTCTGCCGAACTCCCTGTGCTGTAAGCCCGGGCAAAATCTCTCCATCCCTGCTTGTGGTACATACCAGCCTGATTTCTCGCGGAATTGGCCTCGATGTCTCTTGCCGCGGCAGCCTTCACGGAAACCTCGACGGTGTGGGCTGGCAGCCTCCCTGGCTTTTTGCATTTCCTGCCTTGCTTGCTGCATCTTCTTGATTAACTCACCCATCTTTTCCATATCGTTTTCCTGATGAGCCTTTGCAAGTGCATCGAGCCATTTATCGAACATCTGCGGGCCGAATTCCTGACCTTTATGCCTTTTGGGGCCTTTTTGAACGTGCTTTGGCTCAGGTTGAGGATTGCCGCCTTCATCCTGCTGGGCTGGGAGTGTTTCAACTCCTATTAGTAGAACTGCCACTGCGGCGACCAAGATAATCTTCTTTAACATTGCTTGTTTCCTTTCAGATTGAGGTTTTTTGTTCCGAATAAGGATTTCTGCAGATATAGACGTAACCGGCGGGTGCCTTTATTGCAGTTTTTAGGAAAAAATCTGCAAAAAGTATGGCGAAAAGCCCGTTTTTGGGGTTGTTTTTAACGACCCTTTTTCAGCAGGCCGAAATTTTCTCTTTCCGTCAGGACCACCCATGCCCGCCAATCTCTTTTATCAATTCGAATGGGGTCAATTTGTTTGACATCGGCAAGCCATATTAGAGCGCCATAGCGGCAATGTCGCTTGCTTTGCCAATAGTCCTCTGTAGCTGTGATTTGCTCATTATGCATCTGCTTCAATTCAGCCATTTTTTGTGGGGTCAAATCTTCAAAGCGTTGCACTGAGGCCACTTGTGCTGTGGCACAGACCGGCCCGCTGCTTAGCTTCAGGAATATTTCATCGCCGGGGTAAATTTGTCCAAAATGCAGGTGTCTTGTCTTTGTGAAACGTGACTCAATTCTCTTTCGCCCCTCGATAATCGCGTCCAGATAGGGCTTCTTCAGGATGGCAAGATGATAATTTTTCATAAGTCAGCTTTTTATAGTAAAAACTTCGTCGGTAAATAGCAACTGTTTTGACGCCGGCCTGCCGAAAGCCTATAATTGAAGCGATTTTTGGGTGGTGAATTTTGGAGGTCTGATTATGGAATACGTTCTGGCTTTTATAATTGGTGCGATATGTACTGGCGCGATTGTTTTCCTTTTGAGTCATAGGAAGGTTAAGAGTCTTGAAGGCCAAGTCAATGACGAACATGAAAAGCGAATTGTAGCAGAGGGAAAAATCTCCAGAATTCCAGGACTTGAGTCTGCTATAGAACAAAAGGAGAGTGAGAATTCTCAACTGCGCGAAGAACGCGCTACACTGGCAACAAAACTTGATGAGCAGCAAAAATCTATGACAGAGAAGATTGGTTTGTTAGAAGAAGCTAAGGTTAAATTGTCTGATGCTTTCAAAGCCTTATCTTCTGAGGCCTTAAAAAGCAATAATGCACAGTTCTTAGAGCTCGCAAAGACAAGTTTGGAGAAATTCCAGACCGATGCAAAAGCAGATCTTGAGAGCCGACAAAAGGCTGTCGGCCAGCTCGTACAACCTCTCAAAGATTCTCTCGCTAATGTCGATACCATCTTGAAAGAACTCGAAAAAACTCGAATTGGTGCTTATTCCAGTCTGACAAAACAAGTAGAATCGATGTCTACTACCGAAGATAAGCTACGAGAAGAAACCGCAAAACTTGTGGCAGCATTGCGGAAACCGAGCGGTGGCGGACTATGGGGGCAGATTCAACTCAGAAATGCGGTAGAACTTGCAGGGATGACAAAGTATTGTGATTTTATTGAACAACAGACAATTACCACGGAAGGCGGTCGACTTCAACCAGACATGGTGATCAGATTACCGCGCAAACGCACAGTTGTCGTTGATTCGAAAGTATCGGTGGAGGCTTATTTGGAATCAGCGAAAGCGGACGATGAGAACATTAGGCGACGCAAACTGAAAGAGCACGCTGCACACGTAAAGACGCATATTTCAAACTTGGCAGCTAAGGGATATTGGGAGCAGTTCCAGCCTGGCCCTGAGTGCGTTGTGTTATTCTTGCCGGGTGAAGTTTTCTTTAGCGCTGCACTTCAGGAAGACCCGAATTTGATACAGTTTGGGTGGGGAAAACGCGTGCTGTTGGCTTCACCCACTACATTGATTGCCATATTACGAGGGATAGCCTACGATTGGCAGCAGGAACAAATCGCTGAGAACGCACAAATCATTAGTAAGCTGGGGAAGGAACTGTACGAGCGGGTACGTACCTTGGTTGCCCATTTTGAAGATATGCGGAAAGGACTGAATAGTGCAGTCGAGGCGTACAATAATGCTGTGGGTTCTTTCGAAAGTAGAGTATTGGTTACGGCAAGACGATTTAAGGAATTGGGGGCAGCTACCGGAGAAGATATAAACCGGGTGGTATCAATAGATACAACCACACGGTCGCTTCAGTCGCGTGAAGTCGGACAATCTTCTGACGGAACTGAGCGGAACTCTTCTGAAGCTGGGAGTTCTGATTAGAACAGAGTAAAACGGCAATGATTTACGAAGACCTCAAAGGCAAAAAGGTTTTGGTTACCGGCTCGAGCAGCGGAATGGGTGCGGCCACGGCCATAATGTTCAGCGAGCAGGGCTGCTTCGTCGGTGTCCATTATTTTAAGACAAAGGCCGGCGGCGAAAAAACGCTCGAGAAAGTCAAAGCAAACAACGACGGCGTCTTGCTTCAGGCTGATGTCCGCGACGAAAGCCAGGTCAGCGGGATGGTCGAGAAATTCGCCAAAGAAGCAGGCGGCATCGATATCCTTGTAAATAACGCCGGTGATTTGATAGACCGTCAGCCCTTCGAGACCGCAACACTGGATTACCACGAAGATATATACGCCACTAATGTTCGCAGCGTATTTCTGGTGACAAGGGCAGCCCTTGCCCACTTGAAAAAAAGTAAGGGCAATATCGTCAATATCGGCTCGGTTGCCGGCCATAGCGGCGGTAGTATCGGCTCCGGAATTTATGCAGGCGCAAAAGCCGCCGTCGCGACATACACAATCGCTATAGCTAATGAATTTGCCAAATATGGCATCCGGGTCAACAGTGTCCTGCCGGGCCTTATTGAGACGAGATTCCATATGAGATACAGCAGCGCCGAAAGAAGGAAAAAAGTTGCCGAGAGAACTCCCCTCGGCAGAAACGGCACCGCCGAGGATATCGCAAAGGTAGTCTTGTTTCTGGCGAGTGAAGCAGCCGGTTTCATCACCGGTGAATATATCGCCGTAAACGGCGGGCTGTATATGCGAGCTTAGGCTATTGACTATTTAACACCGGCTGTTTATTATTGGAAGTTGATGGTTTGACTCCGCTCACCATCGACACTGAGCAGAGTGTCGAAGTGTCGGTTGCTGAGCAGCTTTTATTTCAGGAAAGTTTTACGCAGTATCCCTTTACGGGAGAAAAAAATGCAGCTTACGGCAGGGATGCGACAGGGCAGACTTAAACGCCCTTTAGGGACGGCAAGATATTGGGTTGTTCGACCAAAGGATGCTCGTCGTGACCAGCTCGCTAAGAAGCTTTCGATTTCACCTCTTTTGGCACAGGTTTTAATTAATCGCGGCGTAACTGATTTCGCCGATGCTTCGGCTTTTCTCAGACCGAAGCTGACTGAGCTTATCGCCCCCGAGCGAATGCCGGGAATCGAAGCAGCGGTTGCCAGAATAAAGCACGCCCTCAGAAATCGGGAAAGAATCACTGTCTACGGCGATTATGATGTCGATGGCATTACGGGCGTCGCAATCCTGGTGGCGATTCTAAAAATGTTTGGTGCCGACGTTGAGTACTATATCCCGCACCGCATCGATGAGGGTTACGGCCTGAATGTTGAGGCGGTTCGGTCGTTGGCGAAGGCAGGCAGCAGCCTTTTAATCACCGTAGATTGTGGTATTAGCTCATTTGAGTCTGCAGAGCTTGCTTCGCAGCTCGGCCTTGATTTGATTGTAACCGACCATCACCAGCCCGAGTTGCAGGCCTGCTCCGCCGAAGCGGCTGCGAAGACTGGATTGCCGCCGGCCGTTGCCATCGTGCATCCGGCGACGGACGAATCCTACGCCAATCAGGATTCGTCCGGCTCAATGGTCGCCTTTAAGTTAGCCTGGGCGATTGCAAATGAATTCAGTGCCGGGGCAAAGCTCCCGCCCCAGATGCGCGAGTTTATGTTGAACGCAACTTCCCTCGCAGCTATGGGTACTATCGCCGACGTCGTGGATTTACGAGGTGAAAACAGGGTTCTGACAAGCTATGGTCTCAAAGCCCTGCCTGAGTCCAAACTATTTGGTATACAGGCCCTGATTGAATCAGCCGGTTTGACCGGCCGCGGACTCGATAGTTTCGACATCGGCTTTCGGCTCGCGCCGATGCTAAACGCCGCCGGGCGAATGGGCCACGCCAGATTGGCGGTTGAGCTTTTGACATCAGCCAGCCAGATTCGCTCGATGCAAATAGCAGAGTATCTCAAACAGCAAAACGGTCAGCGCCAGCAGTGCGAGCGAAAAATATTCACCCAGGCCTGTGAGATGATAGTCCGGAAAAATCTGCACCATCCTGACCGCAGGAGCATCGTTCTTGCCAGCGAAAACTGGCACCGTGGCGTATTAGGTATCGTCGCCTCGCGAATAGCGCAGGAATACTATCGGCCGGTGATTATAATTAACACAGCCCAGGGTGCTTCTGCGGGTTCGGCTCGCTCGATAGTGGGCTTTGACATACTAAGTGCTATAAGAGCCTGTTCGCAGCATCTAATCCGTTTCGGTGGACACAAAATGGCGGCGGGTGTAACTATCGAAGCCGAAAAAATAAACAAGTTCGCAGCCGATTTCGAAGAATATGCAAAGCAAAACCTAAGTTATGAGGATATGGTGGCGAAGCTTTATATTGACGATGTTGCTCGGTTGGACGATTTCAGGCAGGAGGTGGTCGGTGAATTGCAAATGCTTGGGCCTTTCGGCCAAGGAAATGCCGAACCGACTTTCGCGACAAAGGGTGTACGTCTTGCCTCTGTCCCGCGAAGAGTTGGCGCAAAGGGCGACCACCTGCAGCTTGCGATAACCGATAACACCGCCTCGGTTCGCTGCATTGGTTTCGCAATGGCAAGGCTGGAGAAAAAACTGCTTGAAAATGAATTCTTCAATGTTGCCTATCAGCCGCAAATAAATACCTATAACGGCACCAGCAGTGTTGAATTGGTTCTGAAAGATATTCAGTTTGAGTAGAGTTTGGTAGTAATGCCTCGTTCGGAAACGGACGCATACGATATACGTACGCAGTTCGCCGATGAAACTATGACTTTCGATGAACTTTTGACACTGGTTTCTTCAAGCAATGCCCCTGGTCTTTGCACGGATTCACGTCTTGTCGAAGCAGGTGATATATTTGTGGCCCTCGAAGGCACTGTTTGCGATGGCCACGATTTCATCGGTCAGGCCCTTGCTAAGGGTGCTAAGTATATCCTCTGCCAAAAGCGTCAGCCGAGATACGAGATACGAGATACGAGATACGAAATAATCGTAGTTGAGGATTCTGCCGAAGCCGCTGCTGCTTTGGCCCAGGCAGGTAGGGGTAATCCCGCTTCGCGATTAACCAACCTCGCTGTTACCGGCACAAACGGAAAAACCACCGTTGCCTTTCTCGTTCGCTCCTGTATACGGGCCGCCGGTCAAAAGTGCGGCCTCATCGGCACGGTCGTTTATGACACGGGTTCACAAATCTCTCAGGCGGCTCTGACAACTCCCGATTGTTTGGTTATCGCCCGGCAGCAATCGCAAATGGTCAAGGTCGGCGCTAAATATATGGTCATTGAGGCCAGCAGTCACGCCCTTTCGCAAAACCGGCTCGCACACATCGGCTTCAAAGCGGCCGCATTTACAAACCTAACCGGCGACCATCTCGACTACCATAAAACTAAAGAAAAATACCTTGCAGCAAAGGCAAAACTGTTTGAGAAATTATCGCCCGAGGCTGTTGCAGTGTTGAATAAGCAGTCGCCCCAGGCGCGGAAAATCGCCCGGGCGACAAAAGCGAAAATCCTCTGGTATGCCGTTGATGAGCAGGCGGACATCACCGCCCATATTGAATCTATTGATATTGGTGGGACTGTTTTCGTTCTGGAATACGCTGGCCAAAGACGAACAGCGAAGATTTCGCTTCTGGGTCGATATAACGTCAGCAATTCTCTCGCAGCTGCCGGCCTATGCATCGCCGTTAGCTTGGATTTGAAAACAATAGCAGAAGGTCTTTCAGCTTTGCAGGGTGTACCAGGTCGACTGGAAAGAGTTAATTTTAATGGCAGCTTTTCGGTTTTTATCGACTATGCCCACACCGATGATGCCTTGAGGAATGTACTGACTGCACTTCGACCGTTCTGCGTCGGTTCGCTGATAGTTGTTTTCGGCTGTGGCGGCGACAGGGACAAAACCAAACGACCGCGTATGGCCAAAGTCGCTGAAGAACTGGCCGATTTTGTAATCGTTACCAGCGATAACCCACGTACCGAAAGGCCGATGGATATAATAAGCGAAATTGTCGCCGGTTTTGAAAAGGAGCCTGCAATACCGCATTCAGAATTACGAGACACGAGCGACGAGCGACGAGCGACGAAAGTTATTGAGCCGGACAGAAAAAAAGCCATCGAGTTGGCAATAAAAACCGCCGCCGAAGGTGATGTTATACTTATAGCCGGCAAAGGCCACGAAACATATCAGATAATAGGAACGCAGCGATTCGATTTTAACGACAGAAAAATCGCTCTGGAGTTTCTCAGAAAGCAAAAATGAAAGAGTTCAGGATAGCAGACTTGGCCCGAGTAATAAAAGCACACGAGCGACGAGCGACTAGCGACGAGCGACGTTTTTTCACCGGTGTCAGTATCGACTCGCGCACTATCCGGGCCGGTGATTGCTTTTTTGCAATCGCCGGCGATAATTTCGACGGGCATAATTACATCACCGAGGCCTTTGCCAAAGGTGCGGCTTGTGCCGTCGTCGCCAGGAGTGTCGATTCCGGGGGTAATTGTTTGTTGAAAGTAAGTGATACCGTAAAAGCCCTCGGTGATTTCGCTGCACAGTATCGCAGAAGAATGAATTTCAAGGTCGTGGCGATAACCGGCTCAGTCGGAAAAACGATAACAAGGCAGATTACGTATCACGTCTTGAGCCGGCATTTTCGTGTGATTACTGCACCGAAAAATTTCAATAATAATATCGGCCTTCCTCTGACACTACTTCGGGCCGGCCCGCAGGATGAAATTGTAGTCGCCGAGCTCGGCAGCAACCATCCCGGCGAGATTGCTCAATTAACTCAAATCGCTCAGCCTGATGTAGCGGTCGTAACTAATGTCTACCTGGCTCATTTGGCAGGCTTCGGTAACCTGCAAACTATTGTGGAGGAAAAGTTGTCTATTTCGCAGGGGCTTTCATCTGATGGTATTTTGATAATCAACGCCGATTTGGTTAAATGGTTAAATCACCGGTTACCAGTTACCAGTTACCAATCACCAATTACCAATTGCCAGGTCATAAGTTTCGGCAAATCGGACCGATGCGATATACAGATGCAGAACATTGCTCACACCGGCTCCGGCAGCCGGTTCATTGTTGAGGGAAGGGAAATTTTTCTGCCGCTGCTGGGTGCAGGCAATGTCGAAAATGCGCTCGCCGCATGGGCTGTCTGCCGACGGTTCGCAATTACCATTGATGATTTTGCTGATGCTGTAAAAACGCTTCAGGCCGTCACTATGCGCGCCGAACTGCTGCGAATCGGCAAACTTACGGTGTTAAGCGATTGTTATAATGCAAATCCTGCCTCGATTAAAAACGCTTTGAACGTATTGTCCGACCTGGGCTTAGCTAAAAAGGGCCGGCTCATTTTTGTCTGCGGCGATATGGCTGAACTCGGCGAACAAAGCGAAAGACTTCACGAAGAGCTCGGCACTTTAATCGCAAAAGCCAAAGTGCAGCTTTTACTGGCAGTCGGCAAATTCGCGAAAGTCGCAGCCGATGCCGCCAGAAGGTATGCCGATTACGATTTGCAGGTCGAATGTTTCGACAATGCTGCGGCAGCTTGCAATAATCTGCAAAAATTTATAAAAGATTCCGATATAATATTGGTTAAGGGTTCGCGCATGGCCAGACTGGAAATGACCATCGAAAAGCTAAAAGAGCTTTTTGGCTAAAGTGCGAAGAACTAAATCGTGAGCGCAAATTTGAAGTACGAAATTTATCCTTCGTAGTAATACTACGAGGAACGAAAAATGTCGAAATCTGAGCATTTCAACGAACAAAACGTTTCGAATTTGTTTCGGATTTCGAGTTTCGATATTCGGATTTAATAGTGTATTCACTATTTCAGTATTCGGGTTCGTACGAATGATATACCATTTGCTATGGCATTTGCGTGAGGTTTTTACCCATCGGCTGGGTTTTTATGCCTATCAGGATGTAATGTTTCGTTCCGTTTCGGCTGTATTGACCAGCTTCTTTATCGCGCTTCTGCTCGGCCCCAAGATTATTCACTTTCTTGTGCGAAAAAAAATCGGCGATAGGCCGCAGTTCCATCACGCCGCCCTCAATGAGCTGACCAGAGAAAAAGCCAACACACCTACGATGGGCGGTTTGATTATCATCTTGGCTGTTCTTACGACAACGTTTCTGTGGGCAAAACTGAATAACCCTTTTGTACAGAAGGCGATTTTTCTGGTAATATGGTTCGCTGTCCTCGGCGGTATCGACGATTGGTTGAAGCTCACAAGTCAAATTCGCCACCGCAGCAGAGACGGACTAAAACCCTGGGAAAAGCTAATTTGTCAATTCGGCGGAGCAGTTTTAATAGCATGGTTTCTATACGCAGACTTTGCCAACATAAAAGACGGCAAATTGCTCTGGTTTCCTTTTTACAAGCACGGCCTGCCGTTGGCCAACTGGGCGTTCGTCTTGATAGCCATTTTTTACATTTCAGCCACAAGTAACGCCGTTAACCTCACCGACGGTATGGATGGCTTAGCGGCCGGCTGCCTCGGTATGGTTAGCCTCGTTTTGGCCGTGCTCTGTTATGTCGCCTCTGAGACAATGGCACGAACCAGTCCTGTTACCTGGGCAAGTTATCTTCTTCTGCCGGCTATCCCACAGGCCGGTGAGTTAAGCATTTTCTACTCGGCTGTCTTTGGGGCCGTGCTCGGGTTCTTGTGGTACAACTGTCATCCTGCCCAGGCCTTTATGGGCGACGTCGGCTCGTTGCCGTTGGGGGCGGCGATGGGCTACGGCGCACTGGTTACCAGAAATGAAATCCTGCTTTTACTTATCGGCGGCGTGTTTGTAATCGAACTGGTAAGTGTCGTGCTGCAAATCGGTTATTTCAGATACACCGGTGGAAAACGATTATTTAGATGTGCCCCCATACATCATCATTTTCACCTGGCTGGCTGGAGCGAACCGCAGGTAGTTGTCCGGTTCTGGCTGCTGGCCGCCGCCTTTGCTGCTCTCGCCCTCGCTACCCTCAAAATCCGCTAAAAGCTACAAATCGTAATACTCCTCAGTGTGGACCTGCCCGTCCGGCGGGCGGATGCGGACATTCTTTCTGTAGCTGTCTGTGTCCTCTTTGTTGAATTTTTGAATTCTCCTGTGGGCAAGATAAATCTTAAATGCGGTAGCGAGGCAGCTGGCCCCTGCTACAAAAAACACCAAAGCTGCAAGCAGAGCAAACAATTCCGGCAGGGCCAGAATCAAAACTCCAAACCCGACAAGCAGCAGACCCACGATGAGTATCCACATTGCTGCGCCCCGCGTTGCCTGTGATATCGCATTTGTGTAATAGCGAAAGAGCATATTTCTAAAAGGTAGTGAGCTAAAGTTTGGAGTGCCTAAAGTTATGGATTATTTTTTTCACTTTAGCTCACTTTAGGCACTTTAGTTCACTTTAGGCACTTTTCTTCTCGCACTAACCGTTTAATACATTCCACCTCCCGGCGGCATCGCCGGCGTCTCTTTCTTTTCGGGAATCTCGCTGACTATCGCATCGGTCGTCAGAAGAAGTGACGCGATAGAGGCACCGTTCTGCAGTGCAATTCTTTCGACCTTTGTCGGAACAATCACACCGAACGCTATCATATCCCCGTATTCCTTCTGCATCGCGTCGTAACCGAAGTTTTTCTCCTTGCTTTCCATAACCTTTTGGGCGACGATTGAGCCGTCCAGCCCGGCGTTCTCAGCGATTTGCTTAATCGGAGCCACTACCGCCCTTCGTACGATATCGACACCGATTTTTTCATCTCCTGTTGCTTTGGTTTTGTCTAAAGCAGACAGGGCTCTTAGCATCGACACTCCGCCTCCCGGCAAAATACCCTCTTCGACCGCCGCTCGGCAGGCGTGCAGCGCATCTTCTACGCGCGCCTTCTTCTCCTTCATTTCTGCCTCAGTCGCTGCCCCGACATTAATCTGCGCCACGCCTCCGGCCAGTTTTGCAAGTCTTTCCTGAAGTTTTTCGATATCGTAATCACTGGTGGATTTGTCAATCTCTGTTTTTATCTGTTCGATTCTGCCCTTAATCTCTTCAGTGGTACCGGCTCCTTCGATAATGGTGGTATTTTCCTTGTCGATGGTAACACGCTTGGCCTTGCCGAGTTGGCTAAGTTCGATATTTTCCAGCTCTAACCCTAAGTCCTCGAAGATAGGCTGGGCTCCGGTCAAAATCGCGATGTCACTTAGCATAGCCGTTCGCCTGTCGCCGAATCCGGGGGCCTTGACAGCGGCTGCCTGCAGCACGCCGCGAAGCTTATTGACGACCAGCGTAGCCAATGCCTCGCCTTCAACGTCCTCAGCTATAATCAGCAGCGGTTTGCCCTGCTTGGCCACCTTCTCAAGAAGTGGAACAAGCGATTTTATAGAGCTGATTTTCTTTTCGTGTACCAGAATGTAAGGCTTTTCCAGAACGACCGTCATATTCTCAAGGTTATTAATGAAGTGCGGGCTGAGATAACCTTTGTCGAACTGCATCCCCTCGACTAATTCTACGGTTGTCTCAAGCGACTGGCCCTCTTCGACGGTGATGACGCCGTCTTTGCCGACCTTGTCCATTGCCTCAGCCATATTCTTGCCAATCTCGACATCCTGATTCGCCGAACACGTCGCCACCTGTTCGATTTGCTTACTCGAATCGACCTGTATACTCATTTTTTGCAGTTCTTTTACGATTTGCTCGACGGCCTTGTCTATGCCGCGCTTGACCTGCATAGCATTCGCCCCCGCGGTGATGTTTTTCAGACCTTCATTGAAGATGCTCTCAGCTAAAATAGTTGCAGTGGTTGTCCCGTCGCCGGCCACTGTCGATGTCTTCGAGGCCACCTCCTTGACCATTTGTGCCCCCATATTCTCGTACGAATCTTCCAGTTCAATCTCCTTGGCTACGGTAACGCCGTCCTTGGTAACGGTTGGCGAGCCGAATGATTTTTCCAGAACCACGTTTCGACCGCACGGGCCGAGGGTTATCTTTACCGCAGCCGACAGTTTTTTAACCCCTTCACGAATAGCTGCTCGCGCTTCGGTTCCATAAGCTATCTTTTTAGCTGCCATATCTTTTTCTCCTTTCCAGCCTGTGCTACTCTGCGAAGTAACGGCTTGCTACGTAGCACGAGTAGTTCGATAATAAGTCATCAACGATTAACTATTCTTCAATTACCGCCATAATATCCGACTCGCTCATAATTAAGTGTTCTTTGCCGGCTATCTTTACCTCAGTCCCGGCGTAGCTTGTGAAAAGTACGGTGTCGCCCTTTTTCACCTGTGGTTTTCTTACCGTTCCGTCGTCGAGCATCTTGCCTTGGCCGACGCTTATAATTTTGCCTCTTTGTGGTTTCTCTTTGGCGGTGTCCGGCAGAACTATCCCGCCCGCTGTTTTGTTTTCAGCCTCAAGACGCTGAACGAGTACCTTATCTGCCAATGGTCGAATCTTCATATTGCTCTTGCTCCTTTCAAAAAGACTTCTCTGACTTTTACTTACCTTTGTCCGCCGTAGGCGGATTTGTTAAAAGTTACAATCTTGTACGCCTCTGGCGTAGACCTTGAATCATTGTGCGAAAATGTCGCTGTGATATTTTTTTATGAATAGTCGGTTCAGCTGGTCCTGCAGAACTTCCATATCCACCGGCTTATCAATCACGCTGAAAACGTCTAACTGCAGTGCCTTGCTGAGCATCACCGCACCGACCTCGCTTGCCAGCAGTATACACGGCAGCAGCGGGTAGTTCATTCGAATAATTCTTATCGTCATCAGGCCGCTGGTTTCCGAATCCATATCCACAATTGTGGTATGAATCCGTTTTTGCTCGATGACGTTGACGAACTCGCCCGGGCTCTGGGCCACTAACAGATTAACCCCTCTTGGCTCAAATATATTCCGCAGCGCCTCCGGCCAGGCCCAGTTTGCCTCACTGGCTAAGATATTGAACTCATCAGGTTGTGCTCGCATAGCAACCATAACATTGGTTAAAGTGCAAATCTCGTGCCAATGCCCTTACAATAAGATTTATTTGCCTAACTGCTTATCATAAGCAGGGTTATGTTAGAAGCTTCTGCTGGCTCCCGTCTGCCAAAATTCCACTATGCTGCCTTTTTCCTGCCAGGCTGGCATACGGGTAGCCTATCCTGACCTAACCGAGTGCCCGCAGTATCTCCCGTAGCGTTCAAGCTTGCTCGCCGGTTATTTTTATGTTCTTTTTTAGTTTTTTGTGTTGGAGCGAACATTTTTTGGTGGAAAAGGTATGGACGTATAGAGCCTTTTGATGTATAATAGGCAACGCATTTTAAGGGCTGGGGTTTTCTCGCTTTTCCTCTCCCTCCGCACCCCAGCCCTTTTTTATGCGCAGGGCAAAGCACACCCTTTTCTATGCCCTCAGATAGCCATTAGGGCGGGCATTTTGCGCATATCGAGCGAAACAGGGTGGTGCTGAGGTATCGGTCACCGCGGTCCGGGAGAATGACAACGATTGTGCCGGAGCTCATTTTTTCTGCTGCTTTCAGGGCGCCTGCTACCGCTGCGCCGCTGGACATCCCGACAAAAATTCCTTCTTTGGCGGCAAGCAGCCTTGTCGTTTCAAAAGCCTCGCCATCGCCGATTGTGATTTTTTCATCCAGCATTTGTGGATTGTATATCTTAGGCACAATCGCTTCTTTCATATTCTTTAGGCCCTGTATTGTGTGTCCTTCGGGCGGCTCAACGGCGATGGTCCTGACTTCGGGTTTTTTCTCTTTGAGGAATCTATTTACGCCCATCAGCGTTCCTGTTGTGCCCATGCCAGCGACGAATACGTCGATTGTGCCGTCGGTCTGGGCGAATATCTCCGGCCCGGTTGTCTCGTAATGGGCGAGAATATTATTTTCATTCTCGAACTGATTCGGCATATAGTATTTGTCCGGCTCGTCATTGAGAAGCTGATGTGCTTTTCTGATAGCGCCGTCGGTACTCTCTTTTGCAGGTGTGAGAATAGTATCTGCACCGAGTGCCTGGAGGACACGCTGTCTTTCTGTACTTACACATTCGGGCATACAGAGTTTAACTCGGTATCCCTTGGCAGCTCCAATCATTGCCAGCGCAATGCCGGTATTTCCTGATGTCGGTTCGAGTATTATTTTGCCCTTGGTAAGCTGCCCGGTCTCTTCGGCCTTTTTTATCATATAATAAGCGGGGCGGTCCTTGACCGAACCTCCGGGATTGCAGGCTTCGAGCTTTCCGAAGATTCTGACCTTCGGCCGTTTGTGGTTAAGGTTGGTTAGCTCTACAATCGGCGTATTTCCGATAGCGGATAATATGCTCATAACAGCTTGCCTCCGAAAACTGTATTTAACTTGTTTACGCCAGAACCAGACTGATTCGGGTTGTTTGATTGATTTTACTTGGATTATTCTATATATTGAACCGAAGAAAGTAAAGTCCGGTTTAGCGGAAAATCAGCTATGACTTCAGCAAAAGAAAATCTCAAAGAGGCGGTGTTGGCCGAGCCCGACCAGGACAAGAAAATCCGGTGTAAATTGTGTGCGCATCGGTGCGTGATTGATGACGGCAAATTGGGCAGATGTTGCGTCCGTAAGAATATAGACGGCGTGTTGTATTCGCTGAATTACGATAAAGTCTGCTCCGCTAATCCCGACCCGATTGAGAAAAAGCCCCTGTTTCATTTTCAGCCCGGAACTCGCAGTTTTTCTATCGCTGCGATGGGCTGTAATTTTCAGTGTGATTTTTGTCAGAACTGGCAGATAAGCCAGGCGGCCATTGAGGGTGGGCAAATCGATGGCCAGCCAATATCACCGCAGCAGATAGTATCAGCAGCTGTTCGCGGCGGCTGCAAATCAATCGCTTATACTTATACTGAGCCGACGATTTTTATGGAACTGTGCAGCGATTGCGGACGCTTGGCCAAAGAAAAGGGCTTGGCGAACGTATTCGTCAGCAACGGGTTTATGACCCGCGAAGCAATCGATTTTGCCAGAGATTGGCTTGATGGTATAAATGTCGATTTGAAAGCATTCAGTGAGGATTATTATAAGCGGCTTTGCAAGGCAAGACTGCAGCCGGTGCTTGATACGATTAGTTATATCGCCAACCAGACGAACATCTGGCTTGAGATTACGACGTTGTTGGTGCCGGCCGAAAATGATTCCGACCAGGAGTTGAAGAAGCTCGCCGATTTTATTGTTTCAAAGGCCGGCCCCGATGTCCCCTGGCATATCAGCAGATTCCATCCGCAGTATAAATATCTGGACTCGGTGCCGACGCCGCTCGAGACCTTGGAGCGGGCCGAGCAGATAGGTAAAGCCGCCGGACTGCATTATGTTTACCTCGGCAATGTACCGGGCACAAAATCGGAAAGCACTTTTTGTTATAAGTGCGGCAGGATGTTAATAGAGCGCGTAGGCTATCATATAGCGGCCAATCATCTGAAAGATTCGTGCTGCCCCGATTGCGGCGAAAGAATAGCCGGTTTTGAACTTTGATTTGAAATGAAGATAATCGCGGATGCGAACATACCGTTTGTACAGCAGTGCTTTTCTTCAATTGGCGAAGTTGAGGTTTTACCGGCAAGGGAGATAACGCCCCATAGTGTGCGTAACGCCGATATTCTGCTGGTACGCAGTGTAACGAAAGTAAATTCGCAATTGCTGTCCGCAAGTAAAGTCCGGTTTGTAGGTACGGCGACTATCGGTTTTGAGCACGTTGATATTGAATATCTCCAAAAAAATAACATCGCTTTTGCATCGGCGCCGGGCTCGAATGCCAATTCGGTTGCCGAGTATGTCGTCGCTGCCCTTCTTTCGATTGGAAACAAGCATAAGATTGAGCTTCAAGGTAAATCGATAGGCATTATAGGTGTTGGTAATTGCGGCAGCAGGGTGGCGCAGAAGTGTACCGCTTTGGGGATGAAGGTTTTTCTAAATGACCCGCCGCTGCAAAGGCAAACCAATGACCCAAAGTTTCTGCCGATAGAGCAGCTTTTCGACTGTGATTTTGTAACTCTTCATACACCGTTGACCTTTGATGGGCTTGACAGAACATTTCATCTGGTTGATGAAAAGTTTTTGGAGTCACTAAAGGCAGGCTGTGTTTTTATAAACACTTCTCGTGGCGGCGTCGTTGAAACGCCGGTTTTGAAAAAGGCTGTTAACTCGGGGAAGTTGAAGGCTGTTGTGCTGGATGTCTGGGAGAATGAGCCGAATATAGATGATGAGCTTTTGCGGATGGTTGATATTGGAACGCCGCACATCGCAGGTTATTCGCTGGATGGCAAGGTCGCCGGTATGATTATGATTTACAGGGCCGTATGTGAACATTTCGGCCTTGACCCCGAATTTGGCGTCGCCTCTTTTTTGCCCGCGCCTGCGGTGAGTGAAATCAGAGTCGATTTAGATGCTGGTGATATGCAGAATGTGATTAACGAAACGGTGCAGCAGGTCTATGCGATTAACAGGGATGACTTTAACACGCGTGAGATTCTGATGGTGCCCGAAATTGAGCGCGGCAGATTCTTCGATGATTTGCGAAAGAATTATCCGGTCCGCAGGGAGTTTCAGAATACAAGGGTCCTTGTTAAAGATAAAAACAACAGCTTTGCCAGGAAGCTAAGGGGTGTTGGATTCCTCCTTGCGCAAGAATGACAGATATGGCAAAAAGTAGTGGCGGAAATAGTATAGTTGAGTGGCCGAAGGGCAGACTGGATTTTTCAGACGGTTGTCTTGTGATGGGGGTTCTGAATGTTACGCCGGATAGTTTTAGTGACGGCGGCCGGTTCTTTGATACTGATAGGGCCGTCGAGCACGGCTTACAAATGGCTGCCGACGGTGCTGCGATTATAGATGTTGGTGCAGAATCCACCCGGCCGGGTGCTGAGGTGGTCTCGGCTGACGAGCAGATAACTCGTGCGATACCGGTGATAGAAGCGATTGCAAAAGAAATCAATGTGCCGATTTGTATCGATACGCACAACGTCGAAGTTGCCGAAGCTGCCCTGCAGGCCGGGGCTGCTATGATAAACGATATCACGGCTTTGGCCGACCAGAGAATGGCAAAATTGACTGCCAAACACAATGTGCCCGTTGTCTTAATGCATATGCAGGGAACACCGCAAACAATGCAAATCCAGCCGAAGTACGACGATGTGGTGGGCGAAGTGCTGGATTTCTTGTTGGTCAGAGCCGAGAGAGCACAAGACTTCGGCATTGAAAAAAATAAAATTTTTATTGACCCTGGCATAGGTTTCGGCAAGACGACCGAGCACAATCTTTTACTTTTGAAAAACATAGATAGATTTGTGAATACCAGCTATCGTGTGCTTGTCGGTACAAGCCGAAAGGCTTTTATAGGAAAGGTAACAGGCAAGGAAAACCCCGCAGAAAGGATATTCGGCACTGCCGCTACCGTTGCTTTGTGTGCGGCAGCTGGCGTCTCAATCGTCCGCGTCCACGATGTCGCTGAAATGATGGACGTCGTGAAAGTGGTGAATGTTATTTCGAAAGGTTGATTGATGAAACTTTGTAATCTTCTTGAACAAAAGCAGTACCAGAAAATAGCCAGCTATCTTCCCGAAGAGTACAAACTAAGCAACAAGTAGTTTCGTAGGTGGCTGTTTCACTGGGCGGGCGAGTCGAGTGCGATTTTTAGCGATTTGTTTGTATTTTTGACGAATGTGAATATTAAGTCCGAAGGTATTTTTCAATTCTTTGAACGAACTTTTCTGCATCGAGAACCCTTTTGGCGGCTCTTTCCTGTTGGATGTTAAGGTAAATATTGTAGTCGCCGATTTCTCGGTCTTCCTGCTGAGCAGTAAGAATTTCTGCAAAATGTTTCTCAATCTGTTCGGTCTTTACAAGATGCAGACCAAACATTCTTTTGACGGCCTGATGTGATTCGGCCTCAACACCAATTTTAGTTAGCGCAGCTTTTGCAGCATGCAATACAGCATAATAAGACCTTGAAACGCAGTCCTCGTAGAGTCGATTTTCTAAAAGCATTCTTGCTGCCTGAAGGGATTTATTAGCACGAGCAAGCTCTTTTTTTGCCTGTTCTAAGTAATTCATACCGTAATCGCATCCCTGCTGATATTGCGCAAGAAAAAGGTGTCTTCTTTTTTAAGCTGTTCAAGTTGGTTTTTGCTTATGACCTTTGGGGATATGGAGATATCTGCCTGAAGAAGTATATCGGTTGCAATGCCATAGACCACATCGCAGATGCGCCAGTCGTCATCTGTAACAATGACAAGCACATCTATGTCAGAGTCAGGCTGGTCATCGCCGCGGGCCTTTGAGCCGAATAATTTCAACTCGATTAACTGATTACTCAAAAGTCGTTCAAGGTCGGCTTTAAACTGTGTAAGAGCCGATTTTTCTTCAGGACTTAATGCCATTTTGTATCGCTGCTTTGATAAGTATAAAGTTACTTGGTTTTTCCACATATTATAATACCATATCGCAGTAACGAAGACAAATAAAAAGGTCTAAATAAAACATCAAGGCCTGTTAGTTAGAAATTGGCTTTACTTGGAGACTCTAAGTGAGCAGTAGTGTTATTTTGTGGTTCGACTTGTTTTTTTTGTTCGCTTGGTTTTCTTTCTGCCCAGAATCTGATTGACCCGTTCAGCCGTTTCGGGCGGCCATTTGCCTTGCGACTGGAGCTGTTTTAGCTTGTCTAATTGGCTGTAACTTATTATCGTTCGGCATCTGGGAAACCTGTTGCAGCCCAGAAACGGCCCCCTTTTGCTTTGTCTGATGACCAGTTCGCCATCCTTACATTTGTAACATTTTATTGAAGTCGACTGTGGTGCGGTTTTACCTGGCAGGACATTGTCTTCCCTGTCGAGTTTTAAGATGCCTTTGCAGCTTGGATAATCCGAGCAGCCTAAAAATGGGCCGTATCGCCCGCGCCTGTATAACATTACTTTGCCGCAGACCGGGCATTTGTGTTCGCTTTCTTTTACCTCAATCATTTTGCCGTCTTTGTCGCAGGGACAGGCAAATTTGCACGAAGGATACGCCGAACAGCTCAAAAATTTGCCGTTTTTACCGAATTTGTAAACCAGCGGCTCACCGCACTTCGGGCATTTATATTCGCTCGGTGCGACTTCCGCCTTGGCGTGTTTCATTTCCTTCTGTGCGGTCTCAAGATTTTGCTTAAATGGGCCGTAAAACTCCTTCAAAACACCGACCCAGTCAAGATGTTGTTCTTCGATTTTGTCTAATTGCTCTTCCATATAGCGCGTAAAAGCAACGTCCATTATTTTCGGAAAGTACTCGTTGAGCTTGTCGATAACTACTTCACCTAAGTTGGTGGCGGAGAACTTCTTCTCAATCTGCTCGACGTAGCCGCGTTCCTGCACGGTACTTATTATTGGCGCGTAGGTACTCGGCCGGCCGATGCCTTCCTTTTCCAGCGCCTTGACAAGCGAGCCTTCCGTATAGCGAGCGGGCGGCTTGGTAAAATGCTGTTCAGTTCGTATATCCACCGGCGCTAACGCTTGGCCTTTTTTCAATGTCGGCAGCAGTTGTTGCTCCGATGTGGTGGGCCAGACTTTCGAAAAGCCCTCAAAAACTAAGACTCGGCCTGTACTCCTGTACCAGCAGGTACCGGCCGAAGTTTCCGCCGTAATATCCACGTTTGTTACATCCCACTTAGCCGGTGCCATTTGGCAGGCTATGAACCGCCGCCATACCAAATCATAAAGTCTGAACTGCCCGTTATTGAGGAACGACTTTAACCCCGATGGCGTCAGGTCAACATCGGTTGGCCGAATCGCCTCGTGTGCCTGTTGAGCACTTTTCTTTGAAGCATAAAAGTTCGCTTTTTCAGGCAGGTAGTCGCCTCCGAAATGTGTCTTGATGTAATTGCGTGCTTCCTCGATGGCTTCGCCGGCAATGTGAGTACTGTCCGTCCGCATATAGGTGATTAGGCCGAGCAGTCCCATCGAACCCAAATCGATTCCTTCGTATAATTGCTGAGCCACCATCATTGTCCTCTTTGCGCTAAAGCCCAGACGGTTTGCAGCCGCCTGCTGCAGCGTCGAGGTGATAAAAGGTGGCGAAGGCCGGGAAACGGCTCGTTTGGTTTGTAAATCTGCTAATTTAAACTTTGTCTGTTTTAGCGCACCGAATATCTTTTCTGCCTCTTTTTTGTTGGACGCCTTGAATTTCTCATCCCCGACTTTGGTAAGCTGAGCCTTAAAGGCCTTGTGTTCAGCTAACCATTTATTTTGTTCTGCTATAGTCGGACATTTGGCTTGTTCTGTCTTCTGACCGATAAAATCCAGCCACTCCTGCTGATAGTCACTTTGCAAATCTGTCGTGAAAACCGCTGGTATCAGCCAGTACTCTTCGGCTTTGAAGTCGCGGATTTCTCTTTCTCTTTCGACAATCATCTTGACTGCAACTGACTGAACGCGCCCCGCAGAGAGTCCGCTGGCGATTTTTTTCCACAGCAAAGGACTTATCTGATACCCCACTATCCTGTCGAGTATTCGCCGGGCCTGCTGCGCCATCACCTTATCCATATCGAGTTTGCCCGGCGCAGAAAAGGCCTGCTTTATCGCCGATGCCGTTATTGCGTTAAAGATAACGCGATAGGTCTTTTCTTCCGGCACACCAAGAATCTGAGCAAGGTGCCACGCAATCGCTTCACCTTCACGGTCAAGGTCGGTGGCCAGAAACAGTTTGTCGCATTTCTTCGCCGCCGCCTTTAAGCTTGTCACCGCCCGTCTTTTGCCGGGCAGTATATCGTAGGTTGGCTCGAAATCATTTTCTATATCAACGTTGATGCCCTTTGAAGGCAGGTCCCGAACGTGCCCCATCGAGGCCTTCACCTCAAAGGCCGAGCCGAGATATTTATTTATCGTCTTCGCCTTTGCAGGCGACTCGACAATCACCAAAGATTTTTTATTTGAACCCGATTTTGCCATAAACTTGTTCTGTTACATTTAGCCCCCAAATTTATTTGGGGGTTGTCTTTTTATATTTAACCCGCATTTTATATGTGGCCTGTGTATTCATCGGCACTTTTACGTACAAAATTAAAAACGATTCTGCCGTACCGAACAGAGTCGAAGTATGGACAAATACAGGTGGGCAGGGAAGATGTCAAGAAAAAACGGTTTTCCCATAAATTCAAAAGGGAATTTTCTTGACTTAGAATGGTATTTTGCTATAAGTAGTTTCTTCTTTTTTAATAACCAGGCTTATATGAAATTCAAAGACGGAGGTGGAAAATGTTTAGAAAAGTATTGATTTTGGTGGGGATGGTATGTGTTTTTTGGTCGTGTAATCTACAGGCCAAACAAATCGATCCAAACTGGATTAACGGTGAATACTGGCTTGGTAGTTTAAGTGCCGATGCCAATACGTGGGTACCTTGGGGTAAGAAGGGCACAGTTATCATAAACGGTAACAACTGGTATCAGGAATGGGATGATTATGATGGCCATCATAGCTTCTCAGATACTTTCACAACCTCGGTCCAACTCGATGGCTCGTTGGATATCGAATTTAGCAGTGCCACTTATAACGTTGCATGGAACGGCAACATGATGGTACACGCCGATGCTACTCCCGATGCCAACAATCGTCTTGGCGTTGACATAATAGCACGCAAGGCAACCAATGTAGATGTGAATGATTGGATAGGTCGCTATAGCTTTTTTGGCCATTGGTTACGGTGGAATGAAAGAGGCGCCAGCGTTGGATGGGGAACGCTTGATGTCTATGCTGACGGTAATGCTGTGGCCACGTGGGTCGAACAGGGCGGTAACGACTATAACGATACAGTTACCTGGACACTTGATGACGCAAATGCAATTGTATATGTCACTGATCGACAGGATGTGTTCTTGTGCGAAGGAGGAACGATGTTTTCATTTGGGGACGAACCGGACAACGAAGGTGATTTTGGGTATAACTTCTTTGTTAAAGAAAGCAACGAACCGATAACTCCGGATGACATAGCTGGAACTTATGTTGTTCGTTTTTTAGAGACATCCGTATTTGGTCAGCCATTTACCTGCGGCAAAGGTACCGCCGTTCTTAGGGCCGATGGAACGCTCAAGTGGGACGCTTATTACAGTTACGGTGAGCATGATGTGGGCCAGATAACTTATGCCTTGGGCCCAGGCAATAAGATGACCTTCCCTGGCGACCCGTACGAGGAAGAGGGTATAATCAGCCCTGATAGAAGTCTCATCTTTATTGCTGAGTACGCTGATGTACCTCCGGAACCTGAGTGGTGGAACTGGATTGGTGGGATTCTTCTTGTCAGAACAGTCTGTAATATTGCTGATTTGGATGAGGATAGAGATGTTGATTTTGTAGACTATGTTGCCTTTGGTAACCAATGGTTTAAAACCGATCCGAGTTTGCCTGCTAATTTTAACCACGACAGCCGAGTCGATTGGCTTGACCTTAAGATCTTCGCAGAGAATTGGTTGTGGGAAGCACGTTGGTTGGAGTAACAATTCGTAGCAATAGCATCTTTAGCAAAGACCAAACTGCTCAAACTCTCAAACGTTTTTTAGGAGCTCGTCGAGTAATGGCTTCAATTTTCGAATAGCGTTGCCCCGGTGGGAAATTGCGTTTTTTTCTTCACGGGTCAATTGAGCAATGGTCTTATTTAAGTGCGGAACAAAAAAAATCGGGTCGTAGCCGAAGCCGCCCTCTCCAACTTCTTTCTCAGCTATAAATCCTTCCAGTGTCCCCTTGGTTTCGATTAGAATCTTTTTAGGACTTGCCCGCCGCTTGCCCGCCGTTTTTCTGGCGGGTTCGTCTGGCGGGCTTGCCAGACACAGGCAACAGACAAACCTTGCCGTCCTCTTTTCTTTTGGCACTGACTCAAGCAGTTTTAATACTTTAGTCATATTCTTATGGTCGAGTAAAGTTCTGTTTTTTTCTTTTTCGCCGCCTGTGGTGAGCCTCTCGAAGCCACTGAATCTGGCGCTTGTTACCCCAGGCAATCCTCCGAGTGCATCAACAGATAGCCCCGAATCGTCCGCTATCGTCCAAATGCCGGTTGCCTTTGCGTACCCCATCGCTTTCTTTCGCGCATTCTCGGCAAACGTCTGCCCATCCTCTTTAATCTCGGCGACATTCGGAAAATCCGCCAGCCCCACCCACTCCACGTCATCGTCCAGCATCACCCTCAGTTCAGCAATCTTCCCCGGATTGGTACTGGCTACTAGTATCTTTTTCAAAGGGGGCATCTTATGTTCTCAAATTGACTTTAGTTCTTATTGAAGAAGCGCTTATCAAACTCATCTCTGTGCAGTTCCATAAGGTCTGGGGCTACTCCATCGGTAGCTTTCATCTTCAGATAATACCTGTTATCTAACCGTTCCTGTATAACCAGAAGACTCAACGCGCAGTTATACAAGATGATGTCTTTCGCCGCCTCTTGGTCGTATCCGTCAAACAGTAACCTCTTGAACAGATAATCAAAAGTGAACCTATCGAAGACTTCAGGAAACTCTTTGACATAAGTTGGAGGATATTCGTCGTCCATTATTCTAGGTACCTGAAGTCTAGATTCATCCTGCTCTCGTTTATATCTCTATCCTTCCGCTGGAACCCATCTGCCGTCTATTCCCATAACCAGTATAGGACAGTCAGACTGTAGCTCCTCGATGGTTTGTACGCACTTTTTGTACTGAGGCATGGTGGTATAGCCCTTTTTTATCACTTTTCTATTTATTGCAACAATCAGGATACCAAGTTCAAGGGTTTGTTTTTTGTGTCCAATTAAAAATTTTACGATGTCCTTGTGTTCGTTTGGTCTAAATTCTATTTCGATGAATATCTTTTTTTGGTAACCTTTTCGACTGATAGCAACATCGGGTTTCTCTCTCATTGTAGGAGAGTACCCGCCCACATACAATTTGGATCCTCCAGTCCCAAAGAGTATCATCAAATGCTCCTCAAGTTGCTTGGCTAAATCCATTTGGAAGCCTTTATTGCTGTTTTGATGAATAAATACTGCGTTCTTTAGGGCGTTTTTCATGTCAGCCAAAGAAGTGCCATAGGCGTTTAGAATCTCATCTACATTCAATCCGGGGGGTGATATATAATGCTCGGCATTGCTAATCCTGAAGTTCACGCTTTTTTCTCCTGTGTCGAGTTTAACAAAGCAGGAATTGTGACCGCAACCTCGTTATCCTCAAATAGGCCTTTAGCTCAGCAGTTTCTTTAGCAGCGCTCGCTGAAAGTG
>Ga0315545_1000897_pt1 | contig 30694 bp, 37 predicted proteins | sample SalMarSW160210MG_FD_203096 | JGI IMG/M metagenome (GOLD analysis project Ga0315545, IMG submission 203096) | Salt marsh sediment microbial communities from the Plum Island Ecosystem LTER, Massachusetts, United States - Salt Marsh Sediment SW1602-10 ...
TAATATATTTAATTTATCCGGTGTTCCGCTTCCCAGGAAGAGGCTGGTGTACAATCAGTAGTGACCAACACTATGAGCTAAGTCCTTGTGTTATAATAAGTTACTAATTAGAATGGTGAACTTGGGCTAAGTTTAAATTTATTGACCTTGCGGGTAGTCTATCATACAATCGACTCCGGCAGTAGGTGTATCACATCATCATGTTACCTATGTTTTTTCTACATAGAGCAGGGAGTATAGTGAGATGAAAGATGAAAATAGAACAAAAGATCAACTTATAAAAGAATTAAAAGAGCTGCATCAACAAATAAGAGATTTGAAAAATTTTGAAGTAGAGCATAAGAGGACAGAGAAGGTATTACTGCAATGTGAAGAGAGGTATCATATACTTGCTGAGAATCCAATGGATGGCATTTATATATCTACTGAGTCTGGATTTGAATATGTAAATCCGGCCTTTGAAGAGATTTGCGGTTATAAGTCAGAAGAATTATGCAGCAGGGATTTTAATTTTCTTGATCTGATACATCCTGATGACAAAGAATTAGTTAAAAAGAGAAAAGAGGCAAGGGAAAAAGGTAAAATTCTTCCTTCGATATATGAATTTAGAATCATCACAAAAGAGGAAGAAATAAGATATGTTGAGGTAAATACTGTCTCTCTTCTTGGTGAAAGGGGAAAAATCTTGGGTATATTAAGAGATATCACTGAGCGTAAAATATCAGAGGAGAAACTCAAGAAGCAAAATCTGCGCAATAAACTGATTCTTCAGACAGCATTAAATGGTTTTTTCTTATTAGACAGAAAAGGAACAATTCTTGAAGCAAATAAGTCTGTAGCTGAAATAGTTGGCTATCCCCTCCAGAAAATATTCGGGATGAATATTCGTGATCTTGAGGAAAATGAAAATGCTCAGGAGGTCAAGAAGTATGTCAATAATGTGATGAAAAAAGGATTTGATCGTTTTGAGACGAAACTTTGGAATAAGAATGGTAAAATTGTGGAATTACGAGTAAGCACGAGTTTTATTGATCTAGAGGGGAATAAGTTTTTCTTTACTTTTTTTCATGACATTACCAAAAGCAAGATAACAGAGCAAGCACTTAGAAAAAGAGGAGAGAAAGAATTGGAGACCAAGAGCAGTAATCCTGAGGAATTTAATACTACATTGGAGGTCTTGCTGAAAAAAAGGGAGGAAGATAAGGCAGAGCTAGAAAAAAGTATTTTGTTCAACGTGGAGGATCTAGTTGTGCCCTATATAGAAAAATTGAAGAAGATCGGATTGAGCAAAAAGCAAGGAGTTTATGTAGGGATCCTGGAAAACAATCTAAAAGAAATTATATCACCATTTTCACGTAAGTTGTCTACGAAGTATCATAAATTTACGCCAGCAGAGATTCGTGTAGCAGATCTTGTAAGGCAGGGCAAAAGGAACAAAGAGATCGCTGAAATTTTGAACGTTTCCCCAAGAACTGCTGCCTTTCACAGAGAGAATATAAGGAAAAAACTTGGGATAAGGAAAAATAAAACAAACCTCACATCCTACCTTTCATCACTGCCTTAATGCCAATCAATTACTGGTATTTTAACGGCAATATATTGGTAATTAGAACCATGTGGGACTGAACATGATCGTTTACACACTGAGCCCTACTTTTTCTCTTAATCTTTCATAAGGAGTTTTCCCTTCTAAGGATGAATGAGGTCTATTATAGTTATAGAAGTCTTCCCATTCCTGCAGTTTCTCATTAAACAGCTTAGCATTGTCAATGACTACTCCATTCAACATCCTATAAAACTCCTCCTTATCGATCCTATGACTGCGTTCCACTTTCCCATTGAGTCTTGGGCTCCTGGGCTTAATATACACATGATTTATCCCTTTGTCCAAAACATGCCAATGGAATTGTCCCTGGAATTCAGCGCCATAGTATGTATGAAAGGGAAAAAAGGAGTCACAATCGGATACCTGATCCCATAAAATAGGTAGATCAAAACTCAACCTAAGGGAGGTACCGATTATGACTCAACCGTATGGTAACACGGAAGAAAAGGTTTTGGTAGCGATCGATATCGCAAAAAAACGTAATGCCGTATTGATCCAGTTACCGGACGAAAGCCAAAAAAAATTTATGGTCGCCAACAAGTTGAGTGATTACCAAAAGTTCTCAGCCTATCTTAAAAACCTGAGATTCCCTTGTGTGATCGGGCTTGAGGCAACAGGCAACTATCACCGTCCGCTTGCCTATTATCTGCAGCAGGCGGGCTTTGATCTGAAGCTTATATCTTCAGTGGCTTCTGCCAGGACACGGGAAGCCATGTATAACTCCTGGGACAAGAATGATCCCAAGGATGCTCAAGTCATCCTTCATCTGCTTAAGACCGGTCTGACACAGACATATCATGACCCATTGCTCCATCGAATAAACGATATTCAGGAGCTCTCTAAAACTTACTATCAAGTATCCCTCCAGAAGACACGTCTCCAGCACAGCATCATGACGCATTATCTACCGCTGTATTTTCCTGAAGTGCAAAAGTATTATTACACTTCAAGAGCTCAATGGTTTTCCTCGCTTTTACTCAGATTCCCCAGTCCATCCTCTGTGCTGAAGTACAGTCGAGAAGAATTTATAGAGGCAGCCAGGGATGTGGCCGGGAGAAAGGTGAACAAGGCGGCCTGGCTCACTGATTTCTATGAGACAGCTGCTTCGAGTATCGGGCTTCCAGTTGAAGAGTATTCCAAGTCTATGGTGATGTTCAGGCTTGTACTGCGGGAACATCAGCATCTCTGTCGTTTACGCCGGTCAATTGAGGAACGTGCTAATCTTTACCTTAAAGACAATGCAGACTACAACCGTCTTCGAACCATACCAGGTATAGGCCCAGTGATCGCCTTGACCATCCTGGCTGAAGCCGGGAATCTTAGGCGCTTCAGTCACTACAAGAAGTTTCTAAAGTACTGTGGGTTGAACTTATCGACCCAGCGGTCTGGGAATTTCCGTGGTATTAGCAAGCTTTCCAAGTTTGGCAATGCACGCCTTCGCTATGTCTTCTGGCTTGCCGGTACTTCAGCCATTCGAATGCGCGAGAACACATTCCGGAAAAAATATGAAAACTACATCAAGGCAGATCCAGACAATCCGGATCTGAAACGCAAGGCTTATACTGCCATTGCAGCAAAGATGGCTCGTGTGGCCTATGCATTGGTAAAAAAAGAGAAAGATTATCGATGTTTTTTTGAATCATCGATACCAAGTGGAAAAATCCCTTCCGTGGGGACGTTGAGGCCTTTATGACCTCGTAGATAATGCTAGGATCTTCCACTTGGAACTCATTTTGTTTTAAGTACAGTAAAGGCCATACAATGGACCTTGTATCACTATGGTAAAAAGAGTCTTCCAACTATGGTGGAAGCCACTTGGGTTTTTGTTTGATTGAGTGAGTTGCTGGAACAGGGATCAGTATATCCGAAGAAAAAACTTGACTCCAGATTTAGTACGTTATCAATTTAGTGCCAGAGATGTCATATCCCGATGTGATTGACTCAGAGCTTATTGCAGACAGAGTAGTTTTGCCGGTTCTTTGTTTTTGGAATATCTAGAGAGAAAATTTCCTTTTAAAATCAAAGCCATTCAGATAGACGGGGGTTCAGAGTTTAAAAAACACTTTGAGAAAGCCTGTCAAGAGAGAGGAATACTTCTTTTTCTTCTTCCTCCCAGTTCACCGAAACTGAATGGTCATGTAGAGAGAGCTAATCGAACACATAGGGAAGAATTTTATGAGGTTGAAGAAATAGAACTTAAATTAGAGGATCACAATAAGCAGTTGGAGGAATGGGAATATGTTTATAATCACATCAGACCCCATCAATTACTTGATTATTTAACTCCCTATTAATATTATCAACAATGGTTATTAAATCACAGAGACAATGTGTCACTAACGGGATATGACCCCCATTTTTCGAACCAGTTTTGAGGCTAATTTTCGCTAACATCTCAGAGGGATAATTTGCCCTTCTCCTTTAAATGTTTTATCGGCGACTTGTTTCCAAGCGTCGAATGTCTACGAACAAAATTATAATACCGTATCCTCTTATCTACAACCTTTTTCAATTCTGTAATATCATCCAGTTCCCAGAAAATCAAACGGTTCTCAACTTTGAACCTGCCGTTAAAAGATTCCATATGAACATTTCCTTTGGCTCCATCTTCAGAATAAGAAATACGGGCTTTACAGTTCACGACAACTTCACGAAGCCATCTGTAACTTCTATAGACTCCATCTTGATCATGGTGAATGATTATATCTTCGATTCGCCGGCCTAGTCTTTTCAGTGTCTCTGTTGCTCGCCTCCATTCTTGTAAGGCCAGATCCGTATCAGCACTTTCACCTAAAAGCATGTCCGGTAGCGAGTTTGCTGCTATGATCGATTATCGGCATAAGATGGGCTTTAGCCTGATAATCATCTAGAAGGGGAAATTACTCATATAAATATACACGTGGTAACATACGACAAAAAAGAGGAGGTTATCACGTGAATTATTATGTAGGATTGGATCTTCATTCAAGGAATACCTACTTAGGTATTATCGATGAGAAAGGCGATCGAGTTTACAAGAGCAAAATGTCCAACTTCTTGGAATTGGTTTTGAATGCGTTGAATCCTTTCAGCGAGAATATTGAAGGGATAGCTGTGGAATCGACATTCAACTGGTACTGGCTGGTGGATGGATTGATGGAAGCCGGTTACAATCTCCATCTGGCCAATCCTTCAGCCATCAAGCAGTACGAAGGACTCAAATACACTGATGATTGGTATGATACGTTCCATTCGGCTAATTTACTCAGGTTAGGGATCCTTCCTGAAGGGTATATTTATCCTAAGCAGGAGCGAACGATAAGAGATCTTTTACGGAAACGTTTGATGTTGGTGCGACAGAGAACTACTCATATCCTGAGCTTTCAGAGTCTGTATAATCGTCACACAGGATGCTGGCTCAGTGGCAATGAGGTCAAAAAGCTTAAAGAAGAAGATATCGATGAGCTTTTTGAGGGGGAGTATGTGGTCCTTTCGGCAAAAGCCAACATCTCCACTATCTGTTTTATTCAGATAAGAGTCGAAGAGATAGAAAAAGTTGTCCTCAATACGATGAAGCTTGTCCCTGAGTTTCAAAAGTTAAAGACGGTGACAGGAATCGGAGATATCCTTGGCTTGACTATTTCGCTCGAGACAGGAGACATCAGACGTTTTCCGAAAGTTGGCAACTATGCCTCCTACTGCCGTTGTGTTGAGAGTCAAAGGCGTTCCAACGAGAGAAATAAAGGAGAAAACAATCGTAAAAACTGGAACAAGTATCTTGCCTGGGCTTTTATTGAAGCAGCCAACTATACTAAACGCTACTGCCCTTATGCCAGAAGGTTCTACCAACGAAAAACTGCAAAAACCAAAAAGGTCGTCGCCATTAAAGCTCTAAGTCATAAACTAGCCAGAGCAGCTTATTATGTGATTCGTGATAGAGTCGATTATGATCCGATAAAAGCTTTTGGATAAGAAGGCCGCGGCAGTGAACCAGTATTGGGGTTGGACTTAGAACCATCAGGTCTGATTGGAAAACTGCCGCAGCCCTAAAAAAAATAATGTTGAGATACTCTTTTGCCCATATCATGAGCCACCATGGGTTGGTCACAAACCACAGATCTGTCAATCCAACGTTTTGGACATGGTATGGAACCGATTATTTTCTGGGGTACCTTTAGGTACCAGGGGCAATCCTTGCCTTGATCCAGATGGGTGACTGGTGCAGAAAGAGTCTGCAACCTAAAGATCGAAGACAACGGGTGTAAAAGAGACCCCAACATTACCACGGGTATATTGTAAAGAGAATAGAAAAAATGGTAAAGAACAATATGAAAGTCTATACTCTTGACAATCCCCTTCTAATAGGTGACCTCTGTGGTAAACAATCTCCGTAAAATCCGTGTATAGCACCTCAAGATCATCGATCTCTTTAAGATGCGCAACCAAGTTTATCTTCGAACCGGCTGCTTTTAAAAGCTCACCAATAGGGTTTGGCTTCGACGGCCTTACTTTTCTGAGCACAGATAAATGCCAGTGCCGATGCAGCCGTTGCACCACTTTATGGTTGACTGCAAAACCCTGGTCTACAAGCTCAGAAGTTGTACGTCTGTAGCCGTATTCAGGATGAAGTCTTGCGATTTCCATCAATGGCTCTCTCAAATGGCTGCATCTCTCCTCATACCTTTGTTTGCTCTATGCGTAATGCCATGTGCCTTTCGATAAACACAAAATGTTCAAAACTCTGTTCAACCCATATTCATCCTTGAACTTGCTGACTAATTCGATCTTATCCTCTCCGGAGAGACTCCGGTTAAAAAATTTTTTAAAAGGCCTATCTCAATCTCCTTATGACCGATCAGCTGCTCAAGTCCCCGAACCTTCTTCTCGTAGTCATGGATCGTTGTCTTTTGCCAAAATATCTCAGGCCCTTTCTCCATAAAGTCCCTTTTCCATTTGTGAATGGTAATTGGATGCACGCCATAGGTCCGGGCTATCTAGCCTATAGACTTAGACCTCTTAAGAACTTCCATTATCAACTGGAACTTGAAACGCGGTGTATACCGTTTCCCATGTTTAACCGACATCATCTGCCTCCTTGAAAGGGCTTTCTTTTCCCTCTGATAATGTCTATTATATCACGAAAATACTAGCACTACAGGTGGTTCGAATTTTGGGGTGCAGTTCGATTCATATAATTCATTTGTGCACCCCTAAGTTTAATTTTATTGACCTTGCGGATAGTCTATCATACAATGGACTCCCGCAGGAGGTTCATCACATCATCATGTTACCTATGTGTTACTTCATGAAAAAAAGAACAATTCTTATATTTTGCATACTTTGTTTGGGAATCTTTTTAAAGGCCCAGGAACTTAAGCATGAGGTAACAGTTACCCTAAAACTCATCCAGGTCTATGTGATGGACAAAGCCGGAAATCCTATTACAGACCTCAAGCAAAATGAATTTTTGATCTACGACAATAATAAGCTGCAGAACACAACGGATTTTGAAAGACATGTTTTATTTCCATCCAAAGATAAAATTGTATCTCATCCAGAGAAAAAGGATATCACACCATCAAGTTCACCGGATGAAGTCATGAACCGGAAATTTTTCCTCTTTTTCGATCTTGTAAATAACAACACAAAAGGATTTCAAAAAGCCCAGGAGGCGGCCCTGCACTTTATTGATAACCAGGTGCAGCCTTCAGACGAACTAGGCGTGCTATCCTATTCTGTTTTAAAACAACTGACCCTGCATGAATATTTAACAAAAGACCACTAGGCAATTTGTAACGTTGTGAAACAAATTGGGGGACGAGGAAGAGTAGGACGGGCGGAAAATTTTGAAGCAATGGTTTGGAGAGAAATAACAGGCGAGTCTGCTCTGGATGCAAGTCAGGCAGCTCAACCCATAAAGAAACAGATTCCTGCTCACCTGAAAGATCCAGGGTCAACAGAATTAACCAAACCAGGTTTTGATGATTTTGCAATATCCTCTGACAGTATTCTATCCAACTCACGATTCAACCGGGAGCATTACAAAAATCTAATAAGGAATATGTTCTCAAAAATCATCGGCCTGTCCAAAGCACTGCGCTACATTTCTGGGCACAAGCATATCATTATGTTCTCCTCCGGCGTTCCTTATTCGGTGATTCACGGGTTGGAGACAGATAGTCCTCACAGGTTCACCAGTCTCGGCATGGATGCTATCCTGCGTGATGAATACAATGAAATGCTCAAGGAGCTGAGCAATGCCAACACAACCGTGTTCAGTATGAATACTGAAAGTCTTGCCGCAAATATGAATCTCCCTTCCCATCAGAAGGGAGAACCAACCCTCAGGACTATTTCCAAGTATACCGGAGGCAAATTCCTCGGCAACGTACAGAACTATTCGGAAGTCCTCGACACAGTTCAAACATTTACGGGATCCTATTATGTTCTCGGCTACTATATAGATGAATCCTGGGACAGCCTTTAGCACTCTATAAAAGTCGATGTCACACGCCCCCATTGCGAAGTTTTCGCACAGAAAGGTTATTTCAATCACAAGCCTTTCTCTGAATATACCGGGATGGAAAAGGAACTTCACCTAATCGACCTTGCGCTTTCGGAAAGGTCACTCTTACAAGCCCCGATCCATTTAACAATGACAGCCGTTCCGTATTATGTCGGCAGTGAGCCCGTGGTCTTACTGCTGGCACAGATCCCAGGAAGAAGATAAAACAATCTATGCACCAGAAGGCAGAAATATACTTTCTGGTGTTTGACGAAAAAGATAACATAATAGACGTAAAAAAGAAGGCGGTAAACATCTCCGCTTTAAAAGAAAAGGAAGCTTATTATTACTCCCTGATGCACATCTCTCCCGGGCTTTATAAATTCCGCATCGTTATGCGAGATATGGATACCGGAAGCGGGGCAGTCGGGGGCTATTCTGAGGAAATTCCACAGGCTCCTGAGCAAGGCCTTCAACTTTTTCCGCCTCTTCTGCTTACACCAGGAAAATCCAGTCTTTTTGTGAGAGGGTATGTTCCTGCAAAAGAGAAGAATAAATTTCCTTTGCTTGACTATTTCCCATTTGACCCGGCCCAATACTCACCCATGCTGGAATCAATTCCAAAGAACATATCAAAAATCCAGGCTGTGCTGCATTGTTCTATGCAAAAACTTACCAAGCCGCTTCTGAAATTTTCAGCCACTCTGATCGAGAACTCTTCCGGACAGTCCACTACCCTGCCATTGTCTATTCTTTCCGGTAAAAAAGAAGGTGAAATGGGAACGCTTTTAACAGAAATCAAGATACCGGAGATGATTCCAGGTGAATGCGTTCTCGTAATAGCCGTGGAAGACACTTCGAGCAAGGCGCGGTCGCAAACATCCACTACCTGCAGGTTCTATTAGCACAAACGAGTCAAGTATAAAAAAGACTATAAAAATGTTAAGGTTGCATTATTGCAGCTATCGTGGTAATTTGGCGCAGAGAATCAGTTAAATTAGATGGAGAAATTATGGTTCAAGCGCTAATCATGCTCTTCCTAGGAGGCGGAGGTGTTGTTATCAGCCGGAACAAGAAGCAATGAAATCTCTGACTGAATACCTGGTATTTCATACCACACAGCGGAGAGAGTTTATCAATATAACTCCGAAGGTGGAAGCGCTGGTCAAAGCGAGCATGATCCAGGAGGGACTGTGCCTGGTAAATGCCATGCATATCACAGCCAGTGTCTTCATCAATGACGATGAAAGTGGACTGCATCAGGACTTTGAGGAATGGCTGGAAGGACTGGCACCGCATGAGCCAATCTCGCAGTACATGCATAACCGGACCGGGGAGGATAATGCTGACGGGCATCTCAAACGAACGGTCATGGGCCGGGAAGTGGTGGTCGCAGTAACGAATGGAAGCCTGGATCTGGGTCCGTGGGAGCAGATATTCTACGGAGAATTCGATGGCCGGCGCAGAAAACGAGTACTGGTAAAGATCATCGGGGAATAGAATAACTAAGTTGGCACAGCCATACTTCAATCTCAGAAGGGCAGTGTCCGATAAAATATAATGGTAAAGGGTCATATGAGTAATTCAAAAAAAATTATAATAACTGGCTTTTTAGTATGGTGGCTGATTGGTTTTATGGGCTTTTCGGGTCATACAGACGACAAATTGACCTCACTCCTGGATAAAATATCTGAAAGGATGGAATCTTATACAGAGCTGGAAAACTGGTCGGCTATGGTAACATCAACTTCAATCGATATGGATAAACACTGGAAAGCGAAGAAGAAAACAGTAATTGAAAAGATCATCACTGTTCAGGGAGAGGAAATTGAAGAAGAGATTCTGAAGGTCCTGGAGGAGAAGAATGGCAAAATAGATGACATAACCAGAAAAGTAAAAGCGGAAATTGCGATAAGGAAAGCCAAGGCGAGAAAAAGGAAGAAAGAAAGCCGGGAAAAAGGGGACAAAGAGCAGGGCGGCGGAAGCTTTAACCTGTCTCTGGATGAAGCTTTTCCTTTTAAAGCGGAAAAACGTGAGGAATATGATTATTCCCTGCTTGAGGATGCTGTTCTTAATGAACGTGCGGTTTATCTCCTTGAGGTCCGTGCCAGAACGCCCGCGGATGAAAAAATGGAAGGCAGCTATTTTATCGATATGGAATCGTTCGATGTGCTTAAGGCCGACCTCCGGCCTTCAAAAAAACGCAACGCCCTGAAAGAGTTCAGGATGGAGGCGTTCTTTCAGGTACTTCCAGGTAATCATTTTGTTTTAAAGGAAACCAGAATACGAGTCTATGTCAGGTTTGTGATCAAAAACATCCGTATGGAAGCATATGAAGCCTATAAAGACTACAAGATCCTGGATTGAGACGAAAGACACTATTTTCTAGTTAGGCTGTAGCAACTTATTTATCTTCAATCGACAGAAACATTGGATCCCAGGGTTTAAGAAGAACAGGTTTTTCCTCAAGAATTTCAAGAACCTTTGTAGAAATATATTTCTTGTGAATTACAATCCTAAACATATATTCATCAAACCATTCATCAGTCATGGTAAGGAAACCATTTTGTCCTGCATCTTTACTTCAACTGCCATGTTCCAGACTCCACCGTCACTTACAGGATGCTTAAAAAGCCATTCAACTTTTCTGTCCAAATAATCTTTATCCCGTGTTTTAATTATATTTTCAAGAAACAAGTTGGATTTCTCCAATTGATCCCAGAAAAACGAGTAGTTTCATGATGGCTTAGATATACCGGAAGTTCGAAGCAAGTTTCTAGTTTATTTCTTTAATTATATATACATTTTTTCTAGAAACCTAAAACCTTTTAGTAGGATTATTCGTATATTTATTTGTAATACACAAATAAATAGAATACTATATTTCCATTTATTAAATTTATATTTTTTTAGAGAATCGTTATGTTTAAAAATTATTTAAAAATTGCTTATAGGAATACCATAAGACATAAAGGCTACGCAGTTATCAATGTGGCAGGATTGGCAATCGGGATGGTCTGCTGCATCTTAATACTACTTTTTGTATTTGATGAGCTGCACTATGATAAGTTTAATGAAAACCATGACCGGATCTACAGGGTTACCAGGAAGTGGTTCAATGAGGACGGCATTGTCAATCTCCACCTCGGGCATGTAGCACCTCCTATTGGCCCTCTGCTCGAGAACGATTTTCCAGAGATCCTTCATTCAGTTCGGATAATCCGTATTGGAAGGTCTCTGGTGGAGAACAATTCCAGATATTTTGAGGAGCCCCGTTTTTTTTTCGCAGAAAAAGATATATTCAAAGTGTTTACATTTGATATGATAGCAGGAAATCCTGAGACAGCTCTCCGAGATCCATTTACCGTAGTGATCACAGAGGAAATGGCTTATAAATACTTTGGAGCTGAAAATCCGGTTGGAAAATCTTTAACACTTCAGGTTTCCACACAGGAAGCGGAGATGAAGGTGACCGGAGTCATCAAGCCGCTGCCGCACAACTCTCACTTTCATGCTGACTTTTTGGGATCATTCAAGACATTTGAAGCTGTAGTTGGGGAACAGGAGCTGCAGAACTGGGCAAGTAACAACTATGCCACATACCTCCTCATGCCTGAGAAACACGACATAAACCGTTTGAAAGGCCAACTCGACCCCTTTATTAACAAACATATGTCTCAAGGAATGAGCGAGAGGACCAAGCTCCAGCTCCAGGCGCTGACGGATATCCATCTTCATTCCCATCTAGATTCTGAAATCGAAGCTAACAGTGACATTACATATGTATATGTTTTTTCTATCATAGCATTATTTATCCTTCTTATAGCGTGCGTCAATTTTATGAATCTGGCAACAGCCAGGTCAGCCGGCCGGGCTAAAGAAATCGGTATGCGAAAAGTCGTGGGAGCACAGAGAAATCAGCTTATTCGGCAGTTTTTGGGCGAATCAATATTCACTGCAGTCATATCCCTGTTGATCGCAGTAGTTATAGTTCTCCTGATCATCCCGAAATTCAATCAGTTTATTGGCAAAGAACTGTCCTTTAATTTAACAGAAAACATGCCGCTGATCTTTTTACTGCTGCTTATAGCGATCCTGGCCGGATTTGTTTCCGGTATTTATCCGTCCATATTCCTCTCTGCTTTCCGACCTGTCCATGTTCTAAAAGGAAATTTGGACAGTGGGAAAAAAGGATTATCCTTCAGGAGAGTGCTGTGTGTGTTCCAGTTTGCCATTTCTATTGTGCTAATTGTCTGCGTAGGTATTGTCTCAAGCCAATTAAGATATATGAAAACCAAAAACCTTGGTTTTGACCAAGAACACGTGGTGGTACTCCCCAGCAGTCCAGCAATAGTTAACAGGATCCAAGCATTTAAGGCCCGTCTCTTACAGAATCCAGACATTCTAAGCGTTTCAGCAGCTAAAAGAGTTCCTTCCGGGAGGCTCCTAGATTCAGCAGGAGCTCGTGTTCTCAGCGGTGAAACAAGCCAGCCTATAAATTTCCGTATTGCCCAATTGAGGGTAGATTATGATTATGTTCCTACATTTAAAATGGAGATGGCAGCAGGCAGAAATTTTTCTCAGGAAATGAGCACTGACTATACCCAGGCATTCCTACTCAACGAAACTGCTGTTAGAAGGATTGGTTGGAAATCTCCTGAAGAGGCAATTGGCAACGGATTCAGCTACGGCAGCCGCAAGGGACAGATCATAGGCGTGGTAAAAGATTTCCATTTCGAGTCTCTCCACCAGGAGATCTCCCCTATTGTGATGTTCATATCATCTACAAGCCTTAATCAGATCTCTATCAGGATCAGCCCACACAACATTCCCAAAACCATAGACTTTCTGCAAAAAATATGGAGGGAGGTTAGACCTAATTATCCATTCTCTTACTATTTTATCGATGAAAACTTCGACCAACAATACAAATCCGAAGAAAAACTGCTTCAAACATTTAGTTATTTCGCCTTTCTCGCTATTTTTATCGGATGTCTGGGCCTTTTCGGCTTAGTGTCTTATTCGACTGAACGCAGGACCAAAGAAATCGGCATTAGGAAGGTTTTAGGTGCGTCTACGGCAGGACTTGTGTTACTGCTTTCAAAAGAATTTACTAAATGGGTTCTTCTGGCTAATATAATTGCCTGGCCAACAGCGTATTTGATTATGAACCAATGGCTTCAGAACTTTGCTTACCGCTCCAGTATCAATCCCGGAATATTTATTGCAGCAGGAGCTCTTGCCTGGGTCATAGCATTTCTCACAATCAGCTATCAATCCATTAAAACTGCTGCATCTAATCCAGTCGATTCGCTCCGGCATGAATGAGGATAGAGCAAATTCTGATCATATTTGCGGGATTGGTCTTGTGGAATCGCAGGGTGTTATCCCAGCGGAAGGTGAGGTTATCCACGTTATTGTTCTCAATATTCCCGCGGGAAAAGCCGAGATTTTGAAAAAAGCGTGGCGGCTCCCATTCCGTATCCTCAGATGTCCATTCGAGGTCACCTTAAACAGAGTAAATAGGGTCAGACCTATGCAACTGACTCTAAACAAATGAGATCACTCCCTATTTTCCCGGAAATATGGCCTTAATTGAGAATTTTGGGCCGCCAAAACGTCTAATTAAAAAAGAAGCGCTTATTCTTCTTTTTTTAATTTTATTGATCCTGTACTGCCGTCTTCTGTTTCCCAATAACCAGTCATTGTATCTCCTTCTACAATCAAAGTCATGTACACTTTCATGGTACTGTATCCGTCATAAATAGAAAAATTGAATGATAAATTGCTGTCTTTAAATTCGATATCCTCACACTCCGTTTCATCAAGCATGCCTAAAGAATCAGAAGTTGTACCTATATACTCTCCTTCTTTTTTTTCAAGGACTAAGGTCAGTTCGTCCGTTCCCTGATCAGGGACCTCGGTTTCCCCCACCCAAGTGCCGCTAAGATCGATATCCTTACAAAAAGAAATTGCACAGGACAAGGTAAAAATAAAAATAATCAAGGCAAAGGTTGACGTAGTTTTTTTCATGTTCTCCTCCTTTTAATATTTTATAGGACTCGACCTTTAAAATACAATTTATATACTAATACGAAATCCTTACGAAAAAGTTTCATTCAGAAGTCTTCATAGACTATATATATAGCAAGAAGATATTCTAAAACCTTTTGGCGCGTTTCTTCTTGAATCACAATCCCTGCCATGGGTAGGGTATATCTTCAGCGTTATGTGGAACAGAAAAATAGTACCGTTGTGAGGCAGTTCGTCGGCTATGATAGATTTGAGGGACTGCGAGCCTATAAACAGCTTTTGGAGCTGTATCGGGCCCTGCGCCTTTACATTAATTTTTTACAGCCTTCTATGAAGTTTAGAGAGAAGCATCGGGAAAACAGCCGAGTTCTGCACACGCATGACTCGGCCCAAACTCCTTTTCAGCGCCTTCGCTCATACAATGTTTTATCCTCTGACATGACTGAAAAGATCAACTCCATTCAGCAAGCGATCGACCCGGTTCACCTGTTAAAACAAATCGGGACACTGCAGGATTCCCTGTGAGAGCATGCTGTTCTTCCTCCCCCGGTAAAAAATTCAGATTGTGCACATAATTCGGAAGTCTGCTTCAAGGGGATTTTTGATTGCGCTTTTGAAACCGAAAACTCTAGTCACATCATGAATGATGTCTTTAAACCTGAAACCAGAACAAAACGCAAATACCGAAAAGCGAAGAAAAAAAGAACCCCGCATTGGTGGAGAACACGCCGTAATGATATGTGATAAAATATTGGCGAGAATTTTTGACTTCGACAAAGTCTGACCTGCTGTGGTATTCCACCGCGAATAGGGCACAACGAAGCAGATGCAGTGAAATCAGCTTGCCCATAGAGTAAAAGATGCCGATTATGATTAAAAAGAGTTTAGTGAAGAAAGTGATTCACTTAATTAATCTTGGGATAAATTATGCAAAAAGGCAGATATCATTTAAAATAAATAACGGTATTGGCATTTTTATATGAATAATTCAGGTTAATTAAATAAATATTCAAGCATGCTACGCCAATTCTAATTTTTAGCACTTGACAACTTACTTGATATTTTGATATTTAATCTCATTAAGGAGTGATAATGTCTAATAAAAAAGAAATGTCTGAAAGACCTCAAGCCGCTAAAATGAAGAGAAGGGATGCGATGAAGCTTACCGCAGCCGTCGCAGCCTTCGGTTCAGTGCTTGGATTTACAGGTTTATCCGCTTCTTCCTCAGTCCAGCGTCTCAAATGGGAGAGGTTTTATCTCAAATTTTGGATTGAAGGTCAGCAGAATGGTATGTATTCTTTCCAGCTTCCAAACACTATTGTGAATGCGATACACCAGAAGAACAAGATTTTGATCAAATTATATAGGAATGATTCTCAAATCCACACTCCCCCATTCAGTTGGGGTTAAAGGCCTGAAAGAACTGAAAATTGCCCGATTCCAATCTATATTTGTCTCTAGCGTTTGAACTGGACCGGGAAAGCCCATTTTCCTTCATCTGTAAAGCTTGCAGCAAATGTTGTTATCAAAAAGCTATCAAAGTCGCACCCTATGAGGCTCTGCGCCTCTCCAGAAATCTGGGGATCACGACAACAGAATTTTTTGATACTTATACCGAAGGCGGAGGCACTTTTCTCAAGATCAAGCCCGACATGTCCTGCATTTTTCTCTCAAATCAAGGCTGTAGTGTTCATCCTGATCGGCCTCTTGTCTGTCGCCTTTATCCGCTCGCGCAAACCATAGACGCAGAAGGAAAAGAAAGATTTGGAAAGATGCCGCCCCACCCAGATTGTAGGGGGGTATACAACAAAGATAGCACGGTGGAGGACTATCTGAAGTCTCAGGAAGTAGCCCCCTACTTACGGATGGAAAAACGATATACAGCCCTTTATCGCAAGATGGAAACCAAACTGGCTCACTTCAAAAACGAGACAAATGGTTTTGAGCAAGTGGGCCCAGATAACGTCGGAAATGCCACCGAAGTATCAGGACAAGCTTTGCATTCGCCCCTACTTGATATTGATGTAACCATAGAAAGCTATTGCAAAAAGCACGGGACCAAACCTCCAGTTAACCTAGAAGAGATGGTCACTCTTCATATCAAGTCTATTGAAGACTGGCTGAATAAGCTTTAACACAGAAATTAGAGGATATTGTTACCTCTCATATCCCTGACAAAGGTCAAGTCATGGTCCGTTATTACGGGCTGTATGCCAACGCTCTCAGAGGGAAGAAGCGGAAACAGGAATTGATCCTTCCTACTCCCCTATTATTGAAGATGAAGCCTCATTCGTACCCTCCAGAGGCTGGGCTGAGATGATAAAGAAGGTCTATAAATCGATCCTCTCCGATGTCCAAAATGCGGGGGGACAATGCGTATTATCTCATTTATCGAAGATTATAAAGTCATAGACAAGATTATCGATCACCTTAAACTTACCTTTAAGGCAGAACGTCCTCCGCCTCCTCAAGCTCAGCATGGCAGCTGAGGAAAAATCAGAATATATATGAAAATTAAGAGTTATTGATAATCAGTTCAGGGCAAAGTCTATCCAATAAAGGCTTTTTACAGGTGAATTCTAAAAGATTCTCTCTTTCCTGCGGATTTCTTGTTGAAGTATATGTTTTTCCTAGGTATTATTTTTAATGTAGTTGCTTAGTAGGTGAAAGTTTGATGAAATTGAGGGAATATCATCATCAACATAAAAAGCAAATTCTTATAGTTCAGAATCATCCGGATATGATCACTACCCTGGAATTCATGCCCGTTGTTGAGCTCATCATGGACCGCAAGGATCAGTGAGCAGGAGGAAGACTGTATAACACCCACGAAACCGAAGAACACTTCACTGTTAAAGCCATAGCCACGATCATTACCACCGGTTGCTACGGAAGACTGCATATCTGCGGATTCGATACCACCAACCATTACTGCGCCATTGGAGACAGCTTGATCATGGCCTACCGGGCCTGAGCCAAGCTCCTGAACATGGATTCGGTCCAGTACCATCCTACCGGTTCCGTTTTTTCCGAGCAGATCTCGGATTTTTTGTTCACTAAATAGATAAGAGGCGCAGGCGGACAGCCGAAGAATAGGTTTGGAGAGATGTTCGTCTTCCCCAGAGAACCGAGGAACGTCGAAAGTTCAGTCATCCGTGAGTGTGTGGAGAAAGGAAACGGAATCCCGACTCCCAACGGACGACTCGGAGTCTGGCTGGATTCTCCGCTGATCGATATGCTCCAGGGAGACGGCTACATCAACAAGAACTTTCCCGCCATGCACCACCAGTTCATCCGCTATGGTATCGATATTACGCAGGAACCATGCTGGTCTATTCGTCACTCCACTACTAGAACAGCGGAATCGAGATCAACGACAGATGCGAGACCAACATCAAGGGGCTGTATGTGGCCGGAGAAGCTTCCGGCGGCGTGCACGGCAGGAATCGTCTGATAGGAAATTCGATGCTCGACTACAACGTCTTTGGCCGCAGAGCCGGAATCAACGCAGCGGCATACATCAAATCCGTCAGACTCGGAAAACTGACGCTTGAATACATCCAAGCTTACGAGAAAGAGCTGAAATCGGCCAAGCTCAAGACCAACCTCATCACCCAGATACTCCACACCTCCTACACTCCGGAAGATGTGCGGAAGCAGACCGCTTGTTACGAAGGCATCCTCAGATAAACACAATTCAGAAAATCTGCTGATTTAAAATTATTTGGATTTTCATCCTCGGTTTTATTTCCTTTTCATCCGTTCCGCTGTCTCCAGGAGAAAAACTCCCTTGTTTATCTGAATGATTATCTCTGATAAAATTCTTCCTATACAAAAATTCCAATGATCTTTTTTCATCTGAGGAGGGTCTGAATGCGTAAACGATCTTTCATGTTAAAGTGTTTTGTTGTTTTTTTTGGAGTGGCTGTGCTGCTGGTCTCTCAAGAAAACAGGGCTACTGACCACAATAAATTCGACACCATCCGTACGAAAATTCTGAATACGATCAAGGAAAAAGGAGTTCCCTCCATTTCGGCTGTAGTAGCAAAGGATGGGCGAATCATCTGGGAGGAGGCCTTCGGTTGGGCAGATCGTGAGAAAAGAATCAAGGCCACTCCGCATACTATGTATTCCCTGGCTTCGATTTCAAAACCGATCACAGCGACAGGATTGATGATTTTAGTCGAAAGAGGACTCTTGAATCTCAATCTGCCCGCAAATATGTACCTGGGACGCGCAAAATTGACTGTGTATGAGGGACGAGATTCGGAGGCTACTGTGAAACGCATTTTACATCATACATCCGGACTTCCATCTCACATGCATTTTTTCTTCGAGAATGAATCCTACTTCCCTCCCTCCATGGATGAGACCATCCTTCGTTACGGAATCCTTGTCACCCCACCGGGAGAAACATACCAGTATTCGAATCTTGGATATGGAATCATCTCCTACATTATATCTAGAGTTTCAGGGAAAAGTTATGACAAATTCATGAAGACCGAAGTCTTTATTCCTTTGGGGATGATCCACACATCCGTAGGCATAGAACCTCGATTAAAAGACTTTGTAGCTGTAAGATATCGGCCGGATCAAAGCTCTCTCTCCTACTATGACTTCGATCATCGAGGCGCCTCGGCCGTATTTTCGAGTGCTCATGACCTCGCGCTTTTCGGTATGTTTCAGCTCAAAAATCATCTCCCTGGACAAAAACAGATTCTAGCAGATTCTTCGATAGATGCACTGCATCAAGAAATAGATTCCAAGTGCCCCGATTCCAAATATGCGCTGGGCTGGAGGTTCTCAGAGAATGATAAAGGATATCATACCATCTCTCACGGCGGCGGAATGGCGGGAGTCAGGACATCCCTGAAACTGGTCCCATCAGAAAATATAGCCGTGGCGGTGTTGTGCAACAGCAAAAACAACATCGTCTTCGAAATCACGGATGAAATCATTGCTCTCATTCTTCCAAAATATGGTTCAGAACTGAAGAGAGGTAAAGAAACTTCATCTGAAACCAAAGCCGAAAAGATCAGTCTACCAAAAGAACTTTTCGGAGAATGGAAAGGACAGATCAAAACCTTTAAGGAAGATGTGCCCATCAAGATGCTGGTCCAAAAGGATGGTGATGTGCATATGAAGATAGGAGACCAGATGGAAACACTGTTGAATGACCTTCGTTTTCAAGAGGGCACTCTCGAAGGTCGCTTTTCCGGTGAAATCAAGACCGAGGATGCAGGCCGGTTTCCCCATTCTTTAGTGTTGAAAATAAAGCTTCGAGGAAACAGATTGAGCGGCTCGGTAATGGCACACATTCCCGACCGGTATGCTCTCTCTTCATACGTTCAACTTTGGAAACAGTGAAGAGTCCGTGGATTTATTAGCCTTTCAAGACATAGACCACAAATATGCAACCCAGAAATCCTCGAGGCTCAAAATGTCACCTTGAACGAACATCTACTCGAAAGGACATCGTAGATGTTAGAATGGACAGGCACTCAGTTCATCTGGATTCTCAGGCTCATCATGCAGCGAGGCTCTATCTTGGTGATGGGCTGGCCATCCAGGAGGATCCATCCGGACGAGAGGAGGAGATGAACCCGGCGATCACGTTGAGATGCGTGCTCTTCCGCAGCCCGACGCTCCAACGACAAAGACCACCTTTCTCCTCTGGACTTCCAGCGATAAATCCTTGACAGCCACCACAGTTGCCTTGCGGTTGCTCGCCTTTACAATGTGACAAGATTCATTTCGCCCGTAGAACCATAAGAGGTAAGGAGTTTATGCTGGAGGAGATTAGCGTATAAGTTCGTATCCGAGGTTATGATCTTTGTCAACTGCAGGGATACCTTCTTTCATCCACTTCGGCATGGGAGCACCTTTCAGGTAATGAGCAAAAAACTGGGCCATGCGTATATGAAAATCCCTTTTATTTTTCAGTTTTTTAAGACCGTGTGGTTCGCCGTTATAATTAAGCATCCACACAGGCTTTTGCAGCCTTCTGAGAGCAATAAAATACTCTATACCCTGGTACCATGGCACAGCCCCGTCCTGGTCATTATGCATGATGAGTATTGGTGTGGTTACCTTATCCATGAAAAACAGAGGAGAGTTTTCAAAAAATCTTAAAGGTGCTTCCCAGATAGAGCCCAAAGTCTGGTCATGTTCATATTGAGCCGCCCGATTTCTCCCTGTCTCCCATCTTATACCACCGTATGCACTGAAGAAATTCACCACGGGAGCGCCTGACTGAATGCAGGCAAACATATTAGTACGTGTGGCCATGTAGGCAATCTGGTAACCGCTATAGCTATGTCCCTGTGCACCTATACGTTCAGGATCAATAAATCCTTCGTCAACAAGAGCAGCTACTCCAGGCATTATAGATTTATAGGCACTCTCGCCTATATATCCGTCATCAAAGTAAATGTCAGGATTGAAAATAATATACCCATTGCTCGTATAATAATGATAGTCTATTCTTGACCCGTGAAATTCAGGTTTTCTGTAATAATAAAGTTCGCTTGATGACTTATGAAAGAATTGAACTATCATAGGGTACTGTCGGGAAGGATCAAAATCTTCGGGCTTATATAACAAGCCTTCAAGCTTCCGGCCATCGAGTGATGTCCACTCATACAATTCGACTGTGCCCCACAGGAAATCAGCCTGCTGCGGGTTGGCATTGCTTATGCGAATACTGTTGCGGAATTTAAGATCCGATACAAGAAGATCAGGAAATACATTAAATGTTTCCTTCGTATATATAATAGTTTCCGCATAGTCAGCTTTCAAGGGATTTGAAAGATTATACTCTCCTCCTGTTAACAGTTCAGGTTCAGATGCATTCTTTAATCCCCATTTGTAATAGCCCGACGAACGGCTGATCTCATTGATACCTGTTAAATATTGTATTTCCTTTTCATCAATAAAATCCTCTTCCCTGTCAAACCTGATATGACGGTAAACTATCTTACCCTTCCGTCCGCTTATCGTTAGATTTTCAGGTTCATTATTATTTTCCGGATCCACCTTCCATATATTGTACCTGTCATATATTAATACCGCCCGGTCATCTTCCAACCAGCCTGGAGAACCATACGGTGCGTTATAATCAAATGTAGTATTAAGCTCATTATCTGCCCTGATAATACCAGGTTCGGTGATACGATACTCCGTACCCGAATCAATATGATATGTGTAGTAAGAATAATCGGAATAATTAAACCATACCAGGTATTTGCCGCCAGGGGATGCCTCAACGCCAGCGCGTATGTCTTTTATTATCATTTGCCTGTTACCAGTGGTCAGATTAAGCAGGTATACATCATAATGCAGTGGATCCCACATCGATTGCAGTTCATAGGGTTTGCTGGAATGAAGAAGCACATGATCGGCGTTTCCTTTATCAAGGAGCCTGGATTGTGGTATATCCTCTGTTTCAATTTGTACTAGGCTGCCATCATCCAGATCATACATGGCCAGGTAAGTCCTCGTTAATTCACGATCTTTATTTACAAGCTGTACAGTATGCAGTAAGCCTTCACCGCCATGCCATATGTCTACACCAGGATATTCATCATCCAGGATATTTGTATCTCTTTCAGGACGTACAGGAGCTGTCCCGAAAAATATTCTTTCACCATTACCCGAGTATGATATCCTGCCATTTTCACTTATCTTCCAGTTCTCAGGTATTCCCCAGCTGTCATTACTGACTATCTCTTCCGCCTCACCTTTTCCGGTCCATAAATACAAGCTAAAATCTTCAGATTTACTTTCACCATCAGGCTTAAGCAGAAAAGCTAGCATTTCTCCCTTTTCAGAAACTGTGATCTGCTTATAATCGTTTTCGCCTGTAATGACTGGAATGATTTGTTCTGCCTCCAGATCATACAAGTATATACCGGATTCAAATTCCTCATCATCCCCTGTTGATACAAAAAACAATTTCTTGTCCTTTTCAGCAAAATAATATTCGGTTACGAAAGACCATGAACTGATCTTTCCACTTTCAAGGTTTCGCAGGTTTAGCATAAAACCATTCTTCCCGGATTCCTTTTTCCCTTTCTTTTCCTCCTTATTTTCTTCCTTTGCCTCCTCAGCAGGGATTTCAACCTGGTAAGCCAGCCAGCCAGCCCATTCTTCAGGTATCTTATAGTTCTTTATATCTTTAATTGAATCAAGCTTACCTGAGCTTATGGTATATATCCCAAGGACATCGCTTGGCATATCGTCCTTTTTTGTTTTCTTTATTTTTAGTTCCCTGACATACTCGTACTCAGGCTCAATGTTAAATATCATAAATTCAGAATCGTCTGTTATTTTAATTTCCTTACCACAATCAGACTCAAATTTAATTTTACCTTTACTGCTATAAAGGTATATTTTGGAGTCACCCCTCCACGGCTCGATTTTATATGCTATCCAGTTGCCGTCAGGTGAGATGACTTTTTCAGTTATTCTGTTCCATGATTCAATATCATCGATATCGAGTGGTTTTTTCTGGGCATCAAGACTTGAAGCAAACAATATTATAAAACTAAATAATAAGCAGAGATTTAATTTTTTCATAATAATATAAATATATCTTTCAGGGACGTGTGTCAAATCCTTAATGTGATAGCAAAGCCATAGTGTCCCCATCAAAAGCTAGGCTAAAATGTCCCCTCCAACGAGGAGGAGGGCATGAAGGAGCTGGTTACATTGAGTACGCATGAGATTCACCGAATTCAGATTTTAGAACAGCTAAGCAAAGGGACACTATCGCTTATGACCGGAGCTGAAGTCTTGAAGATAAGCCATCGTCAGGCGAAGCGGCTGCTGGCCCGATATCGTAGTGAGGGGCCGTCCGGTTTGGCTCATTGGCATCGGGGGCAACAAGCGCATAATGCCTACAGCATTGAGACGCGCGATAGTGTTGAACTGTTTGCCTATGATATAAAAGGAAATTGGAAGAATTTCCTGTTGAATTCGTCGAATAGATAAATATGATAATTTAAAGGAAGGATTGAGTCATGAAACGATTGACCGTGATTTTTGTGCTGCTGACGGCTTTTGTCGTTCTGGCGGTAACGGCCCAGAATACGGCCGATTATGATAAAAACTGGCCCGAGTGGAGAGGCCCTCTGGTTTCCGGCGTCGCTCCGAACAGCGATCCGGTCATCGAGTGGAGTGAGACCAAAAACGTGAAGTGGAAGATCGCCATTCCCGGCAAGGGGCATTCCACCCCGATCATCTGGGGCGACATGATGTTCCTTCTGACCGCTGTCCCGACCGACAAGGTGGTTGAGGTAAAGAAAAAACCGGCAATGGCCCCGGGGCAGGGGATGGCTAATCCTCACGTTGCGCAGCAACCGGGACAAAAGATGTCCGGAAACGCGGCTCAGGCGCATGGAGCGATGCAGAGTCAACCCCAAGAAAGAGGCCTGGGCCAGCCGTGGCGCCGTGGAATGACGATGAACAGATCGGATCAGATTCATCAATTTGTCGTCGTGGCCCTCAACCGGATCAACGGAAAGATCATCTGGCAGAAAACGGTCAAGGAAGAGTGTCCGGAAGAGGGAACCCACGAGTTCTGAAGCTGGGCCTCCAACTCTCCTGTAATCGATGGCGAGTTTCTTTATGCCTATTTCGGATCCCGGGGGCTTTACTGCCTGGATTTCGACTGTAATATCAAGTGGGAGCGGGATTTCGGGCAGATGAACAAAAAGATGGATTTCGGAGAGGGAAGCTTCCCTGTCCTTTACAAAGACAATATCCTTGTCCTCTGGGACCACGAAGGGGATTCGGTCCTGTATATCCTGGATAAAAAAACAGGTAAGGATATTCACAAAATCGCCAGGGATGAGGCGACAACATGGGGCAGTCCCTTCGTGATCAAGGTCGGCGGGAAGCCCCAGGTCGTCACCAGCGCGACAAAACTCATTAGGTCTTATGATCTCGAAACGGGTGAACTGATCTGGCAGTGCGCCGGCATGACCGCAAATGTGATCCCCCAGCCGGTGTATCAGGACGGCATCCTCTACCTCATGAGCGGTTTTAGGGGAAATGCCATGCTCGCCATCCGCGTCGCCGGCGCCGAAGGGGACATCACGGACAGCGATGCCGTCGTCTGGAAATATGACGGCAAGGAAACGTCCTACACGCCTTCTCCGGCCCTCATCAACAACAGGCTATATTTTATTCGATCGAACAACGGTTACCTGTCCTGCTTCAACGTCAAAACCGGCGAAGAGATCTACAGTGGTCAGAAGCTCGAGGGGACGGGAAGCATCTTTACCTCTCCGCTGGCGGCCGGAGGACGGATCTATATCGTCGGCCAGCAGGGAACGTCCTATGTCATCCAGGAGGGGACTGAATTCAAGATCCTGGCCAAAAACGTGCTGGATGACAACTTCGTGTCCTCTCCCGTCGCCATCGGGAAGACGTTGTATCTGCGGGGTTATCAGCATCTTTATTGTTTAGAAGAATAAGAGCGGTCAATTCACTATCCCGATCCGGCCGCCAATCGTGTGACAAAATTAACAGAACGGTCGTGACCTGAGCGGGAGGAAGAAGAAAATTTCATCATTCTTGTCTAATCTTTGTGAGTGAAGTGCGCAAGTTTTGAAGTTGATGCAGGAGAAACCGATGAAGGGTCGAGCCGCCGTTTCCCGGTTTTTTGTAATCGCTATTATATTTTTGGTTGTTTCAGATCGATGTTTGTCCCAGCTAAACTCACCGGAGGATGGGAAAAAACTCAATGTTATTTTAATCACGATCGATACGCTGCGGGCGGACAAACTCGGCTGTTACGGAAATGCGGTTATCCCTACGCCGAACATCGACACTTTTGCTAAATAAAGTGTGCTTTTCTCCCGGGCCTTCGTCATAATCCCATAACCCTGCCGTCTCACACCAATATGATGCTGGGAGTGACTGCGCCTTATCACGGCGTTCATGACAACGTGAATTTTATCGTGAAATATGAATTTCTGACCCTGGCTGAACACCTTAAAACCTTCGGCTATTCCACGGGAGCCGTTATCGGGGCCACCTCGCTCGATTCACGCCTGGGGCTGAACCAGGGTTTCGATTATTATGAGGATGATCTGAAAACCAGGGGCAAACCCAAAAACACAAGTGCCGAGAGACGGGGGGATATGGATGCAAAACTAAAAGTCCGTTCAAAAAACCAATCTCGGTCTTGTGGGCCATTCCAAGGGGGGTGAATGCGCGCTGTTGCTCGCCTCCCTTCCACCATAGAAACGCAAGAGGAAGTTCAACAATTCTATCGGGGGGGAGCTCTCGTCCATCAGAAAATGGTTTACCGATGGTCTTGCCGGCGCTGAGCCTGATCTCATCGAAAAAGCCACGATTCCGGTTGAGAAAATCAAGGCACCGATCTTTCTGGCTTCCGGAAAAAGATGATCGAACGTGGCCTTCCTCCGAATTCTGTGAAACGATTATGCAGAGACTCAAAGACCATCATTTTCAGTACGAATACAAACACGTACGCGGTGAGAAGGCCGGATATCAGATTTATTATCCGGATTTTATCCCCGGCACCGACCAAGTGGTCAAAATATTCCTTTCATCGTCAACATCTGATTACATCCTTACTAATATAGCCTGACTTATGGCTGAAGCATCCCAGGTGTATCAGGTCTTTGAGGCTCTTTTCAGTTCCTTGGCCTGTTTCGTGATACATCTCTGCTGCCATGGCAGGAATCTACCGCCAGCGTCATCCGGACCATTCTGTTTTTTATGGTGTGTTCTTTTATTATTTTGAGAAGTTCCTTCGAGAATATGAGGATCGTTTCGAAAAGGAGTATGGGTATTTCCGTCCTGTGATCCAGGATGTTGTAGAGAAGTATCTCGACTGTGGAAATCCGATGTGCGGCTTTGCCCGGATCCGGTGCCCGGAGCGGGGAAGAGCGCCTGCTGATGTTCTCCTGCAAGACACGCGGATTCTGCCCATCGTGTCATGCCAAGAGAGGGGAGGAATGGGGCGAGTGGATGAGGGAGGAACTTCTCCTGGATGTCCCTCACCGCCAAGTCGTCTTCACCATCCCTAAGATCCTGCGTCTTTTCTTCCGGTTTAAGCGAAAGCTCCTCAATGATCTTTGTCTTTGTGCAGTACGTTCACTTGTAAAATTTCTGCACATAGCCACCGGCATTGAAATCATGCCGGGAGTCATGGCCGTGATCCAGACCTTCGGTGGTCGCATCAACTTCCATCCTCATATCCATGTCCTGGTTACCGAAGGGGGCACAGCCCCTGATGGTGCTTTTGTCCATTGTGTCTGCCATTTCCATAACGAGGCTATCCAAAAAATCTTTACCCATGAGGTCTTCTCCCTGTTTCTCCGGGAAAAGCTCATCGGCCTTCCCCTTGTGCAGAAGATCCTCAGCTGGCGCCACACAGGCTTCAACGTTCACAGCCAGGTCAGAGCTCAAACCAAGAGAGAGTCGAGAAATACATGATACGGCCTCTGCTGAGCTTGAAGCGGCTGTTCTTCGATGAGACAGAGGGAAAGGTTCGCTATCAGTACTCAAGGCGCGGCTTCATTCCGGGGAGAGGCTCTCCACCCTCTGGTTGATGACTATGCTCGACGAGGAGCTGGAGCTTTATGAAAAGGTTGTCTCGGTTGCCAATGCTCTGATCGCCGAAACATACTCTGAAAAAGCTGTCACTCCTGGCGTGACCACTATCGAGGACCTTTTGTTGTATTATCTTCAAGAAGTCTCTGACCTCGGCCTGGAAAACTATGCCTGGCCCTCCTTCCACATCAGGGGCCGCACACCGGAGGTATTGAAGAAATACGGAAAAGACGACACGATCATCAGACGAGGCGATTTCATCGAGTGTGATGTCGGGATCCGGTACCTGCGTTACTATACGGATCATTGTGTATGGGCCTATGTTCTTCGGCCGGGCGAGGAAGACTCTCCTCCTGGATTCAAAAGGGTCATGGCAGAGGCTAACAGGCTCCAGGATATTTTTTGTGGAGAGTTCAAGCAGGGGCTGAGCGGCAACCAGCTCTTGAGAAATATTCTTGACAAAGCTAAAAGAGAGGGAATCCCGAAACCCAAAATCTACTCTCATTCCATCGGCTATTACCTCCATGAGCCGGGCTCCTTGATCGGCCTGCCCTGGGAGCAAGAAGATACGGTCGGAAGGGGAGAAGTCCGGCTGGTCCCGAACAGCACCTTTACCGCCGAGCTTAGCTTGACTTCCCCCCTGCCGGAACTAGGGGGACAGGATTTGAGGGTGGCCTTAGAGCAGGAGGTCGCTTTTACGCCGAGGGGAACATATTTTGTCGACGGCCTCCAGACTGAATTCTATCTTATCAAGTGAAACCGGAGGAAAAAAAAAGAGACTCATATAACCTTTCTCTGTCCTTCAGCGAGGAGGGACTTAGACTATCGAAGGTTTCCGTCCTTTCATGGGGGCAGCACGGGATTCCATTGATTATTTTGCTGAAAAATAAAAAGATGCTTGACAAAGGGAGAAGTTTGCATAAATAATATTTTTAACTGAATAAACGATTGTGCCAAACGATTATTTTAGCGCCGACGGGGAATATCTTTTAAAAATACTCGGTCGGGCATAAAAATCTTATCGGCTTCGGAAGGAGGACCTATGAGGCATAGGCTGTCGGAAAATGTGAGTAGCATCTTGGACGGAATCCGCATCCCTCTGGCCGTGGCGCTTAGCGTCGCGGGCCTGGCGACGTTTCTCTTGGTCCAGAGCCGGGATACGGGATCGAAACCGCCGTTCCACGACGGACCGGCGCTGTGGTTGGAACCGGCGCCCGTTCCGCCCGTCGGCGATGCCGTGGCCGCGGAGGACGCCATGGCCCTGCTTGCCAGGCCGAAGTCCTACAGCGCGGCCCGGGTCAGCTCTTTCGCCAGGGATGGAGACCATCAAGATGTCATCGAGTTGCCGCTCGGCGGCGAGGAGATGGTTGTGGCCGATATCGCCGGGCCCGGCGCGATCACGCATATCTGGATGACGTTCCAGGACCCGGGCTGGGACATCGTGCTCCGCTTTTATTGGGAGGGCAGCGACCAACCCAGCATCGAGGCGCCGATTGGGGATTTCTTCGGCGTAGCCATGGGGATCGACGCGCCCGTCCAGGCGTGGCCGATCCAAGTGTCCGGCGAGGGGCGAGCCCGGAACTGCTGGTGGCACATGCCGTTCAACCGGTCTGCCAGGATCACGGCCGCCAACGTCGTTCCACCCGGACGTGAGGGTGCTAGGGTCATCGATCTCTACTATTACGTCGATTATCGAATCTACCGGAGACCGATCCGGGATATCGCCTATCTGCATGCCCGATTCTGGGAGACCGATCCGGCCGAACGGGGAAAGATGGTCCGTCTCGCCGAGATCGAGGGGCGAGGGCATTTCGTGGGCATCGTTCTCGGCCATAGGGCCCGGACGCAGGGCTGGTTCGGCGAGGGCGACGACGTCATCACGGTCGACGGGCAGCTGTCGTTCGCCGGCACCGGCACCGAGGACTATTTCTGCGATGCGTACGGGTTCAGGACGTTCAGCGCCCTTTACCACGGCGTCCCGGTCTATGAAGGACGGCGGATCGGCGACCGGCTGAGCGCCTACCGCTTCCACATCGCCGACCCAATCCCGTTCCGGAAGTCTTTCGTCTTCGACATCGAGCATTGGCCCTGGTTCAGCCCCTGGCCGAACACCGGCCGCGACTATTACTCGAGCCTGGCGTTTTGGTACCAGGAGGGAATCCATGCGTCCTGGCCGCGTTTGGAGAGGTTCCTCTCGAAAGAACCTTGGGATCCCGCCAAGGGCCGCTGGACCGTTCCCGGCGCGTTGGAGGCAGAGGACTTGGCCATTCTGGATTCCCGAAGCCGCGCGATCGAGGACCGATCGCCCCTGCCGATGATCGGGCCGCAGATTGACAGCCGGGACGTCCTCCACGGCCTGCTCCGCTACGGGCCGAGGCCCGAGCGGGTCCACCTGATGCCGAACCTGAGCGGCGACCACATGCTCGCCTTCGACTCGGGCGGGGACGGCGCCTTCACCCTGGACGTACCCGCCCCTGCGGACGGGCTGTACACGGTCGAATTGCACTTCGTCCTCGGATGGGATTACGGCATCGTCGAGCTCGAAATCGAAGGGCGCCCCGCCGGACCGTCGGCGGACACGTTCCTGAGATCCGGCCGCGCCGTCCAGCCGCCCCGGGCCTTTATCTATGAGAACGTGCCGCTGAAGGCCGGTTTGAATCCCTTCAGGTTCACCGTTCGGTCGAAGAACCCCGAATCACCGGGCCACCGGATGGCCATAGACTGCCTGGTCCTGAAGCGGATCGCTGAAGATCAATGATCATGAAACCAAACACCTGCCTCACCTGCGGCTCCTTGCCCGCCGTGGGTCCGTCGCGGGACGGGCGTGCGGTTTGAAGGCCTCGGCGTCCGGTGACATCCGGAGCCTTTTGCCAGGGGCTCCCGGCGAGAATATGGACCGACAGGCGAGGGAAACGTCATCAGCGGTAACCGATACGATGGAATCCTCGTTCTTTCTGATAGAAACACCATCAGCGGAAATCTAATCGGACTTGATGTCTCGGCAGAAAAAAAGGGGTAACGGAGAATTCGGTATCAATGTTTTTTCTGCAAAGAACAGGATCGGATCTCAACAACCGGGACAAAACAACATCGTCAGCGATAACGGAATAAACGGCATCGGTAGCGTTTTCAGGGGGGCATATGGAAACGAGATAATCGGCAATTTTGTTGGAACAGATATCACCGGAAAAAAAGAAATGGGAAACAGGAATCACGGAATTTCCATCGAGACGAGCTCTTTCAATAATCTCGTCAATGGGAATCTCGCGTGTGGGAGCAGCAGAGGAGGGATAGTGGTTTGGGATCCTTCATCATCCTATAACACAATCGTGGGTAATTCTGTCAGTATTTCGGCTTACGACAAGGAGAGCTTCCGCCCTCGACCATCACCCGGACAGCCCTGTCGTAAAGCTCTTTGGATCTGTTCGTCGATATTGCTTCCTATACTTCAACAGTTTCTCGATTTCGTCTATGAGACCGGTCATTCCGATAGATCTATTGAAGTTAAGAGGTTAATTCTTTAGAAGCATTCAAAACATCTTTGATAGCATTTATGGTGCTTTTGTGAATTTTAACTCTTCTGAAGCCTTTATCATAGCTATTCCATTCTCTCTTCGGCTGCCACAGCCAGCTGAGGCTGGGCTTGTGTAGGAATAAGTGAATTTTATTTTTTTTTAATTTTATTTTAGCAAAATAATGTGTATTATAAACAGAATCGCCTAATTTTTTAGGGAAAGTTCTTTGATACTGCCCATCTTCCCATCATTTATTTAGGCGAGTTTCTATTATTTAAACACGATCTCTATCATTTTCAGTAACCACAATACTAGTGTTTCCCAATTCAATATTACGACGTTCAATTTCGACAAGCCCATTTTTCTTTATTAATTCTTGCAGGCCTCCTTGATTTATAAAAGAGAAGTTACCGTTTTGCCCTCTGGAAGTAAACAGCCGTTTACAACTTCTTAGTTTATCCGAAAATC
>Ga0315545_1000903_pt1 | contig 30547 bp, 23 predicted proteins | sample SalMarSW160210MG_FD_203096 | JGI IMG/M metagenome (GOLD analysis project Ga0315545, IMG submission 203096) | Salt marsh sediment microbial communities from the Plum Island Ecosystem LTER, Massachusetts, United States - Salt Marsh Sediment SW1602-10 ...
ATTGGCCTTGAGTTTGGTGGCGAGGTCAATGATTGACATGAGCAGCATTTCACCGATGCCCTGCCTTTGCCAGTCATTGCGCACGGCGATGTTGGTGATATGGGCCTCATCGGCCATCACCCACATACTGGCAAAGCCGATGAGGCCCTGCCCGCTCCGTTGAGGAGGCCTATTACCAGGGAACCGGTTTTGCCGCCACCATCGTTTTATCCTGGACAGTATGCCAGAGGCATCTTCCTGAGAAATACCTGTTTCTGGCTCTTCAACCTGATGGCTGTCATCAAAGACAACTATCAGGCGGGCCAGCGGGTTCTGCAGCTCGCGGCGATAGTCAGGTGGCGGCCACTGGGTGGGGAACGCCTCCCGGTCAATCTCATTGACCTGATGTAAATCCTCTCTACACATGTAGCGCACGCAGTATGCCAAGGCTTTTTCTCCGCAACATACCGAGAGATAGTTACGTATGATTTTAACATATTTCTGTGCCTTACCACAGGGCAATTCATAGCTAGCGGCGCTATCTTTTTACATACTCATTCGTTATACTATTAAGCACGGGGTAACACCATATGGCATCGTGAAATGGATACCCTTAAATGAATGGCTGGCTGTATGGAGTTGTCAGGTGCAAGATGAGGAGAGCCTTGTCCGGCGGGCAAAAGAGCGTGACGAGGCGGCTTTAACGCAATTATATGAGGAGAACTTCGATAAGATTTATCGATACATAGTTCTCAAAATTGGAGATAGGACCGAGGCAGAGGACATGACGCAGCAGGTCTTTCTGAATGCATTCAAATCTATCTCCGGCTACAGGTCAAAGGGAAGCCCTTTCTCTTCCTGGCTGTTTCGCATTGCCCACAACCAGGTGGTTGACCACTGGAGAAAGAAGTCGAAACGGGCAACGGTTCCCCTTGAGGAGACGCGGGTTGGCTGCAGCAACAGCAATCCCGTTTCCGATGTGGAACGGAAGATGGATATTGAGAATCTGGTGGCGGCCACCAGACGGCTGACCAGCCTGCAGCATGAAGTGGTTTCACTCCGCTTTGCCGGTGGGCTTTCGGTGGCACAGGTAGCCAAACTAATGGGCAAAAGCGAGGGAGCCATCAAGGCATTGCAGCACAGCGCCATTGTATCTCTGCGCAAGGTGCTGGCGACAGGGTAAAGCGATGAAGAACAGCAAAGAATTTGCCAATATCTTTGATGAATGCCTGGAGCGGATTCTGACCGGCGGCGAGACCGTGGAGCAGTGCCTGGCAAGCTATCCGGAATACGCCGCTGAGCTTGAGCCGCTGCTGCAGACGGCGCTCAGCGCCAGGGAAGCGCTGGATATCGCTCCTCGCCCGGAATTCAAAGAGAGGGCCAGACACCAGATACTCACCGAGCTCAGAGATATGAAGGAGAGAAAGCAGCGCCGCTTCTCACTGTTTGGCTGGCAGCCGCAATGGGCAACGGCGGCAATTGCGGTTCTGGTACTGCTTGTGGCCAGCGGGGGCACCGTGGCTGCTGCCGGGAACAGCATGCCTGACCAGTCACTGTATCCGGTGAAGCTGGCTGCGGAGAGGGTGAGGCTGGCCTTGACCCCCTCGGAACTGGGCAAAGCGGAATACTACGCCGAACTGGTGGACAGAAGGGTCAACGAGATAGTCGGCATGGCGGATAAGGGCAAGCTGGAGCAGGTGGAGAAAACCACCGAGCGACTGAATAACCAGCTGATGGCCATGGCGGTTCTGGTGAGTACGGAGGAAGGTGCACCGGGAGTCCTCACCGTGCCGCCTGCGGTGCCGGAAGCAGTCCCCGCCCCGGCAGAAGCGGTAAGAGAGGCGCCGGCGGTGCTTGTTGCCCCTGAGGAGACTGAAGTGCCGCAGCCGGAAGTGACGCTGGCTCCGCCACCCCCTGAAGCCGCCGCTCAGGCACCACCGCCAGCTAAAGCCGGAGAGCCCCAGAAGGGGAAGCCGGCAATAACAGCGGCTCCGGCCCGGCCGGTACCGGAGAAAGCGCCCGTATTAGCACCAGCGCCTGCGGCCATTCCGGAGCCAGAGGCAGAGGAAGATGAGGAAGATGAGACGCTGGATAGGCGGGCCAAGCTGAGGCTGATTCTGGCTCAGAACGCCAGAAAACATCCGGAAGCCCTGCGGGCAGCGTTGCAGGGAGCACCCGAGCCAATAAAACAGGCGCTGCGCGATGCACTTGAAACATCCAATATGGAATATGAAAAACTGCTAGAGTTCCTTGAGGAAGCTCAAGAGGAAGCTGAGGATGAGGACTGACCTATACGTCTGATAAATGGCTTAAGTAACCAAAGACAGAAAAAAATAGAGAATTTGCGAGAGTCGCCGCTAACCAAACGGCGACTTTTTCGTTATTTATTTAGAGAGTAAAAAGGAGGAGAGGTTCTCGATGAACAAAAAACTACTATTAGCGGTCGGTCTGGCACTGGTGATAATGATGGCTGGATTGGTCGGCTGCAGTCCGCAGGGGAGCGTTTCTCTGAGTGAAGCTCCATCGGGTTTAAAGTTCAACCTGAGCAACCAGCAGGAAGGTATCTGGGTCAGCGGTACCGGCAAGGTTGCGGCTGTTCCTGATATCGCGGTATTGAGACTGGGCATCGAAGCTCAGGAGTCCAGCGTGGCCTACGCTCAGGAGCAGGCCAGCGTGGCGATGAACGCGGTGAAGTCCGCCCTTACCGGCAACGGCATCGCCGAGAAAGACATCCAGACCCAGTACTTCAACATTCAGCGGGTTACCCGCTGGGACGAAAACCAGGGGCGAGAAGTGGTCATCGGCTACCGGGTGACCAACATGGTAACGGCCAAGATACGCGAGATGGACAGGGTCGGCACCATCATTGATGCGGTGGCCGCAGCGGGAGGCGACCTCACCCGCATTGACAGCATCGGCTTTACCGTAGAAGACCCATTGCCTTACTACGACGAAGCGCGGGAGAAGGCAATGGCTGATGCCGCTGCCAAGGCCAGGCAACTGGCTGAAATGGGTGATGTTAAGCTGGGCAAACCGACCTATATCGTGGAGAACACGGCTTATCCATACCCGGTCTACCGTCAGGACTTCTACGGGGAAGTTGCCGCTGCCCCGGCAATGGAAACGCCAATAAGCGCCGGCGAGATGGAAATCAGCCTTAGCGTTCAGGTAGCCTACGCAATTCTGGACTAACGTGAAAATAATCAGGGGGTGGGGGAGATAATCCCCCATCCCTATCTTTTTGCCCACTATTCTATTTTGATATTGGCGTGCCGTTCCCACTCGCTGTAAACGCAGCCGCAGTACTGCTGACGGTAAAGGTTAAGCGGTTTGGTCAGGTGGCGGCTGTCAGAGTATCTTTTGCGGAGGTCAGCATAGAGGAACTCAATGTCCGTTTCTTGAGCTATGCCAGTTCCGATTTCGCGGATGAGCTCGTGCTTCTGGTGGGGGCTGATAAGCAGCGTTGTGGTAAAAGAGTCAAATTTATTTTCACGGGCAACCTGGGCGGTTCGGGAAAGGCGCATCCGAAAGCAGTGCTGGCAGCGCTCACCTTCATGCCCGACCACCCTACGGAAGTAGTCGATGATTTCATACCCATCGGCTACAATCAGGGGAACGGTCAATTGTTTTGCCAGTGCTTTCGTTGCCTCCAGGCGCTGCTCGTGTTCCGTGTAGGGGTGGATATTCGGGTTGTACCAGAAGGCGGTGACTTCATACCCCTGTTCCCGCCAGTGCTTGATGGTGTAGGCGGCACAGTGCGCGCAGCAGACGTGAACCAGCGCTGATTTCATCGTTACTCTATATTGTAGACAATGAGAAAGCGGCGCGCAAAGTTTACCGCGTTACCACATCAGGTTTTGCATAAATGTTGAAAAATGCTAGAATAGGACGAACTTTCTTGAGGAGGTGGCACTTGTTTTACGAAGTACAATATCCACAGCCCGAGCCCGGCCAGAAGCAGATTTCAGCGCTGGTGGTGCTGAACCCGGCGGAGTCGAGGCGGCTGCTGGCGAAAGCCACGGTGGCGCTGCCCGAGGTGCAGAACGCCTATAAAAACGGCACGATAATCATCTCCCGCGGCATTACCAATGGCTTCATCAGCGAAGAGCTCTTCGGCATCAAGATAGAGAACAAAGGCAATCAAACGGTGGGAATTATATGCAACGGCATGGCCAATGCCAACCCCGGAGCAGCGCCCTGTAACTGGCACGTTGTCCGCGAGGGAAAAGTGATGGAGAGTGCCGAGCCCAATCTGGACGATTTTGGCCCGGACGACGTCTTTATCAAGGGCGCCAATGCCATAGATATGGAAGGTAACGCCGGTGTTTACACCGCTAGCCGGAAAGGCGGCACCATCGGCAGATATTGGCCAATCGTAACGCCGCGAGGTGCTCATCTCATCATTCCGGCGGGTCTGGAGAAGCTGGTGCCATCGGTCATTGAAGCGGCCAGGCACTCCGGAATCTACTATTTTAAATACAGCACGGGGCTGCCGGGCAAGATAACCCCGGTGGTTATGGGCAAGGTTCTTACCGAGATTCAGGCAATTGGAGTAATGACCGGAGTCAGAGCGTACCATATCGGTTCCGGTGGTGTCGGCGGGTCTGAAGGGGCGGTGGTGCTGGCGCTGGAAGGCGACGAGAAACTGGTGGAGAAAGCTTTCGAGCTGGTGAAATCGATTAAAGGAGAGCCAGCGGTTAGCGGACCGGATGAACGGCGGGTCAGCTCTGCCCAAGATTACAACTATGATGCCCTTGCGCAGCTCGCCACGCTGGGAGGCATTTAAGAATCACCAGAGGGTTGACTGGGGAGGTTTCTCCTTGTTGTAGGGCAGCCCCAGGTGCTGGTAAGCGTGCTGGGTGGCGGTGCGGCCGCGGGGTGTGCGCTCCAGAAAGCCCAGCTGCAGCAGGTAAGGCTCGTAGACGTCCATAATGGTGTCTGATTCCTCGCTGATGGCGGCGGCCAGGGTCTCAAGACCGACCGGGCCGCCGTTGAATTTTTCCACAATCGTTCGCAGCAGCTTGTGGTCGACTTCATCTAGGCCGATGGAGTCGATTTCAAGCTTGGCCAGCGCTTCGACGGCCACTGCGTGGGTGGCCACGCCATCGCCTACCACCTGAGCGTAGTCCCGTACCCGCTTGAGCAAACGGTTGGCCACGCGCGGCGTCCCTCTGGCGCGGCGGGCGATTTCCTTCAGCCCTTCTCCTTCCGCCTCAATCTGCAGGATGCGGGCGGAGCGGTGCAGAATAGTCTCTATTGATTTCTGGTCATAAAAATCAAGGCGGTAGACCGCGCCGAAACGGTCGCGGAGGGGTGGGCTGAGCAGGGCATAACGGGTGGTGGCGCCGATAAGGGTGAAATCGGGCAGGTTGAGCCGCAAGCTCCTGGCGCCGGGGCCCTTGCCAATGATGATATCGAGGGCATATTCTTCCATCGCCGGGTAAAGGATTTCCTCGACGGCGCGGCTGAGGCGGTGGATCTCATCGATGAAGAGGGTATTATGTTCATGCAGGTTGGTCAGTATGGCCGCCAGGTCGCCGGTGCGTTCAATGGCGGGCCCGGAAGTAACCCTGATGCTCACTCCCATTTCAGCGGAGATAATGTGGGCGAGGGTGGTCTTTCCCAGTCCGGGCGGCCCATAGAGCAGTACATGATCGAGCGCTTCACCTCTGCCTTTCGCCGCCTTTATGGCAATGCTCATGTTCTCCTTGATCTTTTCCTGCCCGACGAACTCATCGAGACGGCGCGGCCGGAGGCTGGTGTCAAGAGGAGCATCTTCAGCGCTGGGCTTACCTGATATAATGCGAGCTATTTAAGTCTCACCCCCCGTTAATCTTCTGATTTCGGTTCATCATCTTCGCTGACCGGTGGGCCGGTTTCCTCTTCCGGCGCTGTCAGGCTGGAAACTTCCTGGTTCTCTTCATCGGGTAGCTGGCCTGGGGGCTCCTCCAGCGCTTCGGTGACCATCGGCTCCGGCGCTTCTTCAGTCGTCTCACCAAGTGACAGGTCCGCTAATGCCTCCAGTTCTTCTTGGAGTGTGGCTGGCGCCTCCTCCAGAGGCAGGTAGTGAGCTGGTATCAGTTTCCCGATGATGACGTTTTCCTTGAGACCGATCAGTCTGTCTATTTTACCGTAAACCGCTGCTTCGGTGAGCACCCTGGTTGTCTCCTGGAAGGAAGCGGCCGCCAGCCAGCTGGCCGTGTTCAGCGATGCTCTCGTTATGCCCAGCAGTACCGTGTGCGCTGTGGCCGGTTCACCACCTTCGGCCAGCACTTTGGCATTGATGTCCGCATATACAAACCTGTCGACCAGCTCATCCGGCACCAGGTCGGTGTCGCCGGCAGAATCGATGCGCACTTTGGTCAGCATCTGGTGGACGATGATTTCGATGTGCTTATCGTTGATATTTACGCCCTGTGAGCGGTACACTTTCTGTACTTCATCAACCAGGTATTGCTGCACGGCCTCACGGCCGAGAATGCGCAGGATATCCTGTGGATTCACCGAGCCATCGGTGAGTTGCTGGCCTGCGTGCATCGGTTCTCCGGTCTGGACTCTGATGCCGGCGGTGGTGGGGACAGTATACTCCCGTTCATCCCGCTCTTCGTAGCTGATGAACAGCTGGTCATCTTTGACGCTGACCTCACCGGCGATGTGTGCCACAATGGTCTGTGCCTCCTTGGCGAGCGCCTTGTCTTTGCCTTTTGCCTTTTCTTTTCCTGTCGGGACTTGAGCCGCGAGTACCGTACCGATATCCACCCACTGTCCATTTTTCACCCTTACCTCCCATCCGGCGGGCAGGGCATACTCATCACGGTAGGTCTCGGAGCTCATAATCTTGACTCTCCTGCCTGCTTCATCCTGAATAACATCGACGGTGCCATCTATTTCAGATATAATGGCCTGGCCTTTGGGGGTTCTGGCTTCAAAGAGTTCCTCCACCCTGGGCAGACCGCTGGTGATATCGAGGCCGACCACGCCACCGGTGTGGAAGGTGCGCAGCGTCAGCTGGGTGCCCGGCTCGCCAATGCTCTGGGCGGCTATGATTCCCACCGCGGTATTTAGCTTAACCGACCGGCCGCGGGTCAGGTCACGCCCGTAGCACATCTGGCAGGTACCACGTTTGGAAAGGCAGGACAGGGGCGACCTGATGTGCACCCGGTCGATTCCGGCATCAATGATTTCCGCTGCCTTCCACTGGTCTATCTCTTCATTGCGGTCAACGATAACCTCTCCCGTTTCCGGGTGAGTTACCTGGCTTGCCGCCAGCCGGCCCGTGATGCGCTCGGCAAACGAGGGAAGCAGTGCTGTTTCTTTCGGTTCCAGAATCCTCCAGATGCCGTCCATGGTGCCGCAGTCCTCTTCAAATATGATGACGTCCTGGGCCACATCGACGAGCCGCCTGGTAAGGTAGCCGCTATCCGAAGTCCTCAATGCCGTATCGGCCAGACCCTTGCGCGCACCGTGCGTGGAGATGAAGTACTCCAGAACAGAGTGTCCTTCACGCAGACTGGATTTAATGGGGAAGTCGATGATTTTGCCGGAAGGGTCGGTCATCAGACCGCGCATACCGGCCATCTGAGTTATCTGGGAGATATTACCTTTGGCTCCGGAAGTGGCCATCATGTAAATGCCACCGTAACGGTTAAGAGTATCCGAGATGGTATTGGTGATACGGTCTGTAGTTTCCATCCAGGCACTGACGGTGCTGTTATACCGTTCGTCCTCGGTTATTAGACCGCGGTTATACTGGTTCTCAATAATGGCTACCCTTTCTTCCGCCTCCGCGAGCAGTTTGGGTTTGCTTTCCGGCACTTCAATATCGTTCATGGCAATGGTGATGCCGGATTTGGTGGCGTAATGGAAGCCCAGCCCCTTGATGCTGTCAAGGACCCTGGCGGTTTCTTCATCACTGAGTATCCGACAGCACTCCGAGACAATCTGCTTGAGTCCGGACTTGTCAATTAACCTGTTCTGGAAGCCAAGCTCGGGGGGAAGGACTTCGTTGAATATAATGCGGCCAACTGTGGTCTCAATTTGCTGGCCATCTTTGCTCTGGTCTCTGACGGTGATTTTAGCTCGGAGGTCGACATTGCCCAGCTCATAGGCAAGCTTGGCTTCATCAAAGCTGCCAAAGTGCCTGCCCTCTCCTCTGGCCCCGGGTCTTTCCGTTGTCAGGTAGTAACAGCCAAACACAATGTCAAGGGTGGGGGTAACCGTTGGCTCACCGCTGCTGGGCAGCAGCATATTGTGCTGGCTGAGTGCCAGTTCTCTTGCCTCACGTACCGCTGATTTGGACAACGGGATATGGCAGGCCATCTGGTCGCCATCAAAATCGGCGTTAAACGCCGAGCAGACCAGCGGGTGGATCTGAATGGCGCTGCCATTAATAAGCACTGGCTCGAATGCTTGGATGCTGAGGCGATGCAGGGTAGGGGCCCGGTTCAGCCAGACTGGGCGCTCCTTCACCACTTCCTCGAGTATATCGTAGACTTCCGGCTTGGCTCTTTCCACGAGGCGTCGGGCGCTCTTGATGTTCGGGGCGAGCCCCTGTACCACCAGGCGGTGCATGACAAAGGGTTTAAAGAGTTCCAGGGCCATTCGTCTGGGCAGGCCGCACTGGTTCAATCTCAGTTCCGGGCCAACCACGATGACGGAGCGGCCGCTGTAATCGACTCTCTTTCCCAGCAGGTTCTGGCGGAAGCGGCCCTGTTTGCCACGGAGCATGTCGGAAAGCGATTTCAGTTTGTGGTTCCCGCTCACCGAAATCGCCCGCCCGCGGCGGCCGTTGTCGATGAGGGAGTCAACGGCTTCCTGCAGCATCCGCTTCTCATTGCGGATGATGATCTCCGGCGCCCCGATCTCAATCAGATGGCGCAGGCGGTTGTTGCGGTTAATAACGCGCCGGTACAGATCGTTAAGGTCGCTGGTGGCGAACCTGCCGCCGTCCAGCTGTACCATGGGCCGCAGGTCGGGAGGCAGTACCGGCAGAACCGTTAATATCATCCACTCCGGTTTATTGCCGCTGTTGCGAAATGCTTCGACCACCCGCAGCTGTTTGCTCGCCTTCTTACGTCTCTGGCCGGAAGAGGACTGGGTTTCCAGAATCAGGTTATTGCGCAGCTTGTCCAGGTCGATGTCCTTTATGATCTGCAGGATGGCTTCAGCACCCATACAGGCTTCAAAGACCTCGCCATATCTCTGCTTCAGTTCATGGTACTGGGTCTCATTGAGCAACTCTTTTACGTGGAGGCTCTTGAGCCGTTCCATGTCGCCGGTTTGTTTTTCTTCCAGCTGTATCTTTTCCTCGTTGAAGTGGCGCCGAAGCTCGTTGACCTCCTCAACGCTGGCCCCTTCCTGCTCCATCTGGGATATTCTCTCGTCAACGGCTTTCTGGCGTTCGGCTATCTCCCCGGATGTGCTTTCCTGTGATTGTCTTATCGCTTCCTGGCGTGCCTCTTCATTGACCGAGGTGACGATGTAATTGGAGAAGTAGAGTACGTGTTCCAGGCTGCGCGGTGAGAGGTCAAGCAGAAGTCCCAGGCGGCTGGGTGTTCCTTTGGCGAACCAGATATGGCTCACCGGACACGCCAGCTCGATATGGCCCATGCGCTCACGGCGGACCTTGGCCCGGGCGACCTCAACGCCGCACTTATCGCAGATGACACCCTTGTAGCGGATCTTCTTGTACTTTCCGCAGTAGCATTCAAAGTCCTTGGTCGGGCCAAAGATTCTCTCGCAGAACAGACCATCTCGTTCTGGCTTCAGCGTGCGGTAGTTGATGGTCTCCGGCTTGGTTACTTCACCGTATGACCAGCTCCGTATCTGCTCCGGTGAGGCCAGAGAAATTCGTACCGCATCAAAATCATTAACTTCCAGCATCTTCTTCCGTTACCTCACTCAAAGACGTATCTTCACTCACAGCGGACTCGGTTTCTGGTTCTGGAGACTCTTCGCTCACAGCGGACTCGGTTTCCAGTTCTGGAGACTCTTCGTTCACAGCGGACTCGGTCTCCAGCTTGGGGGCTTCTTCAATCGCCTCTTCACCTGCGGTCACGCCTGCCTCTCTCTCGTTGATCACCTCGAGGGCGAGGCCAAGGCTCTGCAGTTCTTTGACCAGAACCTTGAATGACTCCGGTACCCCAGGCTGGAGGATATCATCTCCTTTGATGATCGCTTCATAGCCTTTAGCTCGCCCGGTGACGTCGTCCGACTTTATGGTGAGCATTTCCTGAAGGTTATGGGCAGCACCATAGGCCTCCAGCGCCCATACCTCCATTTCACCAAAGCGCTGGCCACCGAACTGGGCCTTGCCACCCAGAGGCTGCTGCGTGATCAATGAGTATGGACCGGTGGAGCGAGCGTGAACCTTGTCCTCAACCAGGTGGATGAGCTTCATCATGTAGATATTGCCCACCGTTACCGGCTGGTCAAACGGCTCACCGGTTCGCCCATCCCGTAATGCCACCTTGCCGAATGTAGGTGGGGCAGACTTCCCTTCCAGATTCACCTTCTCCACAGCCTGCATTAGCTCATGCTGACTCAATTCACGGCTCGGTATGCCCAGGTCTTCCAGCCAGAGGCGCAGGCAGACCTCTTTGGCTTCTCCGGGATAGTTCTCGTTGAAGACCCGGTCGCCGTCATAGCCGCGACTGTCAACCCATGCCTTGGCTATCTCCAGATGAATTGATGTCTGCTTTCTTTCTGGCGTGTAATCGACCGCGGCTGCTTTATTGGCTATCCAGGCTCTCGCCAGGGCGTCCTCAATGGCCACATCATTGGCACCATCAAAGACCGGTGTGAGTACCCTGAAGCCAAGTGTCTGGGCCGCCCATCCGAGATGGGTTTCCAGAACCTGGCCGATGTTCATCCGGGATGGCACACCAATCGGGTCGAGGATGATGTCAACCGGGGTGCCATCGGGCAGGAAGGGCATATCTTCCTTGGGGGCGATGAGGGCGATGACACCCTTGTTGCCGTGACGTCCGGCCAGCTTATCACCCACAGAAATCTTTCGTTTTTGGGCGATCCAGACCTGCACCCATTCATTTACTCCGGCCGGCAGGTCGTCACCACTATCCTTGCGGGAGTATATTTTCACATTGATAACTTTGCCCCACTCGCCGTGCGGAACGCGAAGCGAGGTATCTTTCACATCGCGGGCCTTTTCTCCGAAGATTGCCCGCAGCAGTTTTTCCTCGGCGGAAAGCTCCGTCTCACCGCGAGGAGTTATCTTGCCGACCAGCGTATCATCGGGACCTACTTCGGCACCGATGCGGATGATGCCGCTCTCATCGAGCTCGCGAAGGCTCTCCTCACCAACGTTGGGAATGTCCCGGGTAATTTCTTCCGGCCCCAGTTTGGTATCACGGGCTTCCACCTCGTGCTTGGCAATGTGTATTGAGGTGAACTTGTCATCTTCTATCAGGCGGCGGCTGATGATGATGGCGTCCTCAAAATTATAGCCTTCCCAGCTCATGAAGGCGCAGAGCACATTCTGGCCCAGAGCCAGTTCGCCATTTTCCGTAGCCGAGCTATCAGCAATAACCTGGTCAGCTTCAACGCGGTCCCCTTTGTTTACCAGGGTGCGCTGGTTGATGCAGGTTCCCTGATTGGTGCGGACGAATTTCATCAGTTCATATTCGTCTTTACGGCCATTATCTGTGGTGATGACAATGCGATACTTGGCCTCGGCACCGTTAGAGGTGCCGATTTCAGTAACCACGCCGGCATTTCTGGCGAAGATGACCTGTCCGCTGTGCCGGGCAGCCTCTGTCTCCATGCCCGTGGCCACGACAGGCGACTCTGGAGAGAGCAGGGGTACTGCCTGACGCTGCATATTGGCACCCATCAAAGCCCGGTTGGCGTCATTATGTTCGAGGAAGGGAATCAGTGCTGTGGCCACGCTGACTATCTGCTTGGGTGAAACATCCATGAGCTGGACTTTGTCCGGAGTTTCCAGGAGGTACCGCTCGGCCAGCCTTCCTTCAACCTGTTCATCAACAAATTGACCCTTTTCGTCAAGTTTGGCATTGACCTGAGCAATGAAATATATATCTTCTTCATCTGCCGTTAAGTAAACAACCTCATCGGAGACAAAAGGCACCACCTTTACACTGACATTTTTGTGTTTGGACAGTGTCTTCGCCACCTCGGGGGTTATTATCGTGCCTGCCTTGACTATCGTGTTTCCCTTGCTATCGGCTACGGCTTCTCTGACCTTCTTGCCGACCAGTTGCTCATCGGTGCTGCTCATCTCTCTCACAACTTTCCGATAGGGCGTCTCAATGAAGCCGTACTCGTTGATGCGGCTGTAGGTAGCCAGCGAGCCAATAAGGCCGATATTCGGGCCTTCTGGCGTTTCAATGGGGCAGATGCGGCCGTAGTGAGAGTAGTGAACGTCGCGGACGTCAAAGCCGGCGCGCTCTCGTGAGAGGCCGCCGGGTCCCATTGCGGAAAGGCGGCGTTTGTGTGTGATCTCGGCCAGCGGGTTGGTCTGGTCCATAAATTGTGAAAGCTGCGAACTGCTGAAGAACTCCCTGACGGCGGCTACCACAGGGCGTATATTGACCAGGGCGCTGGGGGTAATGGCCTCAGTGCTGATGATGCTCATGCGCTCCCGGACCGCCTGGGAAAGTCGCAGCAGGCCGACGTGAAACTGGGTCTGTATTAGCTCGCCGACGGTGCGTACGCGCCGGTTGCCGAGGTGGTCGATATCATCGCCATAGTCCATGCCGTTATTGATCATTATGATGTGCCGTATAATTTCAACCATGTCATCTCTGGTCAGGGCACGTTCTTCCAGCTGTCTGAGCGTCTCCTCAAGCATGGTGTAAAACTGGGCCAGTTCTTCCTGGTGGTCAAGCTTGCTGGACAGTGCTGATTTGAGGTCGCGGAATATCCTGATAACCTCGCGGTCGTTCCGTTCTCCAGCCTGGCGTAGCCGGGCAACAATTTCCGCTGTTTCGATGGGTAACTCAACTGCCTCCAGACGATTTAGTATCTTCTCCGCGGTAAGGCGGAATAGTCCAAGTCGCTTGTTTAGCTTATAGCGCCCAACCGCACCCAGGTCGTAGCGCAGTGAATCGAAGAACAGGTTCTGGAGCAGCTTTCGGGCGTTGTCCAGGTTCGGCAGCTCTCCCGGCCTGACCTTGCGGTAGATATCGAGCAGGGCTTCAGCCTCATTTTTGATGAGCGGGTCGCGTTCAATGGTGGTGGCCATGTACTGATGTTCGGGGCTGTTATCATCGCTTGAGAAAAGATTAAGCAGCTGTTCATCGCTGCCTTGTCCGATGGCACGGAGCAGTGTGGTGACGGGGATTTTCCGCTTGCCGTCTATCTTGGCGGATAGAATGTCGCGGTTGCTGGTCTCGAATTCCAGCCAGGCGCCGCGGGTGGGTATCAGTTTGGCAAAGCAGAGCTCTCGGCCGGAAGAAACATCTTCCCCGACAGTGAAATAAACGCCCGGGGAGCGCAGGAGCTGGCTCACCACCACTCTTTCGGCGCCGCTGGTGATAAAGGTGCCTTTGGCCGTCATCAGCGGTATGTCGCCCAGGAAAAGGTCCTGCTCTTTGATTTCACCGGTTTCCTTTATCAGCAGTTGTACTCTGGCATAAAGGGGCGCTGAGTACGTTAGATTGCGGTCGCGGCACTCCGCTTCGGAATGGCCGTTACGTGGCTCGCGGAACTCGTAGCCGATGAAGCTGAGTTCCAGCTTGTTGCTGGTCAGCGTTTTAATCGGCGATATTTCGTGCAGTAGATGCTTGAGGCCCTCTTCCTGAAAGCGCTGGAAGGAGTCTAGCTGGACTTTAATCAGGTTGGGGACATCCAGGATCTGGGGTAATGTGGCGTAAGATTTTCGGGGGACGGGGTGAATAGTCGGCTCACTCGCTGGTAAAATAGAAACCATACCTGTACCTGCTCCTTAAAAAAGACGCAAAATCCCTGATCTATTGCTTCAACAAATGAGGCATGTGGCACTAATGCCTATAATGAAAGGAAACATATAATGGGGATAAACCCTCTGAGGTCATAGTCAAAGATTAATGATACCACTAAATTAAAATTTTGTCAATACCCGTGCAGACCTGGTAGGGATTTGCGAAACTAATCTTTCAGTAGCTCCTTGATACGGCGTTCTATCAAGGGGCTTCTTATAGCTCCCTCTCTTAATTTTTGTACTAAAGAAGCATCCATTTCCTCTTTGATTTTAAGCTTATTTTGTTCCAATTTTTCTATTAATTGGTCTATACTCTTTTCAATTACATTATTGCAGTCTATTATTGAATTTACTTTAAAACCGGCGTATTGAGCAGGTGTTATTTCAACTATTGTTTCACTTGGGCATGTATTTCGATACCTACGGACGTTGTCAATTTGAGATGAGGCACAGACAAGCAAGATAACCGTGTCCCTATGTGGATCTGTGTTGATAGCTATAAAATAGTGTGGTTCTGAAGATTTAAAACTTTCTTCTGGAAAGTAATAAACGGAACCCAGTCGTATGGTCGCTTTAATGCGTATTTCGGGTGGGATTTCAATCAATGCTAGCTCCACAGGGATTCAATGTGGAACAGCTCTTCAAGTTGCTCGCGACGTATACTCCTATCTTGTTCAGTTAATTCGTAACACTTTTCGATATTGCTTGTAGAGTCATTCAGGAAATCTTCTAGGTTCATTTGGATTCTTGAATCTAATTCCAATGCCTTTTTATGTTTCTCCCATTCAGGGTAGTAATGAGTAAGCTCTGCTAGTTTAAACTGGTCAAGACGTCCAAACTTCTCCCAAGCAAAGGTCAATGCCTCAATATCGGATTCGGAAAACACACTGTCATCAACAGGGTTTATAGATTTCAATGTAAGGTTTTCAATTGATTCGACAAAGCGGGAAGAATATTTATTTTCACTCTCGCCAAGGAAGTCACTTGCTTCCGCAATATCTTTTACACCCGAAGGAACAGGTCCATAGCTCATTGCAAAATAACTATCGTTTGTTATAAGTCGGCCATATTTCCTCAAATGATATCTGTCTGCTAAATAAATCAATTTTAGGGCTTTCATCTTATTGATTTGCCCGCCTTCTTTCAAAGCAAAATGATTAAGCCCTTGAGTAGCCTTCTTATAATCAAAGTTGAAATGTATTCTTTGCATAATGACTTCCCCTCCGCCTACTGTTAATCCGTTTTGTAAATACAAAGGCATAGTCCTTCACAAGACTATGCCTAATTCTTAACTCTCTTTTCTAAATTCATCTTCCGTCCGAGACTACTCGTCCCAGTTGGATTTTACATATTATACCTAGTTCATACATTTTTGTCAAGACAATAATGTCTCGGGTTCTACCCAGTGGTGGTTGGTAAAATATTTACCTTCTCTCTCCCCCTCCTGCTATAATTAAAACAGGACAAGAAAATGACCACGGCAAGGTTAATAATAGCGGTTGTCAGCACACTGGCGGAGGAGTTTGCCCTCTACGCCGTATGGCGCTGGGTGCTGCCGGAGTTTGATATCAAGGTGCCAGTCTGGGCGCTGGTGGCGGTGATGGCCTTCTGGGCGGTCTTTGCCATGGCCAACTTCCTATTCGTCACCCGCATCCTGAGGCGTCAGGCGCTGGTCGGCCTGCCGAATATGGTGGGCAGCAAAGGCAGGGCGAAAAGCACTTTGAACCCGGAAGGTCATGTCATGATAAAGGGCGAGCTCTGGGGGGCAAAGTCAATTGACGGCAATATCGATATCGGGGAGCTGGTGATGGTGGTGGGGCAGGACAGTCTGCAGCTGATTGTGCGCCGGGCTGGCGCCGGCAATTTGAGAGCGCCCCGCAGCGGTGCTACACGTTAAACAGGAAGGTGATGACATCGCCATCCTGGACGGCGTACTCTTTTCCTTCCAGCCTGAGCAGTCCCTGTTTGCGCGCTTCCGATATACCTCCGCACCTGACCAGGTCATCGAAGCTGATGACCTCGGCCCGGATGAACCCCCGTTCCATGTCCGAGTGGATTTTACCGGCGGCTTTCGCCGCGCTGGTGCCGTGCGGTACGGACCAGGCCTTCACCTCACCGGAGGCGGTGGAGAAAAAGGAGATAAGCCCCAGCAATTCGTAGGACTGCTGGATTACGCGGTTGAGCCCTGCTTCAGTCAGACCGAAATCGGCGCGGAACTCTGCGGCCTCCGGCTCATCAAGCTGGCCGAGCTCCATTTCCAGTTTGCCGCAGAGGGCGATGATACGGGAACTGTTTCGGGCATGGCGGGAGTTTAATTCGGCCTCAAGGTTTGCCGCTTCCGGCAGCTGCTCCTCTCCGATGTTGACCACAACGAGCAATGGTTTGGCGGTGAGGAACTGATAGCCGGCGAGCAGCCGGGCATCGCCCGCCGCCAGCGATAACGCCCGTATGGGCGTATCTTTTTCCAGTTCCGCCTTCAACTTTATTAACGTCTCCTGCTCGTGGAGGGCGGTCTGGCGCTCCGGCGGCTTGGCCCCTTTCAGAGAAACCTCGATTCTCTCCAGCCTCCGTTCGATGATGGCCATGTCGGAAAAGACGAGCTCCAGGTTCATGGTGGCGATGTCGCGCTCGACTTCAAGGCTGCCCTCTGGATGCGGTACGCTTTCATCGGTGAAGGCCCGCACCACGTTTATCAGCGCATCGGCATTGCTGAGGTGATTGAGCAGTTCGCCGCCAATACCCTTGCCGTCGACCAGGCTCTTCACGGAGGCACCGACGTCAATATAATGCACCTCGGCGGGAACCACGCGTTTGGGCTGCAGCATGTCAGCCAGCGTTTTCAGGCGTGGCTCGGGGACCTTGGCCACGCCGATATGTGCGGCGAGGCCATCGCCGGCAAAGCTTCCGGCCTCAGCCTTACCGCCGGTCAGGGCATTGAAGATGGTGGTTTTGCCGCTTCTGCCCGGCCCGATGATGCCAACGTTAATACTCATCCGTCCAACCGCACATCAGCGGATACAGGGTGATTACTGCGGGCTCGTCTTTTTAATCACTTCTCTGGCCTGCTTCAGGGCGAGGTCTCGTTCTTTGGTCACCAGGTTCTCATTGGCGGCAAGGTCCAGCAGGGCCAGCAAGGCATCATGGGTGGAAATAACTCCAAGCTGTTGGATGGCTTTTATCCTCAGGTCGGCCGGTAATTTCATATCGGCAGCGATTTCGGCCAGTTTCTTCAGTTCATCAGGTTTCTCTGACATTGGTGCACCTCTTAGTTTAAGCAATATCGACCGGATATCGTTTAACTGATATAAAGTCTACTCTTTGCGGGGCAATTTCTCAATAGGATTTTTACAATTCTTCGTGATAAACATCCGGAGTTTCGGTTATGGTAGAATGGAGGGGCCAAAAGTATCGGAGGGATGGGCGTTTGCTCTACGTCCTTTATGGAGAAGATAATTTTTCATTGAGCCAGGTGCTTAATGAGATAAAGAGCACCATCGGTGATGAGACCGCTCTGGCCACCAATACCACCGTGCTGGACGCGCCGCAGGTGACCATTGACCAGCTCCGGACCGTGGCCGAGGCCATGCCCTTTCTCGCCGAGAAACGCCTGGTTATCATTCAGGGCCTGCTGGAGCGCTTTGACCCCAGAGCCAGGTCGGGGCGGCGAAGAAAGAACGCCGGTGTGTCCGGTCGGCACAATGAGTACCAGCCCCTGGCCGACTATCTGGTCGCGGTGCCGGATAGCACCGTGCTGGTGCTGGTGGACGGGAAGATAAGCGGCAAAAACCCGTTGTTAAATTCGCTTTCGGGAAAGGCGAAGATGAAAAGCTTCCCGTTGCTGGCAAAAGACCAATTAATGCAATGGATGGAGAAACGAGTTACCAGCCGAGGCGGCAGCATATCAGCTCAGGCGGCACAGCTTCTGGAGAGATATATCGGCAGCAACCTGTGGGTCATGGCCAGTGAGATTGACAAACTGATTCTATTTACCGGAGGCAGGCAGATTGAAGCCGATGATGTCCGGCGGGTGGTGAGCTACGTTCAGGAGGCCAGCGTCTTTGAGCTGGCGGATGCCATCCTCGAGTTCCGGGGAGGTGTGGCCGAAAAGCTGGCGGAACAGCTAATGCAGAAGGGGGCATCGCCGGCCTATATTCTGGTCATGCTGACCAGGCAGGCGCGGCTTATTGTCCGGGCCAAAGAACTGAAAAATCAGCGCCGGTCCGAGTCTGAAATCATGGGCCGGCTGGAAATGACCTCCCCATTTATCCTGCGTCGTACCCTGGAACAGGCCAGCCGCTATACAGCGGCGCGGCTGAAGGAGGTATACCATCGGCTTCTGGAGACTGACCTGGCCATAAAGACGGGAAAGTACGACGCCGAGCTTGCCCTCAATATTTTAATCGCCGAGCTGTGCCAGGGGGCAACGGTTCGTGTAAAGTAGCCGCCGTTTGACAGCGGCAATGCCTTACACCTAAAATCAAGTAATCGACCGTTCGTTCGGTTCTTACGTCGGGGTTACCAATGACCAGCGATGAATTAAGAGACGCTTATTTGAATTTCTTTGCCGGGAAAGGGCATGATATCATCCCCAGTTCCTCTCTCATCCCGCACGGCGACCCCACCCTTCTCTTCACCAGTGCCGGTATGGTGCAGTTCAAGGACTACTATCTGGGCAGGGCCGTTCCGCCCAATCCCCGCCTTGCCTCGTGCCAGAAGTGCTTCCGCATGACCGACATCGAGTCGGTCGGCGATGCCAGCCACCTCACCTTTTTTGAGATGCTGGGCAACTTCAGCATCGGCGACTACTTCAAGAAAGAGGCCATTGCCTGGGCCTGGGAATTCGTCACCGAATGGCTGAAACTGCCCCCGGAACGGCTCTGGGCCACGATATATCTCGATGATGACGAGTCTTTCCAGTACTGGAAGGATGTCGGTGTGCCCGAAGATAAAATCCTGAGATTCGGTGAGAAGGACAACTTCTGGGGTCCGGCGGGCAACACGGGGCCATGCGGTCCGTGCAGCGAACTGCACTACGACTTCGGTGAGGAGGCCGGCTGCGGTAAACCTGACTGCAAACCGAACTGCGAGTGCGGTCGATTTTCCGAAATATGGAACCTGGTCTTCACGCAGTACAATCAGGATGAAGACGGGAGCCGGACGCCGCTGCCCAAGCCCAATATTGACACCGGCATGGGGCTGGAGAGAACGGTGGCGGCGGTCACCGGCAAGACATCGGTCTATCAGACCGAGCTGTTTGCCCCGCTGCTGGAATGTGTATCAGCGTTGTGTGGGAAGAGGTACGGGGTTGACAAAGAGACTGATATTGCCATGCGGGTGGTCGCCGAGCACGGACGCGGCATCACCTTCCTCATTGCCGATGGCGTCATCCCCAGCAACGAGGGTCGGGGATACGTGCTGCGCCGTCTGCTGCGCCGGGCGGCCCTCTTCGGGCGGAGACTGGGGCTGGACAAACCGTTCCTGACTGAGATAGCCAGAATCACCATCGCGCATATGGGACATGTCTATCCAGAGATAAAGGAAAGGCAGGGCTTTATCCTCAAGCTCATTGAGGTTGAGGAGGCTAGGTTCGAAGAGACCCTCAGCACTGGCTTAGAGCTTTTTGAGAGTTACACTCCGGCTGGAGCGACTCAAGTGGCGAAGACCACCATAACGCCAGCTGCAGCAACGCAAGTGGGAAAGACCATTTCTGGGGCTGATGCTTTCAAGTTCTATGATACCCACGGTCTTCCCTTGGAGATTATCCGGGAGATTGCCCGCGAGCGTGGCGTCGCCGTGGATGAAGCCGGTTTTGAAAAAGAGATGGAGAGGCAGAGAGAAAGGGCACGGAAGGCGGAGCTTTTTGCCTCTGGTAAGAAGGCGGCATCGGAGCTGGCTTCGCTCTCACGTTCTTACGAAACAACGCCCTTTGTCGGCTACCACGATTTAAAACACCGTTCGGTGATTATAGATTTGCTGGTTGGCGGCGGTACCGTGGACACCGTGGCCAAGGGCCGGAGCGCAAATCTTGTTCTGGAAACAACGCCATTCTACGGGGAGATGGGTGGTCAGGTGGGCGATGCCGGCCAGATTCACAGCCTGTCCGGGCGGTTTATCGTAACCGGTACCATCAGGATTCCACCGGATATCATCGTCCATCAGGGAAAAGTCAGCGATGGCAGCCTGGCAGTGGGCGATGAGGTTGAGGCTGAGGTTGACGAAGCCAGGCGTCTGGATATCGCCCGCAACCATACCGCCACCCACCTGCTGCAAAATGCACTGCGGAGCGTCCTCGGCGAGCATGTGCAGCAGAGAGGCTCGCTGGTGGCACCGGATTCCTTCCGCTTTGATTTCTCCCACCTGAACGCCATGCTGAGGGAGGAGATAGATTCGGTGCAGCATCTGGTCAACGAGCAAATCCGCCGGAACCTGCCGGTCTATGATGAGGAAGTGCCCTACAAGCAGGCGATATCAGAAGGCGTCATCGCCCTGTTTGATGAGAAATACGGTGATATAGTCCGGGTGCTGCGCGTTGGCGACCCGCCGATAAGTTCGGAGCTGTGCGGCGGCACGCACGTCAGCTCAACCGGGGAGATAGGGTTCTTCCAGATTATCGCCGAGAGCAGTATCGGTGCCGGGCTGAGACGCATTGAGGCGGTGACGGGGAGGGGGGCGGAGGCATATATTGCTAAACGTCTGGCAAATTTGCAGGCTACTGCTGAACATTTGGACGCTGAAATAGACAATGTTATGGATAAAGCATATATCTTGATTAGTGAACGAGACAAAGAACGCAAAAAAGTTCTGGCTCTGGAGAGAGAGCTGGCCAGAATGAGGGTGGAGTCACTGCTCGGCCAGGTTGAGAAGATAAACGACGTAAACGTTCTCATTGCCAGAGTACCCTCATCGCGGATAGAGATACTGCGGGAGATGGCCGACTTCGTCCGTGATAAGCTGAAGAGCGTCATCCTGGTGCTGGGCACTATATCCGAGGGAAGGCCCGTATTTCTGGCCGCTGTAACTCAAGACTTGGTTTCACGGGGTTATGACGCGGGCAAAATCGTGAGAGAGGTGGCCAAGGTGGCCGGCGGTGGTGGTGGCGGCAAGCCGAATCTGGCCCAGGCGGGCGGCAAGCACAAGGAGAAGCTGGACGAAGCCCTGCGTCTGGCCAAAAGCCTGATTTAATACAGTTCGTTGCTACGGGGGTGGCAAAGACGCGCAGCTTGGGTTTGGATATCGGTGACCGGTGGATAGGGGTGGCCATGAGCGACCCTCAGGGCATACTGGCCAGCCCGCTCACCATTATCGACCGCACCGGCGAGCCGTCAGACATCAACTCTATTCTCAACATCATTGACCAGAACCAGGTGGGAGTGGTCGTGGTTGGCCTGCCGCTTTCCTTGAAAGGCGGTATCGGTCCACAGGCGGAGAAAGTGCGGGATTTTGTCCGGAGATTAAGCGAGCATACGAAGATACCCATCGAGTACCGGGATGAACGCCTTACCACCGTATCGGCGCAGAGGCTGATGAAAATGACCGGGAAAGGTCGCAAGGTCAGGGATGATGCCGTGGCCGCCGCCCTCATATTGCAGGAATATCTCGATGAGAAAAGAGCCTAGGGGTTGACAAAAATTTTCTTTCCTATTATAATTGTTTTGACAAAGTAATAGTTAATATTATGGCACCTTTTGATAATTACTATAATGTAATAGAGGCCAGCCGGCGTCTCAAGATTCATCCGGAGACGGTTAAACGGCTGTGCCGTCAGGGGGATATACCAGCGGTCAAGATTCACAATACGTGGCTGATAAGCGGGGATATTCTGGACAATTTTGCCGGCACCTATGTTCCCAGACGCGGTGCCAAGAAAAGGCTGATAGGCTAAAGGAGAACTGAGAGGACATTCTGAAGGTAAAGAGGCTTGGTTGGCCGATGAAGTACGGTAAAGTCTTTCGCATCGTGGCGGTGGTTGTTCTCCTTTCAGCGTGGCTGATGACTATATCAGGCACCCCGGTTATGGCAGCGCCACAGCTTAATCTATCATCTGAGGATGGTGCCGTGGGGACTGCGGTTACCGTTACCGGAGAGAACTTTGAATCCTATAAGGGAGATGAGCTTTACATCTATTTTGATAATGAGGAAATAGACGCCAGCCCGATAGAGGTCTCGGAAACAGGCGGTTTTGAGTTTACTCTCAATATACCGGAAGATACAGAGCCCGGAGACTATACCATCAAGGTGAAAAACAGGATTGGTTCAAGGTTCTCAACAGTGGCGGAAAACACGTTTACCGTTCTGGAGCCTGGAATCGACCTCAGCAGGAAGTCGGGCCCGGTAGGCAGCAAGCTGGTAGTGGAAGGCGAAGGCTTCAATGCCGATAAAGTGGTGACGGTACGTTATGACACCAAAATACTGGGCACGTTGACGGCGTCATCCACGGGGGAATTCAGTTACAGCTTTAATATCCCGGCCAGCACCGCCGGAACGCATGTCATTATGGTTGAGAATGCCAAAGGCGATTCCGACAAACTCAAGTTCGAAGTGATACCACAGATCACCCTAAATCTGGTCACCGGAGCCGTGGGGAGTATCCTGGAGGTCAGTGGCAACGGCTTTTCTTCCAAGGACGACGTGTCCGTTTTCTTCCAGTATGATGAAGTGGCCTATGCCAAGACCGATGAGACCGGCACTTTTGAAACCGCCTCTTTCAATGTGCCGCAGGCAACCCCGGGCACCTACGATGTTACGGCCAAGGATGAAGAGAGAAATACGGCAAAACACGAATTTACCATCATTGCTGGCGCCGGCATTGACCAGGCTGAAGCCAGCGTTGGCAGTGAACTCACCATCAGCGGCACTGGCTTTGAACCCGATGGGGCGATAGATATGGAGTTCGATGGCGTGGCGGTGACCACTATCGCCGCTGATAGCAGGGGGGATTTCCAGATTGTTTTCAAGGTGCCAGCGAGCAAGCACGGAGAACACGTTATAAACTTAAGTGATGGTGTGAATACCAGGCAGATTGTCTTTGAAATTGAGTCGGAAGCGCCCCCGGTGCCGGTGCTGGTATCGCCGGACAATGGGAGGGAAGCGAAGGCGGCGACTCATTTTGACTGGGAGGACGCTGACGACCCGAGTTTGCCGGTGCGCTACCAGTTGCAGATAGCGTCCGGTGATGATTTTACGAACATGGTTATGGAGAAAACTCTGGCGGAATCTGAATATGCGCTGAGTGATGAAGAGACATTGGCGGCGGTGACAGAGGACTCACCGTATTACTGGAGAGTAAAGGCAATTGACGGAGCGGCGAATGAGAGTGAGTGGTCAGCACCCAGGTCATTTCTGGTGCTGGCACCATCGGCACCAGCACTGCTCTTGCCAGAAAGCAGCGGCGAAGCAGAAGAACAGGCATACTTTGACTGGGAGGATGTCACGAGCCTGAGCTTGCCCGTGACGTACCATTTTCAGGTGGCTACGGCGGAAGATTTCACCGAGCTGGTACTGGAGAAAGAGGGGCTGACTGAGTCCGAATATACCGTAACCGAGGAGGAGAAGCTGGCGGCGGTGAAGAAAGACGCTCCCTACTACTGGAGGGTGAGAGCGGTAGATGATGCCGGCAACGAGGGTGAATGGTCGGCGCCCAGTGCCTTCCATGTGGGCTTTTACCTGGCACTGCCCAACTGGGCCCTCTATATACTGATCGCCTGCGGCGCGATAATAATTGGCTTTCTGGCCTTCTGGCTGGGAAGAAGAACCGCTTACAGCGAATCATAATGACCAGATTCAGGCAGCATATTGCCTATCAAAATAACCAAATTAACGTTACATATAAAGGGGGATGATATGAGATATACTAGAATGTTGAAAATTTTCAGTTTGGTTATTGTCATTGCCATGCTGGTTATGGCGGTACCGGCGACCGCAGCTACCCGGTTCATCGAGCTGGAACCTGAAGAGGGGACAGTGGGCAGCACGGTTACCGTGGTGGGCGAGGGTTTCAACGCGAGTACGGATTCCACTGACAAATACGCGGTTCTGTATTTCTCCAGTGAGGAAGCTTCGACAGTCGATGACATTGACAGCGACGTTACCGTCTATAAAATAATCAAAGACGGCTTCTGGCTCGATTATGATGGTGCCTTTGAGGAAGACTTCACCGTTCCGGATGAGCTGGACGATGGCGAGGACGAGGACGATTATGAAGATGTGGTTGCCGGCACCTACTATGTCTATTTATGTCACTATCTCTCAGTTTCACCGCCGACAGTTGCCACCAAAATCAGAGCGGTGGCCGAGTTCACCGTAATCGGCGGCGAGCTCAGCATTGACCCGGAGGAAGGTCCGGTGGGCATCGAGGTTGAAATCAGTGGTTCGGAATTCGCCGACAAAGAGAAAATCAGCATTACTTATGATGATGAAGATGTGGATATTGAAAGCGGCGATAGCAAGACTGATAGTGATGGCGATTTCGTCTGCACCATTCTTATCCCGGAAAGCACCGCCGATACCCACACCATAAAAGTTGCCGTGGGCAGCAATGAGGTGGAGGTTGAGTTCACCGTTGAACCGGATATAGTCCTCGACCCGACATCAGGAGAGGCCGGAGCTGACATTTCGGTGAGCGGCACCGGCTTTGGCCGGAGGAGCGATGTGGTCGTGTATTTCGATGCTACCGCCGTGGCCACCGATACCACCGATACCGCTGGCAGCTTTGATACCACCTTTACCGTGCCGGAGCTGGAGGGAGGCATTGTGTACGATGTGGAGGCAGAGGACGACGATGGAAACCTGGACACTGCCAAATTCACCATAACGGGGTTGGAACCGGCTCAGCCAGCGGAGCCGAAACCACCCACAACCACACCACCGCCACCGTCAACGGCGATAAACGTCAGCGCGACGAGCGGCAAAGCCGGCTCCGACCTTATCATCACCGGCGCCGGATTTCAAGCCGGTGGCATGGTTACCATCGAGTTTGGTAATAAGGTTCTGGATACGGTTACCGCTGACGCCAGTGGCATATTTGTCGCCGTGTTAAAGGTGCCATCGGCCAAGGCCGGTGAGCATACGATAACCATCAGCGATGGCACCAGCACCGACGAGGTGACATTTACCTTAGAAGTGGTACCGCCGCCGATTCCAACCCCCCTCCTGCCCAAGATGGGCGTGAAGGTGAAAACACCGGTGGTATTTGACTGGGAAAATGTGACCGCGGAGGCCGAGCCGGTGAGCTATACGCTCCAGGTGGCGACCGATGACGATTTCGGCGAAGATTCCATTGTGCTTGAGGAGACAGGGCTGGCCTCATCAGAATATGCGACGTCGGAAGCGCAGTCCCTGGCACTGGCTGGTCGAGAGGCCGTTTACTACTGGCGGGTCAGGGCCGTCGATGCGATGGATAATGAGGGAGAGTGGACCGGAGCCGGTAAGTTCTACGCCAGCAAAGCCTTCTCATTTCCAACATGGGCCATATACACTCTGCTCGGCCTCGGTGGGCTGGTGCTCTTTGCCGTCGGTTACTGGATGGGCCGCCGCACCGCCTATTACTATACACTCTAGCTGGGGTCTGACCTCAATCCCCCTATATAGTTCCCCCTCTTCTTAACCGGGAGAGGGGGAACTTATTTATTGCCCAAATTATGGTGGGCTACCTCTAGCTCCGCGTGGCTGGCACTGGTTGGCCGCCTCAAGCATTAATGCCAGGCTCATCAGGAAGTCGTCGTGGCCCTGGGAGGGGTCAACGTAAAAATTCATCGTCTGGTTGGGGCGGTACTGGCTCCTGGCTTTTTCCATCTCAAACCAGAACTCCCGATACTCAGGGGAGCCGTCGCTCCGGTACATTTTCAGTCGCCCGGAGTTAATCGCCGCCAGCAGGTTGAAGCCAAGCTCCGATTTCGACTTCTGGGTGAAGGTAAAGGGGACGACCCGCGACCCCAGCGCCTGCCTCAGAAAAGAGCTCACCGGCTCGCCAACACCGGTGGCATCGACCGCAATACGGCGGCAGTGCCATACGTTCTTAAGAATGTCAACCAGCTTGGGGTAAAGTTCGGCATGCTTTCGGCCCGTCCACCAGTAATGTTCCACGATTTTCACCCTTGGCTGTTTCACTGATTCACTGTCAGCGGTGAAGTCCAGCTCACCGATGGTGACTACTGTGGAGTCCTGTCGCGGCTTTATGGCCCGGAGGAAGGCATCCTCGGCCTCTTCGGCTTCCCCGGACAGGTCAATGCCGGCGACGCAGGTCCGGCCGCGCTCATAAAGGTGTTTCCGGTGATGCTCGCCGCAAAGCTGGGCACGCTGTTGCCCATCCAAGAAGCCACCGCCGCTGCGGATAGGCTGAAGCCGATACTGGGTTAGAAAAAGCGGGTGGTTTTCCCCCAGCCGCTCTTTTTCCGCTTCAACGTAGGCGAGGTAATCAGGGTTGTACCGGGCGATTTCCTGCCAGTCGTACCGGAAGTGGCGTTTGATGCCGTCCCTTCTCTCCAGCTCTAAGTTCGACTGCTTCACCTCTTCCAGCAGGGTGGAGTCATCCCAGGTGGTGCCGTAGTGCACGGTGGTCACGTTGGTGGTGGCGCCCATCGGCTTGAACTCTTTATTATATTTTTCCTTGCTGACGTCCTGCGACTCGTCCACCTCCAGCAGGATATGGGCGGTATTGCCCACCACGTTGGCCGATTCATCGGCGGAAAGGAACATGGCCCGGGTATTGCCCAGCCTGATGATATAGCCCAGCTCGGCGCGCCAGATGCCATCGAAACCGGCCTCATTCAGCCTGTCCTTGAGACGGGTCATGGAGATAACCGTCTGTGGCTTGAAAGTGGGGGAGCATTTCACCAGGTTCTGCGGCTCCGCCATGTAGAGCGTCAGCAGGAGCAGCTCAAGCTGGGCGGAAAGCTCATTTTTCCCGCCCTGTCGGGCGATTTCCACGGAGAAAGTGAGCCCTTTTCTGCCAAAGACGCTGTTCAGTATGGCGAGGGCGATATCGCGCTGGTAGGGGCGCAGCCTGCGTGCCGCCAGCCCACCTTCCGCGGGTCTATTTGCTGATGGTGGTGGCGATGCCGATGCCGAGGGGGAGGGCGACGTCTCTGAGGACATTGCCGATGGCCTCCTTCAATCCTTTCCTCTGTTCTTTGCTGATTTTGTATCTGGTGCGCACAAGCCTCTCCAGGGCATTGGTGGCTTCCACGAGAAGCCTGACGTTCTTCGGGTCATCGCCCAGAATAGACTTTATTTTCACCCGCAGCAGGGCGATCTCGTCGTCAATGCCGTTGACGCCGGCCGCGAGCTCGAAATCGAGGCGTTCGGCTTCATCAAGGGCTTTCTGATAAAAGCCGCCTTTAACGCTGGTCTTTGCCTTTAATGCGTTTGGCTTTCGGCGTGTTCTGGATGCCATATGGCCTGTCTCCTTTGTTCAAAGTCCGGGCAGCTGCCAGGACAATGGTGTGGGCAGCAAGGTCCCACCGCCCTTTTTCCACGGCCAGTTTCAGGAGCTTCATCATTTCCCTCGCTATTCAAAGTAACATCATTAGATTAGCACAAATGTTCTAAAGCAGGCCAGCCAGTTTTGTCATCATTTTTAAGCCGGGCAAGCGGCCTCGTTCCTTGACAATCAATGGCGCTAGGTTTACGATTGTTCTAGCATTGCGGCTGGTGACCTTTGAAGGAGGAAGCAATGGACTTTGCGCTCAGTGAAGAACACAGGATGCTCCAGACCACGGTCAGGGACTTCGCCAGTGAGAAACTGGAGCCGGCCGCCGACGAGCTGGACCGGAAGCAGGAGTTTGCCCGGGATAACTTCAAGATGATGGCGGAGATGGGGCTGCTCGGCCTGGGCATACCTCCTGAGTACGGCGGCAGCGGTGGTGACGAGCTTTCCGTGGCCATTGCTATGGAGGAGCTCTCACGGGCGTGTGCCTCTACCGCCGATATTCTGGATGCGCACCTGTGCCTGTGCGCGGCGCCGATTTACCGATTCGGCACCGATGAGCAGAAGCAGCAGTTCCTGCCCGCGCTGGTGAAAGGGGAAAAGGTCGGTGCTATGGCCATCACCGAATCGGAGGCTGGCAGCGATGTCAGCCATGTGCAGATGACCGCAGCCAGAGACGGCGACAGCTATATACTCAACGGCACCAAGATATTCATCACCAATGGCGATGTCTGTGACATGGTGCTGGTCTTTGCCAGCATGCCGGAGCTGGGGGAGAGGGGCATGACGGCATTTCTCGTGGATGCGGAAACGCCGGGATACAGCAAGGGCAAGAAGTATGATAAGCTGGGCATGCGTGCCGCCACCAATGCCGACCAGGTACTTGAGGACTGCCGCGTGCCGGCGGCCAACCGGCTCGGTGATGAGGGACGGGGCATGCGCATCTTTCTGGAATTGATTGACCACGGCCGGATAGGAATCGCGGCGCAGGCCCTGGGCGTTACCCGCGCCATTCTGGAGAGGGCTGTTGAATATGCCAAGAACCGCAAGCAGTTCGGCGCGGCGATTGCTTCCTACCAGGCGATTGGCTGGCGCCTGGCCGATATGTACACCGAACTGGAAGCGGCCCGACTGCTCACCTATCAGGCAGCTTGGCTGGTGGATAGCGGGCAGCCGTTCCGGACGCAGGCAGCCATGGCCAAACTATACGCTACGGAACTGGTAATGCGGGCATCCACGCTGGGAATTCAGGTGTTCGGCGGCTACGGCTATATGATGGACTCGCCGATGCAGCGCTACTTCCGCGATGCCAAGCTGACCGAGATTTATGAGGGGACCTCGGAAGTCCAGCGCATGGTTATATCGGCAGCGCTCTTTCGCTAATCAGGGGCAATATGCGGCAGGGAAAAACGATAGACCAGCTGAATATCGGTGACCGGGCCAGCATCAGCAAACATATTACGGAGCGGGAAGTGATACGCTTCGCTGAGCTAACCGGGGATATAAACCCGATACATATGGACAAGTTCTATGCCGAGCAGACGGTTTTTGGCGAGCGGATTGCCCACGGTATGCTCACCGCCAGCCTGATATCAGCCGTGCTCGGCATGGAATTACCCGGCCCCGGCAACATTTACGTATCTCAGACCATAAAATTCAGAGCGCCGGTGAAGTTCGGGGACGTCATTAAGGCGGAGGTGGAAGTGGTGGAGAAGATAGCGGAGCGGAACCGCGTTCGCCTGAAGACCACCTGTTGTAACCAGGAGGGCACCGTGGTGCTGGAAGGCGAGGCAGTGGTCATCCCCCGGAAGGAATAGAAGATTTCCCGACAGGTGATAATTTAAACTAGTGGAGGTGCTCATGACCGAGCAAGAGTATCTGATGGGCAATGAGGCGATGGGGAGGGGGGCGATTGAGGCGGGGGCGAAGGTGGTGGCAGGGTACCCGGGAACCCCGGCCTCAGAGGTGCTGGAATATATATCTAAATATCCTGATGTTCATGCCGAGTGGTGTATCAACGAAAAGGTGGCCCTGGAGATATGCATGGGCGCATCTCTGTGCCATACTCGCTCACTGGCGGTAATGAAGCATAACGGGACCAATGTGGCCCTTGATTTTCTCATGCACCTGAATTACACCGGTGTTCGCGGCGGACTGGTGCTGATTTCAGGGGATGACCCCGGCGGCATATCATCGCAGAACGAAGAGGACAGCCGCATCATCACCCGTCTTGATGCCCATCTGCCGGTATTTGACCCCTGGTGTCCGCAGGAAGCCAAGGACATGGTGAAGGCGGCCTTTGAGCTTTCCGAGGAGACGGAGCTGTGCTTCGTGATGCGTCCGGTGGCGCGCGTCTGTCACGGGCGCAGCATGGTACGCATGGAAGATATTAAAGAGGCGAAGGAGCCGCACTTCGAAGATGACCGCTCGCGGTTCATCATGAGCGCGGTAAAGGAAGTTAAGGCCGGCGGCATTCTGCGGCCGGTGGTCAGGCACCGCTGGCTCAACGAGAAACAGTCGGTGCTGGCCAAAATCATGGAGGACAGCCCCTTCAACCATATCGAGGACGGCGAGGGCAAGACGGGGCTGGTCGCCTGCGGCATCGGCTACGCCTTTGTCAAAGAGGCGGAAAAGATACTGGGGAAGAAGTTCCCCGTGCTCAAGCTGGGAACACTGCCCCTGCCCAAGAACAAGGTGCTCCAGTTCGCCAGAAAGATGGACAGGCTGGTCGTTTATGAGGACAGCGAGGCGGTGGTGGAAGGTATATTGAAACAGCTATTTTATGACGAGGGAGTGAAAGTGGAGGTGGTGGGGAGGAGCGGGTTCCTGCCCAGCGAAGGGGAGCTGTCAGCAACCATAGTGCTGAAGTCGCTGGCAACGCTTTATCCGGAACTGGAAAAGAAAGTTCCGAAAACGGCGCCGCTGGGAATGAAGGTGCCGATACGAACGCGCACCCAGTGCGTGGGCTGCCAGTACCGTGGCCTGCTGCACGCGCTGAAGCTGACAGCGCACAAATACAAGGGCGTTGTCACTGGAGATATCGGCTGCTATGACGCTGGCTCGTTTCCGCCGCTGGAATTGCAGTCGACCATCTACTGCATGGGCTCGTCGATACCCATGGCCTCGGGCATCGCTCACAGCGGCTATGGCCGGCCGGTATTTGCCATCATCGGCGATTCCACCTTCTTCCACAACGGGGTTCTTGG